>ENA-OSET01000085-OSET01000085.1-sediment-metagenome-genome-assembly--contig:-NODE-85-length-106353-cov-4.711327_pt1 | contig 106353 bp, 83 predicted proteins | sample MGYA00237882_ERZ534229 | MGnify/ENA primary metagenome ERZ534229 (study PRJEB26408, sample SAMN06266212) | sediment metagenome | isolation source: Hudson Canyon methane seep mesocosm | place... | reverse complement strand
TTCCAGACTTTCTTCAAAAAAGACCTCGTGAAACTGTTCTAGATCTATCGCCATGGAATTGGCTCCTTACTGGTGACTTTTTAGCCGAGAACTTTTGCGACCGTTGCTAACAATTTTTCCGGGTTAAATGGTTTAACTAACCATCCCGTTGCACCCGCTTGTTTTCCCTGCGTCTTTTTGTCGGCTGCGGATTCGGTAGTCAACAATAATATGGGCGTATACTTGTAATTCGGTAGTGTCCGCAAATTTCTTACGAGTTCTATTCCATCCATAATCGGCATGTTGAGGTCGGTAACCACTGCCTCGAATTTACCGGTTTTGGCGATATTTAGTGCCGCCTGTCCGTCGCCGGCGCTCTGTACCTGATGTCCAGCAGACTGTAATGTCGCAGTCACCATGTTTCGCATCGACGCCGAGTCATCGACGATAAGAATATTTGCCATGAAATTACCTCAAAGAGAAAAAATTATTAAAATATTTTATGACAGTCCTAATTCTTTATCCAGTCCCAGCAATCTCGCCGAATCAATGAGTGCTTTGCTAGGATTCTTCCAGACTAGCTTTCCGCCCGTGTCAGAAATCTCTTTTTTTAGGGCGACAAACAGTTGCAGGCCAGCCGTGTCTGCCTTTTCTACTTCTTCGGCTTTTACCTCGACGTTTGAAGATTTCATCAAAGATTTTTGTAGTCGTGAGTGCATGCTGCTAACGACTGTTACGTCGAGTAACTCCCCGCAGGAAAAACTGGTCTTACCTGTCATCTCTCTTTCCTCAGTTCAAACACTAAGTTCCAATCGTTAGACCTTAGTAAAAATGATAGCGGCCATTATGTTGATTCCTTTAGGAATATTTTAGTAATAATACGAGTTTCACTCGATTTAATTCTGTCGTCGGATGACCGAATACGCGTTGCGATAGCAATATCCTTATATGCCGAATGGTTATCTATTCAAATAGAGGGTGTGAAGTGGGGACTGTTATCTTGTTGTTGTCCTGTCTTTCAATATCTATCACTCTTAAGCGTAGCAGAACTATCTATAATGCAAGAAAAATTATCAAATGGGACAGAAATCATGTCTTGTTTGTTATTTTTGGTTTTACCCTGTTTGGGTAACAGGTCGTACATATCTCGCAAACGGTTCCATCGCAACCGCGAGCACTACAAAACTCGCGGCCATAGTAGATGATTTGAAGGTGTAAGGCGTTCCATATGTCTTTGGGAAATAGTCGCTTTAAGTCCTTTTCAGTCTGCGTGACATTTTTTCCGTTAGTCAAGCCCCACCGTTGAGCGAGTCGGTGGATGTGAGTGTCGACAGGAAAGGCCGGAACGCCAAATGCCTGAGACATAACGACGCTGGCGGTTTTGTGCCCAACGCCGGGTAGCTCCTCCAGCTGCTCCATATTCTCAGGGACTTCTCCATGGTATTTTTCAACCAAAATTTCAGACAGCCTTTTAATCGCCTTCGACTTTTTTGGAGACAAGCCACAGGGGCGAATTATAGTGCGAATGATATCGACGTCCTGTGTCGCCATGGTAAACGGATTGTCGGCGAGCTTAAAGAGAGCTGGTGTAACGGTGTTAACACGTTTGTCGGTACATTGTGCCGATAACAGTACAGCAACCAGCAAGGTGTAAGGGCTGTTGTGGTCTAAAGGAATGGGTTGGGTAGGATAGAGCTGTTGCAATTTATCTTGGATAAAATTGACTCGATTTTTTTTTAGCATGTCCGGTTAGCTCTACTCTTCGTCGCTCGCGGGTTATATTACAGAGCGTCGACAAAACTCTTGATGCGTTGTGCAGCGTCGACGCATTCCTGTAAGGGTGCAACCAATGCCATGCGTACCCGGTCTCTCCCAGGATTTGTCGACCCCGTATCGCGGCTGATAAAACGGCCAGGTAGTACTGTTACATTTTGACTGGCAAATAGTTGCTGAGTAAAATCTAAATCCGAAAAAGGTGTTTTCGCCCACAGATAGAAGCTGGCATCCGGCATCCCGGTCTCTAGGCATCCGTCGAGAGTCGATAGCACGGCGTCAAACTTCAATCGATACAAGTTGCGGTTGTCCAGTACGTGCTGTTCATCCTCCCATGCTGCTATGCTGGCAAGTTGGTGCTGAATCGGCATGGCGCAGCCGTGGTAGGTTCGATAGAGTAAGTACGGTTTGAGTATGTCTGCGTCACCGGCGATAAAACCTGAGCGTAAGCCTGGTAGGTTTGAGCGTTTCGATAAGCTGTGAAATACCACGCATCTTTTAAAGTCGTTGCGGCCCATTTCGACACAAGCTTGCAGGAGTCCGGTGGGTGGGCGGCTTTCATCAAAGTATATTTCAGAATAACATTCGTCACTGGCAATAACGAATTCAAACTTATCAGCCAGCTTGATCAAATTTTGTAAGATTTCACTCGAGATCACAGCTCCAGTTGGATTACCCGGGGAGCACAATATCAACAATTGACAACGTTTCCAGATATCGTCACTGACGCTTTCAAAATCGGGAATAAAATTGTTTTCGGCGGTACAGGACAAAAAATGAGGTTCCGCTCCGGCCAAATATGCTGCACCTTCGTAGATTTGATAAAAAGGGTTGGGGCAAACGATCAGGGGATTGTCTACGTTATTAATCGCTGCTTGAACAAAGGAAAATATTGCCTCTCGCGTACCATTTACCGGGATAACGTGTCGGCTGGGATCTAATGAAGCTGCCGGGATGTTAAAGCGAGCGCTTAGCCAGTTGCCGATTGCTATACTCAATTCCGGTATGCCTTTTGTCGTTGGGTAATTTGATAATTTAGCCATGTTCTCCGACAGAATTCTTTTTACAAACTCGGGGGCGCTGTGTTTGGGCTCGCCGATGGAAAGCGCGATGTGGGAGAGGGTGGCAGGGGGCGTTACTCCGCTTTTAAGCGCATTAAGCTTTTCAAATGGGTAGGTTTGCAGAGACTCTAAGTTTGGATTCATAGCACACGCTTCGTAGGATTATCGTTGATTATGAGGCAGCCTGTTCATCAAGCTCTTTGCATATTGCAGATTGTATGGACTTGCAAAGTTCCGGATCTTCGATTGGCTGTTGGTTGCAGGTTATAAAAAACACGTCCTCTACTCGTTCACCCAGAGTAGCGATCTTGGCATTTTGAAGTTGAATTCCGTAGTCGACGAAAATCTTTCCAATCCGCGCCAAGAGGCCTGGTCGGTCCGGTGTAATGACTTCAAGGACGCTATAACCACGTGATGTATCAGTAAACAAGGTGGTTCTCGTTGGGATAGAAAATAAGCGCATTTGCCGTGGCGTTCGTCGCGAAATAATGTCTAGCGATTGCGCTGCTTCTTTTAACATCTCTGCGAGCAGTTTCTTTATTTCGGCGATACGTTCCGGATTATCTCCAATTGATTCGCCGTTGCCGTCCAGTACAAAAAAAGTATCGAGGGTTAAGCCGGCGCCGGAATTGTAAATGCGTGCGTCTTGAATGTTGAGGTCTAGCTGCTCAAGCCCTGAAGCCATCACCGCAAACATATTTTCCTGGTGCTTTGCGTGAATGAAGATTTGGGTAGCACCTTCGACGTCGATATTACTCGTCTCTCTTACCAGTATCAGAGGGTTGTCGGGGTTGGTGTGATGCGTAATCGCCTCGGTGTGCCAAACGATATCATCGACCTTTTCGCGGAGAAAATAGTCTTCGGCGGTCTTTGCCCAAATATCGTAAATTTCGCTTTCGGTAAACCCAAGGTCCTGAAGTTTGTCAACGGCGTTCGCCTGGTTTTCGGCAATCCAATCAGCTTTGTCAACGGGGTTTTCAACGCCTCGTCGCAGTGCGCGTTTGGTTTCCGCGTAAAGTTGTCGTAGCAAAGACGCGCGCCAGTTATTCCAGAGCGTTGGGTTGGTAGCGTTAATGTCGGCGACCGTTAAGACATAAAGGTAGTCAAGATGATCCTGATCTCCAACAATGACCGCAAAGTCAGCAATGACATCCGGGTCAGAAATATCTTTTCTTTGCGCAACTGCAGACATTAACAAATGGTTTTCAACCAACCAGCACACTAGATTGCTGTCGCGCTTGCTCATGCCGTGCAACTCGCAAAACAGTCTGGCATCGACAATTCCCAGTTTTGAATGGTTTCCGCCGCGTCCTTTTGCGATGTCGTGGTAGAGGCCTGCTATATACAGCAATTCGACTTTTGGTAAACGCCGAACGACTCGAGAGGCAACGGGAAATTTCTTTTGATAATCGGAGTAATGGAAGCGTCTTACATTTTTGACGAGTTCCATCGTGTGTGCGTCTACCGAGTATATGTGGAACAGGTCGTGTTGCATCTGGCCAATTATTCTACCAAACTCAGGTAAGTACATTCCCAATACACCAAAACGCAACATGCGTCTTAGGTTTAAAGCGACTTGGTTCTGTGATTTCAAAAGGTCCATAAATAACTTTTGGTTACGCGGGTCTTTGCGAAAATCCTCGTCAATAAGTTCTCTGTGACTTCTGATTAAACGTATAGTAGAAGCGCGAACACCGTCGATGCTCGTGTTGTGAGCGGTCAGTACAAAAACCTCGATTAGCGCTGAGGGTGTATTTTCAAAGACTTTGTCATTGGTCGCTTCAATGTGGCCGTTGCGTATTCGAAATCTGGAATTGATTTCGTAGATAGTTTCGGCTTCGCAAGCGCGCAATATCGTCTCGTCGAAATGCTGCATAAGCACATCGTTAAGCTCGCCGAGAGACAGTGCCCAGCGATAGTAGTATTGCATAAACTGCTCTACGGCCATTTTAGCGTCGTCGTCTTTGTAGCCAAACATTTCCGCTAGGGTGCGTTGATGGTCAAATAGAAGTCGGTCTTCTTCCCGGCCACTAATCATATGGAGTGCGTAACGTACGCGCCAAAGGAAATCCAGCCCGCGATTGAGAATGTCCAGTTCATCTTCTCTAAGGAAGCCTTTTTCGACCAGTTCCTCGATGTGGTCTGCGTCAAAATGTCGTTTAGTTATCCAGCCTATCATCTGGATGTCCCGCAGTCCGCCAGGAGAATTTTTGATGTTGGCTTCGAGCTTGTATTCGCTGTTTCCGTGTTTTTGATGGCGACTGATTTGTTCGTTCCATTTCGCCCGAAAAAAACGTTGGCTCGACCAAATTTTGCTGGTGTCGATGTCTGTCATCATGGTTTGATGCAGTTCTTCATTGCCAATCAGAACTCTCGATTCCATAAGATTAGTGACGATTGTGATTTCGCGTTCAGCTTCGGTGAGAGTTTGAGATAGTGTTCTAACACTATGACCAATATCGAGTTTTATATCCCATAAAATGGTGACAAAGTCAGAGATATTTTGTTGGTGAACATTGAAAGAGTCTTCGTCCTTAATCAATACTAATAAGTCGATATCAGAGTTTGGGTGTAACTCGCCACGACCATATCCGCCTACAGCGATCAGACAAATATTGCTATCAGAGCCCCAGTCATAGGTTCCCCAGATGCAGTTCAGTATTTGGTCGATGAATTTGGCGCGAGCCCATATTAATTTTCGAATGTAGACTTGATCATGGAATTGTTGGTGCAGATAGTTTGTGGTTTTTTCAATTTGTTCTTTTAGAAGGGGGACCGGGTTCTTTGATTCCCTGATTGACAGACCGAATAGATCAGGGTCGAAGATTTCTCGCGGAATCGATAACGTTTCATTACTCATAGCTGATTTTTCATTTATTACTGTGGCTGGCGCGAATTGAATTTATCAGTTTTAGGCAGCATATGAAGTGCCTCGATTTCGTCAATTTAGTGGGCCAGTGCTTGTCGATTACGGTGTGACGTTAAAATGGCTCGTCCGGACGTGCAGTCAAGACGTCGACGCCATTATTCGTTACGAGCAGTGTGTGTTCCCACTGCGCGGAAAGGCGTTTGTCTTTTGTTGTGACCGTCCAGCCGTCTTTTTTGTCAAGTTTAACGTGGCGTTTACCGGCGTTCAGCATGGGCTCAATAGTAAAAGTCATGCCTTCTTGCAATATCATGCCAGTACCCTTCTTGCCATAATGCACAACTTGCGGTTCTTCGTGAAAAACTTCACCGATACCATGGCCGCAATACTCTCTGACAACAGAGTAGTAATTTTTTTCAGCGTGTTGCTGAATAATGTGGCCGATGTCGCCGAGGGTGGCTCCTGGCTTTACAATGTTGATCGCTTTATAGAGGCATTCGAGGGTGACATCTACAAGGCGCGCGGCGTGTTGGATTGGTTTTCCAACATGGAAGGTTTTACTGGTATCTCCGTGAAAGCCATCCTTAATTACCGTGATATCGATATTAATTATATCGCCTTCCTTAAGCGTTCTTTTGTCGGCTGGTATGCCATGACAAACGACCTCGTTTACGGACGTGCAGATTGACTTGGGAAAACCGTGATAATTGAGCGGAGCCGGAATGACTTTTTGATCGTTGACCATAAAATCGTGGCAGATTCGGTCCAGATCCCCCGTACTTACGCCCGGTTTCACGAAGGGCTCAATCATGACTAAAACATCGGCTGCAAGTTTTCCCGCAATCCGCATTTTTTCAATTTGATCAGGTTTTTTTATCGATACGCTCATTTAAGTGGTTGATACTTATCTGAATTATTGTGAATGGTGAGTGAACTCATCCCGTGAGTCGGGCATTGTAAACCATCCAGGCAAGAAATGGCCAGATTATCTCACTAGAGCCCCTGTCAAGGGAGTGGTTTTCTTACCCGGCCTAACCGTAAATTATGGTGATAATTGATCTTTAACTTTAAGTTGCTCGGCGGTTGTGGTATAAAGCGCGCACTCAAATTTGGAGGTGCATCATAAAAGGTATGATTGCTCTGAAATTCGGGTAAAAACTAATGTAATTAAATCCGCACATATGCCGTCACATCGGTCTGGGTGCCTTGCTATAAAAGTAATTGCGGGAGCTTTCCTTCGGTTGATTTTTTATTGAGGTTGATCCTTGGGGTATATGGAAGGTCTAACCCTAATTTAAAAGGTACTACTATGATTCAAGTAAGCATGCGCGAAATGTTGCAGGCTGGTGTTCACTTCGGCCACCAAACCCGTTATTGGAACCCCAAAATGGGCGAGTATATATTTGGTGCTCGCAACAAAATTCACATTATAAATCTTGAGCACACTGCTCCTGCGTTTAACGAAGCTCTTGCTTTTGTACAGAAGCTTGCGAGCAACAAGAATAAGATTATGTTTGTTGGCACAAAGCGCGCCGCCAGTAAAATCATCAAGGAAGAGGCCGTTCGTTCTGGCCAGCCTTATGTTAGCCATCGTTGGTTGGGCGGAATGTTGACCAACTATAAGACGATTCGTGGATCTATTAAGCGGCTTCGTGATTTCGAATCACAACAGGCCGACGGTACCTTTGAAAAGCTGATAAAGAAAGAAGCTTTGATGCGGACTCGTGCGATGGAAAAACTCGAGCGTTCTATCGGCGGTATAAAAGATATGGGCGGTTTGCCTGATGCATTGTTTGTTATCGATGTTGATCACGAGCGTATTGCGATCAAAGAAGCGAACAATCTTGGCATTCCTGTTATCGGCATTGTCGACACTAATAGTGATCCAGATGGTGTTGATTATGTTATTCCGGGAAATGATGACGCGATCCGTGCTATCAAGCTTTACACCGCGGCGATTGCCGACGCCATTTTAGCAGGGAAGGGCGCAGACAGCGCTATCGTTGCTAAAGATGAATTTGTGGAAGAAGTAAAAGATGAGGCGCCGTCTACTGAAGCCGCTGCACCTGAAGCTGTTGAAGCTGCTGCACCTAAGACTGATGCACCTGCGGCTGAATAGAGCTATAGTCTTTCGCACGCAGGGCGCAGTGTTAAGTTGAGAAGAGCCGCGTGTAAAAGAAAAGGGGCTTTTTAGGCCCCTTTTTGACATATAAAATATGAGGCGATGGCAGTTTGACTCACGCTGATCGCCCATTAAACCCGAGAAATTGAAATGATTTATTGTCTTTACCAAGGCGGTAAATGTTAGAGGATATTACAATGGCAGCTATCTCTGCATCATTGGTTAAAGAATTACGCGAACGCACCAGCTTGGGCATGATGGAATGCAAAAAAGCATTAGTCGCTGCGGGTGGTGATATTGAACTGGCAATTGAAGAAATGCGCAAAAGCAGCGGTATGAAGGCGGCCAAAAAGGCTGGTCGTACAGCGGCTGAAGGCGTTGTTGCTGTGAAGCTTGCTGAAGACGGTAGCTTCGGAATGTTGGTTGAAGTCAATAGCGAAACTGATTTTGCCGCTCGCGATGAGAGCTTTCTAGCATTTGTTGGCGACGTGACGGAAGCAGCTTTTGCGGATAAGCAAAGCGATGTAACTGCTCTGATGTCCGGTGATCTGGATTTATCGCGCGAGCGATTGGTACAAAAAATTGGTGAAAATATCGGCGTGCGTCGTATTGAAATCGTGAATTCAGATGATGGTGTTGTGGGTGGATATGTTCATTCTAATAACCGCATTGCTGTTTTGGTTTCTCTCAAAGGTGGTGATTCCGAATTGGCTAAAGATATTGCCATGCATATTGCTGCGGTAAATCCGCAGGTGGTCCGAGCTGAAGACATGCCCGCTGATGTCGTTGAGCAAGAAAAGAACATCATTAAAGCTCAGCCCGATATGGAAGGAAAGCCAGAGGCAATCGTTGAGAAAATGATGGTTGGCCGTATTAACAAGTTTCTAAAAGAAAACAGCTTGTTAGATCAGGCTTTTGTTAAGAACCCAGATGTTTCGATTGCGCAGCTGGCTAAAGATGGTGGAGCCGACGTGATATCTTTTGTCAGATACGAAGTTGGCGAGGGCATCGAGGTGAGTAAAGTTGATTTTGCAGCCGAAGTGGCGGCACAGCTGCAAAGTTAAAAAGACTATAATATAAGGGGCCTCAGGGCCCCTTTTTGCTATCTGTAGCAGATCAATCGTTTTGTAGTTCCATATTTCGATTTGTTTTTCGGTTTTTAGTCGTTTTGCAGGAGAGTTAAATGCCAGGTCAACTTCAAGATAAAAAGTACAAGCGTATTCTATTGAAGCTAAGTGGCGAGGCTTTGATGGGGACTGAAGACTTTGGAATTGATCCAAAAGTACTGGACCGCATGGCGCTGGAGATTGGCCAGCTTGTCGGTATCGGATTGCAAGTTGGATTGGTTATCGGTGGCGGTAACCTCTTTCGCGGTGCATCATTGCAAAGAGCCGGTTTGGATCGTGTAACCGGTGACCACATGGGAATGTTAGCCACTGTTATGAACGGTTTAGCCATGCGTGACGCTTTGGAGCGTGCAAATATTGTTTCGAGAGTTATGTCGGCTATCCCAATGAGTGGCGTTGTCGATCACTACGATCGCCGTAAGGCTATTCGTGCTCTCGAGCGCGGTGAGGTTGTCATTTTTTCAGCTGGCACCGGGAATCCGTTTTTTACGACAGATTCTGCAGCCGTTTTGCGCGGTATTGAAGTGAATGCCGAATTAGTCTTAAAAGCGACAAAGGTTGACGGGGTTTACAGTGCTGATCCGATGCTTGATCCGAGCGCTACCCTATACGAACAGCTTAGTTACGATGAAGTTCTGGATAAAAAGCTGGCTGTGATGGATCTAACTGCGATTTGTTTATGCCGGGATCACGACATGCCGCTGCGAGTTTTTGCGATGGAAAAACAAGGCGCGTTAGTCAACATAGTTAATGGTGGGCAGGAAGGAACACTGATAATGTAAGAGGCAGATGCCTCGTTTACAGTTTGTGTGACTAGAGGGAGAGATCAGTTTTAATCGCTTCGGCCTACATTTTGCTAGTGGTAGTTTATGAGTTGGAAAATGTTTAAGATAACAGTAATGCTAATGGTTTGGAGAGACTGTCCGTGATTAACGAACTTAAAAAAGACGCTGAAGAGCGTATGGTAAAAACGTTGAAAGCTCTCGGTGTCAGCTTGAATAAAATACGCACCGGCAGGGCTCATCCCAGTATTCTTGATGGTATTCGTGTCAGTTACTATGGTTCGGAAACACCTTTGAGCCAGATCGCCGCCATCAATGTTGAGGACGCCAGGACTCTTTCCGTTGTCCCCTGGGAAAAACAAATGGTTCCCGATGTCGAAAAAGCCATAATGAAGTCTGATTTGGGCCTGAATCCGTCAACGGCAGGAGGCAATATTCGTATTCCCATGCCAATGCTCACGGAAGAAACTAGAAAAGGTTTTACCAAGCGGGCTAAGCAAGAGGCCGAACAGTCTCGCGTCTCCATTCGTAATATTCGTCGAGACATATTGGCTGATGTTAAGGACCTATTGAAAGAAAAAGATATTAGTGAAGATGAAGAGCGAAAGGCTCAAGATGATGTTCAAAAAATAACGAATAGTTTTATTGCCGAAGTAGACAAAACTCTCGCAGCGAAAGAAACTGACCTGATGGAAATCTGAATCACCTTTATGTTTACCAGAGAGCAACTATAGTCGTGCCGTCCGCAAACTCCAATTCGTCCGGTGTCGATAGCTCCCTGCTTAGTGCAGAGCCTAAGCATTTAGCGATTATTATGGACGGCAACGGCCGTTGGGCAAAACGTCGCGGCAAATCTACGTCCTATGGACATAGAGCTGGTGTAGAGGCTGTGCGAGAGATTTTAGGGCTCTGTCGTGATCACGGAATTCAAGTCCTTACGCTGTTCGCTTTCAGTAGCGAAAATTGGCAAAGGCCCAGTAAGGAAGTCAGTGCATTAATGACATTGTTCGCCTCTTATCTTAAAAAAGAGGTCAATAAATTACACAAAGACGGTGTCCGAATTCGGTTCATCGGCGGACGAGATCGATTTAGTAAAGCCTTGCTCAAACAAATGGAGCACTCTGAAAATCTAACACGGGACAATTCTGATACAACGCTAGTGATCGCAGTTGATTATGGCGGCCAATGGGACATTGCCAATGCTGCACGCTTAGTCGCTGAGCAAGTTAAGGCTGGCACTTTGGAGCCCGAACAGATCGATGCGGACTTACTTAATAATTATATTGCCTTGGCCGATCTTCCAAAACCAGATTTGTGTATCCGCACGGCCGGCGAATTTCGTTTAAGTAATTTTCTGCTGTGGCAACTAGCGTATTCAGAATTTTTTTTCACCACTACTTTATGGCCTGATTTTTCTGATGTTGATATGCAGCAAGCTCTTCTCAGCTATCGCAATCGAGACCGTCGCTATGGCGGTCGTAGCGAGCATGATTCAGATATAGATGTCGACGCGAGTAATGACTTAGAGCACGACCACTACGCCAGTGGACCGAATGATTCTTTAGTGGAGGTGAAATAACTTTGCTTAAGCAGCGATTTATCACGGCGGTTATAATGGCTGCGTTTGTTGGTTCTTGCATACTATTTTTGCCTGCAGAGGCGTTGTCATTCGTATTTTTTGTGATGGTGCTCATTTCGGCGTGGGAATGGTCGGGATTATCGGGGCTGCAGTCTACTGCGTTGAAGATTTCCTTTACCGTTGCCTGCGGAATCTTATTGTTGGCTTCTCTCTGGTATAGCCAGCTGTTTGCCGAAAATTATACTGTAGACGCCGCGCGCGATATTGTTGGCCTAGGGTGTTTGTGGTGGGCTATTGCTCTGTTGTGGGTTAGAAGTTATCCAAAGAGTGCGGTCCTGTGGCATACCTTGTTTATGAGAGTGTTGATGGGTTTTTTGACACTTGTTCCCGCCTGGTTAGCGGTGGTTTTTTTGCGTGTTCAGGACCATGGTATTGCGCTGATTTTCATATTGATAGGCGTTGTTGCCTCCGCCGATATTGGTGCCTACTTTTCTGGAAAAGCCTGGGGAAAGGAAAAATTAGCGCCATCGGTTAGTCCGGGTAAGTCAATGGCGGGATTTTACGGCGGGCTCGCTTCGAGCTGTCTGTTTTCTTTTCTAATCTGGTTTCAATGGGGACAGCTGGAAATGGGGTTTGTCGCCGCAATGTGTATTGCTGTTGTAACGTCGCTGGCTTCCGTATTGGGAGATTTACTGGAAAGTATGGTTAAGCGTGAGCGTGGAGTAAAGGACAGTGGACGGATTCTCCCCGGGCACGGCGGAATGATGGACAGGCTTGATAGTCTTACGGCAGCCTCTCCGGTCTTTGCGCTGTGTTTAATTCTGGCGGGCGGGTCGTGATCGAGAATATATCGCCAAATTCAAGTGCTTCAAACGTCGAGCGTATTCAACTGGTTTCTGTTTTAGGGTCGACTGGGTCAGTGGGGGCAAATACTCTCGATGTGATATCAAGAAATTTGGACCGTTATCGTGTTTTTGGTTTAGCGGCTAATACCCGCGTTGATTTAATGCTGCCGCAAATACAATCTTTTCATCCCCAATTTGCGGTAATGAGTGATGCCAGTGCGGCTCAACAATTACGGGAGCAGTTGTCTCATCTCGGCCATACGGGCACCGAGGTTTTGTGTGGCGATGAAGGTTTGGAGTTTATAGCGTCACACCAGGATGTCGATACAGTGATGGCCGCTATTGTTGGTTCTGTCGGCTTAGCATCCACAATGGCTGCGGTAGAATCGGGAAAAAAGGTGTTGCTGGCGAACAAAGAATCTCTGGTAATGGCCGGGCATCTGCTCATGGAGGCTGTTGATCGCAGTGGTGCGACTATTCTCCCGATCGACAGCGAGCACAATGCGGTTTTTCAGTGCATGCCCCACAATTTTCGACAGGGTCTTGAGGTTAACGGCGTCCGAAAGATTTTGCTGACCGGTTCCGGTGGTCCATTTAGACAAACTGAACGGGAATTATTGGCGTCGGTAACTCCGGACCAAGCCTGTGCACATCCCAATTGGGATATGGGTAGAAAGATTTCAGTCGATTCGGCGACCATGATGAATAAGGGCCTTGAGTTTATTGAGGCTTGTTGGTTTTTTGATGCGTCTCCCGATCAGGTCGAAATAGTGATACACCCGCAAAGTGTTATTCATTCAATGGTCGAGTATCTCGATGGCTCGGTATTAGCGCAACTAGGTAACCCCGATATGCGCACGCCAATAGCCCATTGCCTCGCGTATCCAGACCGTATTGATTCCGGGGTTGCGCGATTAGATATTATTGCTACAGCCCGGCTAGATTTTGAAGCCCCCGACCTCGAAAGATTCCCTTGCTTGCGTCTTGCCGATGAGGCGGTGCGAGCCGGGGGGATTGCAATGGCGGTGCTAAATGCTGCCAATGAAATTGCTGTAAATGCCTTTCTGGAACAGCGTATTCGTTTCATCGACATACCTGTTATTATAGAGAAGGTGCTCGATAGTCGTCCGTCGATTGAACCTGAGTCGCTATCACTGGTCAAAGAAGCGGACCAACAGGCAAGACGTGTGGCTACCGAGTACATTCAAGCCATTTAGGCGAAAAAGTTGGCTTGTCATAGGGTTGTAAAACACTGATCTGAAAAAGTGAATTCTGAAGCGCGTCACCAATGTAAATTGAGTCCGAGAGGTTATTTGAGCCTCGCGATTATTAGCTATTACTGAACGAAATAATTCATGGAACTATTGCAAACTATATTAATTACGCTAGGTACTCTGGCGGTACTTGTGACTATCCACGAATATGGGCATTTCTGGGTCGCACGGCGATGTGGTATTAAGGTCCTGAGATTTTCTATTGGTTTTGGCAACGCCTTGTATCGGTGGCATGACAAACAGGGCACCGAGTTTGTGATTGCGTCTATACCTCTCGGCGGGTATGTCAAAATGCTAGACGAGCGCGAAGGCGACGTCAGTGAAGACGAGAAGCCCTTTGCATTCAATCGTCAGCCAGTGCAATCGAGACTTGCGGTTGCAGCAGCAGGACCATTGGCCAATTTTGCCCTGGCAATATTAGTCTACTGGGTGCTGTTTGCAGGCGGTGTTACTGGTGTTGTTCCTATCATTGGCTCGATAGAGAAAGGGTCGATAGCTGATATGGCCGATCTAGAGTCTGGACAGGAGATTATTGCCATAGACGGTGAAGAAACGCCCACTTGGGAGGCACTTCATCTGCGTTTATTGCAGCGTATTGGCGAGAGTGGCGCCATCGATTTTTCGGTTAAATATCCTGACTCCGATGTGGTGTATCAGTCCAGCGCAGTATTGGATGATTGGTTGGCGGGTTCGGAAGCTACTGATCTGATGGAAGGTATTGGTATTCAGTTGTATCGTCCACAATTATTGCCGGTCGTAGACAGAGTTGTTGAATCGAGCCCAGCAGAGCAAGCCGGTTTGCAATCTGGCGACTTAATTGTTAGTGCGGATACAGAGCTGATTAAAGATTGGAGTGCCTGGGTCGATTATGTCAAAGCAAGGCCCAACGAACAGATGGAAATTGTTTACCAGCGTGACGGTCTGCAACAGTCGACATTTCTGACTCCCGCTATTAAATACGATGATGATAACAAGGCCTACGGTCAGGTCGGAGTGGGTGTGCAAATACCCGAGTGGCCAGAGGAAATGAAGCGCAGCTTTAGTTATGGTTTTTTTGGTTCGGCTAGTGAGGCAGTAAAAAGAACCTGGTCGATGAGTATTTTCACCCTTGATTCGATAAAAAAGATGATAATGGGCCTAATCTCGCCAAAAAACTTGAGTGGTCCGATAACCATTGCTAAAGTGGCGTCCGCTTCCGCGGAAGCCGGATTCGAATCTTATCTTGGCTTCCTCGCTTTGTTGAGCGTGAGTTTGGGAGTTTTGAACCTTTTGCCCATTCCAGTATTGGACGGGGGCCATATTTTGTATGGTCTTGCCGAGTTGATTACCGGAAAAGCAGTATCCGAAAAGGTTCAAATTGTTGGGTACCAGTTAGGACTATTTATCATCGTCGGCGTAATGATCCTGGCTTTATACAACGATATTGCCCGGCTATAGATTACGAAAAATGTAAGTGAACGCATATGACTGAATTGCTGGTCTGTTTTTGGCTGTAATGTATCTCATAAATCGCAGCTTGTTGTTTAATAAAGACCTTTTGGTCCTCAATAGTATTGGTAGTCAGACATAAATGAAACGTTATTTGTTGTTGTTATTTGTTCTTTTCAAGATGGTATCCGTCAGTGCTGAAGAAGTCTTTGTTGTTACCGATATTAGAATTGAAGGTTTACAGAGAATTTCTTCCGATAGTATTTTTGCATCCATGCCAATTAACGTTGGCGACAGCATTAATGAAATAACCACTCGGAATGCCATCCGTACACTATTTAGAACAGGGAACTTTGACAATATAGAAATTGCCCGCGATGGTAACGTTCTAGTTATTCAGGTCGAAGAACGGCCCTCAATTAGCGAAATAAATATAGAGGGAAATAAGGCCATCGATACGGATTCCCTATTGAAAGGACTAAAAGGTTCCGGTCTGTCCGAGGGTAAAGTATTCAAGCGCTCAACACTCGAAGGCATGAAGCTGGAATTGACAAGCCAATACGTGTCCCAAGGGCGATATGATGCCGGAATCGAAACCGATGTCGTTTCCTTGCCGCGCAATCGTGTAGCCGTAAATATCAACATTGACGAAGGTACTACCGCGTCCATAAAACATATTAACATTATCGGTAATTCTGTTTTCAGTGATGAAGATCTGCTCGACCTGTTTGAATCTAAAACGACCGGTTGGTTATCGTGGATGAGGAGCGATGATAAATACTCCAAAGAAAAGTTTTCTGGGGATATCGAAACACTCAATTCGTATTATCTCGATCGAGGTTATATAAAGTTTAATGTCGATTCGACTCAGGTGTCGGTAACACCGACTCGGGACGCGGTCTACATAACCGTCAATATCACCGAGGACGAAGTATTTAAGGTCGCCGATGTGGATCTTTCCGGTGACATCGTTGTGCCTGAAAATCAGCTGAAATCATTGATTTTTATCAGGGAAGGACAGACGTTCTCGCAGTCGCTGGTGACTTCCAGTGAAGAGTGGATGACCAAACGCCTCGGCAATGACGGTTACAATTTTGCCAAAGTAGAAGGTGTTCCGGAGATCAATGAAGATGAAAAAACAGTCGATTTGAAGTTCTTTATTGATCCAGGAAAGCGTACTTATGTTCGTCGCATCAATTTTGAAGGCAATACCCGGAGTGCCGACGAGGTACTTCGACGCGAGATGAGGCAGATGGAAGCAGCGCCCGCTTCGTCAATTAATATAGAGCAATCGCGTATTCGCCTTGAACGTCTCGGCTTTTTCAAGGAGGCAAATGTAGAAACGATTGAAGTTCCCGGTAGTGATGATCTTATTGATTTGGCTTATACCGTTGAAGAGCAATCGTCGGGAAGCATCGGCGCAAGCCTGGGCTTTTCGCAAGACAGCGGCTTATTATTGGGCGTCAATGTCCAGCAAGATAACTTTCTTGGTACGGGCAAGCAGATTGGCGTCTCACTTAATAAGAGTGACTATTTGACCAATCTGAGATTTAGTTACGTCGATCCCTACTACACAAAAGATGGTGTTAGCCGAGGTTTTTCAGTATTTTTCTCAGAGAGGGACCTGTCAAAAATTAACGTATCTCGATATAGCACAAATAGTTTCGGGACTAGTATGAATTTTGGTTATCCCATCAATGAAACGGAGCGATTGGGCTTTAGCTTTGGATACAGCAATACAGAAATAAAAGCAGGTATTGGCGCTGTACAAGAAATTAGTGCCAGTCCGCGATTACAAGACCCGATAAGCGGTCATTATGCGAATTATTATCAGTCACAAGTTAATGATTCAGGATTGTATGATGCTCCGGAAGTACTAATGCCCTTGTTTGATGATAACGGTGAAGTATTGCAGTCGGTGATTGACTCGGGAATATTGACTGATCCCGAATCACTGGGCTACGAACCGGGGTTCCTGGACAGAAATGGTGATACCTACGACAACTTTACAATGTCGGCCAGTTGGAACCAATCGACCCTCAATCGCGGTCGTATGGCGACCCGCGGTGCGTCGCAAAGCTTATCTTTTGAACTGACGGTACCCGGTAGTGATTTGGAATACTTCAAGTTGGTATATAGCGGGCAGATATTTTACCCCATCACTCGAGGTCTTACCTTACGCCTAAGAACTGAAATAGGCTATGGTGATGGATTTGGCGATAACGACGCCTTGCCGTTTTATAGCCACTTCTATGCCGGTGGATTTGGCTCTGTGCGTGGATTTAAGAGTAATACTCTCGGTCCTCGCAGTACTTCGGCGCTCTATTATCCCTCCGTGAGCAATGCGGTTACCGATATTGTTCAGGTGGGCGACGCCAATTGTGCTACCTCGTCAGTTAACAGCGACGGTGTAGAAATTTGTAGCGACGGTGTATCACTCGTAGGAAGTGCTTCAGCAATCAGTAATAAAGTTTCTTATGTACTGGCTAAAGGTGCTACGAAGCTTCCTATATCGGTTTACGATCAAGACCACGATCCCTTTGGCGGAAATGTTTTGTTTGAAGCGGGAGCAGAGCTATTGTTTCCGTTGCCCTTTATTAAAGATCTACGCTCCGTGCGTTCGGCGTTTTTTATTGATGCCGGTAACGTATTTAGCAGTAACTGCGGTGTGTCTCAGTTAAATTGCTTTGAGCCTAGTTTTGATGAGTTGCGGTACTCTTACGGCATCGGGGTAAGCTGGATTACTGGATTTGGACCGTTAACCTTTAGTTATGCTCGACCCGTTAACGAAGGCGACGAAGATGAAGTGGAAGGTTTTCAGTTCTCGCTCGGTCGTGGTTTCTAAGAAAAAAATACACTGATACTATTACTTTTTAAATACTGGAGAATGATTGTGAATAAAATGATAAAAACAGCGATTGTGGCAATTGCCCTGAATGTCCCACTACTGGCAAGTGCTCAAGAAAAGATTGCTGTCGTGTCTTTAGATGGAGCTATATTGCAAACTGAAATAGCCAAAGACATAATCAAGAAAGAGCAAGACAATGCCGTGTTCAAAGACAAAGTAGCACAGCTCGAAAAGCTTTCAGGTGAGTTAAAGGAACTGGTAGAAAATTATAAAAGAGATGAGGCCGTGTTAAGCGCTGAACAAAAAGTGGCTCAACAACAGCTGATTCAGTCAAAAGAGTCGGAAGGTAAAACATTGCAAACTCAGTTGGTCAACGCCCAACAACAGTTGCGAACAGCTCTCGTGCGCAACAACCAGCAAATAGTATTTCAAGCTGCACAACTGGTTGCAAAAGATGAAGGTATAGATTTGTTACTGAATGCTTCAGCCGTTTTATATATGAAAGAGGTGAACGATATCACTGCTAAAGTAACGGATAGACTCAATCAGAATGCAGAAAAACAGAAAGAAGAAAATAAGTAAAATACGTTTTCCTTCAGGCTAAGACATTTATGACTAACGCGTCTCCAAGTTTCACGCTTGGCCAGATTTCAGAATTGCTGAAGTTGGACTGTAAAGGGGACGCGAACCTCAAGATCACTGGTATAGCACCTCTCGCGTCAGCGGCAACGGGACAGTTGAGCTTTCTTGCGAATCCTCGCTATCTTAAAGACCTTCGGAATACGACTGCCTCAGCGGTGATTGTTGCACCGACAATGGTTGAACACTGTTCAGCTAGTGTTTTGGTATCCGTTAACCCCTATTTAAGTTATGCACAGGCATCGAGTCTGTTCAGTGTTGCCGACGCGTACGAGTCCGGAATTCATCCGTCAGCAGTCATCGATAAATCTGCTCAGGTGAGCCCGTCTGCGTGTATTGGCGCCAATGCTGTTATCGGCAGAGATGTACAGGTTGGAGAAAAGGCGGTTGTTGGTGCCGGTTGTGTCATTGGCGACGACTCATCGATAGGCGACCACTGTTTATTATATGCCAACGTGACAGTTTACCATGGGGTGAAAATCGGTCAAAAAGTGATCTTGCACAGTGGTTCAGTGATTGGTAGCGACGGTTTTGGTTTTGCTCCGGCGGGCAGGGACATAAAGCCCGGTGAGAGGAGCTGGGTGAAAATTCATCAGTTGGGTGGAGTTATCATCGGCGATAACGTGGAAATTGGAGCGAATAGTGCTGTAGACAGAGGTGCATTGGATGACACGGTGATTGGAAACGGCGTTATTATTGACAATCAAGTTCAAATCGCCCACAACGTAAGTATTGGTGATAATACCGCGATTGCTGGTTGTTCTGCGATAGCCGGGAGCGCTAGAATAGGGCGCAACTGCACAATTGCAGGCCGTGTTAGTATATTGGGGCATTTAACCATTGCCGATGGAACACATATCACAAATAATACAGTTATCAATAAATCTATTGTCGAGCCAGGTTCTTATTCGTCCGGTACGATCATGCAGAAGACTTCAAACTGGCGAAAAAATGCTGTACGTTTTTCCCAACTAAACGATATTTATCGGCGTTTGGTTAAGCTAGAAAAAAATTAGAACTCACTACCGCGCCCTCAATACTCCACTTAAACTAAGCCACGGAACAATAGAGGCACTTCCCATTATGATGGACATACAAGAAATTCGAGAATATTTACCGCATCGGTATCCGTTCTTATTGGTTGATCGAGTTACCGAGTTAACGCTGAAAGAATCCATTGTTGCCTGTAAAAATGTCTCTATTAATGAACCGTTTTTCAACGGACACTTCCCGCAACTACCGGTAATGCCGGGCGTATTGATCGTCGAGGCAATGGCTCAAGCTGCCGGCATTCTGGGCTTCAAAACCTTAGACAAAAAACCGGCGGATGGCTCGGTGTATTTGTTTGCCGGCGCCGACAAAATTCGATTTCGGCGGCAGGTTGTCCCGGGTGATCAGTTAATCCTAAAGGTTAATTATGTGTCCGATAGACGCGGTATTTGGAAGTTTGATTGTACTGCGCATGTCGAAGGCAATTTAGCTGCATCCGCGACCATTCTATGTGCTGATAGACAAGTTTGATGGCCAAAGTTAGGACGGAGGAAACTTGTGAATGATAATGCTTTGATTGATCCGCGTTCTATTATTGACCCTAGTGCTAAGTTAGGCGAAAACGTAAGCATAGGGCCGTGGACAACGGTTGGCCCAGATGTGGAAATTGGTGACGGTACGGAGGTAGCGTCTCATGTTGTTATTAAAGGGCCGACAAAAATTGGCGAGAATAACAAGATATTCCAATTTTCAAGCATTGGCGAAGATACACCCGATCTAAAATATAATGGTGAAAAAACCCGGCTGCTTATTGGCAATGAGAATATCATACGCGAAGGCGTAACTATTCACCGGGGGACGATTCAAGATAGAGCGGAAACGACTATTGGCAATAAAAATTTGCTAATGGCTTATGTTCATATCGGGCACGACTCAGTTGTTGGAGACCACTGTATTCTAGTCAATAATACAGCTCTCGCGGGTCACGTGATTCTGGGTGACTGGGTTACGCTTAGTGGGTTTACCCTGATACACCAATATTGTCATATTGGTGCCCATAGCTTTACGGGAATGGGCAGTGTGATAGGGAAGGACGTTCCTGCCTATGTTACGGTTAATGGTAATCCTGTCGCTGCTAAAAGTATTAATGTTGAAGGCCTCAAACGGCGGGGGTTTAGTGCAGAGGTCATTGCGGATATCCGCCGTGCCTATAAAGTTATCTACCGGCAGGGTCTTACCACGGAAGCTGCGCTGGAGGTCTTGAACGATATGCAAAAGAATTGTTCTGAAATAGGTCTGTTAGTTGAATCCCTGCAGTCTTCGAAACGAGGAATCGTGCGATAACGTCCGCGTAAAGAAACGTTCATCCGTTTGCTTTTCTTCCCAAGAGATTATTGATTCATGGCTGCAAAGTTACGCTTTGGTATTGTTGCTGGTGAGGCATCGGGAGATATTCTTGGTGCTGCTCTCATTAAAGCGATAAAAAACAAACATCCAGATGCGGAGTTTGAAGGTGTCGGTGGGCCACTAATGCAGGCTCAGGGTTTTAGCAGTTTCTTTCCGATGGAACGTTTGTCTGTAATGGGATTTATCGAGCCTCTTAAACGTCTTCGCGAGTTGCTGAATATTCGAAAATCCCTGAAAAGGCGGTTTATCGATAACCCGCCTTCTCTCTTTCTAGGCATCGATTCTCCCGACTTTAATCTCAATTTGGAAACAGCGTTGCGAAAGGCGGGGGTTTTGACTGTTCACTACGTGAGCCCTTCGGTGTGGGCGTGGAGGCAGGGCCGGGTTAAGAAAATTGCTCGGGCTGTTGATCACATACTAACGTTATTCCCTTTTGAAGCTCAATTTTATAAAAAGCACAACGTACCTGTCACCTTCGTTGGACACCCTTTAGCAGATCAATTTCCACTTGCACGTACTGAGAAACAGTTACAAAAAGAAGAGTCTCGTCGAAATTTAAATTTAGAGCAGACCGACACAATGGTTGCGCTGATGCCGGGTAGTCGTGGAGGAGAAGTGAAAATGCTGGGGCAGGCATTTATAGACACGGCACGATGGTGTTTACAGAAAAAACCCAATCTCAAATTTGTTATTCCCGCGGCGAACGATGACCGTTATGAACAGTTGCAAGCGCTTCTAAATGATAATGCTGGCGATCTACCGATAACGCTGTTGCGAGGTGAGTCGCAAAAGGTAATGATGGCGGCAGACGTCGTTTTAATGGCTTCGGGAACTACCACCCTAGAAGCGTTGCTACTGGCAAAGCCCATGGTTGTTGCCTACCGAATGGCTTCCTTTTCTTATGCTATTATTTCTCGGTTAGTCAAATTGCCGTATATTTCGTTACCCAACTTACTTGCTGGAAAAAAAATTGTTCCAGAGATTTTACAAAAGGAGGTTCAGGCCTATGTGCTTGGTCCGTTGATTTTGGAGCGGTTGGGAAATGAAGAGCTACTCAGCCACCTCGAAAAACAGTTTTATAGCATACATAAAGAGCTACGACACAACGCTAGCGACCATGCAGCTGAAGTGCTTCTCTTAATGATTGCTAGTAATCAAGCCAGTTATTCTTCTTAAAACTCCAGTTGTAATACCGGCCTTAATTCTACCATTGATAACACCGGTTCTGGACGTTAGCGAATATGTATTGGCGCAGCGTCTAGATAGCCTGAAAGCGAACACTCGCCGAGCGCGTTTTTATGAAACCTTTTAATTCTTCTTACAATGGTCGGTTGCTGGCTGGTGTCGACGAAGTGGGCAGAGGTCCTTTAGCGGGAGACGTGGTCGCGGCCGCTGTTATCCTCGATCCAAAAAACCCCATTGTAGGTTTAGACGACTCAAAAAAGCTAACTGAAAAGCGTCGAAATGTCCTCTCTGCCGAGATAAAACAAAGAGCCTTATGTTGGTGTGTTGCTCGTGCGAGTGTTGCAGAGATTGACGATATTAATATCTTACAAGCCAGTTTGCTTGCTATGAAACGGGCGGTCGAGGGATTGAGCACACAACCTGAACATGTACTTGTCGACGGGAACAAACTTCCTGTCTGGAGTTATCCATCTGAAGCGGTAGTGAAAGGGGATAGTCGGGTAAAAGCGATTAGTGCAGCGTCAATACTGGCGAAAGTGGTAAGAGATACAGAAATGATTACTTTTGATAGCGTTTATCCGGGATATGGTTTTAGCTCTCATAAAGGTTACCCGACAAGAGTTCATTTGGCTGCGCTGGAACAGCTTGGACCCTCGCCCATCCACCGGCTTTCTTTTAAGCCGGTTAAAGCCAGAATACTCAGAAATGAACGGACTTAATTTGACTCCTTTCCGTGCGTAATTTGAACTTTTTTTTCTTCTGCTAGAACGTTAATACAAAGAAAGCCTGTTTTCTTTGCGTATCTATTAGTACTCTAAAACTCGAAAATAAATAGATTTTACTAGAATGCGTACTATTTTTAAAAGAGAAAGAACGCTTTCCCTCAGCATTAGGAGCTCAGACGTACAATTGTCTTGTTTTTAGCGTTGTCGATATTTGGTAGTATGAGCAGTGTTACTATTAAGGTTTACTGATGGAGTTTGAACGGCGTCGTGTCATTGTTCGCGCGTTGCAAGGATTTACCTTGTCGACAGGGTCGCCGATAGGTTGGGCATTCATTCGGTATTTCTCTGGCGTTGATCTACTCCAAGATATAGAACAGAACTTCAGTTTTTATTTGTATCTAGCTATCGGTACAGCAATTGTAATCACCAGCTTTGGTGCTTTTGTTGGTCGTCAAGAGCAACGACTGACCAAAATGAGTCTGGTTGATGAGCTAACGAAGCTCTACAATGGTCGGTATTTTCACGAGCGTCTTCTGGAAACGTATGCGCAAAGTATTCGCAGTGAAACCACCTTATCGTTAATTATGTTAGACATAGACCATTTTAAAGACATCAATGATAATTATGGTCATTTTGTTGGCGATAGAGTGCTGTCGTCGGTGGGCGAGGCAGTTCGGCAAATTTGTCGAAGCGGAGAAATTGCCTCAAGAGTTGGAGGTGAAGAAATTTGCGTTATTCTGGAGAATTGCTCTTTGAATAAAGCCGTCAATGCGTCTGAGCGATTTCGTCTGGCAATAAATAGCGCTGAAGTGGTCTTGGATAACGGAAAGACTATATCGGTTACTGTTTCTGCCGGTGTCGCCAGCTCCGAAACAACCACAACTGGCGCCTGGGATGTTTATAAAGCCGCCGATGAAGCCATGTATCGAGCAAAACAATCGGGCAGAAACAGAAGCTGTGTTTAAGGTTTTTAGTTTAGGTTCTGGGTTTAGGATAGAACAAGCAAGTCAGTTTTGGCGTGTTGAATGACTTTTTCCGCAGTATTTCCTATCAGTTTTCCAGGGATCCCCTTGCGTCCAACCGATCCAACAACAATGCATTGGGCCTGTATTTTCCGGGATAAACTGGCGATTACTTTCCAGGGCGTACCTTCATTTATGTGTAAATTCTGACTTTCAATGTCATATTCATCCATCAGTTTTTCGCACGTGATCCTAGCCGCATCTTCCTGTTGATGAGTGTGGGTTACCACATCGATCAGATCTAATTCTTTAACAATTGAAGGGATTTTAATTGCATAGCAACAATGTAGGTTCGCGCCGGTCAGGACGGAAAAACGGAAGGCTTCTTCTAGCAATCGTTTGTTCATGGCCTGCTTGTCATCATCTTCAGTCATAATGTCAAGGGCGACCAAAACGTTCTTCTTGGATTTACGAGCTTCGTCGCAAACACTATAAATAGGCACTGTTGATTCCCGAAAAAGTTGCCAGTCAGTCGGGGTATGAAACGGAGATTCGCTGCGATGGCCCGTCTTCACGACTAAATCATAATGATTCTCTTTGCAGTGCTTCATTATCCATTCGTGTATATATTTTTCCCATATCACTTCGTAGCTAACGTTGAGTTCTGAAGAAGAGCTTTGAATACGTTCTTCCCACCATCGTGTCTGGTGTTGTAAAAGCAAATCTTGTAAATTATTCTCGGCGGATTGATCGTCGGAGTTTATTGACTCATAGCTAAACGCCGCGACATGGACGCTCGATGAAGAGTAGTGTGCCAATTTAAGCGCCGTGGCATAAGCAATTTGTTCGGTGTTAAAGGGATCGGCGATAACTAGTATTTTTTTCATGATGGTAACCCTCGTAACAAATACTCTTGATTGTAGTTATATTGTAGCTATATTGTAGTCTATTGGTTCCCGGTATAAACGGAATTCGGGGCTCTAACTATCGTTATTCTTGCGCTTCTAGTTTTTCGTTCAAATTCAATGTCGTAATTTTAGTGTTCCAGTTGCGCGAATTGCACAAGCTATTTACTGTTGTACGAAATCTAATCAAATGCCCTCCGGATGCCCCTGATAGTGTTTGTCCGGGTAACCGTATCATATTTTTGCAGATCAGCTGAAAGAGAGTTGTGACCTACAGATTCCAAAGCATCATGAACAGCTATAAAATTGAGTAAGAAAAAGTCGGTTCCTTATCACCGCCGATAGCTTGCGGGCCGTAGTGCGGCTTTCTGCCATCTTGAGTCTTGCCGTATGTTTTCTCCGTTCCAAATTGGGCGGAAAATCATGTGCTTAAAGTTTCTAAAAAACCGCATACTATCTGCCTTATGATGTCGCAAAATTGATCCAAATACCACTGTATTTGTTGATGCGGGTCAAAGCGTCCCCATTAATATTAGCTAGTATAAGAACTAGAAACCGGATTTTCCTGAATAATTATGGAGGCTTGTTATGAGTATGTATAGAAAAGTGTTAGTCGCGGTCGATTTGTCAGATGAGTCAGAACAGGTTCTTCGAGCCGCTGCAGAAATTGCCGCCGCAAACGAAGCCGAAATTTTGATTCTTCATGTTACCGATAATCCCGTTACTTTATACAGTCAATGGTCGGATTATGTGGTTCCCTATAGCGAAGACAAAATCCGAGAATTGCTTTTCTCAAAACTGGCTGATTTAGTCGAGAGTTTAGGTCTGAACAAGAGTTTGATTACCATCGATTTTGGACGTGCAATCGATTTGATTGTCGATAAGGCCGATAAGGAAGAATGTGACTTGATCGTTGTTGGTAGCCATGGTCGCCATGGCGTAAAGCTGTTGCTGGGATCGACAGCTAATGGGGTTTTGCATCACGCCAGTTGCGATGTTCTGGCGATCCGGGTCCGAGAAACAATTGAGTAGAGCTAAAAGCCGGATAATTTTCTGGCGAATAACACCTTGACTGACAGGCGGTTTGACAGAGGCGTGACTAATTGGGTAGAAATTGTTGAAGCGACTGTTACTATTTAGTTTGATTAGATCAATAGTTTGTCGAGGCGACTTTTGTTTACGACGAAAAACTCGAAGTTATTGGCGGTTACAGAACCCGACGATGGTTGGGATAGCGAATGTATATTCAGCTCTGCAGCGGATTATTTTGCACGTCTTATCGCGGATATCAACGGTGCAAAATCGACTATTGTATTGGCTGTTTACATATTTTCTTTGGATGAACTTGGACATCGTGTTGCGATGGCACTCAAAGCCGCTGCAGCGCGTGGCGTAAAAGTACGCATCGTTGTCGACGGAATAGGGTCCTCTAGAGATGGCGAGAGACTTGCCCAGCTGTTGTTTTCTGCCAATGCTGAAGTAAGAATTTTTCATCCCTTGCCGTGGTATTGGGATAATTATCAGTGGTCGATAAAAACCGGAGGTATATTACAGAAATTCTTTCACTTTATATCCTTACTGAATCAACGGGACCATAGAAAAATATGCATCGTTGATGGCGCCTACGCCTGGTGCGGAAGCTTTAATATTACTTGTGATCACTTAGCTAACAGTCCACCCTGGCGTGACTACGGGGTTAGACTTACCGGTAGGCCTGTCAATCATCTGGTCAGTAATTTTGATGATGTCTGGTTTCACCAAGATCGGAACAACTTTCCCAGTAGATTAAAGTATTTTCGCAGTAACAACTCGATTAAGTTACGACACGTTAGCAATCGTCTTACCAGTTTCAGAATCAGTCGTGCAAAACAGCGAGTCTGGATTTGTAGTGCTTACTTCTCACCCTCCGGCTCAGTGATTAAAGCGATAAAGAAAGCGAAATCACGCAATGTTGACGTCAGAATAATTGTTACAGCACGATCAGATATCGCGGTATTTCCGCTATTGAGTTCAACTTATTACTCGGATCTGCTGAATATTGGTGTTTCGATATACTGTTACAAGACAGGGATGTTACATGCAAAATGTATGTTGATTGATGGACAGTGTGTAATCGGAAGCAGCAATATCAATCACCGCAGTTTCTATCATGACCTTGAGGTAGATGTTGTGCTTTCCTCTTCGCATTCGGCTAATCATCTGGAATCAATGCTGGAAGAGGACATGGACAATTCGGAGAAGCTCAGTAAAGAAAATATTTCATTGTGGCGTGGATCAAACTTATTTGGTTGGGTTCTACGTATTGTCCGATACTGGATGTAGTGGAGCGGTACATGGAATCAGGGAACAGAGAGCTTCGAGTGTGTACCTACAATATTCATAAAGGTTTTAGCGCGCCCAATAGACGTCCGATACTCCCGCAACTGCGACACGCAATACGAACCCTTGATGCCGATTTGGTATTTTTGCAGGAGGTTGTCGGTGAGCGGTTAGAAAAATCTCTAAAGCCTTTATCGACAAAATCCGAGCGAGATCCGTTTATTTATCCACAGTTTGAATATTTGGCCGATGAAGTTTGGCCTCATCATGCATATGGTAGAAATGCAATTTACCAAAAAGGGCACCACGGAAATGCTATTTTGAGTAAAAGTCCTTTTTTGAATGTAGATAACGTGGACGTGAGCCAATGGTGGTTTTCCCAAAGAGGAATCCTATATGGGAAAATATCCCTGGGTATAAACGTCGTTTGCGTACATTTCGGACTGTTTGCGCGGGAGAGAGAAGCACAGCTAGAAATGCTTACGCAACTCCTAACAGAAAAAATACCTAATAATTCTCCGCTAATAGTTGCGGGCGATTTTAATGATTGGAGTGCCAAACTACATCGTAGTCTGGTTGATGACCTTTCTTTTTTTGAGGCTTACAGTTGTATCAACGGAACATTAGCCAAAACATTTCCTGCACGAATACCGATGTTCCCGATGGATAGAATTTATTTTCGCAATTTGGATTTACTGGATTCAGAAGTGCTTTCGGGCGCGCCCTGGAATCGATTATCCGATCATAGAGCGTTGTACGCATCGTTCAGCATGAATTCGTAGAACGGTGTTTGCCTGGCCTTGCTTTATATTTCCATGCCAAGCCATCTGTTCCCCTAGCGAATTAACGATTTCAAAAACGTGTTAGATGCTCAGTACTGTCAAACCCGCGCTATGTGGATTAACTCATTGCTCCTGGGGTTAAATCAGTGATTGTCGGGTTCACACTCATGAGTTCTCGGGTTAACCCCCGACCTTCAACAGCACCATAGCTTTAAATCGATTCTTATGGCCTGGCACCAAATACCGTTCTATGCTTGTCTCCACCAGGCCACTCCGTTTTCGTCTTCTTCGAAAGTTAGCATGCGTCGCTCGAGCGCACAATGTAAGTGTGCAATGGCTTCTCCGGTCGCAGGGAAAAAGCTGCGGTCGGTAATTTCACTTTTAAACAAAGCCGGAAAAACATCCACCGCTCTTTTGGGTGTTTCGCACAACACATAAAGCTTTTCTAAAGCGACCTCGTGCCAGTCGATTAACGCCGTCAGTCGCTCGTGTAAGCCCTCGAAAAGACTACCGTGAGCCGGTAAGACGAGCAAAGTTGGAGGTAATATCTCTCTAAATCTGGAACACGACGTAATCCATTCCCGCAGAGGGTTGGCCAAGGGTTCAGAAGGTTGCACGCTAACATTCGGTGTTATCTTGGGTAATATCTGGTCACCCGCAATAATGATTTTCAGCTCGGGACAATATAGACATACATGTTCTGGCGCGTGTCCGTGACCGATGATTGCTCGCCATTCACGGCCGTCAATGTCAATGTATTGATTGTCGATAATTCTATGGTAGCCCGCTGGCAACGGGTCCATATTGGCGCCGAATTGTCCAAATCTCTGTCTGTACTGATCCAGTTTTTCTTCGGAAAAACCAGCTCGCCGATAAAACTTAATGGCTTCATCTGGAACGTCAGTTGGGCCATCGGCCGCCATCACTTTGCACATGTAAAAATCGCTGCGGCTCATCCACAAAGGGCAATCCCATTTTCGAGTAATCCAACCGGCATTCCCCGTATGATCGTTATGTAGATGTGTTGCGATCACTCGAGTGACTGGCAATCCGTCGAGATGTTTGTCAAAGATTGTCTGCCAATGCTGTTGTACTTCTTCGTTGAATACACCGGTATCAATAATGGTCCAGCCAGCATGATCACGTAGCAACCATACGTTGATGTGGTGTAGTCTGCCCCAGACGGGCATGCGAATCCAGAAGACACCGTCAGCAATCTCGGTCAACTCTCCGGGCTCCGGAACTTGATCTTCAAATTTGTAAATGAGTGGGTCGTAGCCACGTTTGGACATATTGTCTACCACAGTGATTCCTTTTTGCTACCGCTGGAAAGTCTAGCTTCCAGTGTTATTTTGGTGTTTAGGCGTGTCAGCGAACGGGATAAGACATTATTGGGTAATACTTAGTTCGTCGACGGGGTTTATCTAAAATGGAACCTTAAGAAAATAGCGGTTGTTCACAAGTCTATTGCTCTTAAGGTTAAACCGAATGCATGCCAGATTGCAACGCGCAACACTGCATACAAAATGAGCAGTGGCAGGAATTTTCATATCTGTCGTCAATTGGAAGTACTCTGTTTGAATCCTAAACAGATATTCGATCCACTGTCAGTCAAGAGAGAATTCGCTTTACTGCTGACAGCTGATTTATTGCTATAGACATTTTCGCGGTGGGCTTTTATTCTCTACGCACGATGTGGAAGGCACATTGATGCGAATAAACAAAAGGCCTGTGCGTGCTGTTATTTTTTTGGGGAAAACAATGCCTAAAGAAAAAATCGAAGGCGCGCTCAGTGGTTTGCAGCTGTATGCTCATGGACTTTTGACTGTTTCATATTATCGTGTCTCGCGAGAAACGGTGAATGTTGATTCGGATTGCTTATTAGCTAATGAGAAAAATAGGTCAAATAGTTGGTTTTTTTGATAAATAGGGGAGCATTATGACTCTACAGCTGCGCCAAATATGCCTCGTGGCACGAGAGCTCGAACCGGCAGTGGAAGATCTAACCGAAATTCTTGGTATCAATCGTTGTTTCGTCGATCCAGGTGTAGGTAAATTTGGTTTGAAGAATACCCTGATGCCTATCGGAACCAATTTCCTTGAAGTAGTGACCCCGATAGCAGAGGGAACTGCAGCAGGTCGCTATTTGAAAAGACGCGGCGGCGATGGAGGTTATATGGTGATCACGCAAGCTGATAGCCTCGAATCCCAACAGGCGGTGAGGCAGAACGCCTTGGATAATGGTGTGCGCATAGCCTTTGAATCTGTTCGGGAAGACTGGAATCTTTGCCAGCTTCATCCGGGAGATATGAAGGCAGCCTTTCTGGAGATTGAGTCCGATGCTTACAACGATTTTCAGGGTTATTGGCATCCGGTAGGCGGGACTGATTGGCAAAATCACGTCAATCGAGATGTTACCTCAGAGCTTATGGGCGTCGAATTGCAGACGAATGACCCGGAAGCACTGGCTACTTTGTGGGCAAAGGTTGCGGGTTTGCCCTTCAGCAGGGAAGGGGCCGCATTTTCGCTGAAGCTTAACAACGCGTCTATTCGATTTGTCAAAGAAGAAGACGGCAGGGGGGCGGGATTGAGTGGGCTCGACATTGCGGTAGAAAATCGAGAACATGTCTTATCGGTTGCCCGACAACAAGGTTGTTATGTTAGTGACGACCAGGTCGATATTTGCGGCGTTCACTGGTATCTAAAAAGCAATGAGTCATGATTGGTTTTGCTTTTGATAGTGATACTGATAGTGATCGTAATACGGCGAGCATGGATCCACTAGCAGCCGTTTTCGTGTTAGCGATGAAATAGGTCGAATGAGTCTGTTTGGTTTCAGACAATTTGTCGACATTCGGTATAGTCAAATAGTTCCAAAAAATAGTATCTAAAAACAGTTTGTGGAGAAAAAAATGGTCGATGGCATCAATCACGAGAAAGTAACGCAGTGGATGAAAGAGAATATTAAGGAGATAAATTCTCCGTTGGAATTCCAACTCATCACTGGGGGACATTCCAACCTGACCTTTAAAGTCACTACCAATACCGGCGATAACTATGTCCTGCGTCGTCCGCCGCTGGGCCATGTTCTTGAAAGCGCGCACGATATGGCTCGTGAGTTCAAAATTATTTCTTCCTTACAAAATGCCGGTGTTCCGGTGCCGAAAACATGGGGTTTGTGTGTAGATAAAACGGTTAATGACGCGCCTTTTTACGTAATGGGTTATGTAGAGGGTAGTGTTCTTAATGATTCCCAGTTAGGAGCGGAAATTCCAGCCGCAGACCGTCACGACATTGGTATCGACGTTATCAATATCTTGACCCGGCTCCATCTTGTTAATCCAGATGAAGTCGGGCTTGGAGAGCTCGGTCGTAAGGAAGCGTATCTTTCACGGCAGCTAAAACGCTGGACGAAACAATGGGAAGCGTCCAAAACACACGAGATCCCGGCAATGGAGGAAAGCGCCCGGTTATTGGCGGAAAGAATGCCGGAGCAAGTGGGCTCGGCAATCGTGCACGGTGATTATCGTTTGGGAAACATGATGGTTAAAGGCAAGCAGGTGAAAGCCATTCTTGACTGGGAGCTTTGTACACTCGGAGATCCCTTGGCGGATGTCGGATACTTGTTGAATAACTGGGTGTCTCCCGGAGAAATCGAGGAGAAAGAAGGCGATCAGGCCCCAACTGCTGCGGGCGGATATCCTAGCCGCGATGAACTGTGCGACATTTACACAGAGAAAACGGGGCGTGATTTGGCGGGAATTAATTATTATCGCGCTTTTTCTCATTGGCGGTTAGCAGCCATTGGCCAAGGTGTCTACAAGCGGTATTTACTGGGGGCGATGGGTAAAGATCGTGAGCATGACCTCGATAGGCAGAAGGAAGGTGTTAGTATTCGGGCGAATGCGGCACTTGAGCTTTTGTCCTGATAGGAATAAGCGCATAACGATCCTGTTATCGCTAATGGTTTGCGCAGGTTAACTGTAATATACTCAGCTGATGAAAATAGCTCAAATCGTTACTGTGGCGCTGCTGTTGCTGGTTTCGGTGCGCAGCTTCGCGGTTGTTAAGATGGGTTCGTTTTTCATTCCGGGTTATGTCGATTTCGAAAAAGAAGCGCTTTTTACCGAACTCAATAAAGAAATTTTTTCACGTTTGGACAAGCACTTTGATTTGATTGTGGAACCCGTTCAAAAAGCGCGTATCTCCTTTCTCACCAAAAATACTCACGTTATATTTCCAGAATTACACGAAAGCCTGGTGAAATACATGCCCAGTGGGAATTATGTGGTTTCAGAATCTTTCTGGAAGAAACGCATATTTCTGTACCAGCGAAAGGATTCAGCTTTTACTCAAATCGAAGACCTTTACGGTAGACGAATTGGCGCTGTCAGGGGCTATAGTTATGGAATGAAATTGACAAAAAATGCAGACTTGAAAATACACTATACCAATAACGATATTATGAATATTAAGATGCTGCTCGCGGGAAGTTTCGAGGCGGTATTGGGGGACGATTCGTCAACCCAGAATGCGGTCGAACTTGCTGGCGGCAGCGATCTGATTCACGCCGTCGAATTGCCATTCAGCGCTCTCGATGTATTTTATGCCTGTCACGGTGATGTGAAAGGGATTGATTTATGTAAGGAGATTTCTGCCGTCATTCGCGAACTGAAAAGCGAAGGTATTATTGACCTGCGCAGCAAAATCCCCAAGATCGATTTTGAGGCGGAAAAAGCACAGAATATTACTCAATAGAAATGTTGATTAGTAAACCGGTACGCAGAAAATTGCGTCTCGGTTGAGTGAGTTTTTTTAGAGATTTTTTCCCGATTTGGCGGCATAGAAAGTCATCATTGTGATAGATGTGGACTTTTTATCATTGGCCTTTTATTCTGTTCCCGACAACCAAGGAGAATAATAAATGACCGATTTATCGACAATGGACCCAGAAACGAAAGCTATCCTCGACATGATGGCAACACAGGAATCGAAACCGCTATCCGACACTTCACCGGCAGAATTTCGCGAGCAATATCGCGCCACGTCTGAAATGATGGATGGCACGGATATTGAAATTGATTGTACCGAAGACCGATCTATTCCGGGACCTGCTGGTGATATTCCTGTGCGGATTTATCGTCCCGTTGTGTCGAATACAGATCTATTGCCTATATTAGTTTTCTATCACGGAGGCGGATGGGTAATTGGAGATCTGGACACGCACGATGCAGCTTGTCGTCATATCTGCGGTGATGCAGGTATTATTGTCATGGCGGTAGATTACCGATTGGGACCAGAAAATCCTTTTCCAGCTGCGGTCGATGATGCCGTCGCAGCAGCCTCTTGGGTTGGACAGCATGCAGAAAAAATTGGCGCTGACCCTTTAAAAATAGCGGTTGGTGGAGATAGTGCCGGTGGCAATTTGGCTACCGTAGTCTGCCATCATATGCGTGACACTGACGGCACAAAAATTACTTACCAAATGTTGTGGTACCCCGCTGTTGGCCAGGAAGAGGGAAAGAGCAGTTCGTCGACAGTGGAATTTGCCACCGGATTTGTTCTGCAAATGGACACGATGGATTGGTTTGAAGCGCATTATGGCGCAGGACGAGATATTACCGGCGAAGCACAATATGCCATTATACGGTCCAATCATTGTGGTAACCTTCCTCCTGCTTTACTGCTCACAGCGGGATTTGACCCCCTGCAAGATGATGGTCAGTCTTACGGACGGAAGATGCAAGCAGCGGGTGTTGCCGTAGATTTCGCTCATTTTGAATCGACGGTCCATGGTTTCCTGACAATGGGACGGGTGATACCCGCGGCCGTTGAAGCTTTGACTCTTTCAGCAGCAAAACTGCGAGAAGCTTTTGCATAGACAGGGTCCCTGTTCCTTAATCGCTTTATGGGAAGGCGGAAGGCTGGCTGTAAATACATGTAGTACAGCTCAAGCTCAAACCTTAGTTTGGTTGACGCGCGCTGGTTGTGAAATTCTTGGCTTAGAATTGTCATTATCGAAGAAAATATACATTCGGTTGAATAGTAATGACTACGGGCCCCGAGACACCTGCTGCTGAATTGAATATAACGGTAGAGCTAGTTAGAAGTTTGCTGGAAGAGCAGCATTCCGATCTCGCCCATTTACCTATTGTTCCATTGGATTCTGGCTGGGACAATATATTGTTCCGGCTTGGTGAGCAGCTTCTAATTCGTTTGCCGAGGCGCGCAGTTGCCTCGACATTGATAGTGAACGAACAAAAATGGCTGCCTTTCCTTTCACAAGACTTACCGATATCGGTTTCCTTGCCGGTTCGAATAGGGTTTGCCAATCCTGATTATCCCTGGCGATGGAGTATTTTGCCGTGGTTAGAGGGTACGACTGCAGACCTTGATCTGCCGGACCGGAGTCAGGCAGAGATTCTAGTCAAGTTCCTTAACCACTTACATGTCGATGCGCCGCACAATGCGCCGGAAAATTCTTTTCGAGGTGTAGATTTGAGCGAAAGGGCGGTTAATGGCTTGGAAAGGATCGACCGGTTATCCGCTAAAACCGATCTTGTCACGACTACCATTATCGATATCTGGGAGCGTGCTTTAGCGGCACCTCCTGCAACAGACAGAAAATGGCTGCACGGCGATTTACATCCGCGCAACGTATTAGTAAAACGGGGTAAAATTACTGGAATTATCGACTGGGGTGATATTACTTCCGGAGATGTGGCGACAGATCTGGCAGCGCTTTGGATGTTAATTGACGATGACAAGTCACGATCTGCAGCAATACAACAGTACCGGGATCAAAGTGAGGCAACTTGGCTAAGGGCTCGTGGCTGGGCTGCACTTTTTGGTTTCATTTTACTGGACACAGGTCTTGTTGATCACCCACGACATGCGGTCATGGGTGAACGTATTCTGACTCGACTAGATAGGGAGCCTTCAAGTTGATGCTTGCCGTATAAACGATTTACTAATTTTTGAGTCGTTGTTACGCGGGAGCCAACGATATGCCGAAACCTCTGTAGCAAAGGCTAAAAAACAGAATACCCGCCATCGATGACGAATGAATCTCCGCTGTGAAATTTCGCTGCACTTGAAGCCAGGTATACGGCTATACCGCCAAATTCTTCCGGTTTTCCCCAGCGTCGCTCAATCGGTACGCGAGAAATGACCTTTTTGGTAAACACGTCAAAACTCTGTGCTCCGGCGGTCATGTCAGTCGCTATCCAGCCGGGTAAGACTGAGTTTGCCGTAATGCCATAACGTCCGAATTCTACCGCACAAGACTTCATCGCAGAGACGACGGCGCCTTTTGATGCGGCGTAATGTTGATTGTGTGCGGCGCCTTCTATTGCCGCGAGGCTGGCAACGCCAATCAGCGAACCGCCCGTATCACCGTTTTGCGAACGCTCAACCATATAGCGAGCCGCTTCTCGAAGCGTGTAGAGAACGCCGTTGACATTGACCGAGAACAACTTGCGCATTTCTTCTCCCGATAAGTTAAGAAAAGAGTCAACTCTAAGGCCTATTCCGGCGTTGGCAATGGCTTGGTCAATGCGTCCCAATTGCTCTTTGGTTTCCGCCATGGCTTTGACTACCGCATCTTCGTCAGACACGTCGACTTTTTTAGCTATCACTCGGGTGCCGTATGATTCAAGCCTTTTTAATGCAGAAGCATTCTTTTCTTCATTAGTTCCCCATATTGCTACGTCGGCTCCGGCCTGGGCGAGCGCTTCCGCCATTCCTAGTCCGATACCGCCATTGCCGCCGGTGACCACTGATACTTTACCTGTGAGATCGAAAGGTGCGTAAGCCATAAATTTCTCCTGTTGTTGTCGTTGATTAGGCAATTACTATAGCAACACTGCTGTCTGGAAATATAGCGGCGCAGTCAAATTAATTTTAAATAAGCACAGGATTCGTTTTTCTTGTTGGGCTTAAATCGTTAAGTTTACTTTTCTTTCATACTTGAGAACCGGTGATTTCAAAAAATGATGAGTGATTTTTTTCAGTAAAAAGCAGCAAATTGAACCTTCACCGGATCAGCTCATTTCATATCGAAGAGCGCAACATGATATTGTGTTAAACTTCCACGGTGAAGCCGGAACAGCTCGCAGAAAAAAGGTGTAAAGTCTTTTTAATACGCTTGCTGCTCGCTGCAGTCTCCTTCACTAGTGCTAACGGCCGGGGAAAGGTTCTTCCAAATTTGTTTGATTGGGTTTGTGGATTATGAGTGCAACAATACTGTCGCTCGGACGTTTTCAAATCTCAATAACTTATCGAGGGAACATCATACGCTTATTGTTAGACGCGACTTAAGTAACTGTGACCTACATGGACGTGCTTAAGTAAATCAGCATACGGCACTGTAACCTAAGTAACAGTGACCTAAGTAACAGTGACCTAAGTAACAGTGACCTAAGTAGCGCGGGCAGTGCGGCCATACTGCTAACATTGTAGCTTTACCTTTGATACGTAAGGAACGTCTTTTTTAAAGCACATTGCTCTATTGCGCGTTTAACATCGAAGTGAGACCAGACCGTTACCGGCTACTTTTGCGTAACTTGTTAACATTATGTTTTGTCAATCAACCAAAGTATCTATACAAATAGTTGGAACACAAGGTACCGGAATAATTAATGAGTAAACCTATAGCTTTAAGTCCCGAAGAAAGTGATTCAAACTTAGAAACTAGTGCCGAAAAACCGCAGCTGGGAATCTGGGAGTTGGCTTGGCCTGCGATTGTTAGCAATTTGCTATTTTCTGTCATTGGCATAGTTAGTATAAAGATTGTTGGCTCGCTCGGAGCTGAAGCGGTAGCAGCGGTTACTACCGGGAACCGAATATTTTTTGGCCTACAGGCAATTTTGATGGCCGTTTCCGCAGGAACAACCGCCATGGTAGCAAGAGCATGGGGCGCCAAGGATTATAAGGAAGCGGCCAAGGCTACCAGCGTTTCTTTGTTGATCGGAAACATAGTTGCTGTTTTTCTAATGGTGCCCTGCATTGTTTTCCCGTTGCAGATTGCTGGTGTATTTGGTCTGGATGAAAGTACGACACGGCAGGCTGCGGAATTTATTCGCTACATAAGCATGTTCAATATTGTTTTCTCAATCAATATGGTGATTGGTACCGCATTACGAGCAGCGGGAGATACCAAGACCCCTTTATGGGTGGGGGTGGTAACCAATATTATTAACGTTTTTTTGGTGTATTTTCTCGTTTACGGTGTCCACGGTTTTCCGAAGATGGGAGTCGCCGGAGCCGCAATCGCCAATGGCCTGTCGTTTACGGTAGGAGCCATTATTTTGTTGTACCTCTGGTACAGAAGAAAGCTGATCGTGGACGTCGGAGGAGAAGGGTCCCTCACTCGTAACCGCGTGAGGCAATTAGTCCACATTGGATATCCTGCAGGGGTTGAACAGTTTGTTTTTCAGGCGGGCTTTGTGGTCTTTCTCTGGATTGTTGGCTATTACGGTACTGAGGCTTTTGCTGCCTACGGCATCGGCGTTCAAATTCTCTCTATTTCTTTTGTCGTCGGATTTGGTTTTTCGATATCAGGAGCGACTTTAGTGGGTCAACATTTAGGGGCGAAAGATCCACAGGAGGCAGAACGGCAAGGCTGGCGGGCGACAGGAATGGCAATCGCGAGTATGGTCATGTTGAGTCTTGTGATTGTTTTCTTTGCCAAAGAAATTGCGATGTTCCTCATTAAAGATGAGCTTGTTGTTGAACACACGATTGTCTTTATCTATATTATGGCACTTGCGCAGCCGCTAATGGCCATTGATTTCACCTTGGGAGGCTGCCTTCGCGGGGCAGGTGATACACGGTATCCGCTCGTAACAACAATGGCAGGTCTCATTGGTGCGCGAGTTGGATTGGCGGCTTTATTTACGTATTTGGAATTGTCAGTTGACTGGATTTTTGCAGCACTCATTGGCGATTATATGGTCAAATCCGTTATGCTTGCGCGCCGGTTTAAATCCGGAAAATGGAAGAAAATATTTCTCGATTCCGAAAGTAAGTTTACTAATTAACGATTGGTGAATAGCCATTTTGTAAAAAACATGTCTGTCATTCCGAGTTACAAAATTTCCATGGCGCTTTATGTCGAGAGTCGTGTAGGGTTATTCTAGATAGAGATTCTGCCTAGAAATAGTGTATGGAGGTTCTTTGTCGGGATAGAGTGTAGAAACAGTGGGTAGAAATTCCCGTCTGAAATTCTACGTGTTTGGAGAGTGTCTTTGCAAATTGTTTATCCAGTTGAACCGAAAGCTATTGATACATACGGTTCCTAGTACTAATGAAATCAAAACGAGTACCGAAAAATGAAAAAAATTAAGCTCATTCTAACCCTCTCTTTTTTCTATACTTGCCTTCCCTTATTTGGCGATGATCTAAAAGCGACTCCGTCAGTTCTTACCGCTGAAGAAAAGCGCATGGTAAATTGGATTGAAGTTCGTCAGGATGAAATGTTAAGCGATATGCGACGTCATGTAGCAATGAATACGGGTACCGAAAATATTGAAGGTATCGAGCAATACCGTTCCCTATTCGCCAAGGAGCTTAATGATTTGGGGTTTTCAACTCAATTGCACAGCAGTGAGTCCTTAGCCGTTCTTAGTTGCAATGGAGGGGAGATTAAGTTCGCCGACCATTTGCAGGCCGCGCGAACGGGAAAGAAAGAAAATCGAATCTTATTGAATGGTCATCTGGATACAGTCTTCCCCCAAAATGATCAATTTCAGTCCTTACAGATTGACGAGGACGGAACTCTCCACGGACCCGGTGTTGCCGACATGAAAGGCGGGCTGTTGGTCATGTTATATGCGCTTAAAGCGTTGGATGCCGAGGGAAAACTGGCAGAGTCAAATATAACGGTCTTGCTAAATAGTGACGAAGAAATTGGTTCTTTGGGTTCGCGACAGTTGATCGAACGTTTGGCTCGACAACACGATGTTGGTCTTGTTTTCGAATCATCACACAACAATGAAATGACACGTTCTCGAAAGGGCCTGGGACAGGTGAGATTAAAGATTTCGGGTCGTGAATCTCACGCAGGGGCCGCGCATGAAAGGGGCGTGTCAGCTAATTTGGAGTTAGCACACAAAGTCATTGAAATAGAAAAGCTTACTGACTACAGCCAGAAAGTTACGGTTAACGTTGGTGTTATTGCCGGTGGAGAAAAGCGAAATACCATTGCCGGCTGCGCGGACGCCTATATTGATTTGCGTTACCCGTCGTTGGCGTCGGGCAAACAACTTCAGGCTGAAATTCGGAAAATTTCAGCAGAAAAATCGATTGCCAACAAACACTTCCCCGACTTACCAAAAACGGAAGTATGGGCCAGGTTACATCGCCCTGCCAAAAAGCAAAATGAAATGGTCGATCAATTGATCGCCGAATCGATGGGCTTGTCGTTGGTGTTGGGTGAGCCGGTTATTGGCACTCGATATTCTGGTGGGGGAACCGATGGTTCGATTATGCAAGCTGTCGGCTTACCAACCCTGGATAGTTTAGGTGTGGACGGTGAAGGCGCTCATTCATCTCGAGAGAAAACATCCGTTAAATCATTTATCGCGCGTACGAAACTGGCTGCCGTTATGATTGGTCGTCAAATTGATAAGTAGGGCACTAATTTCCGCCCTTAAGAAGCTCTTTATCTGCGGTTCGCCGAGATTCAGTTAAGTGTTGATTCCGCTAGCGCCCCCTGGGATTTTCCACCGGTTTCCGTCGCGACTTATCTTTCTCAGGGACTTACAACCCGTCGTAAATTCTGCCTCAGATTAAAGGATGGATATCGGCTTTTAGTTTTTTCATCTACGGTGACTGTAAAGCAGTCAAGAATTCGACAACAGCTGCATTGGTTTCAGTGGGCGCTTCCTGTTGAATCCAATGTCCCATCTCCGGTAGGATAACAACCCTAGTCAGCCGTGGAATCGTGCCAATCATCATTTCGGTCAGTTCGACATCACTCAGACCGCCAATAACAACATCTTTTGCTCCGGCAATGAATAGGGTCGGTATTTCAATTTTTGAATTTTTGATATGTTCCGTGATTCGCCAATTACGGTCAATATTTCGATAGTAGTTGATCCCACCTCGAAACCCGGATTCCGTAAATTGGGCGACATAATAGTCTAACTCGTCGTCGTTTAGCCATTCGGGAAGATCTTTCGCAGCGCCAAGTCGTGGTATCCACCCGCCCGCGGTATGGTGTTGATGAGTCAACATGCGTGGTTTACGGGGCGAATTCGGAGATAGGTATAAGCGGCTCAGAATACCGCGGGGGTCGGCATCATATTCCGCTTCCGCTATGCCTCCCGCCTTATTATGGTAAAGGATGTAAAAAAAGTTGTCCCCAAATTTTGCTTTCATCGATTCTAGTGGTGATTGATCGGGGCGGCCAGTATACGGTACGCTCATTAGTACCAAGCTGGAGAATCGATTCGGATGCAATAAAACGGTGTTTGCGGCCACAATAGCGCCCCAATCATGCCCTATGATATTGGCTTTTTCGACGCCCAGAGTGTCTAACACTCCAGTCATGTCAGCGGCCAAGTTAACAATGTCGTAGCTTTCTACTTCGTCGGGTGCCTCTGTTTTCCCATATCCTCGCATTTCCGGGATCACGACCCGATAACCCGATTCGGCGATTGCTGAAATTTGATGCCTCCAGGAATACCAAGATTCCGGCCAGCCATGAACGAGGAGTACCACCGGGCCAGTTTCGCCCATCTCCCAAAGTCGCATTCTTATGCGGTTTGTTTCAATGGTTCGACATGATACACCTTGTACGGGAGGTTCTTGCACGATGAAATCCTTAATGCTGATTAATACGCTGTATATAGCAAGTTCTATTCGAAGGTTCTGTTAGTTAGTGGCCATCCAGATTTATCGATTTGAAACTCGTGATTCTGTCGTCGGTCGAGTTTTAGCACTATCGTCGGGGCTTTGCGTCGAGTTTCATGTCAGGTTTTAACACCACAATAACCCCGTTGTGCAGAAAATGAATCGTTTCTTCCCAGCCCTCCACAGAGCGTTACACGCCCTTGAGTTCGGGCTGTAGCTGAGCGTAGACACCGGAAATGCTTGCGTTTGTTGACTATTTTTGAGTTCAAATCCGTATTTGTTGTTTTTAGACCCAAATATTGTCGGTCGTTACAGCGGGCAATAGCAAATTATTGTAAAGTACCGTTACACAACAACTAACGTTTATAAGCATACAATTATCAGGGTACCAATTCCACAATGACGCCGGATAGAACAGCTAAGCTACGAAAAATTCTCGATAGACGCCAGCCCGATTTGACTGTTATTACTGACTATGTTCATAAGGGCCGCAATTTGTCCGCCATCGTCCGGACTGCCGACGCCGTTGGAATTGGTGACGTTCATTGTGTTATCGGAGATAAAGATTACCGCTCTTTTCGTGGTACAGCTCTGGGAAGCCATCGATGGGTGAAAGTACATCGTTACCAACAGGTTTCTGAGCCGATTTCCAAACTGAAAAAGCAGGGGGTTCAAATTGTCGCGGCGCACCTCTCAAAAGAGGCAGTAGATTTTCATGATGTAGACTATTCCATACCCACTGCCGTATTATTGGGGGCAGAAAAGGAAGGGGTGAGCGAAAGTGCCGGGGACTTAGCTGATGTACATATCACGATTCCGATGGTAGGAATGGTTGAGTCCTTCAACGTATCTGTCGCTGCAGGAATTATCTTAAGCGAAGCATTGCGTCAGCGCCAGTTGGCTGGACTCTACGAACACCGACGTCTATCAGAGGAGCGTTATCAACAGCTCTTTTTCGAGTGGGCCCATCCTAAAATAACGCAATACTGCAACAAAAATGATCTTTCTTATCCCCTGTTGCGAGCGGATGGTGACATTGAAAACCCGTCGGCGTGGTATGCAAAGGCGCGAGGGTTGATAGCGAGCAAGGAAATAAAGGAGTCGATTTCTAATGGGTAACTTACTCACTATTTTACTCATTCTGTTTGTCGTGTTGGCGGTCGTCGTCACGCTCACGGAAAAATATGCGAGTCCTCTTGACGGGGAGCAGCAATCTAAATTGTCACGGATCATCATCATCCTGATCTTTGTGATGCTGGTCGCGCGGTTAATTCAATACTGGGTGGAAAACTGAATTCGGTTCTTTGATCGAATTGTGCTACGTCTAGTTTTTACGCTACTGATTGCACTACTTATTCACTATGCCTAGTTAACGTAGTAAAACGATTCGAATTTCCTCGAGTTTGTCGATATTGGGCCGGTTTGGCTGTATCAATCCAATTCATGTACAATCCTTTTCCAATTGATAATAGCGAGTCGGGGTTAAACGTTTGGCTCAGTAGACCGAGGCGTTTTCCTAGTTTGGTTTTTGTTGGCCAATAAGAATTTTATCGAAGCACAGAAGAGGGTTACTCATGACGGAACAAAAGGCGACAAATGTACATTGGCACGAAGGTGACGTGAACCGCAGCGATCGAGAAAATCTGCTGGGTCAAAAAGGCGCTACACTTTGGTTTACGGGCCTTTCGGGCAGCGGCAAGAGCACGGTAGCGGTGGCCTTAGAGCAAGCACTCATGTCCCGTGGCAAGTTGAGTTACCGTCTTGACGGCGACAATATCCGCTTGGGCATCAATAAAAATCTGGGTTTTAGCGCTGAAGATCGCACCGAAAACATACGTCGAATTGGTGAAATATCCAAGCTGTTTGTCGACACTGGAATTATTACCTTGTCGAGTTTCGTCAGTCCTTATCGCGCTGACCGCGATCTTGTGCGGGAGTTACATGAGCAGGCCGGTATGGACTTTATCGAGGTATATGTCGATGTGCCGCTGGACGTTGCGGAAAGCCGTGATCCTAAGGGCCTATATAAAAAAGCCCGAGCGGGGGAAATACCCAATTTTACTGGAATATCGGATCCCTATGAAGAACCACTTAATGCGGAAGTCGTGCTAAATAGCCACGAAATGTCCCTCGAAGAAGAAATTGAGATCCTGATAAAGTTATTGGAAGAGCGCGGTCTTATATCGGCAGCTTAGTAAAAAGCTAACATCTCCGCGAGATTGTTTTGGGCAGTTTCGCGTTTATCCCTATTCAAATTCTAAGGAAAATCGACATGATCAAGCCTCATGCTGCGAGTGAACTAAAACCACTATTTGTTTACGATACCGAACGACACCACGCTCTTAATTCAGAGGCGGAAACTTTGCCTTCGCTGCTGGTTAGTTCGGCCGCTGCCGCTAATGCAGTCATGCTTGGCGCCGGATATTTTACACCGCTGACCGGCTATATGAATTTGAAGGACTCTTTAGCGGTAGCCGAAAGCTTGCACACCAGTGACGGCTTATTTTGGCCCGTTCCGATCGTTAATATGGTTTCAGATGTTAGTGCGATCGGTGATTCCAAGCGAATCGCCTTACGGGACCCTAATGTCGAAGGACACCCGGTATTGGCAGTAATGGATGTTGATGCGATCGAAGAGGTAAGTGTCGAGCAAATCAATTTCATGGCGGAGAATATATTTGGTACCCTTGACCCAGCACATCCGGGCGTCGCCGCATTTGTCAGCCAAGGCAATTTGATATTGTCCGGGTCAATTCAGGTGCTGAATTTTAGCTATTTCCAAACAGATTTTCCCGATACTTTTCGCACCGCCGTTGAAATTCGAAATGAAATGGCAGAACGTGGCTGGAACAAAGTTGTTGCCTTTCAAACACGAAATCCAATGCACCGAGCGCATGAAGAACTTTGCAGAATGGCGCAGGAAGATTTAGGCAGCGATGGAATCTTGATTCATATGTTGCTAGGGCAGTTGAAGCCAGGTGATATTCCAGCCAACGTCCGTGACGATTGTATTCGGAAAATGGTCGAAATCTATTTTCCTGCGAATACAGTCATGATTACCGGCTACGGATTTGACATGCTTTATGCTGGTCCCCGCGAAGCTGTACTGCACGCAGTTTTCCGGCAAAATTGTGGTTGTACTCACTTTATAGTCGGTCGCGACCATGCCGGTGTCGGTGATTATTATGGGGGCTTTGATGCTCAAACAATTTTTGATGAAAAAGTGCCAGAAGGTGCCTTGGAGATCGAAATCTATCGAGCCGATCACACGGCTTATTCGAAGAAACTCGATAAAGTGATAATGATGAAGGATGCTCCTGATCATGAAAAGGATGACTTTATTTTGTTGTCGGGAACCAAGGTGAGAGAAATGTTGGGTAATGGCATAGCGCCGCCACCGGAATTTTCGCGCCCGGAATGCGCGCAGATTTTAATGGACTATTACCAGAGTATCGACGGCTAAGTTAAGCCGAATGTGCTAAACCTTTGCTCCGTTAAATTTAACGGAGCAAACCAGAAAATGTTTTAGGAAATAGAGTCGTTAGCATAGGAAATAGTGAGGGACGATAGTCTATTTTCTGTGCCTTCAATCGGATTGTTGTGTAAAAAGGCCTGGGATTTAGTTGTTTTTACCCAGGTCGATTGTTATACAATTGCTATTCATAGGATAGTCAGTGGCGACTGGTTTACGCTGTTATTCTTCAATTATTTTTTCAAAAATATAGCTTGGTTTTGCGTGTGAGTGTAAGTAGGCAGTGAAAGTTACTATTGATATTAATATTTCTTCAGAAGAATATTTGAAATATTATAAAATGCCGGCGTCAAATGTCAGTACTCGCAGTCGTGATGGTCGGTCGGTACGTTTTCCCGCAAACATATTGCAACCTTTTGTAAGTCATACTGGGGTCAGTGGCTCGTTTTGTATTGAGTTTGACTCCCTTGGCAAATTCAAAAGCGTCGAACGATTATAATTTGGGACTGTATTCCAGTCTCGTTTAGACCTTAAATTCTTCAATGAGCACATCCATGTTTTCTCTATTACGTAACTTTCTTTTTTTATTGCCTACTGAGACATCGCATTATTTTTCGCTCTACGCGATAAAGGTTTTGAACCGGTTAAAGCTACTGGGGCTTATCGCTGTTAAGCCTGCTGAAAAAACAATAAACGTCATGGGTCTGGAATTCCCACATGCCGTAGGGTTAGCCGCGGGTCTGGATAAGAATGCTGATTTTGTCGATAGTCTGGGGGCTCTTGGTTTCGGGTTTATCGAAGTAGGTACCGTAACGCCGGTCGCTCAACCAGGAAATCTGCGACCGCGACTGTTTAGGTTGCCGGAAGCGAAAGCAATAATTAATCGGATGGGGTTTAATAACAATGGCGTAGATTATCTGCTCCAGCAGGTTATCAACAGTTCTTACCAAGGCATTATCGGAATTAATATCGGGAAAAATAAAGATACACCCGCCGAAAAAGCCGTCGATGACTACCTGATATGTATGAGAAAAGTTTATTCTCACGCTTCCTATATTACCGTAAACCTGTCTTCTCCGAATACGCCCGGTCTGCGCGATTTACAGTTTGGAAAGCCTCTCGAAACTCTCCTAAATCAGTTAAAGTTGGAACAACAGAAGCTAGCGGCTGAATTCGATCGCTATGTTCCAATTGCGGTAAAAATTGCCCCTGACTTGGCCGACGAAGACATTGAACAGGTGGCAGAATGTTTGCTCAAATACGATATAGATGGTGTGATTGCAACCAATACGACAATAGCCAGGGCGGAAGTGCAGCATTTAAACCACGGTGATGAAGTCGGGGGATTAAGTGGGGCTCCTTTGACTGAATCATCAACGAGAGTCATCGAAGTACTCGCTAGAGTGATTAGAGAAAAAGAAGGTGTACTACCGATCATTGGAGTCGGTGGTATTATGAACGGAAGTGATGCCGCAGCGAAAATCAAAGCTGGGGCATCACTCGTGCAACTGTATACGGGCTTCATATACAGCGGTCCAGACCTTATTCGTGACTCCGCAAACGAAATCTCTCGATTAAAGTAGAATGGTTCAAGAGTCGTAGTCTGAAGTCGGTAAACCGAGTTTGTCGTTTATTCTCCTTGCAGAAATGAGTCCGGTTAGCCCTACACAAAAAAGCCAAAGGGTGGCGGGTTCGGGCACGTTAACGGAGGAGTTTACTTCACCATTATCGTCATCATCGTATTGAATCGCCAGTGGAACGCTTCCCGCTGTTCCCGGTGTGCCGACATCTCCATCGCCAAACACCCAATCAAAACTGGTCAATCGGAATTCCACACCATTAAACTCTGCGCTGTTTCCGTTTGATCCAAACAAAGCGTTATCGTTATAGAACAGGCTTGCAATGATAATGCCATCCAGCTCTAAAATAATTTCGTCGGAAGTATTACCTAAGGTGAAGTTACTGTACACGTAATCGGCGTTGTAGTTGCCATTATCAGTGGAATTGCCATTGCGGCCAAAAACGAAATATTCCTGAGCTTCTATAAATAGAGGGCTGGCGGAACTCACGGTATGTTGGTTGGGACCTTCATCCCGGATAATGACTCCGGATAGGTCAATACCATTTTCGGAGGTATTGAATATTTCAAACCATTCTCCATGGGTATCGCTGACTGCGGAGGGGTTTGCCAACACTTCGCTTATTATCAAATCTCCTGCGATGGGGGTTGCTGAAGCTGAGGCTACAAAAAAGCAGTAGATACAGCTTAATTGGGTGAGAAGTTTACAAATAGGTGGGATTGCTAAGTAAATAGTTTTCATGATCATAATCCTTATGATTGTTGTCATTCCATTAACTGATGATTTCAGTCACAAGGGACTATAACAAAGAATAGAATGCGGTCAAGTTTTGATCGACTGCGATCCGTGACTTCTTGAAATTGAATGAAGCCGGTGCCGTTAATAAAGCGATATATACGTTTAAAATTTCCCGGATGTAGTAAGAAGGTCCCCACATTTCCGAAATGGGTTGATTCTGAAGCGATATCTTTCTTTCAGGACAGGAAATAGGTTCGGAAAAGACACAGTAAGCGTTTATTGGGAGGTAATGACAAGATCGAGGCGAATGGGTCGGAGCTTAAAGATATGAAATTTTGTGGTCGCGCTCTATGTCGTTGTTCTCTGACAAAGGGCGTTCTGTTGATTGTCGTTTTTTAAAAACAAAAAAGGCCCCTTATTGGGCCTTTAATATTGCGATTTAGAGAATTTCTATTGTTTAGTGGAGTTCCATACGGTGGATACCTGAAACACCGGTATAGCCATCCCAATTATCTGTTCGACCGACTCGCCAGCCCGTAAGCCACTGTTGGCGAATTTCTCCCTCATCGTGGGGGCAATTTTCTTTGTTTCGTCCGCTAATTCCTGCTCGGTAACCTTTTTGAAACGCTCGTTCCGATAAATCACGTTTTTGTGTTCTCATAAATAAAGCCTCATAGATTTTTGTCCGCTTTCAAGCCGCCGATGCTGTTTGGCGGATTGTGCACAGATTGCTTTCTTCGGGATGATATTCAGTTGTTAAGTTCGTTTCCTTTCTTTGCCAGTTATTGTTAGAGGTAAAAGCATGCTAATGGTAGAATACAGTTGCTCTTGTCAGACCTTAATCTAAGCAAATGACATCAATGATGTCGACCAGAAATTTTCATAGTTTTATCATGTTTTTGTAAAGATTCGGGGATTTTTTTAGATAGCCTTAAGAAACAATAACTTGGAGCGGTTAAATTTTGAACTATTCTTTCGTGCGGACAAATTTTCTGTTTATATGACTATATAGTCTAAGGCTTTAGAGCCGCAACCATCCTTTTTTAGTGGGTTATCTCCTGATGTCAGAATTAAATACGTATTTCGCAACCTGTCCTAAAGGGTTGGAATCCTTGTTGTTGGATGAATTAAATGGCTTAGGAGCGGAAAAAGTAAAGGAAACCGTCGCCGGCGTGTTCTTTGAAGGACCGCTCTTAATGGCATACCGAACTTGTTTGTGGTCACGGCTCGCCAATCGAATATTAATGCCGATAGCGAATGTGGACTGTCATAATGCCGACGATCTCTATGAGGGGGTGAAATCAGTCGATTGGGACCAGCACCTGACTGTGGATGGAACTTTCGCTATCGATTTCTCAGGGTCTCTGCGGGATATTAATCACAGTCATTTTGGCGCATTGAAAGCCAAGGACGGGATTGCTGATTATTTTACTGAAAAATACCAACGTCGACCCAACGTCGATACAGATAATCCTGATATTCGAGTCAACATTCGCGTGGCAAAATCCAGGCTTATCGTGAGTATCGATTTGTCGGGAGACAGTTTACATAAAAGAGCTTATCGCCTAAGCGGGGGCAGGGCACCGTTAAAAGAGAATCTCGCAGCAGCTATTTTGTTGCGCGCCGATTGGCCCGGGATTGCGGCTCAAGGAGGAGCGTTGCTCGACCCGATGTGCGGTTCCGCCACGCTGCTAATTGAAGGTGCGTTAATGGTTGGCAATATTGCACCTGGCTTGATGCGGCAGCAATGGGGTTTCGATAGCTGGTTGGGTCACGATGCGAACGGGTGGAGTCAGCTAGTGGAAGAAGCTGAAGCGCTGGAGCAGGCGGCTAAGAATAGGCAATGGCCAGAAATTCGAGGTTATGATGCCGACCCGCGTGCTATAGAAAATGCTGACGAAAATATAGACCGCGCTGGCCTTAACGGCTATGTCAGAGTGCTGCGCAAGGAGTTATCTCGGTTTGTTAAGCCGACTCATGCGGAGATTGACCGCGGTTTAGTTATCACGAACCCTCCTTATGGTGAGCGGCTCGGAGAAGAGTCTTCATTAATCCATTTGTATCGTCATTTGGGGCAACGTTTAAAGACCGAGTTCGTCGGTTGGAAAGCCGCGGTCTTTACAGGAAATGCAGATTTGGGTAAGCAAATGGGGTTGCGCAGCAATAAACAATATCAGCTGTTTAACGGTGCTATCCCCAGTAAATTACTTAATTTTGATATCGACGAAGCTTCATTTATTCACGATCGTAGTCGTGAGGTTGGCGCGCCAATTGAGAAAAAAACGGTTGCTGATTTGAGCGAAGGCGCGAGAATGTTCGCGAATCGAATAACAAAGAATAAAAAAAATCTGGCTAAGTGGCTCAAGAAAAATGACGTTGGCTGCTATCGTCTTTACGACGCCGATATGCCGGAGTATTCGGTCGCTGTCGATTACTATGAGGGTTGGATATATGTCGCGGAATATGCGCCGCCCGCGAAAATCGATCCAGCGGCAGCTGAATCGCGGCTCAATGAAGTGTTGGCCGCACTTCCCGTGGCCTTAGGGGTGCCAAACAAAAATATTGTTCTTAAGCAACGAAACCGTCAAAAAGGAACTAGCCAATATCGTAAACAACAGGATAGCGGGGAATTTTTTGAAGTTAAGGAAGGGCAGGCAACCTTCTTAGTCAATATTAAGGATTATCTTGATACAGGGTTATTCTTGGATCATCGCCCGGTCAGGGAGCATATTGCAGAGGCGGCTAAAGGCCAACGTTTTTTGAATCTGTTTTGCTATACAGCTACCGCCAGTGTCCATGCAGCGCTCGGTGGCGCTACCTTTACCGACAGCGTCGATTTGTCTACAACCTATTTGGACTGGGCAAAGAAGAATATCGCCCTCAATGGTTTAAGCGAAACCAGTAATCGCTTAGTACAGGCTGATGTACGGGAATGGTTGAAAGAAACAGATCAAAAATATGACTTGATTTTGCTTGACCCGCCTACTTTTTCGAATTCCAAAAAAATGGAAGGCGTATTGGATATTCAGCGCGATCATGTAGAGCTGATTAACGACGCAATGAAGTTATTAACGAGAGACGGACAGCTCATCTTTTCTAATAATCAACGACGTTTCGTGTTAGATGATGAGGCCTTAGACGCGTATACAATAGAAAACAAAACAGACTGGTCTTTTGATAAAGACTTTCAGCGGTCTAAAAAGTTACATCAATGTTGGTTTATCACGCACGGTTAACGCGTGTTGGTGTCGGAATAGTTCATTTGCGATTTATCGGTATTCGAGGCCGGATACCGATGTTAGTCGATCAGTACGTCCTGCGTCCTACTAGTCCTAATAGAGGAGGCTTAGCTTATACCGGTACGACGTTCCTATAACTTCTACCGCCCATAACATAGCTCTAAGCACCTAGATCCTGTATGCTGCACGCCCGCAAAGTGGTCGATCAATTTCACGACCCATTTCATTTTTTAAAGAAACGATTAGAGAAGACTTTATGAGCTTTGATTCTTTGGGCTTATCCCCCGCTATTCTTGAAGCCGTGGCCGAAAAAGGCTATGAAACCCCGTCGCCAATTCAGGCTCAAGCTATTCCAGCGGTGCTGGAGGGACAGGACGTCATGGCAGCGGCTCAAACGGGTACTGGCAAGACGGCAGGTTTTACCCTGCCCATATTGGAACTGTTGTCCAGGGGAGAGCGAGCGCAGGCGAATCAAGTTCGTGCGTTGGTATTAACTCCGACTCGCGAATTAGCGGCACAAGTGGGCGAAAGTGTCGCAACCTACGGGAAAAATCTGCCGATCCGATCCAGCGTGGTATTTGGCGGGGTTAAAATTAACCCTCAGATGATAGCCCTTCGCAAAGGAGTCGATGTGCTGGTAGCGACTCCGGGCAGGTTGTTGGATTTATGCAACCAAAATGCTGTTAAATTCAAACAGCTAGAAATCCTTGTGTTAGATGAAGCCGATCGAATGTTAGATATGGGTTTTATTCGCGATATTCGAAAAATCTTGGCGTTACTACCCAAGAATCGCCAAAACTTGATGTTTTCTGCGACCTTTTCCGACGATATCCGCAAATTGGCAAAAGGGTTGGTGAACAACCCGGTTGAAATATCTGTTAGTCCTCGTAATACCACAGTGGAAACCGTTGAGCAATGGATCTGTCCGGTGGACAAAAATGCAAAATCGAGAGTGCTGACGCAATTGATACAAGAAAATAATTGGGCGCAGGTACTTGTTTTTAGTCGGACAAAACACGGTGCAAATCGTTTAACCCGGCATTTGGAAGGCAAAGGTATCAAGGCGGCTGCAATTCATGGAAATAAGAGCCAGGGCGCTCGAACAAAGGCCTTGGCCGAGTTTAAGAATGGTTCAACCCAGGTACTTGTCGCCACAGATATCGCGGCACGAGGTTTGGATATAGACCAGTTACCTCAAGTGGTTAATTTCGATTTACCCAATGTCCCCGAAGATTATGTTCACCGCATCGGGCGAACGGGAAGGGCGGGGGCAACGGGCCAGGCAATATCCTTGGTGAGTGCGGACGAAGTGAAGTTGCTTTTTGCTATAGAGCGCCTGATTCAGCAAGTAATCAACCGAAAGTTTGTTGAGGGCATGGAACCGACCAACAATCTACCACCTTCTCGATTGGATAAGCGCCCTGTTGGAGATAAAAGGCCGAAAAAACCCAAGGTGGGTCATCGTGATGGACAGCGTTCCGGAGAGAATGCAAGAGGCCATAGGCCTGCCAGAAGTCGATAGACCGCCCCAGTATTGTTGCTAACGGCCCCGTCGCGTTTTAGCTGCGCGCGACGACTTTTTCCCGAATTTCCCCCCTGCTGAAAAGGTCTTTTTCTTGCCATCTGTGCTTCTGGCAACTCGACTACCGTCGGACCGAGGAGGAAGACCTGTGTGTTGGCTCAGCATTTTCTGGCCTGCCGGTGGTCTCCAGGTATGAGGCTGGCGTGCCGGAATAAGATGCTTTTTCCCCGGCCCTATTAAATGTGATTTCCCCATAGATTTAAGCGCCTCACGAATCATCGGCCAGTTATCGGCATCGTGATATCGCAAAAATGCTTTGTGTAATCGGCGTTGTTTTAGGCCCTTGGCTGTGCGGACAATTTCGCCGCCGCGCTGGACTTTTTGTAAGGTATTTCGACCGGAATAGTACATGGCTGTCGCACTTGCCATGGGCGATGGATAAAAAGCCTGAACCTGATCGGCACGGAACCCATTTCCTTTTAGCCACAATGCAAGACTAAGCATGTCGTTGTCTGATGTACCGGGGTGAGCGGCAATAAAATAGGGGATTAGGTATTGTTTCTTACCCGCTTCGAGAGAATACTTTTCGAACATTTTCTTGAAACGGTCATAGGTCCCTATACCGGGCTTCATCATTTTGGAGAGTGGGCCCTCTTCGGTATGTTCCGGAGCAATTTTTAAATATCCGCCCACATGATGAGTCACTAATTCTTTGACATATTCCGGCGTTTCTACTGCGAGGTCGTACCGCAGGCCCGAGGCGATTAATACCCGTTTCACACCGGGAAGCTCACGTGCTTCCCTGTATAATTCGATCAGAGGCGTCTGATCGGTATCCAGGTTTTTACAGATACTCGGGTAGACGCAGGATAAGCGACGACAGTTTTCTTCAATCTGTTTACTTTTACAGTTCAAGCGCCACATATTCGCCGTGGGGCCACCGAGGTCAGATATTGTGCCGGTAAATTCGGGGTTTTTATCGCGAATTGCTTCGACTTCACGAATAATCGAATCTTTTGAGCGGCTTTGAATGATTCGTCCTTCATGTTCCGTAATGGAACAAAAAGTACAACCGCCAAAACAACCGCGCATGATATTGATCGAATTACGAATCATTTCGTAGGCGGGTATTTTGGCATCGCCATAAGCGGGGTGCGGTATGCGCTGGTATGGTAATTCGAAGACGTTATCCAACTCGTCGGTTTCTAGTGGAACGGGTGGAGGATTGATCCAGACTTCCCGTTCGCCATGTTGCTGAATTAATGCGCGGGCATTACCTGGGTTGGTTTCGAGATGCAAAACTCGCGAGGCATGCGCATAAAGTACAGGGTCTTTTTTTACTTTCTCATAAGAGGGAAGTCGTATAACTGTTGTGGATTTTTCTAACTTCTCTTTACGTGCGCTGAGCGGATCGAGAATGCGTATAACCTGAGCTTTGTCCTCCAGATCAGCTTTATCAGCGGCTTGTTCTGCGCAGTTGGTTTTTGTGTTGTCATCGCTGGCGTCTATGTATTGGTAAGGATCGATGATTTTATCGACCGGGCCGACTTTGTCGATGTTACTGGAATCGATGACGGTCCAACCATCGGGTACGCGATCGCGTACGAAGGCGGTGCCTCTTAAGTCTCTAATCTGACGTGCATCTTCGCCGCTCGCGATTCGATGAGCAATGTCAACTATGGCTCGTTCGGCGTTTCCGTACACTAATATGTCGGCTTTGGAATCCATTAACACAGAGCGGCGGACTTTATCGCTCCAGTAATCATAATGTGCAATTCGCCGCAAGCTTGCCTCGATGGAACCGGCGATAACGGGCACACCTTTATAAGCTTCCTTACAGCGTTGGGAATAGACAACCACTGCTCGATCAGGCCGTTTTCCGCCTAAGTCATTGGGGGTGTAGGCGTCGTCGTGTCGTAGTTTTCTGTCCGCCGTATAGCGATTAATCATCGAGTCCATATTGCCGGCAGCGACACCATAAAAGAGGTTAGGCCTTCCCAATGTTTGAAAAGCGTCTTTAGATGTCCAGTCGGGCTGAGAGATAATTCCGACTCGGAACCCCTGAGCTTCTAATACTCTGCCGATGACTGCCATGCCAAAACTGGGGTGGTCTACATAGGCATCGCCGGTGACGATAATTATGTCGCAACTATCCCAGCCGAGCTCATCCATTTCGCGGCGTGACATAGGTAAAAATGGCGCAGGTCCGAAGCATTCGGCCCAATATTTACGGTAAGAAAATAACTCGGTGGCGCGCGTATTTGATGAACTCATTATCGAAGGTATCATTATCCGACTAAAATAGACGGGTATTATACGCGTAAATCCGCACTTCCGATATCAGCTTTCCATAAGCAGGCTTTAAAAAGGAATGATTCACTGAAACTAAGTAGGAAAAACAGTATTTTTGGCAATTTTCCCCTATTTGTCTCCAATTTAAGTTCCCTAAACACGTTATTGGCTGAAGCTGCTGGCGACCATCACCGAAAGCGCGTTAAAATGCTTGCAAATTAATAATCATAAAAAGGAGTGCTGTCGTGTCTATTCCCTTTACTCAATTACTCATAACTGGAGCGCTATTAGGTGGAGTTGTCGCTTGTTCTGATGACAGCGTACCTGTTAAGGCACCGACCGTTGACAAAACTGCTGTTGTCGAAACTGCCGTTGTCGAAAGTCATAGCCCGGGCGAGTCAGATTCAGGAGTTCCCGACATTATTACGGCGGGAGAAATCACAGACCCTAATTCTCGCGCGGGCAAAGCAGCACTGCGCTTTGGTGGTATTCAACTGCCATTGCCAGCCGATATCGTTGTTGCACACCCGGAACAAAATGCTGAACGGAACGCTTATTTTGGCGATTTACATGTGCATACGACGTATTCTTTCGATGCCTTTGCATTTGGTACAATGGCTACGCCCTATGATGCGTACCGATACGCGAAGGGGGAGGCGATAAAACACCCCGGCGGTTTTGATGTTCAGTTGCGTGAGCCGCTGGATTTTTATGCTGTGACCGATCATGCAATGTTTCTGGGTCTCGTTAAAGAGGCGGCAGATACATCTACCGAATTTTCCAAGTTACCCTATCTCAAATACCTACATAATTTGAATGCGCCTGAAAACCTCAATATGGCCAGCTTGCCGACAAGAGGTAAGGCTTTTTCGTCATTTTTGGTCGAAACATTATTTGGTATTGACGACGGCAGAATTGACAGCAATTTAGTCAATGGTGTTATGAAGAATGCCTGGTCTGACACTATAAAAGCGGCGGAACAATTTAATAAACCGGGTGAATTCACCACCTTCGTAGCCTACGAATACACCTCGTCTTCAGCGGATCGTGGCAACCTGCACAGGAATGTCATTTTTCGCGGTGCCGACAGGCTACCGGTATTACCGTTTTCGCGTTTTAACAGCACTAATCCGGAAGGTCTCTGGGATTGGATGGACGGACTGCGTGACAAAGGTATAGAAACGCTTGCCATACCTCACAACCCGAATGGCTCCAATGGGCAAATGTTTAAGCTGGTCGACTGGGCAGAGAATCCGATGGATGACAATTATGCTGATCAACGAATTAGGAACGAGCCGTTAATTGAAATTACGCAGGTAAAAGGCACCTCTGAAACTCACCCAGTATTGTCTGATAGTGATGAATGGGCCGGTTTTGAAATCATGCCGTACCGTGTCGCGACGACGTTAGCCAGTGATCCCAAGGGCTCCTACGCTCGCGAAGCGCTTCTTAATGGCTTGGCGTTCGAAGACAAAGGTATTTCGAACCCCTACAAATTTGGTTTTATCGGTTCGTCGGATACTCACACCGGAGCGATTTCCGAAGATGAGTCGAATTACTTCGCTAAGGTTGGACTACTGGATGCAACAAGTTCATTGAGAGGGTCTGTTCCGTTGGCTCGAGAAACTAAGGCTATCGTAGAGAAAACAGGCCGGCTAAATATCAAAGATGTGGACGGTCGGTCTTATGCGACCGGTGCCTACGAAACTTTTGGTGCTTCGGGTATCGCGGCTGTTTGGGCTGAAGAAAATACGCGAGCCGCCATCTATGATGCTTTTCGGCGCAAAGAAACCTTTGCCACCTCTGGTCCACGCATGAAAGTGCGCTTTTTCGGTGGTTATGGTTTTGAACAGTCCATGTTAGACGATGCCGATGTGGTTGCTCGCGCTTACGCGGATGGGGTTTCCATGGGATCTGATCTATTGGGAAGTAAGGGGGATGCACCGAGTTTCATTGCCTGGGCTGTGCGTGATACCCGGTCGGTCGCGCTGCAGCGACTGCAGGTAATCAAGGGTTGGACCGTCGATGGCGAGCATAATGAAAAAGTGTATGATGTGGCCTGTTCCGATGGTGCCGCGGTAGACCCGCTTAGTCATCGCTGTCCTGATAATGGTGCCAAAGTAAATGTATCTAATTGTTCTGTGACTGATGACGTGGGCGCTGCGGAATTGAAAACCGTTTGGAAAGATCCCGATTTTAACCCCGAGGTCAGAGCTTTTTACTACGTGCGCGTACTCGAAAATCCTACCTGTCGTTGGTCGACATGGGATGCAATAAAAGCCGGGGTGGCGCCGCGCCCAGATTTACCGCAAACTATTCAAGAGCGAGCCTGGTCATCACCGATCTGGTACGTTCCACAGGCATAGATTAAGGTTATAAATACAGGGGGCGCTATTCTATCAGCGTCCTTGTATTTTTTCTGCGCCTATCACGGCAACCAGTCTTTCGGCGGTTTTGATAAATGGCTTCTGATTGCGGGCTTTTAAAAGATCAAGTTCGTGTAAAAACCAATCAACGTACGGAAAAAGCAGACCGCCGGCTATAAGGCAAAGATTAGAAAAGTAAATATCAGATAGGAACCGCCGTCTTCAACCTATTTCGTAGTCCGAAATCTATAACATATAAACTCAGGTCGTATATCACAGTGTCAGAAATACCCTTTTCGAATAATTCACCCCACAGAAAATCAGAGTCCGAAAACCGGGATTTTGTCGTTTCCAGTGTTGAGGAAGATCAGCAAATACTTCAACAAAGATTTCAAGATTTTGGTTATCTTTTCTTTAAAGGCTATGTTGATTCTCGACAATGCGATAGCTTATTGGATTCCTTTCTGAATGTGCTTGATCCCCATATATCGGTCGGGGATGGCAATGATATTCCTGTCTCTAACGGCACCGCTTTTTCGGAAACTGATCCCGTGTGGGATGAGGTCTACCCCAAAATGCAGTCGATGGAGGAGTTTCACAGTTTTTTTCACGATGATCACATTCAAACATTGATGAAAACTGTCGTCGGTAAAGAAGTCTTTGTCTATCCCATGAAAATGGCGCGAATTTCCACCCCGGGGAAAATTGGTTATGAAACACCTCCTCATCAGGACGGGCACTCTCATCATGCAGGGCCTACCATGGCGGGAATCTGGGTGGCATTGCACGATGTGTCAGATCAAATGGGGCGGTTAAAAATATTACCCGCTTCACACAAAAGAGGCATTCGACCGGTATTTTCGGCTGAGGGGGTCGGGGGTATTCAGTGTGAAATATACCCGGAAGAAAAGACCTGGCATGTTTCTAATGTTGAAAAAGGGGATGTAATCATTTTTCATTCGGCGACAGTGCATAAAGCTGAGCCCAATAAATCAGATATTTTTTCAAGAATCAGTGTTGATACACGTTTCTGCGATTATGGCGCACCGGTATTTTCGACTAATCTTGAGCCGCACCATGGCTGGCGGATTGAAGGCTTATGCTGGGACGAAATCTACAAAGGGTGGCAGCAGAAAAGCATGAAATATTATTGGCTAGATTATCCGAATTTGTTCTAGGGATTGGTGTGTTGTCGTTAGTGCAACAAAGTGTATCTAAATGCACGAGATCGACGGCTCGTCATTTCAAAAAGAGTTACTGATAACGTTTAAGGTAACGGGGTTCTTCGTCAATTGATAATAGCGCCCTGCGCAGCAAGTCCAAAGTAATGGCAGTGACCATTTGTTGGAACCATCTTCGTCGACCTGGAATCTGTAGCCGAAGTGTTTTAACGGATGTGCTTGTTCCCCAACCAATCCATACCGTACCCACGGGTTTTTCTGTACTTCCCCCACCAGGACCCGCAATGCCAGTCACGGCGATTGCATAATCAGACTGACTGCGATCGATTGCTCCGCTGACCATTTGCCTTGCCACAATTTCGCTGACCGCTCCGTGCGCTTCCAGTGCAGTTTTATCTACATCAATGACAGACTGCTTTATAGAGTTTGAATAGGTGACGAAGCCGGCCTCAAATACCTCCGAGGCGCCAGCATTCTCTGTTATAGAAGCAGCAATCAAACCGCCTGTGCAAGACTCTGCGGTGGTGAGTTTAAGATTTTTCTCCTTTAACAAGGCAATAACCGATGTGGCGAGAGTATTATCATTTTCTCCGATAATGTAATTTCCAATGAGATCTGTGAGTCGGCTGTAGCACTTTTTTTGTAGATTGATGTGATGATCAAACCTTACCCTCAATTTCACTTCGAGTAACGGCATGCCTGCCCTGAAACCTAGTTCGACTTCTTCAGGCCAATCCGGATACTGACTATGAATCAATTGCTGCAAGCTTGATTCGCCCATGCCGAATGTTTGAAACCGAATGGTTGAAGGCGTTTCGGCATTTGGGAAGCGTTGGGCCACTAAGTTTACGATTGTTTGGTCCATCATCAATTCCAGTTCGCTGGGAACTCCCGGCGTACAAAGAATGAGGCATTGTTTGTATTCGAGGCTGAAGCCCACCGCGCTGCCACTGGGATTAGGAATGATATCCACGTCTTTAGGTAACAAAGCCTGTTTTAGGTTGGCGGTATTGAGGGATACATTCCGATTGTCACACCAGGTCGTAAGGTGTTGTAGAGCAACTGGATGTTCTTTGAGTGGTCGAGCTGTCAGCTCGCTTAAAGCCTGCGCGGTTAAGTCGTCTATTGTTGGTCCCAGACCACCATTGACAATGACCACGTCGCTATCCTGAGCTAGTTGGTCCAGTTCACTAACCAGGTTTTTAAATTCGTCGCCGATAGTGATTTTACGGTGAACAATTATCCCCGCCCGCGAGAGTTGTTCAGCGATCATGGCCGAATTAGAATCGACCGTGTGCCCCGACATTAATTCGTTACCTGTGAGCAGCAGTTGTAATTTCATAGAGACGAAAGCCCTTGTTCGAGTGTTCTTTTATCTTATAGAAAAACTGAGATAATAATAGATCTATTGTCAAAACCGTGCTCAGTGGAAAAGCACAAATGGAATTTGTCTTTAATGGGGCCTAAAGACTAGTGTATAGTTTCTGAGTATTCGACAACAAAGCGAAGATACACCATGTTAGACTATACCGATTTTGAGTGCGCCGATTTGAGCAGCGAATACTTCGGGTTTCATGATTTCCATTTGCGAGAGATTCCGAAATTGCTCTGTGCTGGTAATGGCTTGGTCGCAGCAAATTTGGCACGGGAATTAGGATCTTTAAGCATACAGTTAGAAAATTCTGATACCGCTTATACCTATTGTCCGAGATCTCATACAATAGAAATTGTTGCTGGAACTGAAGGCGAAATAACAGTCGAAATGGATCTTGACCATTGGAATCAATGGTCAAAAGAAGTTTCTTTGGAACCAAGCATGCTTCGCGGTGGAGAAGCTGAAGATCTCATTAGATGGCAAGAAGTATTAACCGCGTTGTTCCATGCTGATAAATGGGCTTAGGCTGGAAATTTGTGACCCGGTACGGATACTATTGGCGTTTAAAGGGAAACTTTCGCAATTTACTGGGTTGAATTTACTAGGCGGAATACGGTGCCGGGTCTATCCTTGGTATAGGTTTGAATTAAGTTGTAAAAAACTAGCTGGAGTTATTAAAGTCGACTAAAGGGCAAGAAAATGAAAGTAATAAAGGTGCTTTTCGGAATCATTGCAGTATTTATAATCGCTGTAATTATTATTGCGAGTTTAGTGGCTAACAATATTAATGATATCGTACGAACTGTCGTTGAAGATATCGGAAGCGAAAAGCTGAATACAAAAGTTAGCCTTAGTAAAGCAGATATTAGTTTGATGGATAGCCGTGTTTTACTGTCGGGGCTAAGGATAGATAATCCGGACGGATTTAGTGACGCGCGGATTTTTGAGATGGACAACGTTATTGTCGATGTTGAGTTATTATCGTTACTGGAGAATACCGTATCAGTCAAAGAAATCTTGATCGACGGTGCAAAAATAACAGTAGAACAAAAAGGCACGAGTACGAATGTACAAAAATTGCTCGATGATATCGAGCAAGGTGATGAGACACCGGCGACTGTGGAAGATGCAGAATCACCGTCAAGCCTAGATGATCTTTTGGTGAAAGTGAGTCAATTTCAATTTGTGGGTAGTTCCGCGAAATTGGTCACTGAGCAATGGGGCGAACAAGACCTGCAACTCAGCGAAATAAAACTTAAGGATATAGGTGGAGCTAAAGGTGTGCCTGTTGACGAATTAGTTGGAGAGATAATTCGGCCGATAGTAAAGAAATTAAAGCTGGCGACAGAGGCGCGGTTGAAAGAGATCTTCAAGGAAAAAGCGAAAGAAAAATTGAAAGAAAAAACGGATGTGATCAAGGGTAAAGTCACGGATAAGCTTAATAAGGCTTTAGGTGAAGGTGGTGCAGATAAATTGAAGTCTTTGTTTTCTCGTTAGGACGCGTTTCCTGATTGAAACCGTGCGAAATGAAAATTGTGGTTATGGTTATGGTTATGGTTATGGTGACAGCGTAGGAAATGGATGGTGAATATAGGTTCACGCTTGATTTTTTGATTTTCGGGCGGAATCAATATTGCTTCTGTTAGTATTTTTTTCGACCCTGTTCGGTTTTATTGGCGAATCGAGACGATATCGAACTGTGCGCAAGAGTCAATCGGGTCAAATCGATCTCATTGAAAGCTACGTTGTCTAACCGAGGGTGCCATCGGCCGAGAATCAATTGGCGATTGTCTTTATCGCAAGCTAGGTCTACCGAGCTTTGTGTCTGAAACAATCGATTGCGTGATCATTTACCATTCCCGTCGCCTGCATATAGGCATACATAATAGTGGACCCGACGAACTTGAACCCGCGCTTTTTTAGATCTCTGCTGAGAGTGTCAGATATTACCGTCGTCACGGGGACTTCAGCAGAAGACGTCCAGTTATTTAGAATCGTTTTATGCTGTACAAATCCCCACAGGTAATTTGCGAAACTCCCATATTCTTTCTGTACTTCGATAAATGCCAAAGCGTTTGAGCGTGCCGAAAAAACCTTGAGCCGATTGCGCACGATATCGGGGTTTAGCAGTATTTTTTCCAGTTTTTTGTCAGTAAAACGAGATACTTTCTCGACGTCGAACTGGGAAAATACCTCGCGATAACCCTCCCTTTTTTTAAGTATTGTTATCCAGGATAACCCTGCCTGAGCGCCTTCTAGCAGCAGAAATTCAAACAATGTCTGGTCGTCTTTAACCGGAACACCCCACACTTCGTCGTGGTATTGCTGGTATAAAGCATTGTCTTGGCACCAACTGCACCGGATACGGTTCTTCATTGTTTAACCTCTTTATGATGTTAGGTCATTCAGACATTTATTGAGTGGCTGTCTTTAATTTAACGAGTAGACATCATTGCTAATATATCTCTTAAGAAATGATGTTTAGCCCGTTGGTCCTAGCTGCAGGTCAAGACTAGGCGTGCTGTTCCGAAGCTCAATGCTGCCATCTTTACACCGAGAACAATCTCAAAGATGAAAAATCGCTAAGTGATAAAAAGAGTTCTGCTTAGATTTTCTGTATTGAGAGGTCGCTTTCATATGATTATCACTATTTTATTCCGAATGAGTATGTATTGCCTCAACAATATAGATTGGTCCTAATATTCGCTAACAAAAATTTGAGCTATTATTATCCAATAACGGCTCTTAAACCAATGGTTATACTTTGTAGTAGTTACCGTCTGATCATTAGACTATTGCAATGAACGCGAACGTGTACAGAATAGCCTACGTCATTTGGCTAGTCCCTTAATGGCTGCGATTGAATAGAATGCTATATTGAAGGAAGTTCACGTATAGTGCAGTTTCGTGTAAACATAAATCATGACAGTAAATCTGCTTAATCTAAAACCAATCAATCTAAAACCAATCAATCTAAAACCATCATAGCAGGACAGCCATGGCCTCTAATCTACCTTCTTTGTCAACGCCGACAACAGTGTTGTTTGACTGGCACGGTACCTTGGTCGATACGCTGGACGCTATGTTTGACGCCATGGAAGAAATGCTGCCACAGTTGGAGGACCTAAATTTAGTGAGTCGTCTCCAACCAGAAGAGCTATGCCGAAACCAAAATGACATTAAATTGGTGCGTTATATCAGAATCTTTCGGCGCTTGCATCCCAAGATACTGGCGGAACGTCGCGTATCAAGAACGGATATCTTTAATGCCATTTTTGGTGATGATCTCGGTGCCAAGAAAGTGGCCCATGAAGCTTATAATAAATGTTATCGCAGACATTTCGGTAAAGTACATCCCTTTCAGGACGGTATTGGCTGTTACTTGGGTGCGCTAAAGAAACTGGGACTTAAGCTGGGTATTGCGACCAATAGGAGTCGAGAGTTCCTCGACTATGAACTTCAATTAGTTGATGAAGGAGAGTGGGCCGGGTTAATAGATACGACAGTATGCGCTGACGACGTAGCTCATTATAAACCGGCGCCTGACATAATCTATTCGGCCTTATCTTCTATTGATAAAAAACCAGGGGCTGATTGTTGGTATGTCGGCGACGGCTATCTGGATATCGTTACGGCCTGCGAAGCGGGAGTCACGGCGATCTTTTACAATGGTTCATGTTTTTCCGAAGATGACTTGCGCGCATTATTTCCAAATGAATCCCCGTACAAGCCAGATGCCATTGTCAATGGCTTTGACGAGCTTCTCGATCTATTAGAACAGGTCCAATTGGAGGCTGCCGCTCGGGATGAACACGTTTTCGCCGATGTGGTTTCCCAAACGAGACCGTCACATTATCGTGCGCCGAAACCACCGCCCGAGCGTATCGAGCCCGATTGGCACCCGGCAATGGCTAGACTGCATTCCCCCAAGGCGATTCTATTTGACTGGCATGCCACTTTGGTCGACACGCTTGACGCAATGTATCACGCCGTTGATGACATGCTACCAGAAATGAGAAAACTAGGATTGCTGGATAACATGATAGACCCGGAAGACAGCAAATCCTTTGAAGACGCTCGCTTGATAGAATATGTGCAGAGCTTTTCACAGTTACATCCCAAAATCGTTTCCGATCGAAAAATCTCTCGCACCGATATTCTTGAGGTTCTGTTTGGGGAGGATCAGGAAACGAAGCAAAAAGCCCATAATTTGTTCAACAAACATTACCGCAACCATTACGGCACTGTATTGCCATTCGAGCCTCAGGTGAAGGAGATGTTAGAGGCCTTAAATCGTCACGTGAAAATTGGTGTCATCACCAATAGAGATCGGGAGTTTTTTGAACATGAATTAGCCGCCGTTGACGGCACGGGGTGGACGACGTTATTTTCCTGCAATATCTGTGGAGATGACACTGTTCTGCGAAAACCGCACCCAGACCAATTGCTGAAGGCCGCCAGTGATCTCGGCCTGATGGCCAATGAAGATCTTTGGTATGTCGGCGACAGCACTACGGATGTTACTGCTGCCAAAAAAGCGGGTATGGTTTCCGTTTATTTCAATGGTGCACAATGGGATGCACCGTGGTTGGAAAAAATATTTCCTGGAACGGGTGCCTATCCTTATAAGCCCGATGTGGTGGTCAATGATTTTTCTGAATTTTGGGCATTAGTACTGGCGTGCCGTGACAAAACATCAGGGGCAGGTTAAAGACGCCTCACAAAAAGTAGATTCATCGTGATGCACGATGAAGTGTTTGTGGGTGCTTGTAGCGACCGCGATTTGTCGAAATGTGAAAAATTCGGGAATCCCTGTTTGGATAGCGAATCCCGGTATCATCCATCCCACGACATTGAACAATGACGAGTAGCTAAAATACAAATGCTACTTGCTCGGTCGAAAGCAGCTTGTTAGATTGTATGTCTACTAGACCCTATTTCCCCGTTGGTGAGCTACGCTGTGGTTGATAATAATACAACTTTAGACTTGATGACCGAGCAACTCAAAGCCGCTCGCGCTCAGCGGCAGCGCCGATTGGTGGTGCTCAGTGGCGAGCAATGTTGGAATAGATCGATTGTTAGACAGTGGCTTGAGGTGCATCATTTCCCTCATTTCGTTTCGATAGAATCGGACGCATTTGACGAAGTAGGTGTTGGCACTGTTCAAGCAAAATACGCGCGCCGGATATTAGGTTCAGATATCGACGGTCTTTATTTTGATGCGTGGAGTGGATTTGATCCAGATGCTTTGGCCATTTCCGTAGGCGCGTTGTCGGGAGGAGGTCTTTTTATTCTTGGGGTACCGAATCTGGCACAGTGGCCAAGTTTTTCCGACCCAGACTATCAGCGCATACTCGTTCATCCCTTTTCTCAGGCCGACGTGAGCCGCCGTTTTTTGGAATTTGTTCGGCAGAGCCTCGATAGCGCAGCCGACACTTTAATTGTTGAACAGGGACACGATCCGCAGCGAATAAACCAGAGTTTGTCTCCCACCTTAGACATTCAGCTCTCAGAAAAACAGGAATCTACCTCAGCAGAAAGTGGCGAACTCGAAGACTGCAAAACCTTCGATCAGAAAAAAGCAGTGCGAGGGATTTGTAAAGTAGCGACCGGCCATAGTCGCAGACCGCTGGTGATTCGGTCCGATCGCGGTCGAGGGAAATCGGCGGCTCTAGGTATAGCTAGTGGTCTTTTACTCAAGAAAAACGGGATGGTCATTATTGTCACCTCTCCAGTTTCTGAATCCATTTCCAGGGTTTTTGAACACGCAGCTAGGGTCTTAGACGTCGAACTTACCGATAATCATTTACGCTTTAATGATTCAAAATTGCTATATATTCCACCCGATGAATTGATTCGCAATCACTACGATGCAGATTTACTCTTGGTTGACGAGGCTGCGGCGATTCCAGCAGCTATGTTAGAGCAACTGCTCAAACGCTATAATAGAATCGTTTTTTCCACCACGGTGCATGGATATGAGGGAACGGGCAGGGGCTTTGATATTCGCTTTAGAAATGTTCTGGATGCTATTACGCCTCAGTGGAAAAGCTTAGAACTGAAAGAAGCCATTCGGTGGAGCGAGGATGACCCTGTAGAGCAATGGTTGTTTGACGCGTTATTACTCGGCGCGAAAACAGCCGAAAAGAACCTGATAATGAACGCGAGTGCAGAACATTGTTTTACCGAATTACTTGATCGAGACGAATTGCTTCGCGATCACGGTTGCCTGTCGCAATTATTCGGTCTGTTAGTTTTAGCCCATTATCAGACGAGCGCGGCCGACTTGCGCAATCTCCTCGACGGTCCCAATGTACAAGTTTGGGTAACCCGGTATAAGGGGCAAGTCGTCGCAACGGCCCTCGTTGCGGAAGAGGGCCAGTTTGACCAGGATTTATGTTTGGCTATTTGGAAAGGAACACGTAGACCTAGAGGTCACCTAATTCCCCAGACTCTAACTTATCACTGTGGATACCAACAAGCGGGTCAGCTAAGTTATCAGCGGATTATGAGAATCGCCGTACACCCGGCTTTGCAGCGGCGCGGCTTAGGTCGACAGTTAACTGCTTCGATTGTCCGGCACGCACGAGATACTCGTGCAGATTTTATTGGGTCGAGCTTTGCTGCAACGCCTGATGTGCTGGCATTTTGGCGAAACATAGAATGTGTACCGGTGCGATTGAGTTTCGCTAAAGATGCGAGCAGCGGTTGTCACTCCGCGCTCGTGCTAAGTGCTTTGTCCGCTTCGGGTGAAGATCTGTTAGCCACTGCGCAACATCGTTTTGATCGGCAATTTCATCATGAATTACCATTGGCATTTCGTGAACTGGATGCAGGGCTCGTTATCGAATTGATTAGAAAGAACGGGGGGGCTGATATAGAAATGGATAACCAAGACTGGTTAGATATTGAAACCTTTGCCGATGGATATCGGCAATTCGAGTTGTGTAGATCGATTCTCACAAGATTGGTACTGCTTGGATTTAGGCATCTTTCCCATTGTTCGGACCTGACGTTACGTGAGAAGCATCTATTGGTTAGGCGTGTATTGCAAAATGAATCATTAGTAACCGTGAGTGAGGAACTGGAATTTACCGGTAAAAAGCAACAAGTGGCCGCCCTGCGAGTCGCCATAAAAAAAATGAGTGATGGAGTAAGAAATAACTAATGTCAAAATACAAAAACACACTATAAGGTTAGTGCCGTTGTAGCAAAGACAATAGGAGGATCCACCGTGATAATAAAAGTCATCGGGCCAGCGGAATTTGGCGAAAATGCGTATGTTCTTGCCGGAGAGGGTCAGGCAATAGGAAGATTGATCGTTGGTGAAACCAACGCAATAAGATAGCGGGTATTCATGATAAAACCAGTGAAGAGTTCTGTTGTCGAAATATGAATTAACCGCTTTGCTCCTCTCGACATGGAATCTTTTTCTCTCATTCGTAAATAAAATTTCTGGATGAATTAATTATGTCTTCTAAAAATAATAAGCCGAACAATCAAAAAGTTGATGATACAGAAAATTCTCTCGAGCCACTGGCTGCTATCGAGGAAGCGGCCACAGGCACGCCTATTCAGCCCGATGTAAACATGAGTCTTATCTACTTTTTCCGGCCATTTTTGCGTCCAGCCTTTCTGGTTATTCTGTTGAGTTTGCTGGGTGGCCTGTATGTATCTGAACAGGTCCCACGGCAGTGGAGCGAACAGAAAACGACTTATCAGGTTTCAAAGAATGAGGGCGGTGAGCTTGTTTATGCCTACAAAGGAAAACCGATAGTTATTGATAATGTTGTTCCTTATTCCGAGTCATCCCTTAGGCAACAGGCTCTTGACGAATTGCTCGGAGATCCAGATTTGCAGCGACAGTGGGTTGTAGAGGAGGAAATGAGTGACGGCGTTCCAAGCAATAAATATTCCTTGTTAGAAGCGAAATATCATTTTGGCTTATGGTCTTTGTTGCCGGCAGCCGTAGCAGTATTATTGTGTTTGCTAACAAAAGAAGCGCTAACGGCTCTATTTAGCGGTATTGTAGTGGGTGGATTTATGCTCGGGCGATTTGATATTACCGACCAAATTCTTATCCCCAGTCTGGCGACGAATAGCGCAGCGTCGATATTGTTACTCTATTTGTGGTTGCTTGGCGGTCTGATGGGGATTTGGTCGAGAACCGGTGCCGCACAGGCTTTTGCGGATTTTATGACCGAACACTTTGTTCGTGGCCCGCGCTCGGCAAAACTCGTCGCTTGGTCGCTGGGAGTCATTTTTTTCCAGGGTGGCTCTGTCAGTACTGTTTTGGTAGGGACGACCGTTAAACCTCTCGCTGACAGAGAAAATATTAGTCATGAAGAAATGAGTTATATCGTTGATTCGACGGCGTCGCCTATTGCGTCAGTACTTGCATTCAACGCATGGCCCGCTTATGTGCAGGCATTGATTTTTATCCCTGGCGTGTCTTTTTTGGCGACAGAAGCTGATCGAGTTAGCTTTTTCTTTAAAAGTATCCCTTTTAGCTTTTACGGCATACTCGCTGTCTTAGGTACTTTTTTGCTGAGTATAAATGTCACCACGTTTTCGGGTGAGGGTATTCGGAGGGCTAGGCGGCGGGCATTGGAAACCGGTGAGTTAGACGCTCCAGGCGCAACGCCATTGAGTTCTAAAGAGCTGCAGGTTACTCACATACCTGCCGGTTATAAGCCGCAGGTATTGGAGTTTTTTATTCCTTTATTTCTATTAATTGGCACGGCGATTGGCACGTTCGTGGTCCTTGGCACACCTAAAGTTAATTGGGCATTTGGTTCAGCATTATTAATTTCAGTACTCATTGCCTTATTTAAGGGAATGAGTCTTGGCAATGTGATTGAAGGTTTTGGTGATGGACTAAAAGGTGTCGTGGTCGCTTCCGTCATTCTGATGTTGGCGATCACAGTGGGGGCTATTAGTAAGGAGGTGGGTGGGGGGTTGTATCTGGTCGAGCAGCTGAGTGCGGGAATACCCTATTGGCTGCTCCCGGTCTGTCTGCAGGTGCTAACAATGGTTACGGCTTTTTCGACCGGAACCAGTTGGGGGACCTATGCCATCGCTTTTCCATTGGCTATGCCTTTGGCGTGGGCGGTAGCGCAATCGCAGGGTATTTCGCATCCGGAAGTGTTTATGTCGATTTGTTTTGCCGCTGTATTAAACGGCAGTGTATACGGTGATCAGTGTTCGCCCATTTCAGACACGACGATTCTCAGCTCGATGACAACCGGTTGTGATCTCATGGATCATGTTAAAACTCAAATTGTTCCAGCATCCTTTGCTGCGAGTTTAGCTGCATTAATGTGGACAGCTTCAGCCATCATACTGGCATGACCAGTTCGATGATTTTTTCCAGAATAAAGGTTGAATCGATAGCTTGATCAACGGCCGATCAAATCCAGCAATAATGTTCAGCTTTTGCTAAGGAAGATCCGAATTTGTTCGTGTAGGCTTTCTGCGATGTAGACTAGCTGTTGTGAGGATTTGGTTATCGTAGTGCCGGTCTTTCTCTTAACTCTGATTTTCCCATGAAGAACAGGTCCACGTATAATTTACGTTCTTGGATATTGTTCAAAAATTACATATATAGATTTTGTTCGTGAGCCAAAAGGAAAATTAACTTTCTAGCCATTGGTATTTCACCTGTAAAGAGTGAGTTATCTGGAAGAGAAAAGTGTCTGCCAGAATAACGGTAGTTAACATTACGTTAGAAATTAGTGATAATGACGTTTCCTCGACGACCGGCATAATTCCCAATGGTAATTGATTAATGAGTACTGGAAACATCGCTTCTGCCGAAATACGCCGCTTATTTCTTCAAAATACACCTTTTTTGGATGTGAGGGCCGAAATAGAATTTGAGAAGGCTGCTTTCCCGGGATCAAAAAACCTGCCTATATTAAAGACGGACGAACGCCATCGAGTGGGTGTTTGTTATAAAGAGAGAGGTCAAAATGAGGCTGTAAAGCTTGGCCATGAAATAGTCACGGGATCTATAAAGCGAGAGAGGGTGGAGGCATGGTGTCAGTTTATGAACGCTAATCCCGAAGCGCATTTGTATTGCTGGCGGGGCGGCATGCGGTCGAACCTGACCCGGCAGTGGATGAACGAGGCAGGCGTCGATGTTCCCCTAGTTCCGGGTGGCTATAAGGCACTTAGAAAAGTGTTGTTGGATGAATTTGAAGCGGCAGCTGTACCCAGTTCGATGATAATTATTGCAGGAAATACCGGAGTCGCAAAAACGAAACTTATCAATGAATGCGATAACGGTATAGATTTGGAAGGAATTGCGCATCATCGTGGTTCGAGTTTTGGTCGACATGTAAAGTCGGGACCAACCCAGGGGTATTTTGAAAACCGCCTCGGCATTGATATTTTGAAAAAACGGGTGATGAATCCCGATAAACCATTGATTCTGGAAGATGAAGGTCGAATGGTCGGTCCGGTTGTGATTCCACTGAGTTTCTGGAACGCAATGACTGAGGCTCGGATCGCTCGAGTAGATATGCCGCTGGATTACAGGGTGCAAAGAATATTGCAGGAGTATGTCTGTGACATGCTGGAAGAACATATTGATGCCGGCGGAGAGCAGGGTTTTGAAAATTTCCATGCTTATTTAACTGAGGGGTTGCTACGAATAAAAAAACGCTTGGGTGGTGAACGTCATTCACGTTTAAATGGATTAATGTTGTCTGCGCTAAGCGAACAGCGATCAACCGGTAGCGTCACCTCACATGAGGCATGGATTTCCGGGCTGTTGACTGATTATTACGACCCGATGTATGAATATCAGCTAGGTAAGAAAAAACATAGAGTTGTCTATACGGGCGACTACAGCGAGGTCGTGCAGTGGGCAGCCGCGCAAAAGTAAGCAATAATAGAAACAAGAAACAAGAAACAAGAAACAAGAAACAAGAAACAAGAAACAAGAAACAAGTCCGCGCTAGCGAGGTCTTTATTCTATAAATTTCGAATCTCGTCCAGGTCTCTGACGATCCATCGTCCTTTTTGTTTATCAATTAAGCCCTTGGTTTTCCATATTTTAAGTTCGCGCTGAACGCTGTGGCGGGTTACTCCCAGCATTTTTCCCATGTCTTCTTGCGAAAGCGGCATGGTGATCACTGTACCTTCCCGTTGTTTATCGCCGTAAGTTTTCGCAGCGGATAGGATCAGTTTCGCAAGCCTCTCTCGCAGTGATAGTAGCGAAGTCTCTTCAATATGGAACAGCAGTCCAGAAATTATACCGCACAGTTTGGGGAGCAAGCGGCGATAAATTTCGGGGTACTCACCAGTGAGATCCTCAAAGTCCTTTTTCGGCAGAATTGCGACTTTTACTTTTCCTTGAGCGACGGCATCATAGGCACGTTCTCCATCTCCCAATAGGGGGATTTCCCCGAGCCAGCTGCCGGGACCATAGACTGTAACCAATATTTCATTGCCGCTGGCACCGGCGGCTTTGAGTTGCAAAAAACCACTTAATACTTGATAGAGTCCAATGGCGTCAGCACCGCGTTGATAGAGATGCTCCCCCTCTTCTAGCGTACTAACGATCAAGCGTTCTCGGATTTGTGCTTGCACAGGAGTTGGCAGTTCGTCGATCCATTCATTACCTTTATGAAAGCCTATCATTGGCATTTTCCAACAGAAATTTGTGATAAATGTAACAAATGTTGCACGCAAGGGCGAGGACAGTCGTAGATAATAGCAATATCGAAATGTTCGAATGTAGATTCACAAAACTTAATAGGTAAAATTTCAATTATCTCGGGAAAATATGATGGAAAATGTGTATAGAAAATGCCTGGCGGCCATGCTATTACTTGTTGGTATTCAGGGGGCAATGGGAGATTACAAGCCAGAGGCATTAGCCAATGGTGGCGCAGACCCAAGTCTTCACTTGCAGCAGAGTAGCAAGCAGACGGAAGCGCAACAAATTAATGAGGTTATTTATAAAGCCACAGGCTTTGGAAATACCTTTATGGTCGTGACAGAGGAAGGCAACGTTATTGTCGATACCTCGATGGCAAATGTTGCACCCCTCCATAAAAAACTACTAAGTGCAGTCAATTCGGGCCCTGTACATTCTATTATCCTAACGCATGGCCACGGAGATCACACGGGTGGCGTTGAGCTATGGCGTCAACCAAAGACTAAAGTCATCGCGCAAGAAAACATGGTGGAATTTCTTCATTATCAAAAGCGTTTAGAGGGTATGTTTAATAGAAGCAATCGCGCACAATTTGGATTCGATTTACAGTCTGAGCTTCAGCCAACCACACAGGTAGAGAATTTCTCCGCGACTATCTTGCCAAACACCTTGTTTGAAGAGGAGTTGAATTTTACGCTCGGCGGTAAGATTTTTCAGGTGTTACATACTCCAGCTGAAACCTATGATGCGCTGACAGTATGGATGCCTCAGTACAAGGCGGCCTTTGTTGGCGATTTGTTTTATGAATCGTTTCCCAATATATATACTCTTCGAGGTACCAAACCGCGCTGGGCTCTCGATTATATTAGCTCGCTGAATCGCGTGATTGCTTTGGAACCGGAGATTTTACTGCCGAGTCACGGTAAGTCGATCAAAGGTAAAGAAAATATTCGAAAGGCGCTGACTCGTTATCGCGACGCGATTCAATATGTACATGACAAAACCGTGACCGGGATGAATCAGGGGAAAGATGTTTATGCTTTGATGCGCGAAATTCATCTACCCGATGAACTCAATGTGGGTGAGTCGTATGGCTGGGTTTCGTGGTCTGTCCGCGGGATATTCGAAGGTTATAAAGGGTGGTTTGACGGAAACCCAGTGACCATGTACGACCAGTCCCCAGAGTCGGTTTACGGAGACTTGGTGGCGCTAGCTGGGGGAGCGGACAAGGTCGTTATTCTGGCAAAACCCTTATTGGAAAAAGGAGATAATGTTAAAGCCCTTCGCTTAGTCGAGGCAGCCCTTGTCGCGGAGCCCGGCAATCGTGGCGCCCTTAAGTTACGCTTACAAGCGCTGACAAAATTGCGTAAAAATGCAAGTAATTTAAACGAGTCTGGCTGGCTGAATTTCGGAATACAGCAAACGAAGAGGCAGTTGGATTTCGGCGTTAAAACGAAATAGGATTGCGCGCATTCTTATTGACGATGGCACACTGATGGCGACTGAGGTGTGCCGAATGATATTGATGACGACAGAATCGATGAACGGACTCTGAGGTGTTCCCTTGCCGCTTGGTAGATCCAGACTTCGCCGATTGTTCAGTATCTATTTAATCGTCGAAAACTCTTCTAAATGATGGAAATAAAATTCTTCGTAGAGCAGCTTGCCATCTCGGCGAAGACTATCCAAAAAATCTTCGCTCATGCGGTGGCGTTTTAGCACATGATTAAAGTCTGCCATGACAAGCGTTCCCCAGGGGTTTTTTGTGCAGGCGATATGTACCGTATAAAAGTTGCTTTCCTCTTCAATTTTTATCTTCTTTAAATCGGTATTTTCTGCCGTTGCCAAATATCTGTCCAAGAACATTGTATTCTCGACCGTGTAATCAATTCGTCTCACATTTATCATACTAAAAAGTGACTGCGGGCTAATTGTCTCGCGAGTAAAATTAACTTTTGACCTATCTTCATACTGTCGAAATAGTTCGTCGATCGTTTTCCCGTAGGATGCTTTATCGGTAATAACCCCGTGATACCGGTTGTCTTGTAGTAAAGAGGACAGTTTCATCGATCGCGGCTCTCCCAATGCCTGCCAATCCAGATGATGCATAACGATTTGTACCGGCGGGACAAAATAGAAGGGAATTGAAAAAATGGCGATTTGCTGACGTTTCGCGGTTTTAAATGCGTCTGCTCTGCAATAATTTTGGTTTTGTTCTACTTCAAACCAAAAGCGCTTTGGATTCATGTAGACAGAACTCATATTGTGGTGAGGTAGCTTCTCTGTCAAAAACTGAATCACTTTATCAACAATCCCCGTCCCCGCGCTCGGCCCTTGAACAATATACAAGGGAGGTAAGTCATTTCGTAGCCAGCGGACTGAGGCTGCCTCCGTACTGCAGCAACTTAGCAGCATGAAAAGCACAAAAGGTTTTGCTAAAAGGTTTTTAACAGTTGCTATAACGGAAGACTTCATAATGAGTAAAATTATCAGGAATAAGCAAGATAGAGCGTCGTTTGGCATCGCCGAGTTTTAGGCAAACATTTACGACCGTTCTATTGGGTATAGCATATGAAGTCTCAATGATAAACGTCAGGGGTTAATAGAACGTCGATCGTCGTCTCTGGTTTCTCGGTGAAAGAAACTGGATCGATAAGTTATTGTTAACGGTGTATTTGACCTCGTGCGGAATTCAATTTCGCGTGTTGGGTGTGTTAGTGCTAGGTTTTTGTCTTTCCGAGAAGGTACTTAATCAAAATAACTTCATTAATATCTTTCTCTCTTCTCTCTTCTCTTTTCTCTCTTATGTATTATGGAAAAAGCCAAAATATTAGCAACTCATAAAGCTACCTTGCGAGCGCATCTTTGATAATGGCGTACAGCTCTGGGCGATGTTGTGCCACTTCCTCATGTGAAAGGCCTTCCAGAGAATGCGGATATTTTAGCCAGTCGTCCGTTTCGTGCAGGAAGTAATCGGGAATTCGATCGGTTTTGTTACGGTTTGGTTTGAAATAAGGTACGGCAATACGGATATCTTCTGGCGAATTGAGCCGCGTTTTTTCCTGTAAGTGTTCTATGACGGCCTGAATAGTGAGGCCTGTATCAAATACGTCATCGACAATGAGCAGTCTGTCGTCGTGCTTTATTTGTTTTATCAAATAGTTCATGCCGTGAATCTTTACTTCTTTGGAACGGCCATCGATACCGCTATACGAGGAAGTACGAATAGCAATGTGGTCACTTTTTACGCCGTAATATGCCAGAAACTCCTGCACTGCGACACCGACTGGCGTGCCTCCGCGCCAAATAGCAATAATATAATGTGGCTTAAATCCATCATTAACAATATTTGCACCCAGCCGAAAGGAATCTTCAAGCAGCGTTTGTGCATCGAGGTAGGTTTTTTCAGTCATCGTAATTTGGCCAAAAAGCGCAGAATGGGTGTATTATACGCGATATTTTTACCGCGAACAGCACCGGGCTACCGTAATTTGTGACCGCTTACTGAACCGCATTTAGACGGATAGTTGCCATGCAGAAGCTATACATAACAGAAGAGAATTTGATTCAGGACTCCTTCCGGTTAGGGGTGAAGATTTTTGAAAGTAACTATCGCCCCGATTTTGTTGTCGGTATCTGGAGGGGAGGCAGCACGGTCGGGATTTATGTTCAGGAATGTTTGCAATATCTCGGCGTCGAGACCGACCACATAGCTATTCGCACTTCCTACCAGGGTTTACCCAGTTATCAGTCAATGATTAACGATGACGCTAGTATTGAAGTGCATGGCTTACAATACCTATTGGAAAACCTGAACCGGGACGATAAATTATTGATCGTCGATGACGTTTACAGCTCTGGATTGAGTATTAAGGCGGTGGTGGATGAACTTTCCGCCCGGGCAAAACGAAATATGCCAGCAGACGTGAAAATCGCGGTACCGTGGTTTAAACCGGCGCACGTACGAACCGGTAAGGAACCCGATTTCTACATTAATTCATCAGACAATTGGCTGGTCTTACCCTATGAAATGGTGGGCCTAACCGAACAGGAGATTTATGAAAATAAGCCTGGGCTAAAGGAAGTTATGGGGAAAGTAACGGTGTAAATTGTGAAGAAACCATAAATAAACATGTCATCATGTCTGGTTTCAAAGATTGCGTATTCTGGCGGTGATTTTTCAATGAACGCGTATTTCAATGATAACGTAATTCAACAGTAGTAAATGTGACTATAGCCTCCCAATATACCTACCGATAAGTAAATGCACTTACAAAATCACGTAATCGCCCTTATTTTTTTATACTGTCACGCTGGTATTATGAACTCACTGACTTAGCAAACACTTATTTCTGGCTTAACAAACTAAAAGCATCCCATTGCAGACACTATTGAGGAATGACACCATGATTAAGGCAACCGCATTTGTACTATCAACTGTTTTGTTCTCTGGCTTAACTCACGCTGCCTGTGCAAAACCTGAAGCACCCGTTCTACCAGATGCCTCGACTGCGGTAACCGCTCAGATGGTGAAAGCCAAAAACGACGTTCAAGCTTATATGACTGGAGCGAACGCTTATCTAGAGTGTGTTTCAAACGACAAAAAGCATAACCGTATGGTTAAATCGATGAAGAAAATCGGTAAAGAATTCAATGTTGCGGTTCGTTCTTATAAAGAGCGTATGGCAAATAGCTAAAGTATCTCCGTCTCTTTAAGACATTCCAGCAGTCATTGCCTCGATTCATATCGGGGCTTTTTTTCCTAGGGAAGTCTAGTGAGCGGTGCTTTCTGCGCTCTGGCTCAGCAGCGCACCCGTTTGTTTTCGGGGTCATACAATGGTTTTAACGACGCCGTGGCGGCTATCCGTTTACCAGCTACATCAATTTCATAAGCGCCACTGTTAATGAAATCTGCGGTAACGCCCTGATCATTATGGATATATCCTAAACCGATGGCTGCACCTAAACTATGACCATACATACCTGAAGCGATATAACCGACTTTGCTGCCGTTACGATAAATAGGTTCATGGTGATATAACATCGCGGATGAATCATGAAGTTGAAACTGCACTAGGCGTTTCTTGAGTCCCTGCTGTTTTTTATCTAGTAAAGTTTGTTTGCCGATAAAACCTTCTGGTTTAGTGAAATCTACCGCAAAACCCAGACCCGCTTCTAACGGGGTATCGTCTGCACCGATGTCGTGCCCAAATTCCCGGTAAGCTTTTTCTATACGCAGCGAGTTTAAGCTGTGGTAGCCACAGTGTTTTAAACTGAATTTTTCGCCGACCTTGATGATTTCATCATAAACATGCTGGACAAATTCACTAGGAATGTATAACTCCCAACCCAGCTCTCCCATATAAGTGATGCGCAAGGCTTTAATCGTCGCATAGCCCAGCTCAACGTTTTTCATCGTGGCAAAAGGGAACTTCTGATCACTAAAATCAGTGTCGCTGATCTGTTGCAGTAGTGCACGGCTATTAGGACCTTGAATATTAAGCACACACCATGCGGAAGTAATGTCGTGTATCCACAACCGTGCGTCGCTCGGGCTATGCTGTTTTAACCAACTGTGGATGTGTGTTTGAGTTGCCGGGCTGGTAATGACCCAAAACTCATCCTCGGCAACTTTGGTGACTGTAAGATCGGCTTCAATCGTACCGCGCTGATTTAGCCACTGAGTATAAACAGCTTTACCTACCGGGACGGCTATATTATTAGCACAAATTTGATTCAAGACGGCTTGAGAATCGGGCCCACTGACTAAAAACTTGGCGAAAGAGCTTTGATCAAATAAGCCAACATTATTTCGCACGGCAAAATGTTCTTGAGCATTATTATCAAACCAGTTCTGTTGGCCGTAGCTATATTGGTATTCGGCCTTTTGATCGGCGTCCGCATACCAGTTAGCTCGCTCCCATCCAGCTGTTTCACCAAAACACGCACCGGCGGCTTTAAGTCTGTCATGTAATGGCGATTTCCGAACACCTCTCGCACTTTCGTATTGTCTAAAAGGCCAGTGCATTTGGTATAGCAGGCCTAGGCTTTCTTTAGTGCGGTCATATAAGTACTGCCGGTTATTTTGAAACGGTAACATACGCCGAGTATCCACTTCCCATAGATCCATGGGTTGGCGTCCATCTTTAATCCATTGCGCCAAAACCATACCAGCGCCCCCTGCACTTTGAATGCCGACACTATTAAAGCCCGCCGCGACAAATAGATTTTTAAGTTCTGCCGATTCTCCTAAGCAATATCTATCGTCCGGGGTGAAACTTTCTGGGCCATTGAATAATAGTTGTATACCCGTGTTGGCCAGGGCGGGAATGCGCTCCATTGCGGCGCTAATGTAAGGTGTTAGTCTGTCCCAGTCTGGCGGTAGTTCATCAAAACAAAAATGCTCTGGAATTGCTTTGCTGCCCCAGGGAGCCGCATCGGGTTCAAATAGTCCCAATAATAACTTTCCGGTTTCTTCGCGATAGTAAGCGTGGTTATCAAAGTCGCGTAATACCGGCAGTTGTTTGTTCATGCCCGCTAAAGGCTCGGTAACCAGATAGTAATGCTCTGCTGCATGCAATGGTAAAGTCACACCCTGTTGTTTGCTAAAATGATGTGCCCACATTCCGGCACAGTTCACTACGATCTCCGCTTGTACTTCCCCTTGATCGGTTACTACCCCACGCACTTGTCCTTGTTGCTTGATTAAATCGGTAACGCAAACTCCCTCTAAAATTGTCGCTCCACCCATACGTGCGCCCTTAGCTAGGGCGACGGTAGTGTCGGTGGGGTTGGTCCGAGCATCCTGCGGAAAATAAAATGCGCCTAACACATCATCGACTTGCATCAACGGCCACATATCCTGGGCCTGTTGCGGACTGAGTTCTTCACATTCCAAACCAAAGTTTCTGGCCATCGCAGCACCGCGACGAACCTCTTCCATGCGAGCTTTATTGGTGGCCAAAGTCACAGCTCCGCATTGGTAAAATCCCGTTGCCATGCCGGTTTTGGCCTCCAACTGCTGGTACAGTTGATGACTGTAGCGAGCTAACTGAGTCATGTTTTCAGTGGCCCTTAACTGGGCCACCAGACCGGCGGCATGCCAGGTGGTTCCGCAGGTCAATTGTTTACGCTCTAGCAACACAACATCCCGAATACCAAGCTCCGTGAGATGATAAGCCACCGAACAACCGATAATACCGCCGCCGATAATAACGACTTGTGCTGAGCTGGGCAGAGTCATATTTATACCTTTAATCAATAGCTGGGGAAATTTCCCGATAGATGATGTATCGACAAGTAAGCTTTTTGAAACCAGCAATCCTCGCCTCAGACCTCGGGCAACTACCTTACTCCATTCTGCAAACGCACTCACCCTGAGAATTCTATAATGTTCTGCATTAACCGCGCGCCGACCAAAATTGAATAAATTATGGCCGGCTGAATGCGCATCCATCAATAGCGAGCTCGCCGTGCTGATTTAAACCCCCAAGTGTATACGTGACTCCGTCTGGGCGACTCGATCTGCGCGACTCGATCTGAGCGACTCGATCTGAGCGACTCGATCTGAGCGACTCGATTAGATCACCGCTCGCCTCGTCCTCGCGCCGTGTTCGCTGATGGGATTGCATTGCCCGGTTATTCTCGTACTACTGCCTACTGCGGATTGGTTCCTGCGTCAATTCACGATATTCCACCTCATCATTGCGTAATTTACTGGCAAGGATCTTTTTCAGTTCTATTCACGGTGATCGCAAAAAACAACTAGAAAAGCGCTTTGCAGCAACCGGTGAGATGAACCCATAGCCCGGAAATGGCCAAAAAATGAAAAAAACTCGGTTGTTTAACGAATAACCAATTGAAAGTTGATTAGAATCATCATAAAGTGCGCGCCTGAAAAACTCTGGGGGCCTATTCCCTAAGGTAAAATGGAAAATCAGGAGAAACAATGTCTAAAAGTACCTCACTAATTAAGGGGATGTCACTGGCACTTATTGCCGCTGCGACAACCTCGGCTTATGCGCAGGACCGCGTAATTGAAGAAGTTATGGTAACCGCCACTAAACGTCAGCAAACGCTGCAGGAAGTGCCTGTTGCCGTCACTGTCACGTCGGGCGAAACGATCGAACGAGCACGAATTCTGGACATTATTGACCTTCAATCTGTTGTACCCTCGTTGCGTGTACCTCAGTTCCAATCGTCGACTCAGGTTAACTTCGTGATTCGCGGATTTGGTAACGGCGCTAACAACCCCGGTATTGAGCCTTCTGTCGGTGTTTTTATCGACGGTGTCTATCGCTCTCGATCGGCGGCTCAGCTTGCCGACCTTACTAATATAGAGCGTATCGAAGTACTACGCGGTCCGCAAAGCACCTTGTTTGGTAAAAACGCATCAGCGGGTGTTATCAGCGTGGTGACTAAAGGTCCTGAGTTTGAATGGAACGGTAATGTCGAGGTCACCGCAGGTAACTATGGTGCACTCCAGACTAAAGGTTATGTAACTGGCCCTATATCCGAGAGCGCAGCTTTTAGTCTCGGCGGCTCTTATAACGAGCGCGATGGTTATACCGACAACCTGGCATTGGGAACGGAAGTCAATGACAGAGACAGATGGTCGCTGAATGGCCAGTTCTTGTTTGAGCCATCAGATAGCATGCAGTTTAGGTTCAGCGTCGACTACAGCGAGATTGATGAAGTTTGCTGTACCGCTGCGAACATTGTCAGTGGTCCAACCGCCGCTCTGATTCCGATTTTAGGTGGTCAACTGGATAATGAAAATCCGTTCTCCTATGACGTTTACTACAACAATGACCCAAGGGAGACTGTCGAGAATGGCGGGATATCTCTACATTCTGATTTCGAATTTGATAACTTCTCAATCACTTCGATAACAGCATACCGGGAACTTGATCGGGCAAATCTCAGTGACGACGTGGATTATTCAAGCGCTGACCTGATTGCGCCTCAAGATAACATTGCCAGCAACTTTGAAACATTCACTCAAGAATTTCGAATTAGCTCAAACGGCGAAGGCACGGTCCATTGGCTGGCTGGTTTGTACTATTTTGATGAACAAATTGACCAGCAAGGCGGCATTGCCTTCGGACCACGTTTCGGTGCATACGCTGATTTTCTGACAGGTGCTCCCGGCACTCTTCCTTTTGTAGAATCAGCTTTCGGTCTTCCCCCTGGAACATTCCATCAGGAAGGTACCGGCGTCATAGAAACAGCTACTCAGGACAACCAGGCCTATTCGCTCTTTGGAACGGTTGATTGGGACGTGACAGATCGCCTCGTATTCACTGTGGGTTTGAACTACACCAAGGACAAGAAAGAAATTTCTTTATCTCAAGCCAACACTGATGTGTTCTCCAAGCTTGCCTTGCCACCGACTCTTGCTGGTTTAGCCGCTCTGCAGTTCTTGCCTGAGCTTCTGGCTTTCCCCAATGCTGCAGAAGATGGTGAGTCTGACGACAGTAATACAGACTATACGGTTCGTCTGGCTTATGAAATTGGCGATAACATGAATGTTTATGCCAGTTGGGCAACGGGATTCAAATCTACCTCCTGGAATTTGTCTCGCGACTCTCGTCCAACGACAGCAGACCTCGCTACCTTGACTGCGACAGGTGCAACTTTGCCGAATAACCTGACAACCGGTACACGCTTCGCAGCGCCTGAAGAAGCAGAAGTTTTCGAGATTGGTCTGAAAGGCCAGTACGAGACATTCTCCTTCGCCCTCACAGCCTTTGATCAGACCTTGGATGATTTCCAGACCAACGCCTTTACTGGCACGGGTTTTTCCTTGACTAATGCCGGTGAAACGAATGTTAAGGGCCTTGAAGTTGAAACCACTTACTACGCAACCGACAGCCTGACGCTGACCTTTGCTGGTACATTCCTTGATCCTGTCTATGAGTCTTACCCGCTATCAACGTCTGGCGACCTGTCTGGCGAAGATGTTGCCGGCATCTCTGACGAGAGCATCTCTATTTCAGGTAACTGGGATTGGGAGTATGAAGGTTACACTGGCTTCATTCGCGCTGACTACCAGTACGAAAGTGAAGTTAATATTACCGACTCCCCTAGAGACACAGCTGCACTCGCAGCCGTGGGTGCCAGTACTCGCAAGTCTAATCTCCTGAGCGCCAGCATCGGTGTTTCAAGAGGCGACTACGAACTGATCCTGTGGGGCCGAAACCTGACTGATAATGAATTTCTTATAACGGCATTCAATTCAGTAGCTCAAGCTGGTAGTTACAGCGGTTATCCAAACCAGCCAAAGACTTTTGGTCTGACGCTGCGAGCTCGTTTCGACTAATCTAGACCCTCGAAAATGTTATTGTGGGACCTGGTTTTCAGGTCCTACAATTCCAATTTGACCCTGCCTTTGCCTTCCCGGCGCTTAAAGCTCTTCTTAGTAAAAGCCTCAATCAGTCACCATCATAAAATTGGCGGCGACCCAGTCTCACACAAAACCAAGGAACTAGAACACTAGCGTAACTTTGCGCAAACCGTGGCGTCACAGACACCTAAGTGATTGATTCTAGTGGCCGCCCCCAGAATTCGCTGGATAAACTTTTGAAACAAGCAGTTAAACCTTCAGGATGATACCGCGTTTTTGCATAATCGCTACGGGTATCCAGCTGGCAATGATCACCAATAGCAAAGCGGGCAGGCTCGCGACCTCGGGTACCATAAATCCCTTCAGAGCTTCATAGAGCGCATTGTTCCAGTCGCTGTTCAGCATTGGACCCATTAGGTAGGTATGAACGACATATCCGGTGATCGCATTAATACCAAAAGCTTGCGAGAACACAGCGCCAGGCAGTTTCGCGTGCTTGATATCAAGCCACCAATAGAGCGCCGCAAGCAGCATCAATCCAAGTCCACTAGTGATCCAAACGAAACTTGCGGACCAAATGGCCTTTACCGGAGGAAACATCATCGCCCACGCCAGGCCAACAACAAGCATCACAGCTGCCGCAACCCAAACGGGCTTAAGAATGTCGGCTTTGCCCACGCTTCTTTTCAGCCATAGGCCCACAAGAATACCAATAATTGCCTGCGCTACTGATGGTAGCGTACCGAACAGGCCTTCAGGTTCAAACGGTAGTTTGATCGTTGGGTTGTATACATGTGCACCAAGCAAGGCCCGATCCAGCCAGCTTGAAAAATTCTGGCCCGGCACAAGATAGTCAGTTTCCGCGTCCGGGATTGGGATCAAAGTAGCCGGGTCGTAAGCTACCAGCACCATCAGTGCGATACCTATAAGTACCCGCCACGAACAGACCATAAACAATAGGCTTGCGATCACAAACGTGAGACCAATGCGCTGCAAGACGCCGAGTAATCGAATCGGCGCATCCCAACTGGCGAAAGAAAGCGTTAAAATCAGACCAATGCCGAATAACATAAGTCCACGTTTGCCGATCCTGAGTGCCGTGGCTCCCGTTAACCCTTCACGTTGCTTTAGATTGGATAACGCATAAGGAATCGAAACACCGACCATTAGAATAAAAAAAGGAAATACGACATCGGCAATCGTAATACCTGCCCAAGGCTCATGCAGCAAAAGACCCCAAACCTCAGCGCCGCTGCCGTAATGAAAAACAGAGGCGCTGTTCACCAGCACCATGCCGATCACGGTCAAGCCTCGCATAACATCCAGCGATAACAGTCTTTGATTACCCAATTATTTCCCCTTGTCCGCCGCAACATCGCCAAGCTTGTGCTTAAGCCGAAATGACAGCGTTGTCTTTACAGTCAGTTTATAGGGAAGATGCAGCGGTTTGCAAGGGTTTTGGCTAGGAACGATACTCAAGGCCGTAAATTGCAAACAAATTAGGGAGACATTCTAACGATTACTCAAAAAGACTGGGGAATATTACAGCAACTACCTTCCCTTAAACTCCTTTGCATAAGAATCTGCTAGAAAACAACATTGTATTATCTTCTTGGTATAGCGACAAAGGCGGCACTTAATGAGTGTTGACAGCGCTGTCACTAGTCAGTTATTCTAAATGAGAAAAGTGACAGATATCAATATGGAAGTCGACTGAATCACTGTATAGTTGCGCTTCCAGTAATTGGCATTCTTAAGTAGCAGCGCAAGCTCTAATTGATACAAATAAGGCTGAAAGTGTGAGAGCAACAATTAACGACGTCGCTGAAAGAGCGGGCGTTTCAATAAAAACTGTCTCTCGGGTTACCAATAACGAGCCCTCTGTGCGGCAACATACACGGGAGAAAGTTCTTAAAGCGGTCGAAGCACTCAACTACACCCCGAACGCCGCCGCTCGAAATTTGGCTGGCACAAAGTCCTTTGCCATTGCGTTTGTCTACGACAATCCCAACGCTTACTACGTCATCGATATGCAAAATGGCATATTGTCCGCCTGCAATGAAAATGGCTATGAATTACTGATTCATCCTTGCAACTCAAAGTCCCATGACATCAATGCAGAAATAACCGAAATGATTCGGCGTTCAAGAGTTGCCGGGCTTGTACTCACTCCACCTTTTTCCGAAATGCCCTCGGTCATAGAAACACTGGAACAGCTTGATGTTAAATTCGTCCGGGTTCTATCGGGCTCTGGGGAATCTGATGGACTTTCACCCTGTGTTTTTATCGACGACAATCACGCCGCCTATGCAATCACTGAGCACCTTATCGATCAGGGTCATACAGAAATTGGTTTCCTATGCGGTGATAAAGAACATAATTCCTCTCAAGAGCGATTGAAAGGGTATAAAGCTGCCCTCAAAAAAAATTCGATTAAAATTGATCGCTCGCTAATCCTTAAAGGCGCTTATTCCTTCGAGTCCGGTGTTGAAGGTGCCAAGAAACTACTGAGCCGAGAGCAAAAACCCACAGCGATCTTCGCTTCGAACGATGAAATCGCTGCTGGCGCCCTATTTGCGGCGAGATTGATGAGTTTTGATATCCCTGAACAGCTATCGATCACCGGTTTTGAGGATAGCCCTTTTTCCCGTCAAACGTGGCCGAAACTCACAACCGCTCAACAGCCCACGACAACAATTGCCCACAGCGCCACAAAACTATTAATCGAAGCGACTCGCAACCCTGAAAAACAGGGAGAATATGATATTTTCCTACCAGAGCTTATCATCAGAGATTCTACCGGTACCGCCTGAGCCTCGAACGACAGCTTTAAAAAGCTAATCGACAGTCACAGGCTGTTAATTCCCTCTTTACAAAACGATAATTTTATATCAAAATGACAACGCTGTCTTTTTGATGGCCAGCGATCCTTTATACTTTATTGTCCAACTACTGGCAGCGGAAAATTCACTATGCCCCAAGTCATTACAGGCGCAAAACTTTTCGATGGCGAAACCCTGTTAAATCAACATAGTTTGCTGATTGACCATCGCAAAATTCTGGACATTATTCCAGATGCCGATGTAGACACAGCACTTCCCTCTATTAGCCTCAATGGAGGCATTCTTGCTCCCGGCTTCATTGACCTTCAAGTAAACGGCGGCGGTGGCGTACTATTTAATAATGCCCCCACCGTCGACACACTAACAACAATGTTAACGGCACATCGCAGTAAAGGTGTTACTGCCCTCTTACCAACAGTGGTCAGCGATACGCTAGACGTACAACAAGCCGGTATTGATTCGGTCCAGTCTGCCATCAGTCAATCTATTGAGGGCATTATCGGGATCCATATTGAAGGTCCATTTTTTAATTCAAAGCGCAGGGGCGTCCACAATGAAGGTCATTTGCGCCGCCTTACACAAGATGACATCGACTGGCTCAAAAAATATAGCCAGCTACCGGTGATGATCACGCTGGCGCCAGAGCAAACGACACCCGGCCAAATCAAAGCATTAGTGGAGGCAGGCATCACAGTATGCGCAGGACACACTGACGCCTGTGCCGGAGATATTGACCGCGCACTGAAAGAAGGACTTAAAGGTTTCACTCATCTCTTTAACGCAATGCGACCAATGACGGGCCGCGAACCCGGCGTTGTCGGCTCGGCATTGGCCGACGCGATGAGCTACTGCGGCATTATTGTCGATGGTCATCACGTTCACCCCAGCAGTATTCTTGTTGCACACAATGCCAAGGCCAATGGAAAGCTATATCTAGTCTCTGATGCAATGGCAACTATTGGCTCCAAAGACAAATCCTTTCAGCTGTACGGAGAAACAATTCGCGAACAGGACGGCTGCTTGCTAAATAGCGAAGGGAAATTAGCCGGCAGCGCAATTGGAATGATTGATGCCGTGCGTATCGCGCACCAATCTGTCGGACTGAGCTTAGAAGAGTGCCTGAGAATGGCCTCTCTTTACCCTGCCCGCTTTATGCAACTGGATCAACAAAGAGGTCGAATTGCCCCAGATTATCGAGCAGACCTTGTGCACTTTGACGACGATTTTCAGGTGACCCAGACCTGGCTTGCGGGCGACCACATAAAACACAGCGGAGAGCAGCACAAATGAAAATAGTCATTCTCGAAAATGCCGACGCCGTTGCCGCGTATGGTGCAGAAATTTTTAAGCGCCAACTCGCCGACAAAAACGATTCAGTTTTGGGATTAGCCACAGGCTCGACACCTCTAGCTCTGTATAGAAAGCTTATCGACGCTAATAAACAGAAGCAAATTTCCTTCAGTAAAGCCTCGACTTTTAATCTCGACGAATATTTGGGACTTGACGGTAATCATCCGCAAAGTTACCGCCACTTTATGAACGAGCAACTGTTTGATCATATTGATATTAAGCTCGACAATACCCACACTCCAAATGGCGCTGCTGAAAATCCCTTACAGGCCGGCGACGAATATGAACAACTGATTAAAAGCGGTGGTGGAATAGATATACAATTACTCGGAATTGGCCGTAACGGCCACGTTGGGTTTAACGAGCCATCCTCTTGCCTAAGTTCGAGGACACGTGTAAAGACGCTGACACAGGCTACGATAGAAGACAATGCGCGCTTTTTCTCTGCCGACGAATACCAGCCTCATCTTTCAATTACAATGGGGATAGGCACTATTATGGAAGCGCGACAAGTCGTATTGTTAGCAACCGGCGAAAGTAAAGCCGATGCTATCAAAGCGACTGTAGAAGGCCCTCTGTCTGCTTCTTGCCCTGCTTCCGCTTTGCAAATGCATCTATCAACAACATTGATAATCGACGAATCAGCGGCATCGAAGTTAGCTGACAAAGCCTTTTATAAACACATAGAAAGAGAAAACCAAATCCTGCTTGAGAGGCTCGGGATGTAAAGCAACCCCGCCATCCTGTACCTTTTAGTTAATTGCCTTCAATTCGTTTATCTGCATGGTCAACATAGGACTATTCAAACGCAATAAATACATTGGCGGTTAACCTGCCCTTGCTCGCTGATGCTTGCAGGCTAATATCTGATAGTATATTCGCACTATGCAATAACGACCCCCGATAGACCACCAGTCTATTATACGCAATCGGCACAAAATCGAATTTTGTAAATAGATCATCCGATTCATCAATATAACGCTTTGATCTTCTTTTGCTGTTGAGCTCTTCATAGCAGGCGTCTAAGTACTGATCGGCTCTTTCCGGCAAGACTGATTCAAAACCGGTACTGTTGTGACGATACAAACCTGTTCCACCGTGTTCAGGGCCGCATAAATATAGCAGTACCGCAAAAAAATTCTGATCTGTTGTATCAAAATGAGGAATGGTTTGAAGAGGGCCCAACTCTTCTTCAGGCGTCGCCATTAAACAAAAGGCTTCCTGCAGAGTTTTGACCTTTCTATTTTCCGGTATGTCGAACTCACTTCTGACAATGGGAACAATAATTTCCCTAATGCTATCGCCAAAGGCAGCTGGAGATTGAACTCTGACCCCAGGATAACCTTTTCGCTCAACCGCACTGGGATAAGGAGTAAAATTCAATTTTTTAGCGCAGTCGACCATGCTGTCAGGCGATATCAACAAGTTATCGAAGATTAACAACTTGTTTTTTTCCTCTCCAACCGTTGATACCGTCAAGCTCAAATTTCTATTTATCATGTCGCATCTTTCCTTGACTAGAAAGCATTAAATTGAAAAGAAAGGGAGCTATACAAAATACAGTCCTTCAACGAGCCGCCCTTTTTAACTGAGCATCCAGCTTTCCTAGCCATTCGCGATGGGGCAACAGCTTCTGTAATAGGTCTTGTGAATTATTATTCACTGTTGCAATCAACTTCGAAGAGCGTTCAGCCTCACCGGGACCCAAAATTCCTTTACGTGTGGGATACAACATACCGTAGAGAACAAATAGATAATTTTCGACCCCAAAAATGTCGAAACTACTAAAGAAGTCGGAACTTTTTGGCGGCGCCAATCGCCACATTGCCAATCTTTCCCGAAGGACGTCTGACATGTTCTCGTTCGATGTACAATCGCGCCAGAAATCAGTATCCCTACGATCAGAAACAAAATAGTGTAACTGAATGAAATCAATAACACGTTCCCAGGTATACTCAACCGCCCTATTACAATGCTCTGACAGGATCTCACAATCTTGAGTCGTCTTGGGAAAATTCTTTGCTAGCAACTGAGCCGAAAAATCTGTTACCAAAATCGACGTAGCTTCGAGAGGCTCAACGAATCCCTGTGCTAAGCCAAGCGCCACACAATTTTTTTCCCAGAATTTTTTTCTAAAGCCAATTTTCATTGGGACTTTTCGCAAATCAGAAAACCCCAAGTCCCTACCCAGATAGGAAGAAAAACTTTCTTCCACCTGCGACTCAGACATGTGTGCCGATGAGTAAACGAACCCGAGACCTCTACGGGAAGTTAGAGGGATATCCCATATCCAGCCTGCATCATGTGCGGTTGCCAGAGTATAGGGAGCAATTTCCATGTTTTCGGTAGTCGGCTCTTGAAGAACCAAAGCAGAATCAGTCAGTATTTGCGAGGATTTATCTAAAAAAGGAACCGCCAAACGCTCCATTAAAACCGAACGAAAGCCAGAACAATCGACATAAAAATCAAACTTCTCCTCTTCTCTCGATGAATAAATTAAGGATTTTATCGAGCCATCACTATTGAGTTCTACCTGTTCGATCGTTTCATATTTATGTTTGACAGCAAAGCGCTCTTTTGCATTCTCTGCTAACAGAAGCGAGAATTTTGCCGCATTGAAATGAAAGGCATAATCTACCGCACCGCTATAAGGTCCCGAGGAAATGTGTTTGGGTGATTTATTCGCTTCGGCAACCAAATAGATCTCCGATAAGCGGGAGTACTCAAGACTATCGCGCTGGCTAAGCCAGTAATTGTTAACGTCAAAACCTGATGGGTAAGGTGAACTAAACGGATGATAGTAAAAATTGTCAACACCGTGTTTTTCCTTGTCCATCCAATTTGCAAATTTTATACCTTGCTTAAAGGAAACATCGCAGCGCGTAATCAAATCGATTTCCGAAATGCCAAATTTTTGTAAAGTTTCCTTAATTCGCGGCACAGTACCTTCGCCCACACCGATAACTGGAATATCTTTCGATTCAATAAGTGTAATTTCTATACTGGGATCACGGCTTAGCTCAGCACCCAAATGATTGGCTGCCATCCAACCGGCAGACCCCCCTCCCACAATAGCCACTCGCTTTATATTCACAACACAAATCCCCATAACAAAAAAGCCCAGCTAATGCCGGGCTTTTTACGAACGATATACTAAAGCACCAAACTTAGAACTTGTAGCTTACACCCAATTGGTACTTTGTTTCACCTTCAAATGACCAAGCAGGAAATCCTTCCAATAGGGGTCCTTTTATTACGTCAGAACGGTCGGCAGAAGCAGCGCCATACTGAACACTATCTTCCTCAAGCAAGTTGGTAATTTCCAGACTAACGTTAATTTTGTCGGTAGGCGCCCATCCGAAACTCAGATCCAGTGTGCCGTAATCATCGTGCCAGCGATCACCGTACCAAAAAGCACCTTCACGGATCAAATACTTAGATCGATAGTTATAGGCAGCTCGGGCAGAATATTGTGCATTTTCCCAATAGCCGACAACGTTGTAAGTATTCTCTGAAGACTCTGAGAATATACCAATTTGATCGGCAAAGGCTTCAGCTGGCGCATCAGCATTTGAATATGTATAGTTTGCAGCTATACCAAATCCATTATCGAATCCATGCACTATCTGTAATTCGATCCCTTCGATTTCGGCACCACCAGAATTTTTCAATTCCTGGACAGTCCAAACATCACCCGCTGCAGGATCTTCTATACCAATCGATTGTCCGGTTTGAATATCAGTTACAATGAAGTTGTTAATCGACTTAATGAAATAAGTCGCCGACACCATATTACCTTCACCATAATAGTATTCCAGGCTCAGGTCACTCTGATTGGACTTCAGCGGAAGCAAACCTTCACTACCTAAGCTAACCGTTTCATTGCCAACACGGTCGTCTGCGTATCCGGCAAAAACTGCGACCATATCTTGATAATTAACTCGACTTAAGGCCTGGCTTGCAGAAAAACGTAACACCAAATTATCGCTTAAATCAGCAACAATATTGACGCTCGGTAATACGTCACTGTAATCAGAATCGTATTTAGTCAGGCTATTGCTAAAACCGTTATTGACCCCGGTACCAGCCGTGCCGTCCAAGGCATACTGCGAACGAGTGGCATCAGTCGACACATAACGCAGACCAAAGTTACCTCGAATATTTTCAACTTCGAAATTGAACATACCGTAAGCAGCAATGTTTTCTTCTTCTAGGAACGAGTAACCCGAACGTGCCTCAGTCCACGATAAGTTGTCACGCTTTACGGCTGACACCATAGCGCTCAAATCGGGCTCAGGAGTTTTAAAACCATTTGAACCCACTTCATAAGTACCGCTATAAAGCGATGATGTTGGAACAGCAGTGCCGTCGATAACCCCATCATAATCAGAGCGCTCTACTTCGTGTTCTGTCCAGCGGAAACCTGTTTTGAAGGAGTTGATTGCGCCCCACTCTAAATCAAATTCAACATCTATCTGAGCATAGACCTCTTCGTCGGTATTAGGTCCTTTACCGACCGCCCATGTTTGCGGAGCAGCAGTTGAAGCGTAGTCTGCCAAGGTCATACTGGGATCAGCGGTTGGATTAATCTTAATTTCTTTCCCTGTGGCATCGATGGAGCCGGCCCACAAGGACATAGGATCTCCTAAAGAAGGAAAGTGTTGAAAGTTTAATGTCAGATCGGTACCACCATCCGCTTCGGTAGAACCAATACTACCGGTAACGGTAAAACCTTCTCCTCGAAAATCGGCACTTAAATCGAAGCTGTCGGAGCTCATTTCAGCGGTTCTACCCCACGTTTGGATAAAGGTTTCTGTGCCAAGGCTACCGCTCGCCCAACCCGGAGCCAAATCACCTCGTACTGCTTCAGGAATTTCGCTCTTCGTGCATAAGCCTGCAGCATTTGTTTGTGAGCAAGACCAAGAGTCCTCACCCGCTGGGGACTGAGTGAATAAGTATAGGCTGGTGTTGGTATTATCACCGGTTAAAGACATCGACATATAATCGAAGTCCATTGAAAAGTTGTCTGTCGGTGCCCACTGCATATTAACGTTTATAGCGGTGCGCTCTCGCTCTTGCGTAAAGGTAGTAGGTGCAACATCACCCCACCAGCGATAATCAGACTCTGTGCCACGGCGTACATAGTCCCGATCTTCTTGAGATACGGCCGCCAAAATACCGAATGTTTCGTCATCATTTTTCCAGCTATAAAGGCCGGATAATTCTGGCTCGGTATCTTCGCTAACACTTCCCTTCACCGCTTTTAGATTCAAATACGCTGTATTGGCATCCAATTCTAAAGCTTTGCGGGTTTTAACAATAACAGTACCACCAATACCACCTTCATTGAGATCTGCCTGGCTGGACTTGAATACTTCCATACCGGCGATTAGCTGCGAGGGTAACATCGAATAGTTGAAAGATCTGTCGACATTTTGCTGATCAAACCAACCGGTAGAAGCAATATTCTGTCCGTTTAACTGAGTCAACGTCATTTGCGGAGATGCGCCGCGTATAGAAACAGAAGATCCCTGACCAAACTGACGAGCAATAGAGATACCCGGAACACGGCCAAGCGCCTCACCGACGTCAGAATCGGGAAATTTGCCCACATCTTCGGCAGACACAGCATCTACAATGCCTGTTGCATTGCGTTTAATATCAAGGCTTTGCCTTAAACTGCCACGAATACTGGCGGTCACAACAACCTCCTCAATGACACGCTCTCCAGCTTCTTGAGCTTGAGCCAGCGTACCGAAAAGTGCCATCGCGCCTACAGATGAGTAGACTATTGCAGGTTTGTGTATCGCCTTAATAGCGCGAGCTAGCTGGTAGGACATTATCATTCTCCCCAATAAGAGTGATTATATAGAGCATTGTTCGATTTTTTTTGGTATCTGTAAGCCCTGCTCGCAATGCCGAATTGGGCCAGTCAGCAACGCGTCAATCAAAAAGACAGCGCTGTCTTGGAACGGACATTACTTAGAAAAGACAGCGTTGTCAAGAATATTTTTTACTTCTAGGAAAACATCTATGTACTTCGTTAATCCTTTATCCATAGCAAGTTATTAGCAAAAGGAAAAAATACCGGGATTAGTAAAACTAATTTTTGACAGCGTTGTCATTTGTTGCTAATGTTACGCATACTTAATCTAAGACACTGAATAAAAACGCGCCAGATAAGAAGTAACTTTAACCGGGTGTTCTCTTTTTTCCCTATTGAGCGAATTGAAAATCTCACCTTGAAAGGTATCGGATGAACGTAGCATTAGACAACCGGCAAACCGAAGCCCAATCGACACTTTTCCCTATCGTGGTGATTGGCGTCCTTTTCTTTATATTTGGCTTTGTCACGTGGCTAAATGGTTCTTTGATTCCTTTTTTGACCATTGCCTGTGAACTGAATCAAATAGAGGCCTATTTGGTCACGATGTCATTTTATCTCGCCTATACCTTTACCGCATTACCTATGGCACTGGTATTGAAGAAGGTCGGCTATCGCCGCGGTATGACCTTGGGGCTGATCATAATGGCACTGGGCGCTTTCCTGTTTATTCCAGCAGCACAAACTCGCGTATATGGGCTTTTCCTATCGGCTCTATTCGTTTTAGGCACGGGGTTAACGGTACTGCAGACAGCAGCCAACCCCTATATCGTCCACATTGGTCCCAAAGAAACCGCTGCTGTTCGTATTAGTATAATGGGCTTGCTTAATAAGGCTGCCGGGGTTGTTGCACCTATTGTCTTTACAGCGTACGTACTATCTGACATGTCGCAATTTTCCGAACTTGCGATGCAGCAACTTGGCGAAGTCGAAAAGCAAGTGGCGTTGGAAGCGCTCTCATCGCGTCTAACTCAACCCTATTTAATACTCGGGTCAATGTTGATAGCACTGGCTATGCTCATTCGATTGACACCACTACCAGAGATCACTTTTCTGAATAACAGCACGAACGACAACGACATTTTGTCAACTCGCGCTTTGTTACGGAAACCACATTTGCTTCTAGGTGTCATTTCACTCTTTTGTTATGTCGGCGTAGAAGTTATTGCAGGCGACACGATTGGCTTGTTTGGCAGAGAGCTAGGTGTCAGTAACTTTACGCAGCTAACTTCTTATACCATGGCATTTATGGTGTTAGGTTATATTCTTGGGATTGTTGCCATACCCCGCTGGATTAGTCAGGAACACGCGCTGATGGTCTCGGCCCTATTGGGTATTATTTTGTCGGTGCTCGTCATATTCTCAAGTAGCGAAAGCTCTTCTATCTGGCAAATGATGTTTAGCTGGACAGGGTTTCCCACCATTCCCAATGTCATACTATTTCTCGCTGCTCTTGGTTTCGCCAACGCAATGGTCTGGCCTGCAGTTTGGCCATTAGCCTTACGAGACCTAGGTGAAATGACAAGCACCGGATCGGCATTATTAATCATGGGGATTTCCGGTGGCGCGATATTTCCTTTTTTCTACGGCATGATTTCAGAATTTAGCGGCGATCCACAGTTAGCTTATGGAATAATGATTCCATGTTATGTTTTCATTCTTTTTTACGCTTTAAAAGGTTGCAGATTATGACAATCTTCCAGCTTGATGCTTTTTTGTAAGCCGTATTTAGACTTTAGAATTCGATTAGAAATATTAAATAATTTTGAGAGGTAAGATAGGGTGAATCCTGTAGATCAAGAGTTGCTTTACGTTGGTATCGATGGCGGTGGTAGCAAATGTAAATCAACCATTATATCAGCTTCTGGTCATATCAGAGGTGTAGGAACAGCGGGCCCCGCTAACGTTGTGCGCAACTTTGAGCAGTCGATAGCCTCAATATTAGAGTCGGTATCTCTTGCCATTGAAGATGCCGGTCTTGATTTAGACTGCATGTCTGAGCTCATCGCCGGCGCAGGACTTGCCGGAGTCAATCTGTCACATGGGCATGCGGCAATAAGCCGTTGGAAGCACCCTTTTAAGAAATTCTATATTGCAACAGATTTGTATATGGCCTGTATTAGCGCTCATGCTGGTAAGGACGGTGCGGTGATTGTAACCGGCACAGGTTCCTGCGGAATTGCATCGGTAAATGGCACTATCACTACCTTGGGCGGATATGGATTCGCCACGGGCGATACGAGCAGTGGAGCGTGGGTAGGCGCACAAGCAGTACGACATAGCTTGAAGTCAGCCGATGATTTAGCGCCTAAGACACGCTTACTGGATGCTATTTACCAACACCTTAACGTTGACTCTCCGCTCGCTGTGGCAGAAATCCTCAACGATGCACCGCCGTCAGTTTTCGCAAAAATCGCTCCGCTTGTTTTTGATATGAGTGAACAAGGCGATGATATTGCTACCGGTATTATTCAAACCGGTGCCGAATACATTAACGCCTTAGCTAGAAAGTTGTTAGAAAAAAAACCTCCTCGATTTTCAATGATTGGCGGGATGTCAGAGCGACTATTTCCCTGGTTAGATCACGATGTGCAAGAGAAACTGTCACCAGCAATGGAACAACCTGAAATGGGAGCCATCTATTTTGCCAAACAACAATATAGCCTGTTGTGCAAAGGCTAGCCCACCCATAAACACGAAAATTTTCTACCTGGTTTTTCTACTTTCAAATATTTTCGTACAAATAGAAGCAGCGACAATGAATGATGCCCAACTGACTCTAATTCCAATTCCCGCTAAGGTCGACTTTACAGGGGGTTATCGACTATTGTCTGCCTCCGACAGTATCGGCTACGATCATCCGGATTTTCGCCCGCTCGCCATTCAACTTCAAACCTTATTACGACCTGCCACCGGTTTTGACCTACCCGTAACGGACGGAGTAAACACTGCCAGTATAAAATTCGAGCTAGATACGTCTTTAGAAAATAAAGAGGCCTACCAATTGGTGTCGACAAACGCCGGAATTACAATCAAGGCGGCAAGCGCTGCCGGTGCTTTTTATGGCATTCAAACATTGCGTCAACTTTTACCACCTGAAATTGAATCGCGCGAGCCAAAAAGTATCGAATGGACGATACCCCTGGTAACCATTGCCGATCGCCCGCGTTATTCTTATCGTGGCATGCATTTAGATGTCGCGCGACATTTCTTCTCTGTCGAGTTTGTTAAACGCTACATCGATTTAATCGCCGCCCACAAAATGAATGTATTCCACTGGCATCTAACAGATGACCAAGGATGGCGCATTGACATTAAGCAACTCCCCCGCCTTACCGACGTCGGCGCTTGGCGTGATCAAACCGTTATTGGCCATACCTCTGACCGAGACTTAACCTTTGACAGTAAACGTCACGGTGGTTATTACACTCAGGCAGAAATTCGTGAGGTAGTCGCTTACGCCAAAGAACGCTTTATAGACGTCATTCCTGAGATCGACATCCCAGGTCACGCTTCGGCAATTTTGGCGGCGTACCCGCAGTTCGGATGCGTCCAGCAAGATTACTTTGTGCAACAGCAGTTCGGTATATTCCTCGATGTATTGTGCCCGACCGAAAAAACCTTTGCTATGCTGGAATCCATTTTTACCGAAGTTGCCGAATTATTTCCGTCTCCATACATTCATATAGGCGGCGACGAAGTCAAAAAAACACACTGGGAAAGCTGTGCGATTTGTAAAAAAACTATGATCGAAAACAATCTAGCTAACGTAAACGAGTTGCAGAGTTACTTTGTTCGCCGAGTCGAGAAAATAGTCAATCGATTGGACAAAAAAATAATCGGCTGGGATGAAATACTCGACGGTGGCATTGACCCCACCGCCACGATTATGTCATGGCGAGGTATGGAGGGCGGTATACAGGCAGCAAAACAGGGCCACGATGTAATCATGACACCGGTCGACACAGTCTATTTTGATTTTTACCAGTCAACCTCACTGGACGAACCCAGGGCAATTCATGGACACACTCCCATTCAAAAAACCTATGCCTTTGAACCAACACCAGCAAGCCTTACTGAGCATCAAGCGAAACACATTCTAGGCGCACAAGGCAATGTGTGGACGGAATATATGACCGATGAACACCAGGTTGAATACATGTTACTGCCAAGAATGAGTGCACTTGCTGAGGTTTTGTGGAGCCCGAAATCATTACGGGACTGGTCAAGTTTCAACCGTCGTTTACCCCAGCTTTTTAGACGTTTTGACATAATGGGTATTAAGGCTGCGCGATCGGTTTACAAGCCTTTCGCCGAAACTAAATTGTCCGACGACAATCAGTTGTTGGTCAATCTTGAGAGTTATCAAGAAAATGTCAGCATTCATTACACTCTGGATGGGAGTCAAGCTAATGCCTCATCACCACTATATGAAAAATCGTTAGTCATTAGCAAAGATACGATAATCAATGCTACCTCTGTCGACAAGACTAACGGTCTGGGCTACGGTGAAGAGACAGTGTCATTGACAGTCAATAAAGCACTAGGTAAAAACCTGGTATTTCATACTGCCGACGGATCAACCCAACTAAAAGAATTTAACGGCGAACTACTCAATAACGGAGTATTGGCAAGAGATCGTATTTTTCAATACCACGAGTGGACAGCTGTTACCGAAAATGGATTACAAGTCGTTGTCGATCTGAATGATCTGATCGACGTATCGACAGTCTCTTTAGGGTACGGCACCGATCTGCACCGCCGCTTATATTTTCCGTCCGGTTTTAGTATTTCCACCTCCGTAAATAGCAAGGACTGGAAAAGACTTCAATCGGCAAACAAACAAGACATAATTGATGCTGGGAATTCCATCGAATTAATATTCCCTGCGCAGCAAGCTCGTTTTGTCAAAATCGTTATTGAAAATGACAACCGTGCCTATTCAGCAGAAAGTAGACAGGAAACTTCTATGCCGGTCTATATTGATGAAATTGTCATAAATTAATGAATAGTTATCGAGTGTTTTCCAATACACCTTTATCTTATCTCTCCTGGTGAGAACAATATGAAATTAGAATGGCTTGACATCTCAATTATTCTCGGTTTTCTCGCACTGACTGTCGGTGTGGGTCTATGGTTATCTGGCCGGGCTCAAAAGAACATGAAAAGCTATTTTTTGGCGGGCAACGACATTCCCTGGTACTACCTTGGACTGTCTAACGCCTCTGGCATGTTTGATGTGTCCGGAACAATGATCGCAGTCGCCTGGCTTTTTGTATACGGATTAAAGAGCGCATGGATACCCTGGCTCTGGCCGGTCTGGAATCAGATTTTCATGATGGTTTTCTTGGCGGTATGGATGCGCCGCTCCAATGTATTGACCGGTGCGGAATGGATTAGCTTTCGTTTTGGCAACGGCCTTGGTGGGAGACTGTCACATATCAGTACGGTGTTATTCGCGGTAACTATAGTCATTGCCTTTATGGCTTACTTTGTCGAAGGTATCGGAAAATTTTCCGCTCAGTTTTTGCCCTGGGATTTAAGTTTTACCTTGATAGGTTTAACGATCAGCAGCGAAAACGGCTATGCTTTAATACTCATTGCACTGACCACCTTGTATACATTAAAAGGCGGTTTTTATAGCGTTGTTGGTACTGAGGTTATTCAGTTTATCATCATGACCGTCGCCTGTGTGATAGTCGGCTTCATAGCCCTGTCCTCCACCTCTGCTGAACAAATTCAAGCAGCAGTCCCCGAAGGCTGGGACAGTCTGTGGTTTGGGTGGGAACTCGGCATGGATTGGTCTGCATTGATGCCCGCCGCAGACCAACGTATAGAAGAAGACGGCTACAACTTATTTGGCTTTCTGTTTATCTTGATGCTGTTTAAGGGTGTGTTCGCCAGCTTAGCCGGCCCGGTACCGAGCTACGATATGCAAAGGGTTCTCGGCACCAAATCACCGAGTGAAGCGGCAAAAATGTTTGGTCTAACTCCGCTGGTTTTATCGTTTCCCCGGTACTTTATGATCGCCGGCATTACTGTCTTGGCATTAGTGTACATGGACGCGAGTGAGTTGAGTGACGCTAACGGCAAACTCGATTTTGAACGAGTTCTGCCGTTTGCAATCAGCGAATACGTCACGACCGGCTTTAAGGGCCTCCTGCTTGCCGGCCTGATGGCGGCATTTATGTCTACCTTCGCAGCATTTATTAACGCGGGCTCCGCCTACGTGGTTAACGACATATACAGGAAATACGTTAACGACAGTGCAGACGATAAAACCTACATACGTTTAAGCTACATAGTCACGGCGTCTATCGTAGTCGTCGGTATTGGGTTCGGTTTATCAGGAGGAAATATACAAGCGAGAACCGATTGGATAGTAGGCTTGCTCTATGGCAGCTACGTTGCTTCTAATATGTTGAAGTGGATCTGGTGGCGCTTTAATGGCTACGGATTTTTTTACGGTATGCTCGCCGGTATGCTTGGGGTTGTAGTGTTACCCTCCATTATGCAAGTACTTGATTTGGATCTATTAGCTATTCAACAGTTCCCCATTCTTTTTATCTTTGCAATGGTTGGTAGTATTGCGGGTTGCTTGCTTACCGCCGCCGATGATGAAGAGACCCTTAAAAAGTTCTATCGCCAAACGCGCCCATGGGGCTTCTGGCAACCTATCGCTGAAAAGGTGATGGCTGAAGACCCCAATTTTCGCCCTAATTTGGATTTTTCCCGGGACTGTTTCAATATAGTTGTGGGCATCATTTGGCAGATGACCTTAGTCGTGATCCCCATTTTCATGATTATTAGGAAGTATGACAGTTTAACGGTCGCAGTCGTAATATTTGTGGTGTGTACCGGGTTACTAAAACATTATTGGTGGGATCGATTGGAAGACTAGACGTCAACGACAAACTGAGCACCGATGTAATACCCCATCCTCACCGTTAAAGGTGGGGGTATCGAAAAATTAACTTTTTGAGATCAGAGGAATCTTACCTTTGGTCTCAATTATCAGCTAAAGAAACGCTTAGTGGCAGCCCCATCAACCCTTGCTGACACATAGGTATCGATAAACTCTCCATGACGTCCTAACACTTCCCTTGTTTGTCACATCAATTCACTACTGGGTTTACCTCGATATGCGTGTCGGGGTTTAAGTCCTTATTCGGATCAACTAAGTGTCCCGCAGGAAAGCTGATCGCGACCGCCGGGTCGGAAGTATCGAGACACAAAAAGTGGTTATTATCCCCGTCCCCCAGCTCCGCGAGTGCGACCGGATTGATCTCATCACTCGAACCGTTTCCCCGCTTTACCACCACACGATAAAGCTTACGTTCCGCGTCACCGGGCTCGTCGCCGTTAGGTAGGCGCACCCCCCCGTTCCAAGTTACTCGGATCACCTGCTGGATGCCCGCCGGGCAAGCTGTGCCTCTGGCCTTTCTTACCCATTCGCTTTCGGGTACTGACTCTGCCAGCACTAGGGAGGGCCCGGCGTCGAGCGGAGTGACATCCGTAAACGATCCGCGAAAATTAACCAAAGGCGTGCCATCAGAGAGCAGATCGCCAACAACACGCACCGATGCGGGTGGATCGTCAGGCGCGTCGCCGAACTCACCAATGAGCAGCACGGTTCTGAGTTCCCCAGGATCTTGCGCTGGTTTGAGGGTTACGCATTGGGGTGTGCGCAGATCTCCTGACTGCGTGACAATCTGGAAATCCTCGGGCTGTAGCGTTTCCGGATCAACGGTATGTGACAGCACAACTGGCATACCGTCCTTTCCAGAGGCACCAAAGCAAAGAGCATTTGCCCTGAACGGCAGGTCATTGTCGAGCCCAAAGAAAGCCGATAACAGATGCGACGGTTGTTTGGTCGCATTGACCGCGGCAGACACCACCGATGGTTTCTGCGCTGCCCTTAACGATGCCTCTGACTCTTGCGAAAGCTCCGAAGCTAGCGCCGGGTTCACAACGGCCAAACCCACAGTGACAACTAAGCCGCCGACCAGGCCCCTGACGTAGAAAAACGTCTTCACATTTAATCTCCCATTATTGATCGTTTCGCAGATAATGCCATAACTCACCAAGGAATTCTTGATGCATTCATAAAGGAGATTCATTGACTTGCTTGGCTATTCCCTCAGTCGAACATCGAACAGGCAGCAGCCATTTCCGTTACCGCTCTCTCCAGCTTGGTGACTGTCAGATTGGCAGCGCTTTGCTCCAGTAAATTTGCCAGTGTGCTGGCTTTCGCAGGCGTCATGTCGCCATCACTGACTGCTTTCGTTATAGCTCCACCAGCTTGCTTAATCAGTACCTTTATCTGTCGTATATCGGTATTGAAGGCTGCCAGGTCCATTGTTGGGTTTAGGGTGCTGGCATTGGCACCACGCGCCTCGGCGGCGCAGATGGCGTCGCGCGCCAGCAGACCCAAACGAATTGGTTTGAAACGCGCAATACCACCGGTAACATCCTGCGTTAACTCGGGATAGATGGCCTTACCTACGGCGCGCCGTAAGGGTGAGTGGGCGACATAAATACTGCCATCGGCAGCCACAACGCTCATGGCCAGAGAATCTTCCCGGCCTTCGGCAAAGTAGCGCAGCTTGCCTGTTGCTCGGTCTAGCAGGCCCATACCCATATGCAACATAAGGGTTCTGCCTAGTAATTTTTTGCCACCACCGATCATAATAACCACTCCGTTGGCGGTTACTGTCGCCGTCAAGGCGTTAGACTGCACATCGACATTGGCATAACCATCAAAGCCCGTTAGCTCAGCCGTCCACGCCCTACTGCCGCGCTCACCCTTGTCGATCAACTGGATCACGTCACTGGCGGTGACGGCATACAGCTCATTGTTATCCGGTGACACCGAGATAGAACCCACCAGCGGCTCGCCCACATCCACCCGCCACACCTCATTTAATTTACTATCCAGCGCAATCACGTTACCCGCATTATCAGATACATACAGGCGGTGGCCGTCTGCGCTGAGGGCCGGTGTTGATCCGGTGCCGCCCTGAAAGGTCTTGCGATTTAATACCTGAAATTCCAGCCCATCGTTACCGTCATCAACCAGGTCGAGGGCGTAAATTGCGCCGAGCTCGGACCTGCCGTCTTCGGTACCATCTTCTTCATCTGCCGCAGTAGCGGCCATATAGATACGGCTACTATCTGGATCGATACTGAAAAAGTTGGTCACCACACCGCCACCACCATAGATATAACTCACGGCGGATGAGAACAAACTCAAGCCTTCATCGGTTTTTCCAAAGGCTTTATCCATCAGCGGGTCGACCTTATTAAGGACAAATTTGGGTATATTCGTGCCGTTGCCACTGATGGCAGGCGCGCCGGGTATTTGTCCGATAGGTGCTATCAACTCACCGTTCTTGCGGCTGAATGCGAATAACGCCCCGGCTTTGGTTATCGACACCAGTGAATCTGTCGCCGGGTGATAATTGAAACTATGAAATTTAGCCGAAAGTTTTTTGCCGCTCTCCGAGGAAGAAAGGCTTAAACCAGTGGCAGTACTCCATATCGTTGAGCCATCCGGTCGCAGGGCCATGACGCGGTTGAAGCCCACGATATAAATGATCTGGGATCCGGGGTTTTCCGGGTCGTTCAATATAAAAGCTGGGCTGCTTGCTTGTATATCGTCGGCGGCGGGTATCGCCCAACGTCGCTCACCGGTTTTACCATCGAGTGAAACCAGCACCACGCGCTCACCGTGGTAGAACTGCGGGCTAAAGTAGAGATTGCCTTGGTTATCAAGCAGAGGGCCATTACCCACAAAGTACGCAGGCTCTGCCACCCAGTCGAGTTCAAACATCGGAGCGGCGACGCCCCAGACACTATCTGAATTGACGGTATTAACATGTATGGCGTTAAAGGTATCCGGCTCGGGGATAACATCATAGCTATGCTGGCCCGCAGAGCGCGCGCCTACCGGTTTCCATTGGGTTTTTTCAGGTGGGCCAAAAACCTTGGGGTTATGCGGCCGCCCGTCTTCAATGAAGATTTTGAACACGGCGAAGCTAATGATTGCGATCAATAACAAACCGACCACTTTTCGGGTATTCATTTTCAAGGCACTTATTTCCATGTTCACCACTTTATTAAAATTGATACTAACGATTGGCTCTTCGATGCTACTTGCCGATGCTACTCATAGGCATTGTCGCTTATGACTTACCCCATTCCCATTTCAAAAATGCAGAGGGTGAAAATTCAAAGGGATCCACTTCTGCCAGTAAGCTCTCAGTGCCATTTCGCAAAATTTCTTCATGGGTTTTAACAAAACTCACAATGGGTACCCTGTGAAAAGAGTGCTTTTAAAACTCTACTGTATTCGATTATAGTGATCACCGTAAAACGCACGGAATCATATTCGGCCAAATATCGATCTGTGTTCTTCAATGACTATTTACGGTCAAGTGCACTGAGAGCGAACGATGAAAGTAAGTCGACTTCAGCGTGATGTTTTTACGCAGCTAATGTCCGAATTAGAGAAGGCACGAGTTGCCCCAGAACAACTGTTGAGCTTGGCCCGACAAAAAGGAATGTCGGAGTTAGTCGCAGGTCAAACCGCATTTTCAGGAACCAATACGCTGGTAGTATTAGAGGCGGCAGTGGAGCTAACCGGAGATCGTAGTCTGGGATTACGCTTGGGCCAACGAGTTGGGATTGACAGTTATGGCACCTTTGGTTTTGCCTTGATGAGCTGCGCTAGCCTGAGAGAGTCCATTCAGCTATTGCTACGTTATGGGAAGATGTTTTTTAAACCAAACTGGGAATCGCAAGAGCATGACGGTGGACTATTGTTGCACACGAACTTCACTCAGGGTAGTCCAGCACAACAGCAGCTTGTCGCTGAGCTGTGCTTTTCACAGCTAAGCTTCATTGGAAGCTCTCTTTATCGAGGCCGAATAGAGGGGGCGGAGCTACAATTTACATTTTCCAAACCCGCCCATGTTGCTAGCTATCAGTCGATGTTGAACGCAGAAGTGACTTTCGGCGCGCAGCGCAATCAATTGTTTCTGCCGGGCCATGTTCTGGACACCCCAGTTAAAACAGCCAATATATCTGATCATGTGGTCTTTCATCAGCAGTGCGAGGAGATGTTACGCGGCCTCGCCAGCGCCCAGAAGACGACAGCCGAGGTACGGCGTCTGCTGATTCAATCCGCCGGTGACTTCCCCGATATTGCCCAGGTGGCTGACAGCCTCTATATGAGTGAACGTACCCTGAGGCGTAAACTGAAGGCAGAATCGACCAGCTTTCGAGCGACTTTTGAAGAGCTTAGGGACTTGCTCGCCAAGGAGTATTTGGCCAAAACCGACTTGGTTGTAGCCGAAATAGCACACCTGCTGGACTATTCTGAAACGGTGAACTTTCGTCGAGCATTTGTTCGCTGGAACGGTGTAACGCCCAGCCAGTACCGCCAGCAGCAGGCCGCGTAGACAGTATTCCGATTAATGAAATTATGCCACGAGGCTGCGGCGCCAGAGCCGGCCCGGCCGATCAATCCAAAGTAGGTAGCCATATCTGGCCGAATATAACCCCATTCATGGCCGAATATGATTCCACACTGGCCGTTATCACAGAGTATCGTGTCTTTTTCAATGGCTCAGGAGAAGAGACATGACAGTCATTACAAGCGCTTCACGCATGCCGGCAGGGTTGAACCTGGAAGTTCGGAATATCAAGTTTGAACTCAGTGAACAGTTATCGAAAGACTGGTTGGATAACGACCCATTTAAAACGGCTTTCTTTAACGCCCTCAGCATGAGTTTCCCGGCCGGAGAGCGCTTCTTTATAGACAGCGTTCGCCATTATCAAGATGAGGTAAAAGACCCAAAACTCAAAAAAGAAATGAGTCGCTTTTTTGGTCAGGAGGGCATGCACTCCCGAGAGCACCGTAAATACAACCAGGAGTTGTGTGATTTACGTGGTTACAGCCGGGAGAAAATGGAGGGCAGGACTGAGAAACTGATACGGCGAGGAGAAAAAAAGATGCCTCGTAAAGCTCAGCTCGCGGCAACTTGTGGGGTCGAACATCTGACCGCAGTCCTGGCCGATAAAATCCTCAATGGATGGATGCTCAGCGATGTGGCCCCCCAGATACGAAGCCTGTGGCAATGGCACTCAGCCGAAGAACTGGAACACAAGTCCGTCGCGTTTGATGTGTACATAGATGTAGGCGGTAACTATAAGGCCAGGAAGCTGACAATGAGGCTGTTTACCATTAATTTTCTGTTCGATCTACTGGCCAATACCACCTACATGCTCCGCCAAGACGAAAAGCTCTGGAAGTGGTCCACGCTGAAAAGTGGGTTCGAATTTCTCTTCGCCAAAGGTGGTGTATTGCGCGAAATGCGCGCCGATTACCTTAAGTATTTTACCCCTGACTTTCACCCCTGGGACGATGACAATCGACACCTGCTCGAGAGCTGGCATGCTCCCAAGACCGCTTGATTGGAGCCACCCTCCAAGCGGTGGTTCAGGTAATTTCTTCGCAACTCACAAACATTTTCGATACCCGGTAATGAGTCACCAATAATTAAAACGTCAGCAGATTCCATTAACCGGCAATGCATGACCGAATATAATCCCTTTGCATTCAATGCCCAGGCGTAGAATCGCCGTTGGGTCCGCAGAGCGAATTTGGAGTAAGGTTTTTATGACCGTCAATCGATCAAGCACTATCAGCTATGGCATGGGCGGCACACCTTCCGCCATCAAGGAAGCTGCCTACACCATGTTTGTGTTGCTATTCTACACTCAGGTGCTGGGGCTTGGCGGCACCGAAGCGGGTTTTGTACTGTTTCTAGGGTTGCTTTGGGATGCTGTGTCTGACCCGATGATGGGTGCATGGTCAGATAGATTCAAAAGTCGCTGGGGGCGCAGACACCCGTTCATGGTCGCTGGCGCATTACCCCTGGGTCTGGGCTACCTCGCTCTGTTTAGTCCGCCCGAGTGGGCCCTCGCCGATAGCACGCGTCTGGCCGCCTGGCTGCTGGCCTGCTCCCTATGGATTCGTACGGCAATCACTGTATTCGGGCTGCCGCATTTAGCGCTGGCGGCAGAGATGACCCAAGACTACCACGAACGTAGCCGTCTGCTGGGCATGCGCAGTGGCTTTCTGTTTTTTACCAGTATTATCGTGCCTGCCGTCAGTATGTTATTTATTTTCGGAGAAACCGCTGCCGGCCAGGACGGTCGTTTCATCTCCGAAAACTATCTGTCTTTTGGCTGGTTCGCAGCGATACTCACCTGGGTTACGGCGGTTATTAGCATCGTTGGTACACGCCACTATATGGAGGCCACCCGAATTGACCCACATAGAATGCCTTCCAGCGAGGGGCTGACCGGCATTGCAAAGGACTTTTTCAGTACGCTAAAAAACCGCAATTTTCGCAATCTGCTTTACTACGACCTGTCTGCGTCGGCGTCCTATGGTATCACCGCCACCCTGAATATCATCGCCTGGACCTATTACTGGGAGCTGAGCGCAACCGAGATGGCCATCGTGATGGCAGGACCCGTATGTCTGGCAGTACCGGCAGCACTGTGGACGCTGGGCCCGCTCGGCAGACGTTGGCCCAAACATCGCATTCTGGCAACCGCTACTTTGATGATGATTCTGGACATCCTGTGGCTCTACCCGCTGCGCATGTTGGAGTTACTTCCCGAAAACGGGCACGCTCTGGTGCTGGCTTTGGTGGCATTGCAGAACCTGTTCTTTGTGTATTTTTTCGTACTGCGCAGCGTGTCTTCTTCTTCGATTGCGGCAGACCTGACGGATGAACACGAATCCACCAGCGGCAAGCGTCAGGAGGGCAGTTTTTATTCGGTACTATCGTTTGCCGCCAAGTTGGCAACCGCGGCGGGCCCACTGTATGCCGGTATTGCGTTGGACGCGATAGGGCTGACCGAGGGCATGATGCCTGGTGAAATCGAACAGGGAGCGCTGACCGCCCTGGTGTGGGCAATGGGCATAGGCATCGTGCCCTTGCTGGTAATCGGCTGGCGCTTCGCCCTCAAGGTATCCATGACTGAAGAGCAGTTAAAAGAGATCCAGGAAAACATAAGAAACCGGGCTCAAGCCAGCACATAAGTACACGAAGGAATATTGTAAGGATTCATGCAGACAGATCTATTTTCCTGCGCAAGCTGCGAAAATAATAAATCTGTCCCGGATTGGCTAAGTCTTCAAGGCGTAACGACAGGTAACAGTGCCTCATGGCGTGCCCGCTACAATCAAGCCCTCAGACTGGACCGACAAAGAGTTGGTCCACAATTTCTCCTTTATCTATCAACATAATGTTCATAATGCTGTGGTAGGTGGCCGAGACGTCGGACCGCTCGTGCGCGAGCCCGACAAGCCCACCCGTAACTACCATATTTTCGTTTAATATCAATTAGTTAATACATCTTTCGAATGATCGAATATTGAAGCCCTCGGAAGGTAGCGACAAGTTAACTCCTGCGGTCCAAGGAAAACTAGCCCCTAGCTTCAAGCAACCGCCCTGTACCACCAAGGAGCATCAAAACGGCGCTATCGTATTTCAAGCTCAGGCATTTCAAAAAGCAAAGCAGTGAGCTTGTGATTGATATAGTAATTCTCTCTTCCCAACTTATGCTTGTGCAATAAGCCACCTTTTGCCAAAGCATCCAAATACCGCGCTGCGGTTGCGCGTGAGACGTTCAAGTCGCGTTCCAAAAAAGCCACTTTGGTATAGGGGTGTTGAAACAAATTGTTGATTAAATCCTGAGAGTAAAATTTGTGATTTTGGCGAATGCTGTTTTTTTGCTGTTGTAGCAATTCGCGAATACGCTCTATCAATGAGATTGTATGCCTGGCCGTGGCACTGACACCTTTGAGGATATAGATAATCCAAGCCTCCCACGCGCTGCTTTCTCGTGCCTCTTGCAGCCCTTTGTAATACGCACCTTTTGTCTGATTGATATAGCGGCTTAAATACAACACGGGAAAATCCAGCAAGCCGACCTTAACCAAATATAAAATATTGATGATGCGGCCTGTCCTTCCGTTACCATCATAAAAGGGATGGATGGTTTCAAACTGGTGATGAATAAGTGCCATACACACTAACGGGTCAAGCATCGTATCCGCATGAATAAAGGCTTCTAATTCACCCATATAACCCGGCACTTTGTCAGGAGAAGGTGGCTGAAACACCACCTCCCCCGTGCGCTCGTTTTTCAATACCGTTCCTGGGGTTTTGCGAAAACCTGCCCTATTGCCTTCCAAAGTCTCTTGAATATCTACTATGGTATTGAGCGTTAATGCTTCTTGCTCTTTGACCCTTTGATAGCCCAAATTCAAGGCTTGGGCATAATGGGCAACTTCCTTGGCGACAGGGTCAGGTCCCCCATTTTGAAGCTGGTATTTATAGAGCGCGTCGTGCGTGGTAATAATATTTTCAATGGCAGAGCTGCTCTGCGCTTCCTGCAAGGCCAGCGTTGATAGCAAAATACCTTCATTCGGGATGGTTTTGGCCACGCCTTTCAATTCAGCCAAGTGCCTGTGCGCTTGTACCAGTTCTCTTAAAATGGCAGGGGTTTCTGAGAACCCCACTGGAGGGAGGGGGGCTAAGATGGGAGCAGTCATGGTGTTCGAAACCTCTCAATCATGAGCAGATGGCGCCGCATTTGCTCAATAATAGCATTTTTTGAGCAAATAGATCGCTATTTCATCAAAAAAGGTCTCTTTTGCGCACAAGAGCGAGAAAGCTCTCAAGTAGCCTCTGCATGAATAGTTGGTGCCCGTGTCGTTGAATATTGCGTTATTGGACGTCTTGATACGCTGATCACTGGGATCAACATAGCGTTATATATCAACTGGTTAGAGTTAACATACATTGGTGGCAGTTGAGATCACTTTCCCCGTTTACATTCATTAAATTGAATATTAACGCTCGAATATGGACATAGTGCCCCAAAAAAAGGACATTAGTATACCATTACCCATTTATTTATATCTTATAAAGTGCCAAAATAGGGACATTATTGATATTTTTGT
>ENA-OSET01000084-OSET01000084.1-sediment-metagenome-genome-assembly--contig:-NODE-84-length-107267-cov-5.466816_pt1 | contig 107267 bp, 85 predicted proteins | sample MGYA00237882_ERZ534229 | MGnify/ENA primary metagenome ERZ534229 (study PRJEB26408, sample SAMN06266212) | sediment metagenome | isolation source: Hudson Canyon methane seep mesocosm | place... | reverse complement strand
ATGATATTAGCCGCCGCGATATTCACCGAGGTAATCCCCGAACCGCAAAAACGATCCAGTGTCACGCCACTGGCACGTACATCATAACCTGCGTCCAGCGCCGCCATTCGGCCTAAGTCACCCCCTTGGCGCCCCCCTTGCGAGCTGGTACCAAAGATAATATCGTCTACTTCCGCTGTATTAATATTGTTACGTTCTTTCAGCGCTTTAAGAACCGCAGAACCTAAATGTTGTGGGTGCTCATTGGATAAAGCCCCTTTCCCCTTTTTGCCGATACTTCTCGGTGTACGACATGCATCAATTATCCACGCTTCTGACATTGCTTGTTCCTCTCTTGGTTGGACTCTTATTGGTCGGACTCTAATTGGTTGTGCCTTGCTGGTTGTGCCCTGTCAGCTGCATCCTTCTTTCGAAAAGTCCTGATCTGTCGATACATTTCATTCTCCGAATTTCGAAACTAAAAGTTTGTGAGAATTGCTGGTAGGTAATGAGTTTATCGTGCAAGACACCTGATATAATGTCCAATGCAGTTTCTACACCTCCCATACTTTTCCCTTATGGGTGCGTTTTTTGGCAGACGTTGTTTAGGCAAGTTGTAATAAACAGGCCCTTTTATTACAACTCGCTCTGCTGTCTCTTTTCACGTTCCGCACAGATCGAGAGAATCCAACATATGCCGATTTTCAGCGAGCATACGCTGAACTCTGAAAATGCAAATAGACCACTATCTTGGCCCCAGCGGGCCTCCGATACAATGGCATAAAGTTGTATAAAAAATGGCTTTTGGTTACACTTTGTCGATTTAGCACCTCCTTTTAAACAGATAAGTAGCACAGAATGACAGCGATAACAGTGGCAGCACCCTTTGTACTCGATATGCTTGAAGGTGCAAGAATAAGAGGTTATGACATTGAAAAAATACTGCTTGAAAACGAGATATCTTGCGACATTCTCCAGCAGAGTCGAGCCCGAGTAACACTACAGAAATATGGAAATTTGAGTCGTTCATTAATGCGATTACTCGACGATGAGACCTTCGGCCTGTTGGACAAACCTCAGCGGCAAAACACCTTTAAATTGATGTGCTACAGCGCTATCAACGCTGAGACCATAGAAGAAGCACTGAAAATATTTATCGACTTTATGAATATTCTGGAAAATAGCCTTATTCATACGATCATTAAGGGCGATCGAATAACGACTTATCAGCTGACGCGACGCCCCGACGCTAACATTATCAACAGTTATGCCATTGAACATCTATTGGTTACTATTCATCGCACTTTGTGTTGGATGGCCAACGTACGTATTCCTATAATTAGAGCCGATTTAGACTATGCAGCGCCGACATACGAGAGCGAGTACCGCTATCTTTTTTATGGTGCACCCACCCATTTTTCGGAAAAAATGTGCGCCCTTAGTTTTAACTCACAAGCAAATAAACTGCAAAATGTGCGCAACAGCCAGCAGCTTAAACAGTTTTTGAAACTTGCGCCGTTAACACTGCTCACACAAACCATTCAATCCGATGATTTAGGCACCAGACTAAGAAACTGGCTAGAGAAAAACCTTCTCAATCACCAACAAGCGGCAGATATTGATCAGGCCTCCGAGTACTTCGATATGCACCCGCAAACCATGCGACGAGCACTCAAAAAAGAATGCACGAGTTTTCAGGATATTAAAATGGAAATTAGGCGTGACCTGGCTATTAATCTGATCAATAACCAACAACATAGCGTCGAACAGATTTCGGAGAAATTAGGGTTCTCTGAACAAAGCTCCTTTTTTCGTGCTTTTAAAAGCTGGACGGGATTAACGCCCTTGGCTTATCGAAAACTTGGTCTAAGACAAATCTCAAACGTCGGCAATTAACTTCTGATCTATGTCATCACGTTTCACTAGTTAAAAAGTGGATAACAAGCGCTGTCTATTTGTCACGGAAACTTCCTAAATATTACGGCGAGCCTTATACCTAACACCTAACACCTAGGTAGCGGATTTAAGTTAAAGAGAGAATGCTTTTTTCACACTTTTAAATCTTAGCTATAGTCATTATTTTTATCTAATACTATTTCAAAAATACCCACCGATTAAGGTGGGCTCATTACTTTCAAGTGGCCTGCCGCTAGTAATTAAGAAACCAACGAAACAGGCTCACGAGAATCTAGTCTGATTATTTTTATGAACACGCCATCATAATCAGCCACTCACAGACCAGCGCAGGCTTGTCCTGACCTTTAATTTCTATGCTGATTGCCTGCTTAATCAAATACTGACCGGCATTTTTCTCAGTCACATCGGCAATAGTGACAAGCGCTCGAACCTCACTACCCACGCGAACGGGATTGATAAATCGAACTTTTTCAAAACCGTAATTTACCCCCATCAAAATTTCTTTTGGAACCAGAGAAGATTTAGAGGCCAAATGAGTTAATAGCGACAATGTTAAAAAACCATGAGCAATGGTTCCACCAAATGGAGTTTTCTTGGCCGCCTCTTCATCAAGATGAATAAATTGATGATCGACGGTAACATCGGCAAACTGATTGACTCTATCCTGATCGATAGTAAACCATTCACCGGGCTCCATTTCTTTTCCGATATAATTGGCAAGTTCTGCTTTAGGGACGACTATAGTCATGATCTATATCCTTTATTACGATTAATGAGTGTTACGTTTATAAAAATCTATTATTGGAGAATTAGCTATCAACGGTTAGACCCTTTCCATTACCGGCTTACCATTGCGAAAATGAACAAATGGACCATCATCTTTCGGCGTGTGCCCTTCTATAATGCGCCGCTCTACTTCAGTCAACACCATACGAGTAATGTTAGGTAATTCGAGGCTTTTAGCGTCTTCTAAAGATACCCAATGAAGCTCAAGCAATTCTCCAGACCCTTCGGGTGCTTCGTGAACATCGCCCTGTATTAAATCTGCTTCACCCATAAAAAACCGTGCATCAAAACGACGGCTACGATAAGGAGGCGTGATCGCTCGGGCAATTAAATGGAGCGTATCAAGCCGGGGATTAACATCGTAGTTTAGAAATTCTTTCCAGTGCGGAGATTTAGTTTTTAGGGTTGGTGTATCGGGCTCCCCAAGCACAAGTCCTGTTTCTTCAAAGGTTTCCCTAATAGCTGCCAGCGCCAAGGCTCTTGCTCGACTTTCCGAACAACCCTTTGCTAAACGCTTAAGAACTTCCGGGTGAAGATCATTGGGTGGCCGTATTCGTCCATCACCGGGATCAACCTTACCGCCGGGGAAAACAAATTTATTTGGCATAAATTTGTGCCCAGCGGCACGCTTACCCATTAAAATCTTCGGCTGCTTCGCATCTCTACGTACAATAATCAAAGTTGCAGCATCTTTTGGACGCACAGCCCGTCCTTTTGATCGAATCTCAGCTTTCGTTATATATTTTGGATCAAAATTTTCACTTGCGGCCATACCCTCTCCCGATCAACGAATTGTTCTTTTAGTTAACAAAATTTAATTCTTGTATTCAAATTCGAAATCCATCAATAAGTTAGGATCTGAATTCATAAAAGGCACTGATAATAAACCCTAGATTGACATCGGTCTACCACGACATTGATTTTGCTGAAAACAATAGCTAAACCGACTAGCGTATAAAACAGTGCCTACTATTGATAAGATCATGTATTATTTTATATTCGCTAGCCTTTACACGAATAACTCATAACAATAAATTGGAAAGCTATTAGGAATAACCACCTTCAACTAACACAAATTAAAAGGGGAATTATCATGACAGTTCAAAACATTGATACGGGCACTAATGAACTTTTATCCGAACTCGACGCTGGTATATTAACCATTACTCTCAACCGTCCGGAAGCCCGAAACGCCATGTCCGGAGACATGATGATTGCGCTAAAAACCCAATTGCAGGAAGCTGAATTAAACCCGCAGGTACGCTGTCTGGTATTAACAGGTGCGGGTAAAGGTTTTTGTGCGGGTGGAGACGTTAAGGGTATGGCCGCCTCTGGAGATGGCACTGTAGGCGACAGAACAATTGATGGCGCTATCCATCAACAAAGAGTCATGCAAAGAGCGACTGCGGGACTACTTTACAAAATGCCAAAACCCACTATTGCAGCATTACCGGGCGCCGCGGCGGGAGCGGGATTATCCATGGCATTAGCCTGTGACCTACGCGTAATGGCTAATAGTGCCATCATGACAACCGCCTTCGCAAAAGTAGGTTTTTCAGGAGATTATGGTGGTACGTTTTTTATGAGCCAGTTAGTGGGCTCGGCAAAAGCGAGAGAACTCTTTTTTCTTTCAGACCGAGTCGATGCCGCCGAAGCTCTACGGCTAGGATTAACGAACTGGACCTGCGAGCCCGACCAACTGGCAGAAAAAACCAAAGAGATTGCTACGCGATTAGCTAGCGGCCCTACTGTCGCCTACCGATATATGAAAGAAAATCTTAATCGCGCTCTATCTTCAGGTGATATGGAGGATTGTCTGGACCTTGAAGCAACACACCATATTCACTGCGGCCAAACAGAAGATCATCGCGAAGCAGTCAAGGCCTTTGTCGAAAAGAAGGCCCCTGTTTTTAAAGGTTGCTAGTCAAAAAACTTTAGGGCGGTGACTTCATATAACCACCCGTAATTTCTCAAAAACCATTAAAAGAGAATTTCACTATGAGTAACAGTACTATTTACAACACGATTAAATATGACGTAGAAGACAATATACTGACACTAACTTTGCACCGACCGGAGAAGATGAACGCCTTTACCGGTGAAATGATGAATGAAATGATTGATGCCTTTGACAAAGCAGACGCAGATGATGACATTCGTGCAATTATTGTAACAGGCTCTGGAGATCGGGCATTTTGCGCAGGAGCAGATCTATCATCGGGCGCCGATACGTTTAATTACGAAAAACACAGCGAATCTCCTCAAAGTGACGACGCCAAACTCAAAAGAAAAGATGTCGACGGGGCCATTCAAGACGACGGTTCTGTTAATTGGTCCCACGAGGCAGTTAGAGATGGCGGAGGAAGACTCACCTTACGCATTTTTAAATGTCTAAAGCCTGTTATTGCAGCCGTTAATGGCGCAGCCGTTGGTATTGGCGTCACCATGCAACTGGCGATGGATATTCGGATCGCTTCAGAATCGGCACGCTTTGGTTTTGTATTCACTCGCCGAGGCATGGTCCCCGAAGCTTGCTCGAGCTGGTTCTTACCTAGAATTGTCGGCATGCCAAAGGCTCTCGAATGGACCTTTTCAGGTCGGGTATTTGATGCTCAAGAAGCATTAAATGGCGGCCTAGTACGCTCTTTACATAAACCCGAAGAGCTTCTGTCTGTTGCCAGAGGAATCGCCAGAGAAATCGCAGATAATACAGCACCTGTTTCAGTCGCGCTGTCTCGGCAAATGTTATGGCGAATGTCCGCCGCCGCCGACCCAATGGAAGCCCACAAAATAGATAGCCGAGGTATTTTTTCACGAGGACGCCAAGGGGACTCAGCGGAGGGTGTTATGTCTTTTCTGGAAAAACGTCCGGCAACTTTTCCCGACAATGTGAGTACAGATATGCCCGACTATTTTCCATGGTGGGACGAGCCTGAATACTCCTAGTTATTCACCCAGTGATATACATCATAGAGTTAATAGGCGGCTGCAGATCAAAAGAATGTAATACAGAATAGAAAAACCCTTTAAATTCATAATGATAGCGTATATCAACAGATTATTGACAGTAAACATCAATATCAAGCAGACGATATTTGGAAGTAAATTAAACTTGAAAGTCGTCTGTTGATCATGCTTAAACCCACTCTAATCTAAAAATGAAAAAGACTTTTATTTAATTTCCTTAAAAACTGCTTGCCTCATGGGACACTCTTAACTACTGTATACATATACAGTAGTTAAGAGTGTCCCATGAAATCAATAGACAAAATACTGGAAGACTCCAGGGTCTGGCGCGCCAAACCCAATCGGAGCTGTGAAAGCGGCCAGGAAAAAAGCATTAGCACCGGTGTAAGCTCACTGGATCGTCATTTGCATTGGCGAGGCTGGCCCCTGCATAGCTCTACAGAAATACTATGCGAAAACTGGGGCTCCGGTGAAATTAGTTTATTAACACCGGTAATGAGGCAGCTCAGTAAAAAAAAACGGAAAATTGCCTGGCTTAATCCCCCCTTTACTCCCTACCCTCCGGCACTGGATATGCAGGGAATTGACCCTACACAATGCCTTGTTCTCTATCCGGAACTCGCTCATGAGTGGTGGGCTGCGGAACAAGTATTAAGTTCTTGCGCATTCGCCATTGTATTAACATGGTTTTCAAAGCAAGCCTCAAATGTCGTGCCTTATCGACGCTTACAAGCAGCAGCAAATAAAGGCCAGTGTTTACATATTAATTTCCGACCTGTTTCTACCCGAGACCATTCATCACCGGCAAGGTTGCGCTTGTCTTTACGTACTAAAGAGGAACAGGTATTACTTGAGATAATAAAGCAACCCGGTGGCTGGGGAGGACAACAACTGAGCGTTAACCGTCCTGAATCTTTGTTATTTAAACAAACATCACCCCAAGAGTGGCCCGTTTATCAAGATATTCGTCGATCTAGTTATGCGCCAGCAGAAATTAGAAAGACAAAGCATACGATTAAACATATTTCTAAACAGATAACTCAAAGCAGGAAATCCAAAAATGAAATATTTACAGTAAATCGTCCCGATAAACTTACACCACAACTCTTAAGCTGAATTGTATGTGGTGGTTATGTTTTCGTTTCCCCTCGTTGATGCTTGATAGTATCGGCATCCGTGAATCACCAAACCCGACAATAATTGTTGAGCAACATACTGTCTTACAATGTAATAAAAATGCCTATGAACAAGGAATACGAGAGGGACAAACGATAGCAACAGCGCTCAGTTTATTCCCTGATTTATCGATCAGACAGCGCCAGCCGGAAAAAGAAGTTCAATTATTGGAAGGCATTGCTTTGTGGGCCTATCGGTTCACACCTACGGTTAGCATCGACACCCATGCCGGAGCATTACACATTGAAGTAAGAGGTAGTTTACGACTGCACCGAGGCTTCAATAAACTTTACCAGAAAATAGTTCGAGGGATCGGAAAACGTAAAATACACTATTATAGCGGCCTGGCTCACAATCCTAGCGCCGCTTATTTAGTTAGTTACGGCGATTACTTACCTAGTAATTTTCGGTTTTCAGCAACTAAACTAGACGAAATAAAAATTTTTGAAACAATTAATTCTTTACCAATAACACTATTACCTTGCGATAAAGAAATTAAAAAAACACTACAATCCATGGGCATAACTCAAATAGATGCTCTCTTGAAATTACCCGAAGCAGCACTTAAAAAACGCTTTGGAAAAAATTTCCATCAACTTATAAAATTTTTAAAAGGTTCTGACAATGAACTGAAAACACTTTTTACACCGACCGATATTTTTCTAATGAGCCTTCACTTTGCAGGAGGGCTAGATAACAAACAACAACTTCATCACCCGATTCAAAAATTACTCATTGAACTACAAAGCTATCTTCGTCTGCGACAATGGGTCAATCGCGTCCTGGAGTGGGAATTGCACTACATTGATGGTGAAAAGGACCTTATGTCAGTTCAGTCTTCACATAATTTTTTCGATCTATCATCCTTAATCGAACTCACTTTGATGAAGTTTGAAAATTTCGAGATGCGCTCCAATGTAGAGACTCTCACTTTGTCCTGCAGTCAATTCGAGAACATCCAAATCGGTAGCAGCACATTGTTCGATTCAAAAAATGACAATGGCTTTCCTGATAAAAATGACTATGCCGATGAAAACTTCACCCTCTTATTAGACAAGTTATCCAGCCGACTCGGCGAAAATAAATACTACATGCTAAGTTCATACGATGATCATTTGCCGGAAAAATCCTGGCATAAAATCAACTATAATCCCAAAAAAAACAAAAAGAATAGACAGGAAAAAACCTTATTGCCTCGTCCATTATGGTTATTATCAAAACCTTTAGAAATTCATAAAAAACAAAAAACACTTTATTGGCAAGGTCATTTGGATTTACTTCAAGGCCCTGAAAGAATTGATACTCAATGGTGGAAACATCATGAGATTAGGGACTACTACATCGCCAGACATACAAACGGCTCTATCGTTTGGATTTTTAAAGATCAGATTAAAAAAAGCTGGTTTTTGCATGGGATGTTCTCGTGAACAATAAAGAGGATAGATACAATGAGCTTGATGATTTAACAATCACCCAATATCAAGGATATGCAGAATTACACTGCATAAGTAACTTTTCTTTCCTTAGGGGGGCATCTCATCCGGAAGAGCTAGTCAACCAAGCAGCGTCACTAGGTTACGAAGCCATTTCGATAACTGATGAATGTTCATTAGCGGGTGTTGTTCGTGCTCATGTAGCAGCCAAAAGCCGAGGAATTAAATTATTAATTGGTTCAGAATTTTTCTTGTCAGAAGGCATTCACTTATTACTACTCGCCTGCAATAAAAAAGCCTATAGCCAAATATCCGGAATAATTAGTCGCGCCCGACTGTCCAGCCCAAAAGGTAGCTATAAAATTTCTCTTGATGATTTTAAGAGAGAAAGCATTCATTTCTTAACTATTTGGCTTATAGACGATACTCCAGACAGCACAGATAATTCGAAAAACGAGTTTTTTGCTAGTGAGCTCCGTGAATTATTTCAAGATAAACTCTGGATGGGCATTACTCTCTCAAAAAAATATTTCGAACAGCAACGCTATCTGAGATTCTTCCATATAGCCAAACAATATAATATTCCAATGACGGCTTGTGGCAATGTGCATATGCATTCAACATCTCGCAAACCTTTACAAGATGTAATAACCTCCATTAGATTTAATAGTGAAGTACATCTCATGGGCCGGAGACTACTGTCCAACGGCGAACAGTTCTTACGCCCAATCAAACAATTAAACGCGCTTTATCCTCTGTCTTTGTTGGAAGAAACGCTGTCAATAAACGCTTTATGTGAATTTACTTTAGACTCACTACGCTACCAATATCCTGACGAGGTAGTTCCACCGGGAAAAACAGCCGAAACTTTTTTACGAGAACTAACAGAAGAAGGAGCAAGAAAGCGCTGGCCTAAAAGTATTCCCGACAAAGTTTCTCTGCTTATCGAAAAAGAACTCAGACTGATATCAGAACTAAAATATGAACAATACTTTCTAACGGTTTACGATATTGTACAATTTGCACGCAATCAGAATATTCTCTGCCAGGGCCGGGGCTCAGCTGCAAATTCTGCCGTGTGTTACTGTCTATTTATTACTGAGGTTGATCCTGCCCGCGGGCAACTGCTTTTTGAGCGTTTTATTTCTAAGGAAAGAAACGAGCCGCCCGATATCGATGTTGACTTTGAACATGAGCGACGTGAAGAAGTCATGCAATATATCTATCGGAAATATGGTCGGCAACATGCAGCTCTAGCTGCAACGGTTATCACATATCGTCCAAGAAGCGCTGTTAGAGATGTCGGTAAAGCATTAGGTCTGGATCAAGGCCTTATAGATAAACTGGCGAAATCACTTTCCTGGTGGAACAAGTTAGAGCAACTTGAAGAATTACTCAACAACGCACGGATTAAAACACGCTCAATCTCTGCCCAATTGTTTCTTCAATTGGTCGAAGAGATCCTCGGTTTCCCCCGGCACTTATCTCAACATGTTGGTGGATTTATTATCAGCCGAGAACCGATATCACAACTGGTACCACTCGAAAATGCGGCCATGGAAAATCGAACAGTCATCCAGTGGGACAAAACCGATCTGGAAGCTCTTGGACTCATGAAAGTTGATATTCTTGCATTGGGAATGTTGAGCGCTATACGCAAAAGCCTCAGCTATATAAGCACGCTTAATGCAGATGAAAGTCTCAATGATAGCCCGAAAAACCTCTCCGAAGCTTTTCAGCTAAGCGACATTCCCGCCGAAGATATCCCAACTTACAATATGCTTTGTCGAGCCGACAGCATCGGCGTTTTTCAAATTGAGTCGAGAGCTCAAATGAGCATGTTACCTCGACTACGACCGCAGAAATTCTATGACCTGGTTATTCAAATAGCGATCATCCGCCCAGGCCCGATTCAAGGTGGCATGGTGCATCCATTTTTGCGCCGGCGCCAGGGATTGGAATCTATCAGCTATGCCAACGATGAAATTAAATCGGTTCTGGAACGCACATTAGGTGTCCCCATTTTTCAAGAACAAGTCATTAAGTTAGCAATGATAGCCGCAGGGTTCACTGGCGGTGAAGCTGATCAGTTGCGCAGAGCCATGGCCAGCTGGGGACGTAATGGGCACTTGGAGCTATTTCGTGACAAGCTGGTTAATGGCATGCTCGAAAGGGGATATAGTCTCGATTTTGCCGAACGCTTATTCAGCCAAATACAGGGCTTTGGTGCCTATGGCTTTCCGGAATCTCATTCAGCAAGTTTCGCCTTATTAGCTTATGCATCCTCCTGGATTAAATGCCACCACCCAGGCGCCTTTTTCTGCGGCCTCATGAATAGCCAACCGATGGGGTTTTATGCTCCCGCACAACTTATTCAGGATGCTAAAAGACACGATGTTAATGTTTTACCTATTTGTGTTAATCATAGCCAGTGGGATCATAAACTTATTGACAGAAAAACGCTAAGACTAGGTTTTCGCCTGGTTAAAGGCATTCATAAAGAAACGGCAAATAGGCTAATGGATGCACGCCAACTAACATTGTTTAAATCAATGTCACATTTACTACAACGTTTACATCTAAATAAACATGAGAAAAATTGCTTGGTGCGAGCTGACGCCTTCAACTGTTTTAATAGCCATCGTTATCAAAGCCAATGGCAAATCAGTGGCGTCGAGGAATCGAGACCCTTATTGATTTATGAGAATGACGCTTCACTAGATGATGAAATTTTCCTCGAAGCACCAAGAGAAAGCGACGAAATTCGGTGGGATTACAGCTACACCGGTGTTAGTTTACGCCGACATCCAATGGCATTGCTTCGACAAGACTCTTATATTCGTCGCTGCAATAGCTCGTCTGATTTATCGACAATAAAGAATGGAAGTTTCGTCCAAATATGCGGCCTTGTTACTTGTCGCCAAAGGCCAGGAACCGCTACCGGTGTATTATTTATCACCTTAGAAGACGAAACAGGATACGCCAATGTGATTGTATGGAAAAATACCCAAAGTTTTTTCCGACAAGCTATTATTAACGCTCGTATTTTACTGATCAAAGGTATTTTACAACGCTCTGAAATCATCCCGGAATTAAACGCGGAAGAACAAACCCCCGTTATTCACGTAGTAGCCAATTTCATGGAAGATTTAACTCATCTAATGCCACTTAAAACTACATCACATGACTTTCATTAACAGTTCTGCAATATTAGACTTTCTTCACTAACATCTTACGCTGCTGGGATCACCGTTATCACCTCTACTTACTCTATCGTTTTTCCACAGCTTAAAACCACCATAGCAATATCGTATCTGATGGAAACATAGACGCTATTTTCAGCCGACATTGTTATCTTTGTCGAATGAAAATCACAAATAAAGATGGGGATTTGGGGACATCAATAACGGTTTCAAAGAACTGCTTTAGGATAAGAGCCTAACACTTTTAACATTCTTGAGGATTCTTCCAGCGTAGATAAAACACCATTGAGAATTTCTTGATCCTTATGCCCCTCGCATTCGATAAAAAACACATAGGCCCAGGTATCTGTACGTGATGGTCGCGTATCGATGCGAGTCAAACTAATTCCCGACGTATGAAAAGGCTCCAATAGCTTAAATAGCGCTCCAGGCTTATTATTTGCCTCTACAATTAGTGATGTTTTGTCATTACCACTTGCCGGTATATTTTCTCTACCAATAATCAGAAACCGGGTTGTGTTGTTTGGCAAATCTTCAATGCTTTCTGCCAATTTCATCAAATCATATTCTTCTGCCGCTATATCTCCGGCGATAGCCGCAATAGACGAGTCAGTCATTGCCATTTTGGCAGCTTCAGCATTACTGGCCACAGCAATTCGCTCTACACTGGGCCAATTATTATCTAACCAATTACGCGCCTGAGCCAACGCTTGCTGATGAGCGCAAATCGATCTAACTGAATCTGCCTTTGCATCCTGATTAACTAATAAATGTAACTGAATACGTAGTTCGACCTCACCACAAATGGTTAAAGACGAGTCCATAAAATTGTCTAGCGTGTGACTCACCATGCCTTCTGTAGAATTTTCTACGGGCACTACACCGTAATTACACTGTCCAGATTCCACCTGAGAAAAAACAGTAGCAATACTGGGCTGCGGCAAACTAATCACTGACTGGCCGAAGTGCTTGATAGCTGCAGCTTGGGTAAACGTGCCTTCGGGACCAAAATAGGCTACTTCCATAGGTTTTTCTAAGGCCAAACAGGCCGACATTATTTCGCGAAAGATGTGTGCTACGGTTTTACCACTGAGAGGGCCACTATTGCGATCAATCACTTTCTGTAGAACTTGCGCTTCTCGTTCCGGGCGGTAAAACATCACAGAAGATAGATCTTCAGAACTATTATGTTGCTGAAATTCTTTCAGTTTTGTTTTCGCTACCTGCTCTGCGCATGCCGCTCGCTGATTGAGCAGCGTATGAATACTCTGATCAATTTGATCGATCTCTTCGCGAAGCTGATCTAAACCTTTTATTTCCGACATAGCTATCTACTTGAACCTAAATTGATTTTTACATATTAGCGGGATTTGATGAAACGCGATTTAAGTATTTCGTTATTCAAAATCTTTCACAAGTACTATCAGCCTATCAATAGTTTCTTCCAGGACTACTCCGCAAATTGGGAATTAGAGATGAAACTAATATTTTCAGAACTTGCAACAACATTCACACGGGAAAATTTCTTAGCTTCTTTTATGGACTTTTTTCGGCCATTCCCATATTGACGTAATCGGCATCCGCTTTATCAGCCAATAAATTTAAAGGCACGGAGGTAAATTAAGTACTGGCGCCACCTTGAAAAAATTTATACTTACGTGACACTAAATAAACTTCTACAAAAACCAACTTTAAAATCACTAATTAGTGTCCTTCTAGAAATGGAAAAATGTCGTCGTTGCGAGCGGTACGGCTCGACGCTTCCACGCGGCAATCTGATTTTCCTAATGGCTTGATAGCTTAGTATTAATTCTAACGCCCAAAATTGCCTCGTCGCTACGCTTCTCGCAATGTCACTACTTCTGGATGGGCACTAATTAGTTATTGTTCCTCAGGCTCAACCGAGTCGTCGTCTATTGAAATAACTTCAGGTTCCTCTATTCGCTCAACACCGACAACATGCTCCCCTTCTTTGAGGCGAATAACACGTACACCCTGCGTATTGCGACCCAGCACTGATATCTCGTCAGTACGCGTACGCACCATGGTACCCTGGTCAGAGATCATCATTAACTCATCACCATCAAAGACTTGCACAGCGCCCACAATCGCACCATTTCTTTCGCTGGTCTGCATAAAGATCATGCCTTTATTACCTCGACCCTTGGTGGCAAATTCACTGAACTCAGACCGTTTTCCATAACCATTCTCAGAAACCGACAACATTCTTCCTCCATCCTGAGGAACCAGCAGCGATATCATCCGTTGCCCTTCAGCCATACGGATACCTCTCACGCCTTTTGCCGTTCGCCCCATCGATCGAACATCGTTTTCATTGAAACGAACCGCTTTACCCGCCGTACTAAAGAGCATAACGTCGCAATCTCCCGTGGTGACAGCGGTGCCGATCAAAACGTCGCCTTCTTCCAGTTCAAGCGCTCGCAAACCAACACTTCGCTGGCGAGAAAAATCGGTTAAAGCGGTTTTTTTCACGGTACCATTGGCTGTTGCCATAAAGATGTAATGGCCTTCAAGGTATTCTCGTACTGGCAAAATTGACGTGATCCGCTCATTTTCATCTAGCGGCAACAGATTCACCATTGGACGACCTCGAGCATTACGGCTGGCCAAAGGAATGTGAAATACTTTTAACCAATACACTTTTCCAACATTCGAGAAGCACAAAATCGTGTCGTGAGTATTGGCAATCATCAAGTGCTCAACAAAGTCTTCATCTTTTACGGCTGTCGCAGATTTACCCATACCACCACGGCGCTGAGCTTGATAGTCACTCAATGACTGCGTTTTCGCATACCCACCGTGAGAAATGGTGACCACGCGATCCTCTTCAGCGATCAAATCCTCATCAGTTAAATCGCGTAATGACTCAATAATCTCAGATCGACGCTCATCACCATATTCAGTAACAATAGCGACTAACTCTTCGCGAATAACGTTCATCAGCTTAATCGAGTCCGCCAGTATGCTAAGGTATTCCGCTATCTCGAGGAGTTTCTCGTGATATTCCTTCAATAATTTTTCGTGTTCCAAACCGGTCAGCTTCTGCAAACGCATATCGAGAATAGCTTGGACCTGTACAGGAGATAAATGATATTTTCCGTCAACCATGCCCAAACCTTCAGGCAAATCATCTGGACGACAGGCGTTTTCGCCTGCACGTTCTAGCATTGCAGTCACATCTCCTAACTCCCAACCTTGGGCCGCCAATTTCTCCTTGGCCTCGGCGGTGGTATCAGAGGATTTGATCAGTTCTATCATCCGATCAATGTTTGAAATCGCAACAGCCAAACCTTCGAGAATATGACCGCGCTCACGGGCTTTACGCAATAGATACACAGTACGACGCGTGACGACTTCACGTCTATGACGTACAAAATGCTCCAGTAGTTCTTTTAAATTCAGAATTCTAGGCTGGCCATCGACCAGAGCCACAATATTTATACCAAAAACATTTTCCAGCTGAGTCTGCGCATAGAGATTATTAAGACAGACCTCGCCCATCTCACCTCTTTTCATCTCAATGACAACACGCATACCGTCTTTATCAGACTCATCACGTAGCTCGGCAATACCTTCGATCTTTTTCTCTTTTACCAACTCGGCGATTTTTTCAATCAGGCGAGCTTTGTTCACCTGATAGGGTAATTCATGGACGATAATGGTGTCTTTATTGGTTTTCTCGTTACTAATAACTTCGGCCCGTGCCCGAACATAAATTCGACCTTTACCGGTACGGTACGCTTGAACAATACCCGCGCGACCATTAATAATGGCCGCTGTCGGAAAATCTGGCCCTGGAATAAACTCCATCAGCTCGTCGATAGTAATATCAGGGTTGTCAATAAGCGCTAAACAACCGGTAACAACTTCATTCAAATTGTGGGGGGGAATATTGGTTGCCATACCAACCGCAATACCGGAAGAACCATTCACCAACAAATTGGGAACTCGAGTCGGCATAACCTCGGGAATATGCTCTGTGCCATCATAATTGGGCACCCAGTCAACCGTCTCCTTGTCGAGATCAGCTAATAGTTCGTGGGAAATTTTCTGCATGCGAATTTCGGTATAACGCATTGCTGCTGCTCTGTCGCCGTCAACAGAACCAAAGTTACCCTGACCATCAACCAACATATAGCGTAGAGAGAAAGGCTGAGCCATACGCACAATGGTTTCATAAACAGCAGTATCACCGTGCGGGTGATATTTACCAATGACATCACCCACCACACGTGCTGATTTTTTGTAGGACTTGTTCCAGTCATTATTCAGTTCGCTCATTGCAAACAATACCCGACGGTGTACAGGTTTTAGACCATCACGAACATCGGGAAGCGCCCTACCGACGATAACGCTCATGGCATAAGCCAGGTAGGATTGCTTCAGTTCATCTTCGATATTAACTGGCAGAATTTCGTTGCTTAACTCACCCATACAATATGGTATTCCTGTATTTTACAGCGGTAATATTTACGAATGCTGATTGTTTTTGGTTTGTTTATTCTTTCTCACTAAATTCTTTCTTACTAACTCAATCTTGAAAATAACTGCTACGAACCTTTACTAATAGCCGAGCTTATCGCTCGACTAACACACTGAGCCCACGACCCAAAGCCTCTAACAAAAGAGGAGTAAGTGCCAGTAAACAGATTTTGTTCATCGGCAGTCATTATCATTATTATTCGCTACGGCCTATTTATCGCCCTGAACCTTGATACTCGCAAGTTGTAAATCTTGATAACTCTTTAGAGAACCCACGTGAGAACTTAGATAACTCACAAGAAAACCTACTAGAGAATCCACAAGAAAACCCAGCAGATCGCGCACTAAACAAGACAATAGATAATGACAACAAAATCAAAAAAATCCGGCTGCCTCGCGCAGATTATTCAAGAGCGAAATCATACCATAAATCAATACGATACGGACAGCTTTGTGGACTAAAAATCCTCAATTTCGAGCTTAGAAAAAGCCTTAGAATTCAAGTTTTAACGGCGACATTGACTGGATTTTACCGGTATACTGACAAACACCCACGAATATCGATCAGAAAGAATTTTCATGAGCCAAATCAACGCAAATATCACTGCCAACCCGCAGGCCATTGACACCTTAATTTCTGCGCGCTGGATCATTCCGATCAGACCCGAAAAAAAGATATTAGAAAACCACGCCATTGCAGTTAAAGACGGAATTATTATCGCCATTGTTCCCGCGAGTGCTGCCGAACGACAATTTCAAGCTGAAAATCGCGTAAATTTACCCAATCATTTGCTTTCACCGGGATTGATTAATGCCCATGGCCACGCTGCAATGTCTTTGTTCCGAGGCATGGCAGATGACACGCCTCTTCAAGAGTGGCTTCAGGATCACATTTGGCCAGCAGAAGAAAAATGGGTCAGCGAAGAATTCGTACGCGACGGCACTCAACTCGCCATGGCTGAAATGCTACGCTCCGGCACCACCACGTTCAGTGACATGTACTTTTTCCCGAATGTTACCGCTAAAGAAGCAAGCCAGGCAGGCATGCGAGCCCAGATATCCTTCCCCGTATTCGATTTCCCATCAATTTGGGGACAAGATCCCGATGACTATATTCGCAAAGGCTTAAAAGTAAGAGACGACTTTAAACACAACGACCTCATTGAATGCGTATTTGGCCCCCACGCACCCTATACGATTAGTGATGAACCACTAAGGCAAATCGCAAGACTGGCAGCGGAGCTCGACATTGGCATACATATGCACGTGCACGAGAATGCCCAAGAAATCGCTGATGAACTGCACAAAAGTGGCAGCCGCCCGATTGACCGACTCCATAAGCTGGACATACTAACTCCAAAAACCCAACTCGTTCACATGACCACACTGAACGGAGAAGATATCACTCAAATTAAAGAAACTGGGGCCCATATAATTCACTGCCCGACCTCCAATTTAAAGCTGGCTAGTGGCATGAGTCCAATCGATACACTCATGAGCAACGGCATCAATATAGCCATTGGCACAGACAGCGCCGCGAGCAATAACTGCCTGGACCTATTTAGTGAAATGCGCATTGCTGCCCTCTTAGCAAAAGCCGTGTCAGGCAATGCATCTGCACTCAACGACTGGCAAACACTCGAAGCGGCAACTCTTGGCGGAGCTAAAGCATTAGCTATAGATAATAAAGTTGGCTCATTGGAAATCGGTAAACGTGCCGATATTATTGCCCTGGATTTTAGCCAGCTCGAACAACAACCCTTACACCAACCCATCGCTCAACTCGTATATACTCCCTGCGGCCACCTCGTCACACACAGCTGGGTCGATGGGAAACCGCTCATGGCTGACCGGCAGCTACTGACCATTGACGAGCATGCCGTTATATTCAAGGCGAGATCATGGCTTGGGAGAATTGCGAACAACAACTAGCTTCTTAAAAGTCGGCCTAAAACTTAGACTAACTAACAGCGAGTCGAGCAGACAATCAAGCAGCCACCAAATAGACCATCAAACAGACAACCGAGACAGAAAATGACGACTATTAATGTAGATAAGGCTGAAATTGCCAAATTTGAACAACTGGCAAACCGCTGGTGGGATAAGGACAGCGAGTTTAAACCCCTGCATGAGATCAATCCATTGCGCAGCAACTATATTGATCGCCATTCCCCCGTCGCAGAAGCAACACTGCTGGATGTTGGCTGCGGAGGCGGTATTCTCTGTGAAGCAATGGCACAGCGTGGTGCAATCGTTAGCGGCATTGACATGGGAGAAGCACCCCTCTCTGTTGCCAAACTGCATCAGTTGGAATCATCAGTAGAAGTCAACTATCGCCAAATGACAGCTGAAGACCTGGCGGAAAAAGAAGCGGGGCAATATGACATTGTCACCTGCCTGGAGATGCTGGAACACGTACCAGATCCTAGCTCCGTCGTGCAGGCATGCGCAAAATTGGCAAAACCTGGCGGGCACATTTATTTCTCTACACTGAACCGAAATCCAAAATCCTACCTTTTCAGTATTATTGGGGCTGAGTATTTGTTACAACTGTTGCCACGCGGAACACATAACTATGAAAAATTCATTAAACCATCCGAGCTAGCTACTTGGGTTCGCAACGCAGGATTAACCCTAACAGATATGACCGGCCTAACTTACAACCCCATTACAAAAAATTATCGCCTAAATCCCGACGATGTCGATGTCAATTATCTAATGCATACACAAAAAGAATGTTGAGCGACTCAGCCTCACCCTTAAAGGCTGTCTTATTTGACCTTGACGGTACCCTACTCGATACCGCTCCCGATTTTGCAATCGTTGTTAACCTATTATTGCAACGCCATGGAAAACCCCCGATCGAATATTCATTAATTCGAGCAACAGTATCAAATGGCGCCAGAGCACTCGTCTCTTTAGCTTTTGGGATTAACGAAGGTGACAGCGAATTTGCCGATTTACGACAACAACTTTTGGAACTCTACAGCCAACACCTGAGTGTAAAAACAAAACCTTTCGACGGAATTAACGAATTGCTAGACTGGCTTGAAGCACAGCGTTTATCCTGGGGAATTGTCACGAACAAACCTCGCATTTATACCGAGCCTATAATTGAAAACCTAGGCTTAAGCGAACGCTGTGCAACAATTATCTGCCCCGATGACGTACAGCGAACCAAACCCGACCCGGAACCTCTTTATTTGGCCTGCAAGCAAATGCAATGTGCCGCGGAGCAAACGATTTATATCGGCGATCATCGACGTGACATTGAAGCGGGAAAAAATGCGGAAATGCGTACAATCGCGGCTAACTACGGCTATATTAATAGTGTCGACCCAGCAAAAAACTGGAACGCCGATTTTTATGTAGACCATGCCAGTGAATTGACGCCTTTAATAAAGTCTCTATTGTCGTGACGTCAAAAACGATAGTCGCTGCCAAGGAAATTACGAGCACAATCTAATACACTTCAGTTAAAACGACTGAATAAACTTCGGATATTCTGCAACATGCCTACTATCGACAGTCCAAATTTATATAACAGTCCCGAAAACCTATTGGCGGAACGAACCATTGTTGTGACGGGAGCCGGGGATGGCATAGGCCGATGCGCAGCTCTCACCTTCGCCAAATACGGAGCCACCGTCGTATTAGTGGGAAAAACGATTAAAAAACTAGAATCGATATACGATGAAATTGAAAATTCTGGCTATCCACAGGCCGCCATCTACCCCATGCACCTCGGTGGCGCGGTGATGAAAGACTACCGCGATATGCGCAGCAGTCTTGAAAATGCCTTTGGCTGCATCGACGGCTTGTTACACAATGCAAGCGTCCTCGGCGATCGGAAATCTATCGCGCAAACCAATAGCGACGAATGGCTGGAAGTCATGCATATCAATGTAAACGCGCAATTCATGATGACTCAAGCGCTACTTCCCCTACTGGAAAAATCTGTTGATGCTTCAATTATATTCACCTCATCGAGCGTTGGCCGCAAAGGACGTGCCTATTGGGGACCTTATGCCGCCTCTAAATTTGCAACTGAAGGATTAATGCAAACACTCGCAGATGAACTGGCCAATACCAGCGATATCAGAGTCAACTCCCTTAACCCGGGGGCAACTAATACAGCCATGCGACGCACGGCCTATCCCGCTGAAAGCCCAGACAAAAATCCGCTGCCAGAGCAGATAATGCCGGCCTACTTATACCTCATGGGCATCGATAGCAAAGGAGTCAACGGCAAAGCCTTTGACGCGCAACCAAAATAAAACTTAGCGCACAAAGCATCACTCAAATCGTGATTAACCGAACAGAGTTAGTCCCAAACACGAGCCTGCCCCAACGCCAACTTCTTATCGATTAGCTCCATTTCGCACTCTTTCATATGCGGCAACTATTTGACGATCTTCAGTCTATTCTTGCCGCTTTTGCCGCTTAAGCAAATTTATTCATGCAAAATAAATCTTTATTTTCTTTTTAATTCAAATAGTTACGACAAAAAGACTCATCTTGGCATAAAAATCGCTTAACAGACTTGAGATTTTGGAGTTTTGCGAGTCCACGCCTTAAACCAGCAGGCAATGGGCATTATTTGAGGTTACATTCGTTATGCCAACAACAGTTCAGCAATCCAATACTTTCGCCTTACCACAAAGGCCAAAAGAACAAAATCGCGGATTGGTCATTGATAAAGATCAGTATCCGAGCCTACGCCTGCAGCTAATTAACCATTTGCAAACCAGTTTAGAACTGGAGCAAATTTTGAAGCTGTTTTTTGACGAAGTCCAAAAAAGCATCCCCTTGGGAAGCCTTGAATACTCCAATTCAAGAATACAAAAAAATGTAAACTTTGGCTCAGTTACAAAAAACAGCTGTGAATACAAACTGGAAAATCAACAAGAACCGCTCGGAACAATTACCTTTACCCGCGCCAGGCGGTTTGTGGAAACTGAGCTGGAACTACTAGAAACTTTTCTGGGCTGTCTTATCTGCCCCATTCGCAATGCGCTCATGTATCGTGAAGCCGTAAAAAGCTCGCTTATCGACCCATTAACCGGCGCGGGCAACCGGTTAGCACTAGAAAACACCCTAGAACGCGAAGTGGGACTGGCTTTGCGACACAATCAACCGCTGTCTGTCGTCGTTGTTGATATCGATAATTTTAAAGTCGTAAACGATACCCATGGCCACGCGGCCGGCGACGCCGTTTTGGCGAATGTAGCAAAACACCTCACCACATGCAGCAGGGAAACAGATTCGGCCTATCGAGCTTTCCGATACGGCGGCGAAGAATTCGTTCTGGTATTAAGCAATACAAGCACAGCCGGCTCTCTTATCGTCGGAGAACGTATTCGCTCCTCCATTGAATCATTAGAAACAAATTATACCGATCAGACACTTAAAGTGACTGTCAGTGTGGGAGTATCTTCTCTTCTAAACGACGACAACATGTCACGGTTATTCCAACGTGCTGATAAAGCACTCTACAAGTCCAAACACCTGGGCCGAAACCGCGTCGTTAGTGCGGGATCATTGCAGCTTGAACCCATGGACCTGGTTATTTGCTAATTGAATAGGCTAGGCTGGGTTGCTCCAGATATTGCAGATATTATAGGTATTGCAGCTATCTCCGCGGCTTGGTCGCGCGCTTAATACCGCGATTTTTCCGCTGTTGACGTTCGAGACTCTGAACTTCTTTTGGCATTAACTTCGGTGTTTTTGGCGCTTCCATTTCAACCATTTTATACAATTCGACCATTTCCTTTGCGGGCATTTCTTCCCATTGCCCCTGACGTAACTTGGACGGCAAAAAGACCTTCCCATAACGCACACGCTTTAAACGACTAACTTGTACGTCTTGCGACTGCCACAAACGACGAATCTCCCGATTCCTTCCCTCCATTAACGCAACATAATACCAGTGGTTCGCACCATCTCCGCCCCCGTCAACGATATCGGTAAAACGCGCTACGCCGTCATCGAGCATAACCCCTTCACGCAGCCTATTTAACATAGGCTCATCAACGTTTCCAAGTACGCGACACAAGTACTCCCTATCTATTACGGAAGACGGGTGCATTAACTTATTAGCCAAATCGCCATCGGTAGTAAATAACAACAGTCCGGTGGTATTGAAGTCCAGACGGCCGATCGCTATCCAGCGGCCATTTTTCAAAGTGGGCAACCCCTCAAATACGGTTCGCCTACCCTCAGGATCATTTCGTGAGCAAATTTCACCTTCGGGCTTGTTATATATTAACACCCGCCCCGTGCCTGCGGCTTCTTCGATCGCAATAAGCCTGCCGTCCATCGTAATTCTGTCGCGACTTGACGCACGGTCGCCGAGGGAAGCGGTCTTGCCATTAACTGAAACGCGCCCAGCGGAAATGACTTTCTCCATTTCGCGGCGAGAACCCAAGCCAGCTTGAGCAAGTAATTTTTGTAGTTTGTCGCCTGCAGGTGAAGTAGTCATAATAAATAGTAACTGTAATAAAAAAGGTGAGCGTGAAGTGTATTAGGTGCTAGCAATAAATCATTTTTTGGTGATATCAAGGCTCTGAATCCACATACCTGTCTGCCTCGATGCTCATAGGTTGATCAGAGAGCTCAGCGGTTTCAGAATCCGAATCTAAATCGGCGCCTTCGACCCTAGTTTCAGTGGCTTCCATCTTAATTTCAGAGTCTTCGATTTTAATTTCAGAGCCTTCGAGTTCAGCCTCAAAATCTTCGACCTCAACTTCAGTGCCTTCAAGCTCAATTTCAGAACCTTCAACTCCAGGATCTTCGTTCCTATTGGATGATGGATCGACTTTAGCCTCGCTGTCATCCGCCCCATCAACGAAATCCGACAGCACCACAACATTGTCTTCTTCAGGTAGAACAGCAGCTAACCCTTCTTCACGCACTGTATCCTCAGCATCCACCTCGGTAAGATCTGGCGTATCAACGCCTTCAAGTGCTAACTCTCCATTCATACTATCCAGGTCCCGAATTTCGGCCAGCGACGGCAATTCATCCAGACTTTTTAGATTAAAGTAATCAAGAAACCCACGCGTTGTCGCATACATTGCCGGACGACCGGGAACATCTTTATGCCCAACAACACGAACCCAGTCTCGCTCTAACAAAGTCTTTACAATATTAGAGCTAACCGCAACGCCTCGTATTGACTCGATATCACCACGGGTTATTGGCTGGCGATAGGCAATCAGCGCCAAGGTCTCCAGTAGTGCGCGCGAATATTTTTGTGGTTTTTCATCCCATAATTTTGAGACCCAGGCAGAAACATCTTGTATAACCTGAAAACGATAGCCACTGGCAACTTGCTGTAATTGAAAACCACGGCCGCGACAGTTATTCTGAATATCTTCTAATGCCGCGCGAATCACGTCATTAGCAGGGCGCTCCTCACTTTCAAATAAGTCTGCCATCTGCTGCACGGACAAGGGTTTACCGGAGGCCATAAGAACACCTTCCAGAATGCGTTGTAATAATTCGTTATCAATGATGCTCATTATGCTCTTGCTTTAACGTGAATAGGACCATAAGCCTCGGCTTGAACTATCTCAACCAAAGACTCTTTAATCAATTCCATAACCGCCAAAAAAGTCACCACCACCCCTAACCGCCCTTCTTCTATCGTAAACAAGGACACAAATGGCGTGAAATGATTATCAGACAGTCGATCTAGAATTTGTGACATTCGCTCTCTAGTAGACAATTTTTCTTTGGCAACATGGTGGCTTTCAAACATATCGGCGCGACGTAATACATCGGTAAGCGCCATCAAAATCTCTTTCATTTCAACAATAGGCTCAGGACGCACTTTATCGAAATCGGGAGGCTCTACTTTTGCCTGAAAGATATCTCGCCCCATACGCGGTACTCCGTCGATATCTTCTGCTGCATTCTTAAACCGCTCGTACTCTTGCAATCGTCTAATTAACTGAGCACGGGGATCTTCTTCGTCCTCATCCAACAACTCGGAACGAGGCAACAACATTCGCGATTTAATTTCCGCGAGCATGGCAGCCATTAACAAGTATTCAGCTGCCAGTTCAAATTGCATAGAGTCCATCATCGACACATATTGCATATATTGCTGAGTGATTCGGGAGACATTAATTTCCAGAATATCGATATTTTGACGTTTAATCAGATAAAGCAATAAGTCGAGCGGCCCCTCAAAAGCCTCCAGAAAAACCTCCAGAGCATCTGGGGGAATATATAGATCCTGCGGTAATTCAGTGACCGCCCTTCCCTGCACGACGGCAAACGGCATTTCACTTTGTCCGGCACCAATTTCGCGCAGCTCCTGTAATCCGGGGCTTACCGCTTCTACATTTTCAATACTTTCGATTGAGGCTATATCCCCATTGGCATTTAATTGCTCAGATTCTCTCTCTGCAGGAACCTGTTCTGTCTGGCTGATGACTTCAGTAGCCCCCAAGGCAGAACCACCCTCATTTGATAATTGATCTTCCGCCGAACCCAATCTAGACTCGCCATCGACAGACTTCCCCATGCCAGACAGCTCAGCATTCGCTGTATGTGACGACTCTTCGCCTATAGCAGCTGATTCCGCTTCCGGGTTATCGGAGGCATCTAATTCAATGGCATCTGCCTGCGGTGACTTTTCCAGATCTTCTTTCACTATTGATTACGAACCTTGATTTCTCGATTCCGACAGTCTCGTGAGACAAACACCATAGAGTCTGGTGGAGGGACACGCGAGTAACTTTACGGAAATACCACCCAATATTGCGGCGTATTATACCGAGTTCAATCGATCAAGTCGCGAACAGTAACAACTAATTTTCACACTGAGGCCAAAGTCTCGAAGGTCATCGATTAAATTTCAAAGTGGCTAACGTCACCTTGGCCTCGACGCATAATCTGCGGAACCTCTTCTACCAAATCGATAATTGACGTCGGCTCCATCCCGCAATAACCTCCATCGATAACCAGATCTAATTCATGCTCCAGCGTTTGCCGAATGTCATAGGGATCGGTCATCGGCATATCATCACCGGGCAGCATCATTGTTACGCTCATCAAGGGTTCATTCAGCCCTTCCAACAACGCCAAGGCAATATTATTCTCCGGCACTCTTAACCCGATAGTCTTGCGCTTTGGATGCATTAACCGCTTCGGAACCTCACCGGTAGCTTTGAGGATAAAGGTATAGGGGCCAGGGGTATGATTTTTAATGAGTCGATATGCGCTGTTTTCTACCCGCGCGTAAGTGCCAAGCTCTGATAAATCCCGACACATAAGCGTGAAATTGTGCTTGTCATCCAATTTGCGCACACGACGAATGGTTTCCAACGGTTTTTTCTCTCCCAGCCTGCAACCCAGGGCATAACCGGAATCCGTGGGATAGGCTACGACACCGCCGCCGCGGATGATATCAACCGCATGGGAAATAAGTCTTACCTGAGGGTTGTCAGGGTGAATCTGAAAAAACTGGCTCATTATCTCAATCCAAGATTAGTTATTTTTTCTATTCTACTGCCCGCTACCGCGATTGCTTACCCGAATCCAAATCATTATAGATTAAAAGGCTGACCAGACCGGAACACATCGACTCGGCAAAGAGCCCGCATTACCAATCTCACTCCAGGAAGTGCCCGGCTTGTGAAAATCACTCCCGACCGAGGCATGAAGCTCAAACTGCTCGGCTAACTGAGCAAGATACTGAGTTTTGTCTTGCATTTGCCGGCCACTGATCACCTCAACAGCCTGACCACCAGCGGATTTAAAATCGGTGAGTAAGGCTCTCAGTTTTGTCGCCGTAATTTTGTAATGTAGAGGGTGAGCAACAACGGCTACTCCACCACAACTCTTAATCCAGTCGACGACAGAGTTCATCGCCGGCCATGTGTGCTTCACGTCTCCGGGTTTACCGGCACCAAGATATTTTTTAAAAGCGGCCTGAATGGTATCAACATGCCCCATTTCCACCATAAACCGGGCAAAATGAGGGCGACCTACCTGACTTTCTCCCGCAAGCGTTGAAGCGTATTCAAAACCACCAGGGAAGCCGTATTTTTTAAGCTTTTCACCAATTAATTGTGCTCGTTCGATTCTGGCCAACTGCTGCTGCCTCAGCTTATCACGCAAAAAAGGCGAGTCAGCGTCAAAACCCAAACCAACAATGTGCACCAAAACCCCCGACCAGACACACGACAACTCCACCCCTGAAATTAACCGTATCTGTTGTTCGGCGTTAGCTAAAACCTTCAACTTCTCGCGCGCATCGAGATAGCCATCAATACTGTCGTGGTCGGTAATAGCCAATAAGTCCACGCCTTTTTCAACGGCCCGCCGCAATAGCTCTTGAGGGCACAGCTCCCCATCGGATGCCGTGGTATGCGTATGGAAGTCTACGATCAAGAAATGCTCCGATATCTACAAGGTCTAAAAATCTACAATACCTCAAATAATTTAACGGCAGCCCGTCATAATCTGAAGTTATTTCAATACTACAGTAAAATGTGGCATCATTTGCAACCCGACCCCTACAAACTATGCATACCATTAGGTAAGCGATAGAAAACGGAGCTGTACACCGAGTGACTGAAGTACCCGTGCAACAAAAAGAGCGTAAACCCAATATGTTGGCTAATTTAGCGTTCAACATAATAATACCGACGCTTATCTTAACAAAACTAAGCTCCGAAGATTATCTAGGGCCAGTTTATAGTATTGTCATCGCACTGAGCTTTCCGGTCGGATTCGGCCTGCTCGAATATCTCCAGACGAAAAAGACCAACTTTTTTTCAGCCCTCGGTGTGTTTAGCGTCATTATGACAGGTGGAATGAGTCTACTTCAACTTGACCCTGAATACATCGCGATAAAGGAAGCGGCTATTCCTGCCATATTTGGCATTGTCACGCTAATTTCAACTCGAACCAAATACCCGCTCGTTCGAACATTCCTGTTTAACAAGGAAATCTTACAAATTGACAGAGTAAAAGCATCGCTTCAAGCGCACGATTCAGAACAAGACTTTGAACATAAATTAGCCAACGCATCAGTTATGATCGCCGGATCGTTTTTCATGTCTTCCGTACTGAATTATGTTCTCGCGAAAGTCATACTGGTGAGCGAACCCGGGAGCGTTGCTTTTACGGAAGAAATTGGCAAGATGACGGCACTGAGCTTTCCAGTTATTGCATTACCCAGCACCATCGTACTGTTTGGTGTCTTGTTTTACTTACTTCACCACATCCAAAAACTCACGGATTTAAAAGCAGAAGATATTTTTAATGAGATGTGAATAACAATAATCGTTGCATAATTTCATTAGTTTTCTGATAAAATTAGCACAAAACGGACTAGTGTGATGGCAAACGTTTTCAGTATTGCTACTGAAGGCAGTTGAGCCAAATTGCTACGGCACAATAACTCAATGCATTCGAATTACGCTAGAGTTAGCGACTCGGTGCCATTGAGTGCTCGGAAACACAAGTTCACTAATACAAGTCTGGAAATATAAGGGAAATTCTCTTTCCATCTCAGTAGCAACTCGCTCAAAGGAAACTAATGTGAAATCTGTTGTGTTTTTTGTTTTATTAATCACCGTCAGCAATGATATCTACAGTCAAGAAATTCGGTATATACGCGACATCTTATTTATCCCATTACGCAGTGGTCAAACAACACAACACAGAATCGTACATAAGGGCTTGGTCAGTGGCACCAGACTAACAATTATCGAAAAAAGTGAAGACGGCAACTACAGCCACGTGCGCACCGATAACGGAAAAGAAGGCTGGCTACAAACCCAATACCTAAGTGACGAACAGTCTGGACGGTCGCTGTACGAACAATCGTTAATAAGTATTGCAAAGCTGGAAGAAAGCAACGACGCACTAACACAGGAAGTGCAAACTAATCGCACTGAAAAAGATGCTGCGCTTAAGCAACTCGCTACACTATCGGAAGAAAGCACAAAGATGGATATTGAGCTTCAGCAAATTAAGAATATTTCTGCGAACGCCATACGATTAAACAGTGACAATCAGCAACTCATGGAGGACAACCAAAAATTAAAAAACAATCTTGATGTTCTAAGTTCGGATAATAAACGCTTGCAAGACGATGATTCCAACGATGCTTTCCTCAATGGTGCTTTTGCTGTACTGATAGGGGTGATGATAACGTTGATAGTACCGCGACTCTGGCCTAGCAAAAACACCGAGTGGGCCTGACTGCCCATAATTAGAAACTTTACGTAATATTTTAACGTAATGAGAATGAGCTATTGCAGGTAAACTCATTTTGTAGATTATTAGATTCACTTGGCAACAGAGTCTCAGCAAAACGTGACTCTCATAGGGAAGACTTTTTTCAGGGTTGAAATTACCGAACCTACTGGCTATTGCTCTGCGCCAGTTAATCTTAACCTTAATTGTTGATAATATTATGAAATCCTTTTTTTCTTTTCTTTTGATTGCATCACTATCATTTTCTGCCATCGCACAGCAGGGAGTCGTTTCCAACCCCAAGGCAACGATCAAAACAAATAAAGGTGATATAACCCTTGAACTTTATCCTGCACAAGCGCCTATAACAGTCGCCAACTTTATAAAATATGCTAACTCAGGATTTTACGACAATACTATTTTCCACCGGGTCATCAAACGATTTATGATTCAGGGTGGAGGATTTAACAAGGATATGCAAAGGAAAACCACCTTTGACCCGATAGTCAATGAATCGGGCAACGGTCTCCGCAACAATCGCTGGACAGTCGCGATGGCCAGAACTAACGATCCCGATAGCGCGACCGCGCAATTTTTTATCAATGTTAATATGAATTCCAGTCTTGATGCGATGAAGGGCAATCTGGGCTATGCTGTATTTGCTAAAGTGGTAGATGGCCAGTTCGTTATTAAAGCCATAGAGAAGACTGAAACCCACGACAAACTGGGGCATAGCAACGTTCCGGTTGAACCTATCATCATTGAAAAAGTAGAAATAAAACAGTGACAAGCTCAACCACGGCGCTAAGCGTCAATCTCAATAAAATTGCCCTTATTCGCAACTCCAGGGACACAACATATCCGAGCATTACAAGACATGCACAGATGTGTATTGATGCGGGTGCTGACGGCATTACCGTACACCCGAGACCAGATCAGAGACATATTCGCGTCGATGATTGTTTCGATCTGGCTAAAATACTAACCGTTGAATTGAATATCGAAGGCAACCCTTTTGCGCCAGCAACGAAAAGTACAAGACAAAACGTTAGTGACTACCCCGGATTTATTGAACTTGTTAAAGCCATAAAACCGGCCCAATGTACTCTGGTACCAGACGATCAACACCAATTAACCTCTGATCATGGATTTGACTTAAAGACAAGCGCCGACAAATTAGCGCCCATTATCGAGGAATTACAAAAACTCGGTATTCGTGTCAGCCTATTCATGGATCCCGACATTGAACAAATTCGGCTAGCCAAACAAATAAACACTGATCGTATAGAACTTTATACCGGCCCCTACGCTAAAGCGTACGAAGACAAAGCGCATCGCCCCGAACAATTCGAAGATAGTTTTAAGCAATTTTATCGTAGCGGAGAACTTGCCGCGGATTTAGATCTGGGATTGAATGCCGGACATGATCTAAATCTTCACAACCTAAAAAAGTTTGCAACCATTCCTAACTTGCTCGAAGTCTCAATTGGCCATGCACTGACAGTTGACGCAATCGAACAAGGTTTGGCCAATGCGGTGAGAGCTTACCAGCTTTGTTTATCAACATGAGTGTTTAGTTCCATAAAAGCTTATTAACATAAGGTTTAGTGACATAAGAGTTTAGTAACACAAATGTGTAACAAAATAAGTGCCTAACAGCGCAAGACTAACAAACGCTTTACTTGGTTGATGGACAAACGGGCGCCCGCTTCATTGTACTGTGTATTGCTAAACGACCCGCTTCAGCTTGTGGCTGAACAAAACCCAGCAGGCTGTTCTGGAGACGTTCCATAAGAGATAGAACTTCCCTCTCATTTACCAGTCCCGATAAACAGGCGGCCTCTATGAATCCTTCGGTCCGAAATAGTGTTGCAGGTGCGACATCGTTTCCGATCGCATATTCGGCATAAATCTTTGTTAAACGAGTTTCAATACTTTCGAATAATTGATTTTTTTCCATCGACCTTAGCTTTCTAATCTCCAATTTAATGACAGAACAACATCTTATCGAGCATAAGATCGAATTTACAATCACTCCAAACGAGTACTATTCAACCGCGTTTTCACCGATCTTCTGAACAAGCACCCAAGGCGCCACTACAACGGCCCAAAACACAGGGTCTTGCTCTAGCCAACGAATGGCATCCTCATCTTTAACATGAAATATCATAGCTGCTTCCAGCCAGGTTTCGACAGACCTTTTATCATCCTGACTAAAAGCTGCAGCGACTTTGATTAGATCCATGTCTGGCGCCACACAAATGACAAGGCCCTGAGCATAGAATTTCTGCAACTCCGACCAAAGAATCTTCGCCGTCTCCTTATTCAAGCGCGCTAATTCATCACCTACATCAGACATTATGACACCTCAAAAAACCTTGATTTTGTAGATGGAATTACTGATACCACAGCTCATGTGTCAGTAATGACCATTTCAACGAGCCCAACCTCTACGATAAAATTTGCGTTTTTTACATCTAAACTTTAACACCGGAACCCGCATGACAACACTCTCTTCGTGACCTATAGTGAAGATGGGGCTAAATCACCGATCAAAACCCCTATTACCTTTAGCTGGAGAGCCGATACGACATTAATAAAAGAAATTGACTGCTTCGATCGGGTTGCTCACTTAAATTCTTAGCGGTTTTAAACACGCTAAAAAAGCCACTTTCAGCGGTCTCATATAATAACCAGCATGGCCGCAATGTCAAAAATCACGCTTTCACAAGGAGGATAATTATGTCTGAATCGCCAAATATTGATCTAGGAACCTATATTGAGCGCTTCCGGCCGCTTAGTGACGTGTCGCCAAAATACCATTCTCAATTGGCTGATACACTATCGATAAAGCAGGTTAATAACGGGGATCCTATTATACGCAAATCAAACAATCCCGATATCAGCCACTTCCTAATAGAGGGCAGCATCGAGATTCGCCAGTCTTTCGATCATCGCTTCAGCATTAGTCATGACTCACCCCAATGCCAATTTTCTTTGGAAAGTCAGCTGGAAGAGCGCGGCAGCGTTAAAGCGACACAAGACTGCACAGTTCTAGTAGTAAATACACAAAAGTTGGATGGATTTTTAGAATCTAGTCAAGAAATGACGATGACCTATCTCGACGAAGAACACCTTTCTCTTGAAACTGAAACAATGGTTGATGACGACTTCAATGAGGACTGGGACGATGTATTTATTCGTTCACCGTTAGCAGAAAATCTTCCCAGCATGATAATTCACCAATTATTTTCCCAAATTGAGGATACGCAGGTAAATTCCGGCGAATGTATCGTCAAAAGCCATAGTATGGGTGACTATTTTTACGTCATAAAACAAGGTATCGCTGAAGTACAAACCGCACCAAAAGGTCCATTCAAAGGAATTACCATAGAACTGACTGCAGGTAATTACTTCGGTGATGAAGCACTTGTCGCCGATACTATTCGAAATGCGTCCGTCACCATGCTTACAGATGGTGTTCTAGGCCGGCTGGATGTTGATAAATTCGATTCGCTGATTAAGCAACACTTAGTCACCCCCGTCACTAATGACATCATTAATAACGAGGGAGACGCTCAGGTAATCGACGTCCGCCTGCCCGTGGAATATCGCAACAACCATAGAGAAGGCAGTGAAAATATTCCGATAAGCGCTCTACGTCATCAAATGAAAAACTTACGACAACCTTTACTGTATATTGTGTCTCCCGCGAATGACAGTCGGTCCGTACTCGCAACTTATTTACTGCGCCAAGCAGGGTTTAAAGCTTACCTGTGGTCTGACGCGGTTTGAGCCGTATTGGAGGGGTAAGAGGAAAGCAGTCTAAAAACGGCACAACAACCAACCGTTCGCGCAAGGTGTGGATGACATAATTGATGCAATCGTCGCAACAGCGGTCTCGGCAACGATAAGCCAAGTTCAGCAGAGGAAATTATTAACGGCTAAATGAGTGAATAATTTCCACTAAACGGCTAAAAAAATGCAATGAGCTTTTGTAAATTTTGAAAAAGAAATCCTGTGAAAAGTCCCCGAAAACATTATTGAATTAGCTTAACAATGAACCGAAAACACCCGCTGTTCGCTCGCAATGTTTGCGTAGATCCCGCCTTCATTAACATGTCGCAAGAAAAACATTAATTCGATTTCCGCTTCTTCTTTATCAAAAAACGGTCCGACATGTAAGTTTTCTCTTGTTGAAAAATACCACTCCCCACTAATACAAAAGAAGCGTCTGTTTCTAAAGTTATTATTCGTAACCTCACCAATACGATACTGCATAGAAACCTCCCATCTTATCCAGCCCTAACAATCGCTAAAGCATTCCTATTAAGTTTAGAGAACTCCGTTAAAAACAGTATATTATTTTGTTCTATCGGGGCATTTTTTACCTCCAATATGATGGTGAGATTTGCGTCGCAGGGATAGTCGCGATAAACCTAAACACAATTACAATAAGGTCTGGATACAAACACTAGCCAACATAGGCGAGTGATCATTCATCCATGTCCATCAAGCAGCAAACTCGTTAAGGTAAAGAATAACCAACATTGATGACAGCATCAAAAAAGTCATGAGCCAGCGGGCTTGTATACATCGTTTACAAGTCTTTTTATTTCCTTGTATTTGAAATTTCGAACTGTTTACCATAAAAGCAACCTGGGTTAACTACATTATGCCAATCTGGCGTATTGAGAAACAGGGCATCTGCGATAGAACATTTACAGGACCAGCTGTCTTAGATGACGGGCTCTTAGCACACCGTATCAAAAGCGTCGCTCGCTAGGGGATCGCTGATTACGCAATTTCTTCTACACCACTTCCTCTGACTCAGTATTAATTGATACCAAAACTATTAAAACAGACTGTCATTGGCAAACAGCTATTCGTAAACGCATAAGCACAAATATCCCCTAAACATACCCGACTCTATTGTCGTTTCGGAATGTCCATTTCTTAACTCAGGCTTCAAAGCCGCACTCGCGTGACCTAAGGCAACACACTAAATCGAACCTAAGATAACAATAGTATCAATTTACACTGACGGCCGCTCGGATAGTAAGCTCTCTACCATTGGCCTGAGCTATAAGTTATAGCTGATATTCACACCTACTGACGGTACAATATTGTAATTGAAGAAATACCGATAAACCATTATACGGAATAGCGATGAATACCAATCCGACAATTGATCAAGAAAAGACTAGCCACCCTGCCTTTGAATGGATACGTAGCCAAGCCATCGACTCACTAAATATTACGGTGGAAGAGTATCGCCACAGAAAAACGGGCGCAGTCCACTATCATATGGACGCAGACAATGACGAGAATGTCTTTCTAGTAGCCTTGCGCACTGTTCCTATGGACTCTCGTGGTGTCGCCCACATTCTCGAACACACGGCCTTGTGTGGCAGCCAACGGTACCCGGTTCGCGACCCCTTTTTCATGATGATTCGTCGATCGCTCAATACCTTTATGAATGCGTTTACCAGTTCCGATTGGACCGCCTATCCTTTTGCCAGTCAAAATAGGAAAGATTTCAACAATTTATTAGACGTTTACCTGGATGCGGTTTTTTTCTCAAGATTAGACGAATTGGACTTTTTGCAAGAAGGTCACCGCATAGAGTTTGAGGAGACTGATAATTCTGACAGCAAATTGGTATACAAAGGCGTTGTATTTAACGAAATGAAAGGTGCTATGAGCTCTGTTCCCAGCACGCTCTGGCAAACTCTCAGCAAACACCTGTTTCCCACCACGACCTATCATTTTAACAGTGGCGGCGACCCCGAACATATCCCGGACCTAAGCTATCGGGATCTCAAGGATTTTTATAAAACTCATTATCATCCCAGCAATGCGATCTTCATGACTTACGGTGATATTTCAGCCAAAGAACACCAAAGTAGCTTTGAACAACTAGCCTTGTCTCAATTTGAAGCGCTAGACGTGCATATTCAGGTTCCGGAAGAACAGCGTTACGACAAGCCCATCAGAGCGATAGAAAGTTACGCATTTAATGAAGAGGGAAGCTGTGAAAACAAGACACATGTAGTGATGGGTTGGCTAATGGGACAGAGTGCCAACCTGCAGGAGCTTTTACAGGCCCAACTACTGGCAAGCGTATTGCTCGATAACAGTAACTCACCCTTGCAAAGAGTTCTGGAAACCACTGACTTAGCGAATTCCCCTTCACCTTTGTGCGGTCTCGAAGATTCAATGCGCGAACTGACTTTTGTCTGCGGCGTAGAGGGCGCAAGCACAGAGGACGTCGATGCGATTGAGCAGTTAATATTGGATACCTTAGGTGATGTAGCCCAGAACGGCGTTCCGCAACAACAAGTGGAATCAGTATTACATCAGTTAGAACTGCATCAGCGAGAAGTGGGCGGCGACGGTTATCCTTACGGATTGCAACTCATTCTCGCGGCAATGGGCAGCGCAACGCATCGGGGTGATCCCATTTCCTTGCTGAACCTAGATCCGGTGTTGGAGCAATTACACGAAGATATCAAAGACCCCGCCTTCATCAAAGGCTTAGCTCAACATTTACTGGTTGATAACAATCACCGGGTTACGCTGATCATGACGCCCGACACAGAACTCGCTGCCAATCGCGACAAGACGGAAGCTGACAAACTTGAAGCAATAAAAGATCAAATGTCCGACGATGCAAAACAGCATCTCGTCACGCAAGCCAAAGCACTCAATGAACGTCAACTACAAAAAGATGACGAATCAATTTTGCCAAAGGTGGGACTGGAAGATGTACCGGGTGAGATCCGTAATATTACCGGCAAAAAAGTACAACTAGGAGGCATGCCAGCCACCTGTTACGCGCAGGGGACAAATGGGCTGATCTATCAACAAATACTCATAGAAATGCCAGAGTTATCTGCTGCACAAATCGCCGTACTCCCCTACTACACCAACTGCTTAACCGAACTCGGTGTCGGAGAAAAAGATTATCTCGAAACACAAGCATGGCAGGCTAATGTATGCGGTAGCATCAACGCTTTTACCAGTTTGCGCTGTGATCTGGACGATGCGCAAAACGTCAAAAGCTTTTTAGTACTGTCTTCAAAAGCTCTGGCCCGGAATCAGCAGGAACAAGCAACCCTAATGCAGAGCACGCTTAAAGAAGTGCACTTCGATGAACATTCACGGATGGGTGAACTGATCAGCCAGCAACGAGCCCGGAGAGAACAATCTGTAACAAATAATGGGCACGGTCTTGCCATGACAGCTGCAAGTAGTGGCATGAGTCCGATAGCGCGACTCAATCATGAGATTAGCGGACTCGCCGGCATTCAAGCTATTAAGCAACTCGACGATGATCTGCACGATGAAAAAAACCTTATTAACCACGCCAAGGAACTGGAGACAATACACCAGCTAATCCTAAAGTCTCCAAAACAATACTTGATTATTGCCGAAGAACACAACCTGTCTGACTGCCAACAAACCGTTGCAAAACTATGGCCCGACCAGGAAAAAACCAACCCTAACCATTTCACTTTAGCGCCGATTCGCGAAGCACGTAAGCAACTATGGATAGCTAATACCCAAGTTAATTTCTGCGCTAAGTCCTTCCCGACCGTAACATCTACTCACGCTGACGCCGGAGCCCTGACAGTTTTAGGTGGATTTCTTCGCAATGGTTTTTTGCATCGCGCCATCCGCGAACAAGGAGGCGCGTATGGCGGCGGTGCCAGTCAAGACTCCGGTATCGCAGCTTTTCGATTCTACTCATACCGTGATCCACGCCTAGAAGAAACATTGAATGATTTCGATGCCTCGATCCAATGGATGTTGGAGTCCGAACACGATGCTGAGCAACTCGAGCAAGCGATACTAGGTGTGATAAGCAGCCTCGACAAACCCGGGTCCCCCGCCGGCGAAGCAAAACAATCATTCCATAATCTCTTGTTTGGCCGAAGCCACGAATTCCGGCAAAAGTTCCGTCAAGCGATACTGGACGTATCCTTAGACGATTTGATAAGGGTAACGAAAAAATACCTCACACCGGATCAAGCCAGCACGGCAATCATTACAAGCCAAGCGAAATATAATCAACTTGACGGATTTGCTGAGGGAAATTCGCTTGAGGTCTTTACTTTGTAGGGGATCTTTTAATAATTTTTTGTTGAGACTATGAGCGCTTAATCGGTATTATATGCCGATCCGCTCACAGCCTTGGCGAGATCAAGCGAGAAACAACAAAAAGAGATAGCATTTGGAGACGGAAACGCCGCCTGTATCTAACAAACTTGTTATGCCAGACCGAGTTCAATTCTTTTCGATTATCCAAACTGGTTGGCAGATACCAAAAAAACTGAAAGCGGCTTTGTTAAGGGCGACGAATCGCTCAGTTCAAAAAGCGTTAACTATAAAAGCCGCTCTCATAGCAGATTTTTTTGAACCTTATTTCGACTCGACCGGAGCTGCGGCCTAATGCCGCTACCTATTTAGAGTTACCACATACACAGGAATCAGTAATGACCATGCTAAAAAGTATTCAGCTAGGAAAAAACAGTGGCCTGCGCGTTTCGGAACTGTGCCTTGGAACGATGAATTTCGGGCAGCCCGGAAGAGGTCATCAAGGTGACTGGACAATTGGAATCGACGGTGCACGGGAAATATTTCGTGCAGCCATTGATCGCGGCCTCAACTATTTCGACTGTGCCGATGTATATGGTCTGGGCGCGACCGAGGAAGTCGTAGGAAAAGTACTCACGGAATTGTTACCGAGGGACGAATATGTTCTGACCACAAAAGTAGCAATGCCGATGGGCAGCAGTCCAAATTTAAGCGGCCTATCCCGGAAGCATATTATCGAGGGCGTGGATAAAAGCTTGCAGCGTCTCGGCCACGACTACGTAGATCAGTTAATTATTCACCGCCATCCACACGGTGTTCCAGGGCAAGCAGACACCCCGATTGAAGAAACAATGGAAGCCTTGCACGATGTGGTGAAAGCCGGAAAAGTCCTGTACTTAGGGGGTTCTTCAATGTTCGCCTGGCAATTTGCGGAGTTACAACTCACAGCCAAAATGCACGGCTGGACTCAATTTATTTCCATGCAAAACCATTACAACCTGATCTATCGTGAGGAAGAAAGGGAAATGAACCCCTATTGCAAAAATTCCGGTGTGGCGTTAACGCCCTGGTCTCCATTGGCTCGAGGCATTCTTGCGGGAGCATACAAAGGTGGGTTCGACAAAGGCTCCACAAATCGGTCTCAAGGCGCAGACCGTAAGCGAACCGAAGGCCTATATCGAGGGGAAATGGATTTCAAAATCGCAGATCGTGTCTGCGAAGTAGCCGAAAAATACGGCAATACGCCCGCTCAAATATCGCTTGCCTGGTTATTGAGCAAGGACGAAGTGTATTCACCCGTAGTAGGTGTCAGTAAGATTTCCCAGCTTGATGATCTTGTCGGTGCTACCCAGATCAACCTCGAGGCCGCCGACATCACGTATTTAGAAGAGCTGTATCTGCCGTTAGAAAACCTTCTGTCAATAGGATATTCTTAAATAGGCTCATTCAGAGGCCATTGATATTTTACCGCAACTTTACTAGAAACGGATATGGACTCTGAAGATTATTTTCCGAACATGCGAGCAATCTTCACTTTCAAATAAGTGATCAATTTAGTGATCAATTTTTCTATCGAATGAGTGAATGAGTGAATGAGTGCGGACAATACCAGGGCTGCTAGGAAAAGTTTAACTGAAGCGGTGCGAATTCAAATTTAGCCGCTGAATATGTTCGTAGCTAAAACCACGATACTGGAAAAAACGAATTCTCTTAGCTATTTCTTTTGCATCGGCCGGTTTTGAATGGCCGTATTTTCGGTCCGACAAAGCTTCTAACAGTTCATTCCAATCAATATTGGCACAATCAAGTACTTGGGTCGCGATCGAGGACGCAACACCGCGGCCTGCAAGTTCATTGGCAATTCGTATTGGGCCGTGCTTCTTTTGAATCCGAGAACGCAGGAAGCTTTCCGCAAAGCGCTGGTCGCTCTGCAAATTATCTTCGGCCAAAATATTGACTACATCAGAGAGAATATCAATGGAAACTTCCCTGTCGCCGAAACGGCGAGAGAGCTTAGCAACAATTTCCTGTTGCGAATGTTCCCGGAAGGCCAGCAAATCCATTGCGGCCCTCCGAATTTCAAGATGAGTAATATCAGTCACGACTCAACTCTAGTTAATTTGCGAGCCAAGCAACTCGACTCAGACTTCAATCTAATCAGCTGCTTCGAGATCGTCGACAACCTTCAGGTCGGGGGTAACTTTTGCTCCGAGTAGATCCTGCCGTATTTTTGATTCAATAGCATCGGCAATGGCTGGATTATCCAGCAAGAACTTTGCAGCATTAGCTTTTCCCTGACCAATTTTGTCACCGTTATAGGCATACCATGCACCGGCTTTGTCGACCAAACCTTGCTTGACACCGAGATCGATAACTTCGCCCATACGATAAATGCCCTTGCCGTACATAATCTGGAATTCAGCTTGTTTAAACGGTGGGGCCACCTTATTTTTAACAACCTTTACACGTGTTTCATTACCAATGACTTCGTCGCCATCTTTCACCGCACCGGTGCGGCGAATATCCAAACGAACCGAAGAATAAAATTTCAGCGCGTTACCACCCGTTGTCGTTTCTGGACTGCCAAACATAACGCCAATTTTCATTCGAATCTGGTTAATGAAAATCACCAAACAATTGGCATTTTTAATATTCCCTGTCATTTTCCGCATCGCTTGGGACATCATTCGCGCAGCGAGTCCCATATGGGAATCGCCAATATCACCATCAATTTCAGCTTTCGGCGTTAACGCCGCAACGGAATCGACAACCACCACATCGACCGATCCGGAACGAACCAACATATCGGTGATTTCCAAGGCCTGTTCACCGGTATCTGGCTGTGATACCAACATGTTGTCGATATCAACCCCTAACTTTTCTGCGTAGGAAGGATCCAATGCATGCTCTGCATCGATAAATGCACAGGTAGCACCTTGCTTTTGCGCTTCCGCGATAACACTTAAGGTTAGCGTTGTTTTACCCGACGATTCAGGTCCGTAAATTTCAACGATTCTACCTTTAGGTAAACCGCCTATTCCAAGCGCTATATCCAAACCTAAAGAACCGGTAGAAATCGCCGGTATCGCTTGACGCGACTCTTCACCCATTTTCATTATCGACCCTTTACCAAACTGTCGCTCAATTTGGGACAGGGCTGCTTGTAGGGCTTTTTCTTTATTAGCATCCATAATTTTTCTCTCTTTTTTCACTAGGCTCAACAGGATGGAGGGCACAGGGGAGAATAATAAAACATGAATCACTATAGGCTCTGATAATGATTACTCCCTCCCCGCGGCGGGTACCCAACTGCAATTGTTGCTTGTGGTGCCCGATTACAAAACACTGTACACATAAACAGTATTTTTGGCAAATTATTTTTCCTTTAATTATCAATAACCGACAGTAATAATCAAGACCGGTCTATATGAACGCAATAATCATAGTAAAAACTGATGTTGTCAACGCCATTCGAACGCAGGATTATACCGGCAATGAGGTGGGAACTAAATCTTACCGTGCACTTTACAAGAGCGAATTTGATTGATTAAATCCAAGGCTTAGAAATTACCTATGTAAAAATGAAACAGGGAATAACATGACAGACTTTGTAACTTACGACCAGCAGGACGGCATTGCTACACTATCTATGGACGACGGCAAGGCAAATGCCTATGGCCCCTCAATGATCAGTGCTTTATCGGAAGCGCTCGAGCGCGCAAAGTCCGATGCAAAAGTTGTTCTAATAAAGGGCCGGCCCGGTATATTTTGCGCAGGATTTGATCTAAAGATTATGACGAAAGGCGAAGATGCTCGCCTAGACATGGTAAGTCGCGGCGCAGAGTTATTGCTTGATCTTTATATGCATCCCCAGCCGATAGTCATGGCATGTACAGGTCACGCTTTGGCCGCTGGAGCGGTACTGCTTATGTCGGCTGATTACCGAATAGGACTAAAGGGGGATTTCAAACTAGGCCTGAATGAAACAACGATTGGCATGACAATGCCTGCCTTCGGGATAGAAATGGCACGAGATCGACTTGGCTCAGAAAATTTAACTCAGGCCGTTTTAAATGCTCGCCTTTACAGCCCAGAAGAAGCGGTAACGGTTCACTACCTGGACGAAGCGGTCGACGAGAATCAATTTGAAAAAGCCCTTGGGACCAGGCTTGACGCAATGATGAGTATTGCCTCACCGGCCTTCGCCGCAACAAAGATTGGCATCCGCTCGGTGGTTGAAAAGAAGATACGTGAGAGTTTGGGCTAACGTTTGAGAAAACATGTTTGAGAAAATGGGTTTAAGAATGGCTGAAGACATTAGAAATCTGCAGCCTGCCCGAAAAGACTGTATTGCTTATCGCCTCAGTTAAACGAAGACGCGCCCAATTAGCGTCTAACAGCGTATTTCAAGCATTTATTAGATAAAACCCAGCCATTTCAGCTTAAATAGTCACTCAATCCAGAACCGAGCTCCGTACATTGACTCCCTGCCAATACCCATCAGTGCAGCCGAACCAACGACGTTATCGACGTTTAGACCTCGAGCTGTTAATACATCTGTGGTCTGCTGAACATCGGGGGCGTGTAAAATAAGTGCAAATAAGCCTTCGCCGCGTGTATTAAGAAATTCCTCCACCATATTCGCAAAACCCCGTCCGGGGTTTTCTACAGCGACTAGTTCGATGGCACCACCTGTGGGCGGATTACAAACCGCAGATCGTACGCCACGTTCTAAATCGCTGACCGCCGCACTCGTTTCTATTGCGAACTTGACAGCGTAGGTGTCGATGGCTTCTTCAATATCATGCACGGCAATAATGACCCGCTTAATACCGGATAAAGCTGGAGGATTTTCTCCAGGTTGATGATCACTGTCGTGACCGACATAAGAGTCTATCGGATAAATCCGAATTAAGACTCCGTGGGTTGAATTAGGATGGACATCTCTACCGCCGGCGCCGTCCATTCGCGGTAATACGTTGAGACCACGCTCAATGAGTTCCTTGGCCTCGGCATCGGGGTCGGCAGCTTCCAGCATTAAGGCGAAATGCCCTTCACCCCGACGATCAATGAATTTCTGTAGGCTTTGACTCAGAGCGGTGCCCGGATCACCCGGTGACATTATTTCGATATTACTCCCTTCATCAGGTATACACATAGCCAGTTTTGCGCCCAAAGTGTCGACACTTTCAGGCGAAAGATCTACCACCGGCATACCCAATTTATCTCTAAACGTCGCAACAGCATGATCGAAATCATTAACGGCAATAGCAATACGTGGCATCCCGGTTATCATACTCGGCACCCCGCCAATCGATGAGAGCTAAACATAGCTTACTCCACGTATCTGTTCTTATTGAAGTAAAAATACTAATCAAAGTCATGTAAATTAGATAATACGACTTATATTGGCAACGTCAACCGAGAGCGCCCCTTTCACTAATTGAAATCATCGTTCGCGATATAGACAGTTAAGCCAGCTCTTTCTGCCGTAGAAAAAGAGAAGAACCCAACAGCACGAGAATGACGACACCACAAAAATAGATGGGCAAACTATAACTATCCGTGACATCCAGCCCAACACTAAACAATGCAGGGCCGATAGCACTGGCAAAAACCATTAAGGAGGTGCACAAACCGCTGATAGCACCAAGATGAATGGGCCCAAAATAGCGAATAAATGCCAAATTTGAGACCACCCCCCATAAACCGCCCCCTGCGCCAATGCCCAGTATCATTAACAGTAAACCCCATTGACTGCCCAAATTTAGCAAGCCAAAAGCACCGAACAAAAAGCTCAATAACATAAAGAAAATAAAGGGCCTCAGTGGTCTGTTATCGGCCTGCCAGCTTGCCAGAAGATTCACGCTTGTGGACACAAGAGCCGAGGGAAGAAAAAATGCAAATGCTTGCTTCTCATCCCTCCCCGCAAGCTCAAAAATCGACACAATGTGAAAGGTAATGGCAGTAATGAGCAGGGAGTGAATTGAAAGGCTCAAACTGATCAACCAAAACGCACGGCTCTTTCTGGCCTGGTCGAGGGTAAAACTATTCGGTAACTTAGCCACTGAATCCTGGTTTTGATCGATAGCTTTGCCATCCGGCATAACGCCGCATTCTTGAGGATTATCGCGTAAAAATATGACTGCTACGACAGCGAAAACCAAACCAACCACAAACGCCATCAGCCAGAGAGTGCCTCTCCAGCCTACGTCAGCGATCATCCACGCTAGTAAAAGAGGAGACATCGAAAAACCGAGACTGACAAAAACACCTCGAATACCGCTGACCAATCCGCGTCTCCGCTCAAACCACACTAGCAAAATGTTCCGGGACGCACTAGTCAGTACTCCTTGCCCCCAAAATCTAACGCCAAAATAACCTAACATGATAGCGATAAAACTTATCGCAGTACCGCCACCGAAAAAACTGGAAACTTGGCCGACAAAACTAATAAAAATAACCATTAAACCAAGAGCAACGCTGGCCACTGGAATCATGATTCTCCCGCCCCAGCGATCATATAACACTCCGGCACGGGTCAACAGCAGAGCAGATGCGACTGTTCCCAACAAATAGGCCATCGACAATTGTGTCCGGGTCAAATCCAGGGCGACGATCAAAAAATCGGTAAACACCGCCATCCCCATTGTTTGGCCGGGAATACTGGCCAGGAAACCGAGAGTGCTCAATAGCATAATCACCCAACCGTAAAAAAACGGCAGCTTCTCGACCTTAAAGGGTTTGCTGGCTGATAGAGGCGACAATTTCATTATTTATACGTTCTTCATGTCGTGTAGATTTTTTGAAAAGCTTTGCAGTATTATCGATATATCCATGCAAATATTGACTAACTGAAAATCAAGAGTAGTTTTTTCCTTGGATTCGCTGGGGTTATTGCCGTAAAACCCGGCGAGGTTTCCCGCCCACTTCACGCCGACAAGAACTTTATCCAGCACGAATTGAAACGCCTTCGTTTCAACATCCAATGCTTGTCCTAACGCTGCTGATAAATCCTCTAGGCCTATCGATACCGCACCCAGCACGTCAAGATTCAGGGTACGAACAATTTCCTAGGTATTTTCAACAAATCCCTTCCAGCTGCTCATGTATTTAATAAAATCTTCGCCGAGCCCTTGCCGCCGTAAATAATCCACGGAAACCGGATTTTTGACCGGCGTAAAATCACTGTTAGCTTGCATTAGTAGAGGATAGTCATGATGAAGTATTGCGGCTCTGCCGAGCAGAATAAAATCTACACCTTGCTCTATACAAGTCACAGCCTCTTCGGGTGTTCTAATTTTCCCCGCGACACCAAGGCGGACACTTCCGCGCTTAAGTTCCGTGAAATAGGACATAAGAGTTCGCCCCTTAAAAGCCTCTTCATTGGGTTCTTTAAATACATCCCACAATGACATATCGAGAAAATCTATCTGTGCCTCTGCCATCAATCGACGAGCAAGCTCTATAATTTCCGTAAGAACCACATCAAATCTTTCCGGTGAAAGCCTCACCCCAATAAGGAAATTAGGCTGACAACGTTCACGAATCCCTCTAATAATGTCAAACAAGATCCGTGCGCGGTTCTCGAGTGTACCTCCGTAGCAATCCGTTCGTTTGTTGATCGTCGGGCTCAAAAACTGGCAGAGGATATATCCGTGTGCACCGTGAATCTCAACGCCACTAAACCCAGCGCGTTCCGCCCGAACCGCTGCACAAATAAAATCCTCAATGAGTTGCTCTATCTCTTGAATCGACAACCCTCGGGCACCGGTTTCCTCGTTATCGGAGGGGCACACGATATTATCGCCAACCAGTGCTTTCGGGCTACGCATACCCGCGTGATGTAACTGCGCAACCGCTAGGCTATCTTCCGCCAATATTCCCTTTGCAAGTTTGGAAAGTCCGCCTAAATGATCATCTGAAAAGATACCTAGTTGTCCCGGAAACCCTTGCCCGACCGCCTGAACATGCGCCGCACAGGTCATCGTCAGGCCAAAACCACCTTTCGCGCGCATCGACAGCCATTTGTATTCATCTTCAGAAAGTGTGCCATCGCCATTGGATTGCGAATTTGTGAGCGGTGCAAGCATAAAACGATTTTTCATACTTGGACTGCGGGAAAAAGACATGGGTTTGAAAATCTTTGTCATAGTTATGCTCTTGTTTACATCAAGGGAAAAAGCTATCTCACATAAGTGAAGCCGCCCATTGTACTCGTTAGGCTATTCGAAAAAAATCAGAGTAAGACCCATCATGAAATTTCAGACGCTAACACGTGCAAATTAACTCTTAGTAATTAGAGTTTGCTGGGGAATGCATTGCAAAAATCCATTTTTAGGCGGTGATAAAGCCTACCCTAAATTCAGAACAGTCTCGAACCCACCTGGATATGAACTCACTATATGAACTCACTATATGAGAAGCTCGGCGACATTGGCGTGTAGTGACATTGCGACCCGACGAGTTCGAGATAGCTGGCGAAACACGTTCGGTGAGAGTTCGTGCGGTGACGCCACCATGGGTCGCGGCATCTATCTATATCCATATCTATATCTGTCATCGCGCCGAATCTAACTTATGTTAGCGCTGAACATCAGGTCAGAGAAGCCAATGACAAATCCTACCGCAACAATATAAGCGCCAATTGCATTACGGCAACATAAATTAGGGCACGCTTAAAACAGTTCTATGCCCTCGGAAGAACTACCAACGGGAGCAGTTGCCTTTTGAAAACGAGATTTCACTCTTCGCTCAACATCTTTATCGACCTGACTGAGCTTAAAATTCGATAATTGCAAATTTACCGATTTAACTATATTTTCCAAATCTGTGGTCGACACGGTGTGAACCAAAGACCCTTCCAACACATCACTATTGAGCTCCGTCAGACTGTTAGTCGCTTCATTAGCCACCTCAGCGCTAGCGAGCTGTTGGTCTGCTGCATTTGAAATGGAGCGTGCTGACACGCTTATACTCTCAATGATAGTGACCAGATCCGACAATTGAACGTCGATTTGCTCTGCTTTTTCTGAATTTTCACTGCTGAATTCGCTGCTTTGCACCATCACATCTTCGAGATTAGCCGCGCCTTTCTGGATACTCATTAACATTTCATGGACTTCTTTGGTCGATTGTCGGGTGCGTTCCGCTAAAGAACGTACTTCATCGGCGACGACGGCGAATCCTCGGCCTTGCTCTCCCGCTCGCGCAGCTTCAATAGCAGCGTTTAACGCCAGCAAATTTGTTTGCTCAGCAATGGCATTGATGACTTCCACTATGCCGCCAATTTGATCGGTTTCGGCGGTTAGATTGGTCAATACGCTCTGCGACGTGCTGACGTGCTCCGACAATTGCGTAGCAACCTGGGCCATCACGGCCATCGAGTCTTTGCAGCCATTTACAGCGGTTTGGCCCTGGTCAATTTCAGACCCGATCGTACCTGACTGTCCCGCGACTTCTTCGGAATGCCGGGTAATATTGTCCATAGCGGCAACCATGTCGTTCGAAAAGGTCTTTTGTAACACCGCTTTTTGTGTGAAGTCGTTATAAGTGTCAGCCAACTCCTCAGACATGGGAACCAGTCGGCCGACCGGTGACTCCAGGTTTATGAGTGATTTTTCTGCTTTTTCCAGAAACTTATTAAAATTTCTTGCGATTGACCAATCTTTGTCGACATCCGGCTCCATGCGGTAAGTTAAGTCCAACTGGTCTTTAACAACAATACGACTTATCGATTCATTCAATTCAACCATATGTTGAGCGATAACACGGCTGCCGAGAACATAGAGGGTGACCAACAAAAAAACATCTTTCAAGACAGAAATGATCAGATTGTGGGTAAAGAAATAGCCTAAAGCCAAGTCGGATCCAACGATTACGAATCCGATAACTAGAAATACATGCCATCTTTGCATTACAAAACCTCATTATTGAGCAAATTATAGATTTCGGAACCTTAGTTTATTCAGCTTGATTATCGGCCGCTTTTACTTTTTGTCCAGTAATTTGACGAATATACTCAAAGCAAATTTAAATCAAACGATTTATTGTCCTTAAATCACCTTTGCGACCCACTGTCACTACGGTCCGGTATATCCACCTTATAGCGTTAATGTTACTAATAATTAAGTACCATCAAAGAAATGCCGTAGGTTATTCTAGCGAAGCGCTTTTGATAAAATCGGTGCCATTTTCAATCGTCAGAATTGAGTGTTAACAGCAAGCGGCTAACGGGTCTTGGAAAAGATTGAAGAACCTTCCGTATTGGCTCCTGTCAGCTAGCAAAAAACACCCAATGCTGGAAACGACCACGCGAATTCGCATTAGAAAGATTGCGGCAATTTGAAAAGCATCGATTTCATCGGAAGTCGAGACATCAATCGTTTCGTATTGTATACAAACCAAAATCACCTTTCGAACGTATTACCTACGTATCTTCACAAACGAAAGAGCCATGTCATTAGAAAAATTGAATCAATAAAAGGTATCGAGTAATTGACAACCGACCATTGCCGGCAAATTTTTAATAGATCGATGTCCTCAATAAGTAAATCAAGGTAAACTGTCGCTATTTTTTGGCAGGGGTTACAGCTGACCCCAATTCCATGGCCTATCGTAAAATTCTGGTAATATTGCTATCGATTCGCGACAAATTTTAATCGCCAATTTCCAAAGGGACTTCTGTCGTATGGTTTTCGATGTCAACATCGTAATATTATTTTATATCTTAACAATTTAGCCAAAATCTGTATCGCTAACCTATGATAACCGTCGTATAGCTGCGATTACTCGGGAGTATTAAACTTTGAATCAGAAATATGTGGTTTCTTTAATTATCGGAGCTGTCGTCGTTATTTGGCTGTTTTCAGGACAGGGAAATGAAACAGACGCGGGAAAAGTCTCTGTAACTGAAGAAAAGGTCGCAAAAATAATCCCCGCAGTAAGAGGCATGGAAAGCGTAGCAACTCTCCGCCAAATGCAACTCAATGTTCGTGGACGAACTGAAGAAAATAGAAAGGTGCAAGTCAGAGCAGAAGCTTCAGGTCAAATTGTCTCCTTGCCGCTGTCCAAAGGCGCGTCGGTAAAAAAAGGAGACCAGCTGTGTCAAATCGCCGTAGACTCTAAAGATAAAACTCTAATAGAGGCACAGGCGGTTCAACATCACGCTGAACTTGAATACAAAGGTGTAAAAGACCTCGGCAAACGCGGCTTACTCGCCGAAACAAACATCGCTAAATCAAAATCGGTACTTGAGTCAGCAAACGCGGCCTTGAGCAGAGCAAAATTACAACTAGCGCATACCAGTATAAAAAGTCCCTTTAGCGGAGTGATTGAAGAACAACCTGTAGAGCTCGGCGATTTTATGCGAATTGGCGACATCTGCGCACTGGTATTGGATGCAGACCCGATACTATTGGTAGGACAAATTGCCGAAAAAGATATCGGTAGTGTAAAACTTGGTGAAGAGGTCAGCGGTACTTTGATAACCGGTGAAAGAATTACTGGCATCATTGACTACATCAGTCAGTCTGCGAACGATGTGACAAGAGCCTATCGTATTGAAGTCGAAGTCAATAACCCCAACCTCGAGATCCGGGCCGGAATTACCTCGCAAATGTTGGTGCCGCTGGGCAGCCGTAAGGCTCACCACATCTCCCCGGCACTGCTTGTGTTAGACGACTCAGGGCTTTTAGGCATCAAAATCGTTAATGCGAAAAATGAAGTTGAGTTTTATACCGTAGAAATAATTGAAGAGGGACCGACTGGCATCTGGGTAACCGGGTTGCCAGACTCCGCAAAAATCATCGTCGTCGGACAAGAAACCGTATTTGCCGGGGATGTTGTTAAACTGGATGTCACGCCCCTCAACTCGCCCCAAAACAATGGCTAGGTAAACATAATGAATTTTATCTCTGTTGCTATCGAAAAAGCCAGAACCACGCTGAGCATTATGTTGATGTTGATGCTCAGTGGTTACGTGATTTATTTAGGCATTCCGCTGGAATCCAATCCGGACGTCTCTGTACCTGTCGTTGTCGTCACGGTTCCGCACGAGGGTATTTCTCCAGAGGATGCCGAACGTCTGATAGCAAAACCTATGGAATTGGAGCTAAGGAGTATTGAAGGTGTTGACGAAATCTCTTCAGTTTCTTCCGAAGGCGCCGCAACGATAATTATTGAATTCGACTCTTCGTTTGATTCCGATCAAGCCCTGCTAGATGTTAGGGAAGCGGTAGACACAGCCAAAGTTAAAATACCATCGACTTCGGAGGAGCCGATTGTTCAGGAAATTCAAGCAGCATCTTTTCCCGTACTAACTATTTCATTTGGTGGCGAAAACGTTCCAGAACGCGTACTTTATGCCATCGCTCTGCAAATGCGCGATAAACTCGAAGCCATTCCGGCGGTTTTGCAAGCTAAACTTCAAGGCCACCGCGAAGAATTGCTGGAAGTTCTTATCGACCCAGCACAACTCGAAGCCTATGGAATAACCAACGAAGAACTATTTCAGGCCGTAAGCTCCAATAATCGATTAATTGCCGCCGGCGCACTCGATACTGGCAAGGGGTCCTTCTCGGTAAAAGTACCCGGTCTACTAAAGAATGGCCGTGATGTTTTGGATTTACCGGTTAAATCGACCGTTGATGGAGTTATTACCCTTGCAAACGTGACTAACATACGGCGAACTTTCAAGGACGCGGTGAATTTTACCCGAGCCAATGGTTCTCCGGCGATTTCATTGGATATCTCAAAACGACAAGGCTCTAACTTGATTGACGTTGTTAACAAGGTCAAAGCGATTGTCGACGCCGAAAAATTAACATTGCCTCCGTCAGTAGAAGTCTACTACCTAAATGATCAAGCACCAGATACTCTAGCTCGAATCAATTCCTTAGAGGGTAATATCTCCACTGCCATGGTACTTGTTCTCACAGTGGTAGTTGCGGCCGTAGGACTGCGCTCCGGGATTCTAGTTGCTCTCGGCATTCCTTTTTCTTTTCTTTTCTCGTTTATAATTTTAAACATGATGGGATACACCTATAACTTTATGGTGATGTTTGGCCTATTACTTGGCTTAGGTATGTTGATAGACGGTGCCATAGTCGTGGTTGAATTTGCCGACCGCAAAATGACCGAAGGCATGATGCCTAAAAAAGCGTATATGCATGCCACTAAACGAATGTTTTGGCCAGTACTCGCCTCCGTTGCAACCACTCTGGCAGCGTTCCTTCCGTTAATGTTCTGGCCTGGTGTTACCGGCGACTTTATGAAATATCTGCCGGTTACGGTGTTCGCGGTGATGGGGGGCTCTCTATTGTACGCGCTCCTATTTGCACCAGTATTGGGAGCGCTTTTCTCCAAGCGACCCAACGCAAACGCGAAAACCTTACACTATTACGAAACACTGGAAGAAGGCGACACAACCACGCTAGGCGGGTTTACCGGGACCTACGCTCGGCTTCTTCAAAAAGCGGTTAATCACCCCTTCATTACTCTGGGAATTACCATTGTTGTGCTTTACAGCATTGTAAAATACTACGGGGAGAACTCTAACGGCACGGAATTCTTCACATCGGTAGACCCGGAATTCAGTCAGATTATGGTCTCTACCCAGGGTAATTTCTCCGCTGCGGAGATCCGGGACATCGTCGTCAACGTTGAAGATCGATTGATAGACGCGGGTTATTCCAAAAGCATTTATACGCGCACCGGAGCAGCGGGTTTTAGCACCTCATCGAACGGCAGTGCAAGCGATAATGTTGGATCTTTCTTTATCGAACTCACCCATCGCAGCACTCGAGAGGTATCGGGTTTCGATATTGAAGAAATCCACCGGGACATTACGAAGGATATTCCCGGCGTAAGAATTGATGTTCTAAATCCTGAACCGGGGCCGCCCGTCGGCAAAGCGGTTCAAATTCAGATGAGTGGCTTGGATATGAATGATTTAATCTCCACTTCTCGGATGATTAAACATTACATGGAAACCGAAATTGAAGGTTTAGTGGGCATCGACGACACCACACCTGTTCCCGGAATCGAATGGCAAATCACCGTCGACCGCGCTCAGGCTGCCATGTTAGGCGCTGATGTCACAGCGGTGGGTACAGCCGTACAATTACTAACAAACGGTGTCATGATCGGACAATACCGACCCGATGATGCCGAAGAAGAAATTGATATTAGAGTAAGGTATCCCGTTGACCAACGAGGTATTCACCAGCTCGATCAACTACGGGTGAATACGCGGTCTGGTCAAGTCCCGATTTCATCGTTTATTAAACGCGAACCGAAACCGGAAGTCAGCAGTATTCAAAGACTGGACGGTACTCGAGTGATGTTTGTTAGAGCGAATACCAAAGAAGGCGTACTGGCCGAAAATGTGGTGAAGCAAATAACAGAATGGCTCGAAACGAAGGAAACGCCTGCTGGAATCACCATCGAGTTCCGCGGTGCCAATGAAGAACAAACTAACTCCCTCATATTTATCGGCAAAGCATTTTCCCTGGCTCTGCTGCTGATGGCCGTTCTGTTAGTGACTCAATTTAATAATTTTTACCAATCGGCATTAATTTTGTCGGCTGTCATCATGTCAACAGTGGGTGTGCTATTAGGTCTTATCATTCTAGACCAGTCATTCAGCGCTATCATGACCGGCGTTGGTATCGTCGCGCTCGCGGGGATTATTGTAAACAACAATATCGTGTTGATTGACACCTATAACTATTTGCGCATCGAGCACAAACACTGGGATATCAGAGATGTTATTGTTCGTACCGGCGCACAGAGACTTCGTCCGGTTTTCCTGACAACCTTTACCACCGGGTTTGGTTTACTTCCTTTGGCATCGGGCATCTCGATAGATCTACTCTCGAGAGAAATAGAAGTTGGCGGACCGGTAGCGACATTTTGGGTAAAATTGGCATCATCAATAGTGGTCGGCCTGTCTTTCGCTACTGTATTAACATTAATTGTCACCCCAGCCATGTTAATAGTGCCCTATCACCTTCAAGCTTTCGGGCGTAAATTGAAGGCGCGATTACGATCGAAGAAAGACGCTAACAAGGGTAGTCCAGAAACCGTTTCTCCATAATAATTAGCACAGCAAGAAACAGGCAGGCGCCTACCGTGCCAGCCTAAATCGCTTAACGGACAATAAAACTGAGGGAAAACAATGCCGTTCGAAAAAATCAAGCTGGAAATCACGGAGAACAACGTCGCCGTTCTTACTCTCAATCACCCGGAAGCTTTAAACGCGATGGGGACGCAAATGTTGAGGGAAATTCCTATTGCGTTAAAGAAGATCACCGCATTAAAAGCCCGTTGCCTATTGATAACAGGGGAAGGCCGAGCTTTTTGTTCGGGCGCAAACCTGACAGACAGAGCTGTCGATAAGGCGCCCGACGACGACATGCTCGAAGGTATTCACTTAGAGCCCGACATGGGTGAGACTTTGGAAAATGTCTACCATCCGATTCTATTGACATTAAAAGAATTGGAGATGCCCATTGTGTGTGCTGTCAACGGTGTCGCGGCCGGTGTCGGTACCAGTTTTGCCATGATCGCCGATATTGTTATAGCGTCCAGATCCGCTTATTTTCTTCAGGCTTTTGCTCGAATCGGCTTGGTACCGGATGGCGGTGCCACCTTTATGTTGCCTCGGCTGATCGGCTGGGGACGTGCCATGGAGCTCGCTCTTCTGGCCGACAAACTACCTGCGGAAAAAGCCTTGGACTGGGGCCTCGTAAATAGAGTCGCCGACGACGACAAACTGATGGTCGATGCGATGGAAATGGCACTACGACTCGCTAAAGGGCCCAAATCCCTGACCATCATTCGCAAAGCCATGTGGGAAAGCTACAATAATAGTTTCGAACAGCAACTTCATGCTGAGCGTAAGTTTCAGCGAGAAGCTGGTCGCACAAAAGACAACAAGGAAGGTGTAAAAGCCTTTATAGAAAAGCGTCCGGCAGTCTTTTCCGGCGAGTAATAATTAAACTCTAACGCAATTGGCTGAACTCTAACGCAATTGATAATTGATCAATTACCTATTTTTCCAGCGGATCTGCACTGTAATGTGGCAAGTTGCCGAAGCTAAAATATCAAGCTCGGCAGCGTAGATAAAATATTTTCAGCGTACAGCGCCGATATATAATAAAAAATGAGAACTCAACAACAGTACAATTCTTTATCAAAACTTTACGCACAGCCAAACCATTAAGTAATTCGATTCTTATTATCCAATTACACTACGCCGAATCATAAAAAGAGCGCGACATGAACTCCCTAAAAAATCATTGGAAAGCACTACTATTCGCGCCTTTAATACTATTGCTAGTCGGCCACTTTTTCCTCGCTTATATAAGTCCCAATAACTTTGACCCTGAAGCGTATTTGAAAAAAAGACAAGAATACCAAGTGACGATTAAAAGAGACGTCTGGGGTGTACCTCACATCGAAGGGAAGAAAGACCGGGACACAGCGTTCGGGTTTGCCTTCGCGCAATCTGAGGATCATTACCAAACGATAGAAGATGCCATGCGGTTTTACCGCGGAATTCAAAGCGCTTCGAATGGCTACGAATCCATTCCTCTGGATTACCTGGTGCAGCTGCTAAACATATGGCCCTCGGTAGACCAACAATACGACACAGCTCTGTCCGATGAAATAAAAGAAATTCTTATCGGATTTACCGATGGCATAAACTATTGGGCAGCGAAAAACCCCGATGAGGTCGATCAAGGACTTTATCCCATTGTGCCGAAAGATCTCGTCGCCTCGTTTTCCCTTCAACACTTACTTTTTTATGGCATTCAAAAACCGATAATGGAGTTGTTTGAAGATACTCGAAAACACACAATTTCAATGGACTCTAATTCGACAGCATGGAAGTTGGTGGAAGAAACACCGCTGCCGGTTGGGTCTAATGCCTACGCGATATCCCCGTTGCGTTCCAGCGACGGCAGTACTCGTTTGTTAATAAATTCGCACCAACCTCTCACCGGACCTGTTGCATGGTATGAAGCTCATCTAAAAAGTGATGAAGGCTGGAATATTATGGGAGGGGCTTTTCCCGGATCGCCGCTTATCACTGTCGGCGCAAATAAACATGTCGCGTGGGGTGCCACTGTTAACCAACCCGATCTTGTAGACATTTATGTACTTGAAATCAATCCGAACAACGACAATCAATATCGACTCGACGATCAATGGCTCGATTTTGAAATCAAACAAGCCTCTTTTAAAGTCAAACTATTCGGCAACTTCTATTGGACTGTCGATCAAGACCTTTTCTATTCTAAACATGGTCCGGTACTGCGAAGAGATCACGGTAGTTATGCTATTCGATACGCTGGGCATGGCGAAATTCAGCAACCGCAACAATGGTTTGATATGAACAAAGCTGACAGCCTCAATACATGGAAAACAGCGATGGACCGTCTGGCAATATCAAGTTTCAATTTCGTTGTCGCCGATGACAGCGGTAACATCGGTTTTTTCCACAACTCCCAGTCGCCTATTCGGATGGAGGGACGCAATTGGAAAGAATATTTACCCGGTGATCGCAGCGATCTTATTTGGGACGAATACCTTCCCTTTGCGAAATTGCCACAGGTTGTCAATCCGGATAGTGGTTTTCTTTTGAGCACCAATCAATCACCTTTTGAAGTGACTGCCCAGGGCGATAATGTTTCCAGAACCGATTTTTCGGAAACATTTGGCTTTCCTAAAAGAATGACTAACCGGGCTACCCGAGGACTTGAGTTGTTTTCTGAAAACGATTCTATGACTCAGGACGATTTCCGCAACCTCAAATTTGATAATCACTATTCTGCGAATTCGCGAGCAATAAAATACCTAGCGGAATTGTTCGCGATCGAGTACGCGGACGGTAGCCCTTACAAAAAACCACTACAGCTGCTAAGAGACTGGGATCTCGGCACGGATATCGACAACATGGCGGCGGGGCTCGGAGTCTGCACCATTAGCGAAGAGTGGATTTCAGAACAAGCTAGGAAAACACCGCCGCCAGTCAAACAAGAATTCGAAAAATGTGTAGGCACACTGCTACAAAAGTTTGGCCGCACCGATATTCCCTGGGGCGAAATTAATCGGCTCAAGCGGGGCAAGATGGATATGCCCGTTGCCGGTGGTCCGGACGTACTTCGAGCAGTCTACGGTAGGGGTTTAGAAGAACACGGGCATCTTTCCGCCAGTGGTGGTGATGGTCTCTTTATCTTTGTCAGTTGGGATAAAGAGGGTAAACAATCAATTGAGAGTATTCACCAGTTCGGGAGCGCAACATTAGATGAAAGCTCACCCCACTTCGCTGATCAAATGCCACTATTTGTCGAGGAGAAAATGAAAAATACTTTCTTTGATTCTGCGAGTCTGGAGGACAATATCGAACGGGAATACGAACCATAGACTTGTTCGCAATACTCATCCATCTCATTTGGACGACAAATATAATGTGTTCGCCTTAGCCATCAAAATTGGAAATAACATGAATAATAAGAATCTTCTCACCACTATTTTACGCCACATAACGATTTCACTTGCAGTACTAACGATAACCGCTTGCTCGACAAAAGATGCCGTTACGGATGCAAAGAATCAAGAAGTTAGCAAGCCTGAAAACGCTTCGGCAAAAGTTTCAGTTCTGGTCGAAGGCTCCGACTTCCATGGAATTCACGGCTTAACCACCGATAGCGACGGCATGATTTACGTCGGCAGTGTGGTCGGAATGAACATTCACAAAGTCGACCCAAACACTTCAGATGTTAGCTTGTATCAAGCGGCACCGGAAGGACAAGCAGATGACCTTGAGTTTTCTGATGACGGCATTCTAGCTTGGACGGCATTTACTGAAGGAAAAGTGATGTCGCGGGATCCACGGGGTAATTTAAAAGTACTGGCTGAGGGACTGCCCGGAATTAACTCTATTGCCTACAATCTTGAAGGACGCTTATTTGCCACACAAGTGTTTTTGGGGGACGCCTTATACGAAATCGATAGAGATGGCGCAAAACCACCGCGGAAAATCATCGAGGGGATGGGTGGCCTCAACGGTTTTGACTTTGGGCCAGATGGGAAACTTTACGGCCCCTTGTGGTTTAAGGGTCAAGTAGTACAAGTTGATATTGATTCCGGAGAGTTAAAAGTCATTGCTGAAGGCTTTACTGTACCAGCGGCAGCCAATTTCGACTCAAAAGGCATACTGCATGTCATCGACAACGAAACGGGAGAAATTGTCCAAGTTGACATTGCCAGCGGTGAAAAGAAACTTGTCGCGACAGCACCCAGCAATCTTGATAACCTCGCCTTTGATGCAAAAGATAATCTTTATGTTACTAATATGTCTGACAATGCGATTTATCAGGTTGATCGTGTTTCCGGCGACATACGAACGATTGTCGGTGGCGCTCTAACCACTCCAGCTGGCATCGATATTCTTGGAGATACACTCTACATTGCCGACACATTCTCCCTATCTAAAGCAGATACGAAGACAGGTAAAGTATCTGATATTTCGCGAATCATTTCCGACCACGAGTATCCCGTTGCTGTATCGGCTACCGATAAAGTTATTGTAAACGCTTCGACGAATGCCGGCTTTGTTCAAGGTCACGATAGAACGACCTTCGAAAGACAATTCAGATGGACAGGTTTTCTCGCGCCGAGCGGTATACTGGCACGTGAAGACGGCAGCGTGATCGTCGCTGAAACGGGCTCTGGAAGAATCCTGCTAGTCAAAAACCAGGATGACCGGCAAGTCCTTGCTGAAAACCTTGCCGAACCGATTGGTTTAACAGAAGACGCAGCCAATAATATTTATTTCTCGGAAGCCGGGAGTGGCATGATCAAAGTCATCGACCATGAAAGCGGCAAGATAACGACGTGGGCGCAAGGTTTAAACGGTCCAGAAGGGATTGAATTTGACAGCAATGGCCTTCTTATCGTCGCCGAGGTGGGTGCCCAGCAACTGGTCAGTTTAGACGCTAATAAAAACAAGACGGTGATTGCGACAGACTTGCCTATCGGGCTAAAAGGTTATCCTATGTTGCCTGGTAGCTTTTTGCCTACCGGTGTAAGTGTTGATGCAGAAAACAGGATCTACTTGTCGTCCGACATAGACAATTCCATATTACTGATTGAACGGTAAAAACGAGTCACTGCGGGAATAAGTAATCTAAGCTCACTGGTACTAACTCGTAATAGTTCACTTGTACTAGTTCACTACTGCTATTAGCCGCCTGCTTAGATTGCTTTTCCATGCCTATATCGCGGGAGTCGATCTCCAACATACACAAAATGATTTCCAGCATCCAGACCTATCTTTTGATACTTCAGCCCAGCCAATCGGATTATAGGTAATCTGAAAGTTCTTCAAGCTGCATAAAATCCAAGTATTTTTTTATCACGTCAGTCGCTTCTTTTTCCGCATAGGATATACCGAGTAACAAATCGCCCGAGGGCTCCTCTTTAATCGATTTCATTATGACGTAAAAAGATGAACTTTTTTCCTCAAAAGGAAAACGGACATTGAGACTAGATGTTACTTTCTTTTCTATAAGTCCCTTAATCGATTCGATTTTTACAGACGCCTTCATTCGAAATAAACAACCACCTTCGCTAATATTGAGCAATACCCCTCGGTACTTGGTCTCGCCGATAAGTAGACCCGCCTGTAACATGCAAGGGTAACGGACTCCCTGGCGTAACTTGCGAATTTGAATGTTCTTAGGCAATGAACTCAATAGTAATTTACACGATTTAAGGTTGATGGCACGGACTTCTGACTTAAAAGCATAGATAACCCCATTGACTATCAGACGCATCACTAATTGCACGTTATCAGGGAATAACTCACCATAAGCCACGTCATCTTTTTGCAGCTGTTTCGCAGAAGGCAGCGATGTTAATAACACACCACCTTCATATCCAACAACGTTAGCTCGATACTTTAAGTTTCCATTTTCTCCAATCACATGGATGGCTGAACCGATCGCCACTTTGGAAATCAGCTCTTCTCTGGCAATAACTTTATCTTTACTCATTTTCTATCTACCAACTACTCGACTTCACTTGAAGTTGACCAATGCGCGGTAACGACTGATTAACGTAATTCCGTTACCCATCAAGCGTAACGACAAACGCAGGAGTCGACTATATTCTGATATGCACAATACAATTAGCTTAGACCCAAAATCACTGTTTGCCCTAGCCATTTTAAAGAACTATCGGAATAGCGACCGACTCGTACTCGAAAAGGTAAATCAACTAACTCAAACGACCAACAACGATCAACCGTCAATCGAACCGCTCTAACAAACACGTATAAACAGAAAAACCCCCGATTCGCAAATCGGAGGTTTTCAATACCCAGGCCCAAAGTGATATTTAGGGTGTTAGCTAAACGTCGACTCAGCCAACTTTCGACCTATCACTCTATCCCAAATACCTTACCAGGAATCGTGTTTTTGAGCTTCCGCTCGTCCTACAACCATGTGATGGACTTCATCCGGGCCATCGGCAAAACGTAAGTGACGCTGATTGGTATACATTGCGGCTAATGGTGTCCATTGTGAAATTCCTGTTGCACCATGAATCTGAATAGCCTGATCAATAATCGTGCATACTTTTTCAGGAACCATCGCTTTTACAGCACTCACATAGACGCGGGCTTCTTTGTTGCCGAGCACGTCCATTGCTTTAGCTGCCTGCAAAACCATTAATCGACAGGCATCGAGCTCGATACGTGCACGGGAAATCAACTCTAAATTTTTCCCCAATTTAAGAATCGGTTTACCAAAGGCTATACGACTTCCCGCACGTTTTACCATGAGCTCCAATGCCTTCTCACCTTGACCAATAGAGCGCATGCAATGGTGAATACGGCCAGGCCCTAAACGAACCTGAGATATCTCGAATCCACGACCTTCGCCCAACAACATGTTTTCTTTCGGTACACGAACATTATTAAATTTGATATGCATATGTCCACGCGGCGCATGATCTTCCGCAAACACTGCCATGCCTTCTAATATTTCAACACCTTCCGCATCGATGGGGACGAGAATCATTGATTGTTGCTTCGAGGGAGCAGCATCAGGACTGGTTTTAACCATTGTAATCATGATCTTACAGCGCGGGTCACCGGCACCTGAAATATAGTACTTCTCACCATTAATTACCCACTCATCGCCTTCCAGAACTGCAACCGTGCCTATGTTCTTTGCATCAGACGATGCCACGTTCGGCTCCGTCATTGCGTAGGCCGAGCGGATTTCACCATTCAACAAGGGCGTTAGCCACTTATCTTTTTGTTCCTCTGTTCCCACCCGTTCTAACACTTCCATATTACCTGTATCTGGCGCGCTACAGTTCAGCGACTCAGACGCCAATGGGTATTTACCCAATTCAGTGGCAATATATGCGTAGTCCAGATTGGTTAAACCTTCGCCAACTTCAGAATCTGGCAAAAAGAAGTTCCATAAACCTGACTCTTTTGCTTTCTTCTTAGCGCCTTCCAACAACTCTAATTGCCGTGGATGCCAAGACCAACGATCTTCCTTCCCCACTTCAAGCGCTGCAAATTCTTCGGTAATTGGCGCAACATTTTCTTCAATATGCTTCATAACAGCAAAATATAACGGTTTTGCTTTTTCTGACATTTCAAGATTGAACAAGCTTTCGTCGGCATTAGCCATGCTATTTCTCCTTTAGTAAAGTTAACTTTTCATCCTACAAATTTTTCTACAAACCTTCCTGCATGTTTATCTGCTATCTTTCCTAAACATATACACACAACGTCTGGATTTCCATCGCAGCGGAACTGGCATACACGGATTTTAAGCGTCATATCGAAGCGATATATGTATCCGCAAAAAGGCTTTTTTACCACGACTCGTGTTTTTGTGCTTCTGCACGACCAACAACCATGTGGTGAACTTCGTCCGGACCGTCAGCCAGCCGCAAACAACGTTGCTGAATATACATGTCTGCCAGTGGAGTCCATTGAGAAATACCCGTGGCGCCGTGCATCTGGATTGCTTGATCGATAATAATACACACTTTTTCGGGAACCATAGCCTTAACCGCACTCACATAAATTCTGGCTTCTTTGTTACCGAGAACATCCATCGCTTTAGCAGCCTGAAGTACCATCAGGCGACATGCATCAATTTCAATTCTTGCGCGTGAAATGACTTCTAAATTTTTCCCCAACTTGAGGATAGGCTTTCCGAATGCAATACGACTACCGGCACGTTTCACCATCAATTCCAACGCTTTCTCAGCCTGACCGATAGAACGCATGCAGTGATGAATACGCCCTGGACCGAGGCGAACCTGTGAAATCTCAAAACCTCGACCTTCTCCTAATAACATATTCTCTTTCGGAACGCGGACGTTATCAAACTTAATGTGCATATGGCCGTGAGGCGCATCATCCTTACCAAAAACCCCCATTCCTTCAATGATGTCTACGCCAGGATGATCCTTAGGAATCAGGATCATTGACTGCTGCTTCGACGGAGAAGCATCCGGACTCGTCTTAACCATGGTGATAAGTATTTTACATCGAGGATCACCGGCACCTGAAATATAGTATTTCTCTCCGTTGATAACCCACTCATCGCCATCTAATACGGCAGAAGTGCCTATATTCTTAGCATCAGAGGATGCATTATGAGGCTCGGTCATTGCGTAAGCTGATCGAATTTCGCCATTAAGTAAAGGGGTTAGCCATTCATCTTTTTGTGCCTGCGTGCCAACCCGCTCTAACACTTCCATATTACCTGTATCGGGAGCACTACAATTTAGCGTTTCCGAAGCCAAAGGGCTACGTCCCAATTCAGAAGCTATATAAGCGTAATCTAGGTTATTAAGCCCTTCCCCCGTTTCTGCGTCTGGCAAGAAAAAATTCCATAGCCCAGACTCTTTCGCCTTTTTCTTTGCGCCATCCAGAAGTTCTAGCTGTCGTGGGTGGTGCGACCAGCGATCTTCCTTGCCTTCATCCAGAGCAAAAAACTCTTCTGTAATGGGGTCAACGTTTTCTGTTATGTGTTTTTTTACCGCAAATATTAAAGGTTGCGCTTTTTCTGACATGGCGAGATTAAACAGACTTTCTGAAGGATCAGACATATTGTTACTCCATTATTAATTATTCATCACTAACTGCAAATTACGAAAAACAAGACTCACAGATAATGACACTGGGCCGAACCAAGATGCCGACAGCAGAATTTTCACTCGGCTGTAAACAGAACTTTTCAATTGCTGGGGCGCCTTAACTGATCAATAACAGCTTTCGGCACCCAGGTTTAAACCACTATTTGAGGCGATTTACGGCTTGTTCAGAGAGATCTAGCGAAGCCAGGATTCGATTGCGCATTTCCTCCATGTCGATACCTTCACTACTTTTTTGACCGGCTTTATAACGGGCGTAAACACCGTGTAATATTGCTGCGGTTTTCCAACGGTTGAAACCGATGTAGTAATCAAGTTTGTCTAAATTACGACCTGTACGCTCTGCGTACCGTTGCGCTAATTCACTTCGGATAGGAAAACCTGATGCGCCTGCACCGCCAAGGTTCAACGCTCGCTCCTCCTCGTTCTCTGGCCATGGGTTCAGCGCGTAAGCTAAATCAGCGAGCGGGTCTCCCAATGTCGAAATCTCCCAATCGACGACAGCTGCTACCTTGGAGTCAGCGCCAATCAGGCAATTGTGCAGTCCATAGTCGCCGTGCACAACCCGGGCTTTACCCTGGTCGGGCATGTTGTCCATAAAAAATTGCTGTAACTCATGAGCACGAGGATCATCCATTTGAGCAAACTCAATCGACGAATTCCATGAACGATACCAGGTCTTTAACTGACGTCCGACGTAGTTTTCTTTTTTCCCGAGTTCACTCAAACCTATTTCGTCCGGGTCCAACGAATGTAAATCAGCTAAGGCGTCAAAAAAGGAGTGTGCCAAAGTCACACGTCGATCTTCCGGAATCCACGCTTCGGTTTCTTCCTGAGTATATAACGGACGTCCATCAATCAACCCCATAATATAAAACCAGGCGCCGGTCACATCTGGGCTTTCACAAAAACCTATTGCTTCCGGCACAGGCACTGCGGTTGGACCCAGCGCGGAAATCAACGACCACTCGCGGCTCATATCGTGGGCTTTGGGTAAGAGCTCGCCCTGTGGAGGGCGGCGAATTACAGCATCTTTGCCATTGGCATCTTGTAGTTGATACGTAAGGTTAGAATGACCACCTTCTAGTCGAGTCCAACTAAACGGAGGGGTCAAGCCACTGACGTTTTCTTTGACCCAGTTTTCTACTGCGGGAATATCGTAACCTTCAGCGATCTGCTTACTCATTTTTTACCTCACGTTTGACATCGGTCTTGTTCTGTTTCGTTTTGTTGTTGCAGAAAATGGCATTTTATAGAGAAACGTTCTAAAGAAAAAAGACGAATCTGCTGTTATTACGCCTGTAGTTTCATGGACAAAATCGCTGACAGTTCTCCAAGCGCCTGCTCAGCTGAGGTTACTTTTATAGTCTGCATACCCATCGCCTTTGCGGGCTTGAGATTAATGCCCAAATCGTCTAAAAATACGGCTTCAGATGCGTCGATGCCCATTTTATCGCACGCCAGCTGATAGATGCGCGGGTCTGGCTTTCTAAAACCGACAAGGCTTGATTCGATGACGAAGTCAAAAAGCCCCATAATCTCAACAATTTTTTCAGCTTTTGAGTGATCGCTAGCCATACCCGGCCCCTCACCTGCTCCTTTGACGTTATTGGTAATACAGGCGATTCTATAATTTTTTTTAATCAATTTCAGAGCTTCCACCATTTCCGGACGAATGTGGCCGGACAATAATTTCATCACTTCCTTACCGGGGATACGGTGACCGGCTTTTTCAGTCTCTGCCGCAAATATAGGGTCAAATTCTTCCAGACTAACCGAACTACTTTCGAATTGAGCCCAGGCATTAGTATCGGGATCTTTTGCGTTGACCGATCTTATAAAATCTTTCGGTATCCCATTAGCTAATTCATAGCGATTAAAGGCTTCAAAAGGACTCGATGTGATCACTCCCCCAAAATCCCACAGCACAGCTTTGATCATAATTTATCCTTTTTAAATTTTTGCAAACTAAACGAGCTCTGTTGATTTTGTGTGCTTTCGAATGGAAATCAATTCATTCTTCAAAAATTGCGGGAATGAAATATGACACAAGAAAAATCGACAACAAGGTAAAAAATACAGCTTAGTCTGGTGGTTTATCAGCGGTAATAAGCGTGAGTGGAGGACTGTGAAGGCTACAAAATTGCAGTCAATACAATAGACCAAATCAAAAATAGCGAGGTGAGAAACCTGCAAAAAACGTCTTGCTCATTACGGTTTGGACTTCATTGTCCTTCCATACAGGAGTATGGAAGGGCGTGTAGGGACTTAAGGCACAAGATAGCTAGTGCTTACTAACTACCTTGTATCTATTACTGTCGACTACCATGCATCGTGTTTTTGTGCTTCCGCGCGACCCACTACCATGTGATGAACTTCATCAGGACCATCGGCAAGTCTTAAAGTACGCTGGCCAGCATACATTCCCGCCAGTGGGGTCCACTGCGAAATACCGGTAGCTCCGTGCATCTGAATAGCCTGGTCAATAATAATACATACTTTTTCAGGAACCATGGCCTTTATAGCGCTAACATAAACTCTGGCTTCCTTGTTACCGAGAACATCCATCGCTTTAGCTGCTTGAAGCACCATCAACCGACAGGCATCGATTTCGATACGTGCGCGAGAAATAACTTCAAGGTTTTTACCCAATTTGAGAATAGGTTTGCCAAAGGCGATACGGCTACCGGCACGTTTAACCATTAATTCGAGCGCTTTTTCAGCTTGCCCAATCGAACGCATACAGTGATGGATACGTCCTGGTCCCAAGCGAACTTGTGAAATTTCGAATCCACGACCTTCGCCTAACAACATATTCTCTTTGGGTACACGTACGTCAGTAAATTTAATATGCATATGGCCGTGGGGCGCATCGTCCTGACCAAATACCTGCATACCGTCTAGAATCTCTACCCCCGGTGCGTCAATAGGAACCAAAATCTGAGACTGCTGCTTGGAAGGTGCTGCATCCGGGCTAGTTTTCACCATCGTAATCATAATTTTACAGCGAGGATCGCCGGCGCCAGATATGTAATACTTTTCCCCATTGATGACCCATTCGTCGCCATCCAGTACGGCAGTAGTACTAATATTCTTAGCATCTGAAGACGCCATATTAGGCTCAGTCATCGCGAAAGCGGAACGGATCTCACCATTAAGCAAAGGTGTCAGCCATTTATCTTTCTGTTCCTGCGTACCGACACGTTCCAGTACTTCCATATTGCCAGTGTCTGGCGCGCTACAATTTAAAGTCTCAGAGGCTAGAGGGTTACGGCCCAACTCAGTAGCGATGTATGCGTAGTCTAGATTACTTAGACCTTCTCCCGTTTCAGCGTCGGGTAAAAAGAAATTCCACAAACCTGATTCTTTGGCTTTTTTCTTGGCGCCATCGAGTAATTCCAGTTGACGGGGGTGGTAAGACCAACGGTCTTCTTTACCTTCGTCCAATGCGAAAAACTCTTCAGTAATTGGTATCACGTTTTCTTCGATATGTTTTTTTACTGCAAACAACAGTGGCTGTGCTTTTTCAGACATAGTCAGATTAAATAGACTTTCTGTGTTATCTGGCATCTTTTTTCTCTCTGTTAATAATAATTTGGAGTGGTAATCTACAATAATTGACGCAAAAGCGCCATTTCTTTTGTTTGAGATATGTCAATTAACCCTTAAAATTTCGCGATTATTCACTGCCAAACAGAATGATATTTTCTTTTCGTGAGGGGTAGTAAGTTCCTAATTCGACAAGTTGAATCGCCGATAGGATAAAGAACGAACAACTTTTCTCTGTTGAATGATAGAGGAATAAGCCGGAGAATCGGAGCAGAAGGCTCTGCCATCGGCATCTTAGTTCCAGAACAAAGTTCAGACACCCTCTTACCTTTTTCTTTGGCAGTCGAAGGCCCTCGAGCCAGCCCTTTGCTTTTATGCTACCAGGCTGTCCTTGTTTCGAGTAATGGAGGGAAGTCCCGTACGAATTTGAGTTCAATAATGCTTACAAAGTTTGTACACGGTGAGCGTTTTTATAGAAAATCATTCAGCAAACCTAAAAAGATATCCAGCTGGTCATGGTGAACCCAATGTCCAGCATTGTTGACATTCTCGACTCTCACGTTTTGAATCAACGCTGCGCGACCATCCTTTTCAGGGTCCGATGCCCAACTTTCCGTACCGCGAACCAACATCGTGGGGCAGTTGATTTTCGAATTGAGATCGAGAGAGTCTTGCATGGGCATGCCTGTCGCAGGAAAAGCTCGCACATAATTGTCAAACTTCCAGCTAAAAGTACCATCTTCGTTTTGGTTAATACCATGAATTGTTAAATGAAGAGCTTGTGCTTCCGAAAGATGCGGATTCGCTTCTTTCATTCTGTTAGCAGCCTCTTCAATATTCGGATAGCGGCGGGGTTGCCAACCCGACAGCTTACGCATCTGTTTTACCCATCCACGCATACCGCTATCAATTTCAGTTTTCTCTCGTTTAGCAATCATCTCCGGCGACGGCCCCATACCTTCAATTGCTACCAGCTTGACAACTTTATCCGGGTAAATGCCGCTATAACGTAAAGAAATCCCACCGCCCATGGAATGTGACACAATACGTAGCGGTGCCAGCTTCAGCTGGTGAATAAGCTGGGCAATATCGTAAACGTAGTCCATGGTCGTGTACGTGCCGCCGCTAATCCACTGACTGTCGCCGTGCCCCCGTAAATCGGGCGCTATAACGTGATAGTCCTTGCACAATGAGCGCGCGACCCAATCCCAATTTCGACAATGATCCCTGCCGCCATGAACCAGTAATAGCGGTGGCGCCTCGGGATTCCCCCAATCGACATAATGTAAACGCAAACGTTGGGAAAAATAGGTATGAGAAGTTGGACCTGTAAGGGCACTCATTGCGGAACTCCAGTATTTTCACGGGCTTTACACTCAAGCCCGCTGGTCAGCTTAGCGAAATAGCTCAGTGGGCAACAACAGACTTTGGTTCATAATATGAACCTTTGCACTCACCAAAAAGCTCTTGAACTTGTGGATGGGCGACAACTTTGCCACTTTCATCATTTAGCAGATTTTGCTCGGATACATAAGCGATATAAGCGCTTTCACCATTTTCAGCGAGTAAATGATAATATGGCTGGTCTTTGATAGGCCGAACCTCTTCAGGAATGGACTGCCACCACTCCTCAGTATTGTTAAAGGTCGGGTCTACATCAAAAATTACACCTCTAAAAGAAAAAAAACGGTGACATACAACCTGCCCTATCCGAAATTTTGCATCACGTTGAAGCATGGGCATTTACCTCTCTAAAACATCGTTATATAGCTTTAAAATAATCTCAAACAAAGAAAGCTAGAAACAATGATCGAGAAGGCGATTATAAACGTCGGGAAGATCAATAGAAATACTTAACACGCCGCCCATGTTCCATAAGGTAATCCCTTTTAGTGTAGTCAAGGCTCTAAATATATTAGCTGTTTTAACAGCCTAAATAAATCAAATTGTGAAATGCTAACCCACATCGCTACTTTGTTGACTCCCTCCCAAAAGGTAATTTCCGCAATAAGACCAGATCCATCATCCCCAGGAGTCGATGCGTACTAGTGGAATGGGGGACTGGGGAATCGTTTATGGAACAATACCCACCCTATTGTCGCTGGTGCGAGGCACGGTTCTGAATCTCGTCTGTCAAAGGGATGTGGTAATAGCACAAAATGTTATTGAAGAAAATCACACCAGGTACTCTTTAACTGTGCCGACTGTGGACAGCGATTCACGTGAAGCTGCCGTCGAATAGAGTAAACCGCTTGCATCACCAATCGCGACTGTGTCGATGTGGGTGTATAGGTATCTGTGAATCGTAAACAACAGCTCAACAACTGAAGGGAATCGCGATAGTTTTTGACGGCGCAGGGTGATATTTTTAACTCAATTGGATATCCCTTGTCGATCGAGGAGCGACCACAGAGAAAACAGCTAAGCAATTAGCAAAGTGTTAGGACAAGCTGTTTAGAAACCATAAGTTTGATAATCGCTTGCTAGCACCTAACACCTTTTCTCAATGCTTCGACGCACCCGCTTAAGCCAGGATGTTCGGAGAGCACCAAACCAAGTGGAATCTCAGAACAAATTTCAGAAAATCTTCCTTTGCTTTCAAAACGCTGTCGAAATGTCTGTTCATCCAAAAGACTGATCAGCCGAGGCAGAATACCTCCCGAAATAAAAACTCCGTCAGTCGCTCCCATCATCAATGCGACGTCACCGGCGACAGAGCCTAGGATAGCGCAAAAGTCTGATACCGCTTTACCGCAGTATTCGTCTCCCGCAAAAGCTCCAGCAGTCACCCCTGAAGCTGGAAGCTCCCGATCATGGCCATCCAATACACAGTTAGCCCAATATAAATTCGCTAGGCCCATGCCCGATAATACGCGCTCAATCGAAACCCGATCGTAACGCTGCCATAATATCTTAAGCAAATCAGCTTCGTGATCAGAGGTAGGAGCAAATGCAATATGACCTGCTTCTGATGGCAATATGTGGCCCGAAGGCATCATTGCTGATACACCCAATCCAGTTCCCGGCCCAACGACTGCTTTCACTTGATCGCCGTGTGGTCGAGCTGCCCCAATCCATTTTAATTCCGAAGAAGTCAGCCCATCAATACTGAGTACTTGGGCGCTGAAGTCGTTAATGACAGTGACGTGGGTTGCGAGTGATTCCTGCAGTTCCGCGCGACTAAAAGCCCAATGATTATTGGGCAAGTCAATCCAGTCGGATTCGACCGGTCCCGCAACCGCAAGACATATCTGATCAACCTGCTCAACATGCCCACGTTCTATATAGGCATTTAACGCGTCGATTAAAAAAGTGAAATCAGCGCAGGGGAAAATCTCAATACCTAACAGTTCGCTGGAGTCCGAATGGACATAGGCGAACCGGGCATTCGTTCCGCCGATATCTGCGACAATGTTTACTGACTTGCTCATAGTAGCTTTCCGTTGGAGCGGTTGAAATTCAAACTTTATTTCTAAAACACATGACACAGCTGATAATAAAGACGCCTTAGACATTGCGACAGTATCTCAGTGGCAGTATCTCAGCGACAATATAGCTCAACCGTCTCTTTGCGAGTACTTATAGCTCGGACGCCTATATATGGATAGAAGAATCTAGCTCAATGAAGCGGCCACTTTGACAACATTCATCGTATTAGTGCCACCATGAACGTTATTATAATCGCCTTTAGATATAATTACCCAATCCCCCTCTGCAACCTCATTTCGAGACAGCAGTTCGTTGACGATGTTTTGGCTCATCTCCGGAGGCGTGACGCTGGTCAAATCATAAGGGACAGGAACAACACCTCGATAGAGTGCTACGCGGTTTTCAGTTCTCATGTTTCGGGTAAACGCGAACACGGGTATTGACGAGCTTATGCGTGACATCAGCAATGGCGTATTACCTGTTTCTGTCAAACTTATAATGGCTTTTACACCTGACAAGTGATTGGCAGTGTACATAACGGCCATAGCTACCGACTCATCCGCCTCGTTAAAACTTTGGTGTAACCGGTGTGAGGATATGTGAGCGGTAGGATGGCATTCTGCGCCCAAAATAATCCGATCCATGGCTTCGACCGCTTCAACTGGAAACCCCCCCGCGGCCGTTTCGCCGGATAACATGACGGCATCCGTCCCATCTAAAACAGCGTTAGCCACGTCAAAAACCTCTGCCCGAGTCGGCAGGGGGCTTTCAATCATTGACTCCATCATCTGCGTGGCGGTTATCACGACTTTGTTCAGTTGACGAGATCGCTTGATAAGATGCTTTTGCACCGCAATCAGTGCCGCATCCCCTATTTCTACGCCTAAATCACCCCGTGCCACCATAACTACATCGGACGCGCGAATAATACTGTCGAGTAATTCATTATCGGCGACCGCCTCGGCCCGCTCTATTTTCGACACGATTCCTGCATTGCCCCCCGCCGCTTCCATTGCATTGCGGGCATCCTGCAGATCTTCCGGACTGCGAACAAACGACACCGCTAAATAATCCACTCCAATATCTGCCGCCAGCAAAATGTCACGATAGTCCTTATCGGTTAAAGCACCCGCGGACAAACCGCCTCCTTCGCGATTAATACCCTTATTATTGGATAATTTTCCCGCCACGACGACAGAAGTCTCAATACATGAATTGTTGATATTGACGACTTCCAATACAACCCGACCATCGTCTAACAGCAGCCTGTCTCCTACAACAACTTCTTCCGGCAAGCTTTGATAGTCTAATCCAACCTGGTGCTGATTTCCCTCGGTCTTACCCAACGTCGCATCTAAATTAAAGTGGTCCCCCAGATTTAAGCATATAGGCCCATTCTTAAATTGAGCGATGCGAATTTTCGGTCCCTGTAAGTCGCCAAGGATAGCCACGGTCCTGCCATTTTTCTTGGCTAATTCACGAACTAGTTCGGCGCGCTGACGATGATCCTCTGCCTTGCCATGGGAAAAATTCATGCGCACAACGTTCACGCCCGCCATGATCAGACGCTCTAGTACTCCCTCTGTATCTGTTGCAGGACCGAGTGTTGCGACTATTTTTGTTCGACGATTCATGCGGCGTGAGACTCATTTAATTTGCCAACACTCATTAGGGCTAATGTGTTATCTAACATACGGTTAGAAAACCCCCACTCATTGTCATACCACGACATGACTTTAACCAAACGTCCGTTGACTCGAGTCTGGGTCGCATCAAAATTTGAAGACTCGGGAATATGATTAAAGTCTATCGATACCAGGGGTTCTTCGTTATAAGCAAGAACACCCGCCATAGCGCCTTTCGCCGCGTCCTTGATAATTTTGTTCACCTCCGCAACAGTGGTCTCGCGACTGGCGATAAACGTAAAATCAACCAATGAGACATTGACAGTCGGTACGCGAACAGCCATTCCATCCAACTTGCCGGCCAATTCGGGAAGCACCAAACCAACGGCCTGGGCCGCTCCAGTCTTTGTCGGAATCATCGATTGAGTAGCAGACCGAGCACGATAAATGTCAGAGTGATAGACGTCGTTAAGACTTTGATCATTGGTATAGGCGTGGATGGTCGTCATGGATCCCTGCTCAATGCCCAATGTATCATTGAGTGCTTTTGCCACTGGTGCTAAGCAGTTAGTCGTACAGGATGCATTAGATATAATCTTGCAGTCCTCGGTCAAAGTTTTGTCGTTCACACCAAAAACAATGGTCGCGTCTGCGTCATTCGCAGGTGCAGAGACGATGACCTTTTTAGCCCCGGCCTCAATATGTCCGTTGGCCTTATCGCGACTGGTAAATAAACCAGTACATTCGTAAACGACATCAATATTTAAGTCAGCCCACGGAAGTTGTCGAGGGTCGCGCTCCGAAACGGTAACCACCTCGTCGCCATTGATGATCATATTGTTATTTTTGACTTCAACAGTACCGGGAAAGCGGCCGTGCACGGAGTCATATTTGGTCAAATGAGCGTTAAACTCTGTATCACCCAAATCATTAATTGCCACCAACTGTATTGATTCTCGATAATTTGATTCATACAAAGCACGCAAGATATTTCGCCCAATACGACCAAAGCCATTTATTGCCACACGAATTGTCATAGATGTCACCCGAAGCTAGCGTTCATTGAATTATTTGTTTAATTTAGTTTCACGAATTTAACTTAATTACTTATTATCCTGTTAAATCGGCCAACTGCAAGCAAAAATGTAATTAAATTAGAACTAATTGTTTATAATTTGTACTTTTCTGCCAATTTATAACTTCTGGGAAAGATCTAGATAGACAAGTGATAAATTTAGATAAGGAAATCAACCGCTTATAATCTGAGAGTTAATATCGATGCCGTTAGGCACAAAAATTAAGAAACTAGCGGCGAGAAAGGGTAAGGCGAATCATTAAATTTAGAAGCTTAATCGAACCCCAAATAACGTAAACCGTAATTGGCTGGAATATTGATGCGCAGACTGATAGCCAGCTATAACTAAAGAAACACCGGTTATTGGCAACAAGGCAATTGGCGATCAGGGCAATAAAAAAAGAACCTGGCCTGATGATCCCAAGTCTGCCACTGCAAAAAAGTTTCCTTTTCTTACTGTTAAAGAAAAAAATGGAGAATTAGCTTTGTACGAAGTATTATCGATGAGCAGCCAAAACCGGTCGTAATGGCGGTTTAAAGCAATGATTAACGCGCAAGCGACGCTGATTGTTATGGCCGAACAATCGTTAAACATTTTGATGTTTTCTTAAATATCACAATTAGCCAAGCCGGGTAACACCATGACCAACAAACCGTTTAACCAACCTCTCAGCGGCAACGAAATGCCGCGCTTCGCAGGCCCAGGCACGATGTTTCGACTGCCCTCTGAAAAAAACGCCGATAACCTCGATATGGCGATTATAGGAGTCGGATTGGACATCGGCACCAGCAATCGCAACGGCACAAGATTTGGACCTCGGCAAATTCGCAATGAGTCAGCCATGGTTCGTCCATACGGAATGGCAACTCAGGCAGCCCCATTCGATTCGTTTCAAATAGCTGACATCGGCGATGTGCCGCTCAATACGTTCAATCTTCTCAAATCCATTGATATTATTGAAGACTTTTACGACGACGTATTAAGCTTCAATGCAAAACCTATCACGCTGGGAGGCGATCACACTATTTCGCTACCGATATTGCGCTCCTTAAGAAAAAAACACGGGCAAAAACTGGCTCTGGTTCATGTCGATGCCCATGCCGACATTAACGATGTCATGTTTGGGGAAAAAATTGCTCACGGCACGATTTTCAGACGTGCAGTTGAAGAAGGATTAGTCGACGGAAATAACATGATACAAATAGGCCTGCGCACCACCGGTTATGCCGCTGATGATTTTGACTGGACTCGTGAACAAGGTGGCAGGGTTGTTCCCGTCGAAGAGTGCTGGCACAAATCCCTAACACCGCTAATGACTGAGGTTCGCGAACATATTGGTGTCGATATGCCGGTCTATTTAACATTCGATATCGACGGACTAGATCCTTCTGTAGCGCCCGGGACAGGCACACCGGAACCCGGCGGTCTAACCAGCATACAAGGTATTGAAATTATTCGCGGCTGTTTTGGCTTAAATCTGGTGGGCTGCGACCTAGTCGAAGTATCGCCGCCCTACGACGCGACGGGAAACACTGCACTGCTAGCGGCAAATCTGGTGTTTGAAATGTTATGCTCTTTTCCAGGCTGCGTTCGCAGAAAATAGCGAGTATATAAGACCGGAGTTTCATCCCTAGAGAACTTCAGCTTTCGACCCAGTAGCAGCCACACTGGAAACGAGCAATCCCGAAATAGCTTTCGGAAGCTGAGTGGTTATTATATTTTGGCCGACGGTTAAATCGTTCCAACGGACTAATACCCGGTACTCTCCGTCGTCGGTTTGAAACTCTCCGATGCGCTCAACAGCAATACCTTTAAGCCTGTCGTCTACTACTTCATAAATACGGTTATTTTCATATAGAGATTGTATCGGCAAACTAATCACTCCCTCCTCTACCGGCATCACGATCGTAACGTCTACCACTCGCCCAATTTCAGGGAGATTACGTTGACTGTTAGCATCGATACTGAAAAACGCATCCAGCCCACTTTGTCCAGTTTTTACACTGTTTGAAAGTCTAGTTAGCTTCAAGTGAGTTCTGTTCTCGTTATTAGCAATAAAGCCCCGCACTGACTGATCTCTATCAAGGTACTTACGAAAACGATCGACATATTCGTTAGGTACTGGTGCCCTAATTTCAAATCCAGACGATTGTGCCATTGTGAGAAGAGGCTCACCGGGCACCGCATGACTACCTGAAGATGCCATTACGTTAAGAATAGGCCCATCGAATGGCGCTCTTACTAACGCTCTTTCCAAATTAAGGGTGGCCTGCTCAAGGCGCGCTACTGCCTGCCTTACTCTTGCTTGTTGTTCCAACAATCTACTGGGAAAATCAGCCATTTGACGCTTATGATTCTGGTATTCGATAGTCCGTTCGCTGGCCTGCAAAACGGCCTCATCGAGCACACCCTGCGAGATCATCCGCTTCTCGTGTAGCTCCTGATAGCGATGGAGTTTTTTCTGAGACAACTTAAATACCGAACTGAAATGTGCTTCGGTTTCTTGCATAAGCTTAAAATCCACTTCGATTGATTTTAAGCTAGCCTGATGCTGTGCCAAATCAGCTTCACTTTCACGCACCCGCAAGCTAAGCTCTCGATTATTTAGCTCTACTAAAACATCCCCTTCTTTTACCGTTTGGCCCTCCCGAACGTTCACTTTACGGATGATCTCCATCGTGTCAGATTGCATAATCGCAACATTTCTCGATTCGACTTTTCCATAAACGCTAAACATCGGAGAAATACTCGCTGGCTTAACAGCCGCGATGGATACTGGCCAGACTCGCTCCTGACTTTCCAGCGATTCTGGGTGTGGTGCACTAGCGTAAATCAGAACACTCATTATTGACGCTACAAACAGAACACTAACACTTGATATTATGCTGCGCGCCCGCAATAGTGATTGCTTGTCCGTTGGCAACGTGGATAACCTTGTCTCGAGCATGTTCATGAGGTAAGCCTATTGGTTGTGGAACCGGCTGATCGATAACCGGGAGTGAATGACAATTTCGATTTGGCGTTTTCCAACAACACAATCAATGCCGGAATAACTAGTAGCACCAACAAAGTCGCAAAAGACAAACCAAAACAGATAGTTACAGCGATAGGTTTCGTGTACATTGCCAGCGAGGAACCTTCAAACAACAACGGTGTTAATCCAGCAACGGTGGTTATAGATGTCAAAAGTACGGCCCTAAATCTTGAGCGAACTGATCGAGTCAAGGCGTCTACTAGCGTTTTCCCCGCTTCCAGATCGCGCTTTAAAAAGCTCATCAGGACAATGGAATCGTTGACCACAATTCCTGTCAGTGAGAAAAATGCCAGCATAGACATCGGACCAATATCCATCCCCATGACCAAATGCCCAAAGACAGCGCCCACCAGCCCAAAAGGTATCGCCATCATAATTGCCAGAGGCCACAGATAACTGGCAAAAACCCAAGCGAGAATTAAATAGATAAATATCAAGGTGAGCATTGCACCAACAGACATCGTTTCGAGCATTAAACGGTCCTGCTCTGACCGCCCACCCAGACCAAACTGCACATCGTACTTGTCTAATATCGCCTGCAGGCTATTGACTTTAATATCGTTAGTAATTGCCATGGCGTTGTTGATTTCGGAGTCAACCGTAGCACTCACTGAAATAGACTGTTTGGAATCGCGATGGCGAATCGTGTCGATACCACGACGGTTATAGAGAGTCGCGATATTGGCGAGAGCAACAAAATTTCCAGCGGGAGTTTGCACCGGCAATTGTTGCAATTTGGCCAAATTGTCGCGTTCGCTATCGGGAAGCACCACAACCACCTCAAGCTCAACGTCATTCTCATTGAATATTTGTACGCGCCTTCCACTGTAGGCCGCTCGTAATTGACGCCCAAGAGATTGCGAAGTAATACCCAGCGAACGTCCCGTCGAGGTTAAACTGAAAATGAGCTGCTCTTTTCCATAAGGGAGGTCATCGAGTACATTGCTCACACCAGAATGCGAGGCGAGAACGGCAGCCAATTCTTCTGCAGCGCCTTTTAAAGAATCAATGTTTTCGCCACTAAGAACAAAAGTTATGTCGGGCCGCCCATTGCCACTGCCTCCTGTCACATCCAAAATAAATTGTTCAACGTAGGCAGGTATCTCGATTTTTTCACGCCAGGATTCAACAAATTTCTTTGGCGAAAGAGACCGATCTTCTTCAAACACATATTGTCCCTGAACGGAGGCAAACTGTATTCCTGTTTTGCGCTCACTATTAATTTCTGCCAAATTTTTGTTTACCAACCATCCCGTTAGATTAATACTGTTAGTCTCTATATTAGTTGTGCTGAGCGCATCCTCCACGTGCTTGAGGAACGCTTCTCTCTGCGTTTGCGTGGCTGCAGAACTAAACTCCACATTTGCTTCGATAGACTCAAAGCTAAACCCCATTTTCATATCCAATGCTACATAACCTGAGCCCACTATAGCGATGGTGCACATCATCGTTCCAATTGCCGTGGAAAATGTTGTTCCGGGATAGGTCAACACTTTGCTCACTAACGGCATAAATCGTTCATCTCGAAATTTAGTAAAGCGGCGGTCAAAGCGGTGCCGGAAACTTTGCGCGTTATCGGTCTTGGCCTTTTCCAAAGCGTTACGCAGATGACCGGGCAATACCAAAAAGCATTCGACAAGGGACGCCACGATAACGCAGAGTAAAGCCGTCGGTAGCACAAGAATCATATCGCCCATTACACCACCAATCAGCAGCAACGGAATAAAAGCCGCCATGGTGGTCAGCGAGGAGGTCATCACTGGGACCCACATACGCTGCGCACCCGCTACAGCCGCTTGAGCTGGTGTCATACCTTCCTCAAAATGGGTTACGACGTCTTCTCCGACTACGATCGCGTCATCGACCACAATGCCAATGGCCATAATGAAGGCGAGTAGAGCAATGATGCTTATACCGTGCCCAAATAATCCGTGGAAAAGTGCCAGGCCAAGCAAAAAGCTAACGGGGATACCAATAGTCACCCACCAACCGACTCTGCCGCTTAGGAACAAAAACAAAATCCCAATGACTAGTACCAATCCCGACAGACCATTGCTAACAATGAGCTTCAATTGCGCGCCCAGCAGGTCCCAAACGTCCATCACTAATGTCACTTCAACACCGGGAGGCAAGGTCGGCTGGAGGTCCGCCAGCCATTTCTGAGAAATCTCTTCCGCGCGAAGAGCATCGCTACTAGTCGCCCTGAACAACGACATCGCTATCGCAGGCTGACCATAACGCTCGACGCTAGGCTGCCCATCCTGAGGCCTGCGTTGAACCTTGCCAATACTGTCGAACCGAACCAACTGGTCACCGGTTTCAATAATAAGCTGTTTGAAACCGTTGACATCGCGCTCCTGGTCCAGACTGCGGAGCTGGTGTGTACCCTGCCCACGCCCAATCGAGCCGGCGGGAACATTCTGGCTAACTTGCGCAATTTGTTCTGCTATTTCGTCCAGCGTTAGACCTAGCTCATGGAGTTGTTTTCCACCAACCGTCAAGGCAATCTCCTGAACTGGAAGACCATCAAAGCTAATACGCTCAATGCCTCGATCAAGTAGATCCTGCTCCATTGCTCTCACAATCGGAATCAGTTCATCGATAGTCCCAGGTCCGGTTATGGTAAATACCGCTACTTCCTCCAGGTCCTGTAGCCTACTTATCGCAGGAGTTTCGATACCAAGGGGGAAATTGCGAATACTAGCGACTCGCTGTTTGACCTGATCCATCGCCTGAGTCATGTCCACATCGAAATCGAAGCGCACATTGATGCTTGTATTACCGATAGATGTCCGGGACGACACTTCGTTGAGACCGGGAAGGTTTTTCATTTGCAGTTCGATCGGCAGTGTAACTAATTGCTCGAGGTCTTCCGCACTGGCTCCGCGCCAATCGACCGATACCACAACCAGCGGATAGTTCATTGGTGGATCTAACTGGCTTGGAATCGATTTTACCGCCCAAATGCCGGCCAGTATCATCATTACCATCGCCAAATTAGCTGCCACTCTGTGTTCGGCCAGTATTTTTATCATTGTGCTTCCGCTGTTCTTTGCTTTTGTAAGGGAGAAGATTGCAGAGGTGGCGCGATAGAAATAATCTTATACCTGTCTTCCACATCTAGATCGCCTATACCTATACCTCGATATCCATACGTTCTATACCCACCACATCAATATCCATACGCTTTATATGTATACCTTCCTATTTCACTATTCGTGCCAACTACATAAGTCGTTGAATTTCAAAGATATATTAATAACTTCGAATTTCCGTAAAGTTGATATGGTATATATGGCCATATAATTCGTTAAATAAACAAAATATTTAGCTAATACGACGGAGGCGTTCGTTATCTTTCCGACTCGTAAGAATCATTGCCTGGCCACTACCGTGACAATAACGCGACATTGAAAACCACGATTCGATCATTGTTCCTACCGAAAAAACATGATGATTATCAGGCAAAGAAATTATAGTGTTATAGTTAACTATAACAGTAAGTCATCAAAGATCAACCTTTTCCAATGGGTTTTTGGCCACCACCATCACCTGACGTAAGACTTTGAATTCCTGCGCCAGAAAAGAGCCATTCAGCCGTTTATGAAGAATTTACAAGCGAGTCAACGCCGCGACGTAACTATAGATAAGAGATTTAAGTTAGACTTTGACTGTCAAGAATAAGAAACAGTATTGGCATCCAAGATAACTTGCTGATGAAGCTTGCTTTCACGAGTTTATTACGGAATAAAGTTCATAAACCTTAAACGAAAAACGGGAAGCTCAATAGGCCTCCCGTCATTAGAAAATTCAGTAACAACAAAGTCGTTCGGTGGAAACACAAAATGCAATACTAGGCCACAGCCGCACCAGGACTACCTAAGTGTTCGTGTAACGCACCTAGGACCAAATCAGGATCCGAACGTCGTTGATAGTTTTCTGCTTGATCTATCCATCTCACAATACCTGTGGCGTCAATCAAAACCGTGGTCGGTATTGGAAGCGCCTTAGCTCCACCGGGCATACCACTGTGGATTCCCTGATTGCGAATACCCAGCTTATCGATTAATTCGCACTCTCGATCGGAGAGCATAATAGCTTTACAGCCATGTTTACTCATTTGTTCTTTTATCTGCTGAGGTTTATCGGTACAAACTGTCACTAGCTGCACATTCCACTTCTCGAGCTCCGACCGAAGCTCCTCCCACCGCTTTAATTCGGCGACGCAGTACGGTCACCAATGACCTCGGAAAAACTTCAATAATATGGGCTGTCCGCTAAGGCTACTAATATCAAACAGCTCTCCGTTTTCATCGGGTGCACTAAAGGTTGGTAGTCTCGAACCCGCCTGAAATTGGCCTGAACCGCCAGTCTGTTTACCGATAGCCACGGTTAAGAGAAAAAAAGCACCTGCGAAAATAGCAAGACCGGCTGCTATATTTGCCAACCAACTTCCCGTACCCAAGGCCAGTGCCGCAATACCGAGTCCGGCACTCAAAACCATCAATGCAACAAAAACAGACCGGTTTTTTGGAATGGAAACCGAAAATAGCAACATCGCCCAACGAACGGCTGTTGCTAGTGCAAGGCTAAAACCCAGAATAGCCAAGGTGAATCCGCTCATACTTTTAGACTCCCACAAAAATGAATTGGTTTTCTAATAGGGAACTCTTCAGGAATTACCTGTAATTCCGCTCACCCCCTACTTACCGAGCGACTCTTCGCACAGCCCCGCATTCATAATAGAGCCTTATGTGTACGAATCAACCCGATTCGGCTGAAAAGTTTAAGCTATCAGGATTGCAAAAAATGACCAGGCGCCAAGGCCCACTCGGTCCAGAGCTTTGGATAAACGATAATTCATAGTTTCACAGGACTTATATTTCATCACTTTAATGACGCGAGCTATTCGCGTGCGGGCAGTGATATGAAGCCATTGATATCATACCTTTGGTCGCTTTTGACGCTTTAGTCATACCTGGATCGCGCCTAGCAGATGAAAAAATGATGTGCGCTGATTCTCGAAATGACGAGAGACCACTTCACCACGTTCATTTATCGAGGATCCTACTGTGTGAGGAGTCATGGTGGGATAGAGTTGGCAATGATTACCAATAAACTAACCACACCACTGTCGAAATTTCCTGGAGGTCATTTTAGCTATGTGCTGCGGGTATGACCGGCCAACGGTCAATAATCTGGTCGCCACGTACGACCATCAGGCTCCCAAATTGCAGCAGAACCGCTTCCGATTGAGTGGGTCGAAGAAAGATAAAATCGTCGACGTCTATGTCCACCGATTCCGGCGCAGAATACCCCTGCTGATTGGAACTAACATAGGCAAAATGTGGCGCTAGCCCCGGCGGTGATTCGTTGAGGGCCAGCCAATTTCCACTGTAGCAGAAATACATCTGTGCCTGGTTTTTATCCCAACCTCGAATCAAGGGAGCACTCCAGTCAATAGCAGGTATTCGTGCACCTGCTAAACGTTTTAGTACCGGTGATGCTATAAATGCCGACGCTTCAAAGTCTTCGAGAATAGGAAGATCGTAATGAGTCGGTTTCATCAGGCAAGAGCCGGCAGACAAGTCATTGACCATTTCATCACCTTCATAGTGGCGAAACGTCGGACTACCTGCTCCGTTAAAACAGAGATTGCCGGTAAGCAACTTAGGGAAAGAACGATTCAATTGCTCGACACAAGCCGCGTAGCGCGCTTTAACTTTCGGCAACTCACGTTTCGCCATAAAATCTGGAATCCCCATTAAATGGGCGTCGTATCCCATAAATCCTGAATACGTCAGATACTTGGGGTTTTTTTCTATGATCGCGAGCGCTTCTTCTAACTGAGGCCCAGCTTCGAATCCACCGCGGTGTAATCCAACATCAAGTTCCAAATTAACGCGCATTTTAATACCCAGGGAACGAGCCAGCTGCAAGTACTGCGTCAACCTAACAGGGGTATCGATAAGCCACTGCAGCTGTTTTTCCGGGTCAAATACTGAACTTTTCTCAGACCCGATTTGGCCGGGCTCTATTTTTCCCATCTCAATGTTGCTAGGCTGAGTCAACTCTGAATTGAAATGCTCATGGTAGAATTTTTCGGCCGCCGCCACTGGCATGGGCTTTCCCATCAGAATATCAGACTGCGGATTTAGCGTTGCCATCGATTGTAAAAAAGGTCGATGGAAAACCATCAATGATTGCGTTTGTGCACGCCGCGCGACGTAAGAAACTAATTCCGGACTCGGGATAGACTTGGCGACCACCCGGTATGTCTTCTTGGGGCTCGCTCCAACTGAGGCGGTCACTCTATCAATATTTCGATCCAAGCGATCCAGGTCAATCACTAACACCGGAGTATCGATACCGTTGGCGCGCAAGGTCTTATTCAGCTGGGAAAAATAGGGATTATGGGGCCCGCCTTTATCTGCCGGTTTAGCAATTACAGCGGCGGCTACAAGTCCCGCCCCTCCTAACAATAACGTTCGTCTTTTTACCATGTTCAGCTCCCAAATATTTCCTTTAGATGGTCATTCATCAATTTGCCACGTGGATCTAACTCATTGCGCACGCGATGAAAATCTTGCCAATGGCGCGGATACAGTGCCGCTAACCGTTTGGCGTCCAAAGTATGAATCTTTCCCCAGTGCGGCCGCCCTGCATATTTCCAGAAAATAGGTTCTATTTCCGCAAACGGCGTTTTGTAATCCAGGTCACCAAATTGGTGAACGGAGATAGAACAACCATCCTGTCCCTCAAACATCGACAGCCAGATGTCATCTGCCTTGACGTAGCGATATTCCAGGGGAAAGGTAATCGGTAAATTCTTATCTTTAATGGTGCTCATAATCTCCCGGACACAAGCGGGACCAAATTCGGCAGGTACGGTGTACTCCATCTCTCTGAAACGTACAACCCGTACATGCGGAAACACCTGAAAGGACGATCCTGTTCGTATCGTCTCTGCATCACCCGCTAGGGCGGTGGAAAGAATTTTGTCGTACAGCTCCTCACCGACCAAAGGAACCCATGAGACTGCATCAAAGACGGTACGCAATGTATTCACCGCTTTTGGATCATCGCCGCCCACAGATACATCACCCGGCTGGGCTATATCAGTAGCAACGGTCAGGCAATTTGAGGCGTAGGGAATAGGAAAAAACTCGAAGTGCCTGTGGGCTTTGCAACGCGCTTCGATATCATCTAAAACATCACCCAACTTTTCTACTTTGTTGACTTCAGTGAGGTTAAACGACGCCTGATTTTGCAGAGTAATTTCCGACATAATACCCAAGGCACCAATCGACGTCCTACCCGCATGAAAGAATTCCGGGTTTTTTTCTGCCGTGCATTCCAGTAATTCGCCCGCTAAGGTTGCCAACTTAAACCCACTGACGTAGGAACTCATGGACCCAAAGCTGTTACCCGTCGCATGCACTGAGTTGGCAATGGCTCCTCCTATCGCGGGATAATCCATATCGGGCATGTTCGGTACTGCCTGGCCAACGGCGTGCAATATCGGCCCCATATCATGCATACGAGTTCCCGCTAGCAAAGTCGCCTGCATTTTTTCCGGATCATGACGAACAAGGCCACTGAGTAAATCCGTGGAAATCAAGGTATCGTTCGTTGGGACAACGCCACTAAAAGAATGACCCGCGCCTACCGCTCGAACCACCGACTTGGCAGATTTCAGAGCGCTGATCAGTTCGTCTTCAGAACGTGGAGACACTCTTGAACTCGGTGTGCAGGACTGATTCCCAGCCCAGTTTATCCAGGGCAACGGCTCGCCAGCTCTGTAAGAAACCGGCGACTGCGGCTCTGTACTCGGCGGACCGCAGCCACTTAAGGTCGTCCCAAACGCTGCAGAAATACCGACCGCCAATGAGTTGCGTAAAAATTTTCGTCGCTGCATTATTAATGTCCTTTCTGATCGGGCAAACCGGCGATGAACCGAATAAGAACACGGAAATCGTCTTCTGAGCAGGCACTACAATAGCCTAATGGCGGCATGCCTCCGATTCCGTGCACTACATTTTCTAGTATTTTGTCTTCACCCTTAGCCGATATACTGCGCCATTTTTCGGCGTTACCTATCAACGGAGCACCGGTCTCGGCACTCGCGTGGCATTGCAGGCAATTGTTCGCCAACAACATCATTTGTCTCTCGTCGATTTGTGCCAACAGGCCGCTGGAAAAACTTAGACAGCCGACGAGCATCAGTACATACAGCAGGTAACTATTAGCCTTCGACCTTCGACTCATTTTACGGATTAATAGCATAAGCACTCTTTCACTGGCAAAATTACTGGAAGTCATTATTAAAACCACGACTAGTAACGATGTCTAACATCAATAACTAAAACATTCGTTAAAAGTCTGGGTTAAAAATATTGATTAAGAATCTTGGTTAAAATCAATGGCTAAAAAAAACCGAACTGCCCCACAGACGACTCGGTAGTTAAGCAAACATTCCCTTTTATTATGCAGGAAACATTCGTCACAGCACGCCAATTCCGTACGCGACTTACCCACACTCTTTATCTTACTCAATTTATTCTCGCAACCAAGGGCGAAACGGGTAAACTAGGGGGACACTTTCGGAAAATAACGAGATTTAGTGCCGACACGTTCTGCCACTTTGTGGCCAATCCCTGTGCAATTGCTGGCCATCATTGCCACCGAGTTGAAACAACACGGCATATCGACGCAAGACCTACTTGCGGGCAGTGGTATCGCCGAGGAAATGCTCTTCGACCCGGAACAATTACTCCCCTACCGTGCGACATTGAGCATATTACAGCGAGCTTGCACGATTAGCCCTATCCCACATCTTGGTTTTTCTATCGGTGCCAAACAAACTCCGTCGGGATGGGGAATGTTAGGCTACGGAATTAACTGTTGTGCGACGGTAGAAGATGCTTTGAACATGGCCGTACAATACCACCGGGTGTCCAGTACCTTTGTTGAGGCTGAATTGCGCAGGAAGGATGACCTTTTGTATTGGATATCAAGACCGCCCGTCGATTTAGGGATGGCCTTACCTTGCGTCATTGAGGAAGAGTTTGCCAGCCTGTGTCGATCTACGCCATTGCTCACTGGTCAGAAGCCGCGATTACTAGAAGCACATTTTCAATATCCCGAACCGGATTACGTAGCGCTCTACCACGAAGTATTTGACTGCCCGTTAATTTTCTCATCCGATACCAATCAACTGGTGCTGAGCGCCGATATTCTTCAACAACCTATATTACAGGCCAATCCCTTAAGCGTTGCGGCCGCGGAGCGCCTATGTATCGAATTTCTTGCAGCCCATCCGACCACTGCTGATTTAGTGATGGATGTGCGGCAACTGATTCTTGAGCAACAGCACGGTTATTTGGACGAGGAATCCATTGCGGAGAAACTAAATATAACGTCGAGGACATTACGCAACCGACTGAGTCGGTTGGGTACAAGCTATCAAACAATTTTGAATGATTTGAAAGAGCAAGTTGCCAGAAATGATTTACTCAAATCAAGTCTCACCATCGCTGATATTGCCGACCGAACAGGATTCAGTGACTCCCGGTCTCTGCGAAGGGCATTCAAAAAATGGACGGGAATGACACCGGACGAATTCCGCCGTCAAAATGGCGTAAAGCAGTAAGGCTCTCGCTGACTGCCTTTCGCCGAGGGCACAATTAGACCGCAAAATTCAGTCATTGCTTAAACCAGTTGCCGGCAACCTGTAACGGTGTAGGATCGTTCGTCTTAGCGACCCAAACAACAATCCCTCGTCGAGACGAGTTTACACTAAGCGTTTTTGGCAGATCAAAAATCTCCGCCCTGCCTTTTCCACTCAGGCGATTCGTCCGATAGCCAATAACGACAAAATCATGTCGCAATTTCCTACCGCCATTTTCACCTGTCCGTACATCTGTTTCTATACCAAATCCCAAAATTGCTATGTGGGCCACTAAATCGTCGCCTGTGTTGTCGTCATAACTTAGCTCTATCTTTTCTTCCGATATGATCGCTTGCAAGTTGTGGGTCGGCAAGATAGCCGGCAGGGGTAATGACTTCCTTTTTGACCATAAACGCTGAAACCATCCGGTCCAACCTCGTCCATCGACTATAAAACCCGGCGTACCGACATTACGAGAGTAACCCTGCTCAGCATACCTTCTCTGACGCCGACTAAATTCTGCGGTCGCAAAAGGATCTTCCCAGCCTAAATCATCCCAATAATCAACATGAAAATTAATTGGAATGAGTTCCCTCCACAATTTTTTATTGTCGGTGAAATTTGAAAGCCATTTTTCCGCCGGCGGACAACTACTGCAGCCCTGCGATGTATAAAGTTCCAAAAGGGTTGTTGACGTCGGAGAGCTTCTAATCGTCAGTTCTGCCGCCGATAAGATTGCGCTCATAAAAAAAGTGACACAAAACATCGAGGAGCCACATAACAACTTGCGGAAGACTTTAATCATGGCATTAGCACCTTTTAATCCATTAAATTAATGACCTCAAAGTCGGATGAATCAATCGAAACATTTTAGAACTTCATTGTCGGACGCCAAAGTTTTGATTGGCACTGCCAACAGCGCTTTCCTATTAACTGAGTCACCCCCTCAACGCCCAAAGCAAACAGACTTCTTAGGATTAATTGTAAGGCACTATCCGGAAATCTTTATCCCGAAAATATCACGTATTTATAACGTTACAGTACATGGAAGCCGCCGAATTTTTCGACGTCAACAAGCGAAAAAAGACTTTCCTGTGCTGGTGACAAACCGTCCTTGCTTGCTGTATTGCATTTGGCGTCGCTCGCGCGCGTAGCAATGTTGAAGAAAACGTTGGCCATGAACGGAGCCTTACATTCATCAACGACCATGGAAGGCCTTTTAGAAAATCGACTAATGATTCGCAATAGCCTGTCCTATATCTGGCAAATCGTGGGCTTTCTCTGCTTCATGCGCCCAGATTACGGTAGAGTTCACATCAACATAAAAAGTGGCCGACCGTTGCCAGCGGGTACCGGTATCTTCTCGGTTACGAATCCCCTTAAAAAGTAACAAAAATACAGAAGCTAGAGTATCGAGCCCGGTAAAATGTTTCCGATCGGAAAAACCAATACCCCACCGGCCATGAAGTACTCGGGTATCATCGTGAATATGAGTGATACCGGCAGTGCCGCCGATGTTATCAAGCCAGTTCCGGGTAATTTCGTCATCGCCGTGTGTAACGGCAACGAACTCAATATCCGGATATTTACTGGAAAAATGCCGCATGGATTTTATCGTCGCCTCCGCAAACGGACAACCAGAGTGACGTAGAAAAGCAACAAATTTCTTAGCGGAAGATTGCACTCCCGGTAAAGATGGCGCCCTATCGCCCACTGACAAAGTACCAGCGACCTGCTGCTCGGCTGGCTTGGAAAACCCGATACCCATTGACGATTTCCTTTCAGTGAAATAGTTTGAAGAAGTAGTGATATTTTTAGATAGAGAAAACCGTTGCTCTTTGAGTTCGGTCCGGAAAATCACATACCATCGTGATCTGTCATCCCGCCATCCCGCCATCCCGTCAAAAACAGCAAAGTATAAAGCCATTGAGTGGCATTAATAAGCGGCTATCGGGCGATCGCCCAATTTTGATTTACGATCGCGGGACAAACGACTCTTTTCCGTCACAGCGTTTAATGAAAATTACAGTTACCGGTCACCTAGCAATTATCACCACAATGGCTATTACTGGATACTAGGGACTGCCTGAATAGGATTTTGTTCGACACACCTCATTAAATTTGGACAGGAAAGGTTTCAATGGAGTTAGATTTTTCTCACAAACTCAAACACCCTATTCGATTACCCATCATCTGATAATTATAGTAATGTATCACGGTTTCGTACCAACGATCCCTATACGATCTATCAACTGGAGCTCACATGTCTGACGTTTTATCCCAACCTCTCACGCTGCCCTGCGGTGTCGTAGTCCCCAATCGTTTATCAAAGGCCGCGATGACAGAAGGGCTGGCAACCAGCAGTGGACTCCCGACTCCTGAACTCGAGCGATTATACAAGTTATGGAGTGAGGGCGGAGCCGGCATGTTGCTATCGGGGAATATTCAGGTCGATGCGGACCATCTAGAACGGCCAGGCAACGTCGTCATCGACAAAGAGCCTGACGATACAATGAAAGCAGCGTTGGCCAGCTGGGCAACCGCGGCCACCAGTAACGGCAATCAGTTTTGGGCCCAGATTAGCCACGCCGGCCGACAGACCCAAACCAATGTTAATAAGCAACCGAAAGCACCGTCGGCGGTAAAAGTCGGTCTTCCCGGCGGCCAATTTGGCAAACCGATTGCACTCACCACAGAAGAAATAGCCGATATCGTGCGGCGCTTCGGTGTTTGCGCAGCTGCGTGTAAAGAAGCGGGGTTCACCGGCGTTCAAATTCATGCGGCACACGGTTATCTTCTCTCTCAGTTTTTGAGCCCTCGCAGTAATTTACGCGGCGATAATTATGGCGGCAGCTTAGAGAATCGGGCCCGCGCTTTGCTGGAATGTGTTGCGGCAGTGCGTTCTGCTGTCGGTCCTGATTTCCCTGTTGCCGTAAAACTGAATAGTGCTGACTTTCAGAAAGGCGGGTTCGCGTTCGAGGACAGCTTACAAGTCGCAAAGTGGCTCGAACATGCGAGTGTCGATCTTATAGAAATTTCCGGCGGTACCTATGAGCAACCGAAATTACTCGGCGTCGAAGGATTGGAAGAGGCGGAGGAACAAAACGTCCAACATTCAACCAAAATGCGCGAAGCCTATTTTGTTGATTTTGCTATTGCAATGCAGGAAAAGGTTTCGATACCGCTAATGGTTACCGGCGGCTTTCGTCATCGCGATGTAATGGAACAAGCTGTTTCAAGTGGCGGCGCAGATTTGATTGGAATCGGCAGGCCAATGTGTGTGATGACTGATGCCCCCAAGCAACTAATGAATGGCTTAGATGAACTCCCGCGTTACGAACGCGAACTCGCGTTCTTTCCCACGTGGCTGTCTTTCCTGAATGCAATCAAGCCCTTGCGGGCGATGGCGACCTTTGGCGTGCAGTTCTGGTTTTACGCGCAGCTCGACGAGTTGGGCACCAACGGACAAGCAGTGCCAGAGATTAGCCCTTTTTCTGCTACGCGGCGAGTCATGGCTTTGCAAAAGAAACTACTCGCGTAGTCGAGTAATAAGACAAAAGCCGTTTAACTGCTGTATCAAATGGATAAACGGTCCCGATAATTAGAGAATTCTTTAGCTGAGTTATTTATATGTCCGAAGATCCCTTGTATGTAGCCCGGCGCCCGGACCAATACATTCATTTCGAAGTGCAACAGTCAGCTTACGCAGGGAAAACCCGGAGCTATCTGCGTAAAAAAGGCATCCCTTTCCGCGCCTGCCTGACAGCACATCCACGTTATGCGAATATTGTTCGCACTAAGATGCCTCGTTGGCGTATACCCATTCTTGAAGCACCAGATGGGACTATCGTGCAGGATACCTCAGAGATTATCGACTTTCTGGAACAGCGCTATCCCGAGGATTCTATCTACCCCAGTGGTCCTCGCCAGCAATTCGTGGCCTTCCTTATCGAGGCTTATGGCGATGAGGGTCTATCTCGGCACATGATGCATTATCGTTGGAATTTTTCCGATAACGATACTTTTATGGCGCGAGAAATGGCACGCTCATCAGAGCCACAAAGTTCATTGCAGGAAGCCGATATCAAAGGCGAAAAATTCGTGCAGGCTATGCGAGATCATTTACCGGGTTTAGGTGTTTCGAACAGCGAGGTGCAACGCGTAACGGAAGAAAGCTGGATGGATATCCTAGACATTCTGGATGAGCACTTTAGGCTTTATCCGTATCTGCTGGGTGGCAAACCCTCATTAGGTGATTTTGGTTTGACGGTTGCCCATTTCGCCCATTTAGGTCGTGATCCGCATTCCCTGAGACTCATGCAAACTCGTGCTCCTTTCGTATTTCGGTGGGTAGAAAGAATGCAGGCCAGCGACGCCAACATGACTGAGTTTCCCGGTATGCAAGAAGCCTTTCTCGCCCATGATGAAGTTCCGGAAACGCTCATACCCTTACTACGATTGATCGCTGGAGAATTTGGCCCTCAAATCGAAGCCTGTATTAGCGGAATTGAAAAACGGGCGAGCGAGTTGCTTGCGACAGAGGGTAAAACCTCAGGGTTACCCGTATTGGTCAACGACCGCGCAAGCGGGGTCGGGCGATCTGAAATTGACATCCGCGGCGTTAAGGTTCCCGTCGGTCACACGCCTATTACACAGTGGAAGTTCCAACGTTCCTACGATTTCTATCAGAACCTCAGTGGCACTGCGCGCTCGTCGGTCAAACAACTTATTGATGTTTCGGGCCTGACGTCGCTTTATGAACGAGAAATAAAGTACCCAATCCTGCGAAGGAACTTTCGAGAGATATTCGCTTAGTAAATTTGCAGCTTTCAATGCGCTTACTACCGATTGTCTCGACCGCTTATTATCTTGACCGCCTGTCATTTTAACCGCTTGTGATTGTGGCCGCTTTAAGTGCTGGCCGCAACTGCTCATGGGCACTTACCTGGTGCCCATGAGTTTGCGCCGGTCGGATTTTTTACTCATAAATCAATGCCTCACGAACTGATTGACGCGATAGCATTTGCGCGGGAATAATCGCTGAACCTATACATAGCACAATGATAATCGGCAGGGATGTAATAAAGATCGGACCATCCAGCACCAAAGGGAACGGCGATTGGAAAAGTAAAATCCCAAGAAAGTGTGCGATCAGATAGCTAATGGGTAAACATAGCAAACATGCGACTGACCATGAAAATAACGCCATTGCAACTCCCTCAGTGACTAACATGCCAACTAAATGTTGACTCGAAGCACCGATAGCTCTTAACACACCAAGTTCTCGGGTGCGCTCTGTAATATTGGTGGATATTGCCAGGATTATTCCGCTTCCTGAAATAAAGAATATGATGAGGGTGAGTAACATCATCAGTGAGAAAATAATATTGAAATGACCGTCTATTACGTCAACGGCTGCATCAATTGTGGTAATCTGGAAAATATGAATCCCTGTCTGGCCCGCGACGATTTCCATCTGTTTCTTTAACTCAGCTGAATCCTCAGGGTTTTCTGCTTTAACATACACGGCATTTGCCTGCTTCACATCGGACGCATTGATAAACATCGTAGCAACGCCAATGACCTCAACAACGCCTTGCAAGACAAAATCTTTGGCGCTGCCGCGATATTTGACGGTGACTGTGTTACCAATGGTCAGTAGAGGATACTGTTCGGCGACTAACTGACTAATCACGATTCCATTGGATTCTGGATTTAGCCACTCTCCTTTCAGTTGCGTTAAGCGCAGCGAATTGGAATAGGGAGACAGTTCTATTAACGAAAGCGTCGCGGGAATGATCTTTTTCGAATCTATAATCACTGCGCTACTTTGCATAAAAGTTTCAACGCTTTTAATCCCTTCAATACCGCCAAAACTGTCAATTATCTCTTGCGAAGCATAACCATTGGTAAAACGAAGAGCGAGGTCCCACTGCTTGGATGATCGAACGCTCTCTACAACTTCATGCATGGATTTTGACAGATTGTAACTCGAAATAAGCACTGCACCTCCAATGCTTACCACTGCACAGCTTAAAAAAAATCGTGCTTTACGTCGAAACACATTGCGCAACACGAGGCGGGTGGCACTAGGAAGTATAGATAGCGCAAAAAACTGTCGTTGAATCCACGATTCTTTCATCTCAAGGTCGCTGGCCCCGAATTCGAGTAACGTTTCGCGAATATCTTTTTTTGCAGCTTGATAAATCGGAATTGAAGCGGCGAGAAGTGGAATAATCAAACCGGATATTAATTGGATTAGCGTCACCCAGTAAGGTACCCGGTAGTCGAGGATATCAATATTCATCATTGTGGCGAGTATATCTGCATAATATTTTGCAACCCAGTATGAAGGCACAACGCTCAGCAGCATGCCAACCACGCCCAGCGTTAATACGGCGCGGTAATATATTTTTCGAATATCATTCGGCTGCGCCCCTAGAGTTTTCATAATGCCAATTTGAATTTTATGCTTATGTAAAATGGCGGAATTCAAGTTAAAAACCAGTACTGCACTTAAGAGACACACCAGCGAGGCAAATACTTTCTGGATCATAAACATTCCATTAGTAATATTGGCGTGTGGATGTTTTCCAGGCTCTGGCACGACTATATTGCGATATTGAAACCCCTCGGAATTTAACCAGCCACCGATGGCTAAGGCGCGATTTTCCACATTACTATGGCTCAGATTGGTTTCCCTGAGACTTAACTTCAGCTGTTCAAAGTGTGCGACGCCCCCCATATTTATGTAGGTTTCTAGCGACACATAAGCGTAAACCACTTTTTCCCAGTCTGCTTGCGCTTGCATTACATCGTGTGTTGTCCCGACGATCTCCAATCGTCCCTTTACGCCTTTAGTGTCACTCAATTGCACTAACTCCCCGATCGCTCCCTTTAGAACTGTTAGCGCCTGTTGTTCGACCAATAACTGACCGGCAAGCGGAGGCCAGCTACCCTCGCCCGGGTTCAGTTTATCCATCTGAATGTCATCGAAGTCTCGAATGACAAAAAGTAGCAGCGGGAATTTATCACCTCTCACGTTCTGAATTTGGCCCGACACCAACATGCGGGTATCTGCCATTTTGACTTCCGGGTGTTTTTTCACCGCTTCCAGTAAACGATTTTCAAATGGTTCCGCCATATTGATAGTTAACGCAGCAGGATTGGCGCGCATGAAACTCTCGTTCATTTCACGGCTCAGAATCGAATAGGTATTTAGAATCACCCCTAATGTAAAAGTACTCACAGCAATGGAGAGGATCACTAATAAGGAGCGACCGCGCTGCGACCAAAGATCACGCCAGGATTTCAGCCAAATAGTATCGGGGCGAGGTAATTTAAACATAGCTATTCCCCTCCCGCACAGGCAGCGCCGAAACAATTTCGCCGTCCGTTATTGTCACTGTCCGCTGCGCATAATCTCGAGTGCAGGGATCATGAGAAACAATGATGACAGTTTTTCCTTGCCGATTAAGCTCCTCAAACAATGCAAATATTCGCATTGCTGTCTTGGAATCCAAATTTCCTGTGGGTTCATCCGCCAGAATGATGGGTGCATCATTGGCAAGCGATCTGGCAATAGCAACTCGTTGCTTTTCACCGCCGGAAAGAATGGCCGGAAACTTGTTCTCTTTGTCAACCAATCCCACTTTCCCGAGCAGTGCCCGCGCTCGAGTGCGGCGTTGCTTTGCCGCTATAGTTTTGCAAAAGTCCATCGGCAACATAATATTTTCAAGTACCGTCAGAGTAGGAATCAATTGAAAGAATTGAAAAACCAGACCAATATTTCGCCCTCGCCACGCGTCTAATGCGCCGGCCTTCAAGTGACTAATATCAGTACTATTAACTATCACTCGGCCACTGGAGCAGGAATCAATACCCGACATAATATTCAGCAACGTTGATTTACCACTGCCAGACTTACCAAAAATGCTGACAAATTCTCCACTTTGGATAGTTAAATCCATTGGCTTAAGCACCGAGATTAGACGGGATTCGCTTTTATAAGTTTTAGATATACCCTGTAAATTTATGATGTTGTTCATGCTGGCGTTTTACCTCTGTCTATTAGAATTCCACGAAAGTAAAAAGATTATGTGGAAAAATAGAGAAGAAAACGCCTCAGCCGAGGAATTGAGACCTAGATTTAATCAAAAGATGACTTTCGATAGGCAGAAGGGGTGGCTCCCGTAGATTTTTTGAAAATCCGGTTAAATGTTGCTTTGGAATTGAATCCCGAATTCATTGCAATTTCCAATACGGTCTTGCCTGTGTTGACAGGATTCGCAAATTCAATCTTGACTTGTTCTATGCGATAGCCGTTAACGAAATCAAAAAAGTTTCGACCGTCACTGGAATTGATTACCTGAGACAAATGGTGAACGTTGAGTTCTATTTGGTCCGCTAGAGCGCCTATACTCAGTTCCGGATCCAAATAGGGTTTTTCGCTTTGCATAAAGGCCCGCACTCGCTGCATATGTTGCGCAGCGTCGCGATCAGACATCCCCGACCTTTCATATTTACCGCTAACTTCGTCATTTTTTGTTTTGCTTGTTGGTTTGTCAATCGGCTCCAACAGACTATTTTCCGTAACATTCAAACTCTCAGGAGAAAACAGTTGCGGACGCTTTAATGTCTGAAACACCATAAAGTAGATGAGCGACGCCACGATAATCGCTGCCGACTTGTTGACAGACAGGTTGACTGCACCGTGATTCATTCCGTAAACAACACCTAATACTGAGTAACATAGTAATAGTGCTAGCAGCCCATCACCAACCCATGACTCACTGAGACGCTCTATTTCTGAGCATGATTGTTTCAGCCTTTGACGGTAGCGCTTGTGCTCTATTCGACACAAAAAGTAGTATAACCACAACTGGACATAGACAAAAAATGACAGAGCACTAACGGTAACGGTATAGGCATTAGTGGAGAGAAGGAACCGCTGTCGAGTAAATCCGAAGAAAAAGGCTGATAGATATAGGGTTAAAAACAGAAAAGGAATAAAATGTAGCGTGTTTTTACGCCAAGGATTATGCACGCCACTCAGGTTTTTCAAATACAAATAAAACAAGGGGCCGAATAGCAGCTGGAAAGGTTCTGTAAGACCGATCATCGAAATTGCCGCGCTCCCACTCTTCACGTTTAGAATCGTATTTGCAAAAACGCTAATGGCGAATGCGACAAAAATCAATTCCAGGAACATGTGCCTATTGTTACCAGCGGAAAGCCTAAAAATGGCCAGAGCCATTAAAATCGCGACCACGATACTGGTGGCAGTGCCGACGATGTAAATATGTTCCAACAGACTAATCGGCATTTAAATTTCCGACAGAAAGACACATAGCGCTGCCTTCACGACATATGGCGGTGTAATAAAGAGATCGTCCTGTTTTTAAACCAACTGATCTTAACCAGTCTCGGCGGTCTCATTTAGATTGCAAACCTTCTCACTCAGCTCCCACAATTTCCGAGCTACCACAGGGTTATTAGCTTCTTTGGTTGCTCTCGATTTTTTACAATGGGAATAATATTGGCCTCCAAGGTTTTCGGATTTCTCATACGCCGCACAAAATACCGTGGTCGAAGCCCCTTGGTTCGTGTTTTTTGTGAATGGACTGATCAGTTTCATGATAAAGGCGGCGCGGGAGTTTCTAGCGATATCGGTAGTAATAAGCGTACCGGGATGCAAGGAGCAAGCAGTTAAACCTCTATCCGAATAACGTCGTTGCAACTCATTAGCAAACAGCGTGTTTGACAGCTTAGCCTGGCCGTAGGACACCATAAAAGAGTACGTTAATTTTGAAAGCGGGTAATTAGACAAATTCAAAGTCGCCGGGTAGCGATGGCTTTCACTGGAAACCATCACTACTCTTGGTTCGTCCGCCGCCAGCAATTTATCCATCAGCAGATTCGTCAAAAGAAAATGTCCAAAATGACACACGCCAACGGTCATTTCCAGACCATCTTCAGTCTCGGTATATTTCGGTTGGGTCAGACCCGCATTGCAAATGAGCACGTCAATTTTATCTAAATCGAGCTGCTCACAAAACTGTCTGATATTTTCGAATGAGGCCAAATTAAGTTGCCTAAATTCTGCCTTCGCAGCGGGATGGAGTTTTTTGGCATTAGAAACCGCTTGCTCACCTTTTTCAGCACTGCGGCAAGCGAAAATAACCCTCGCTCCGACGGCAGCTAATGCTCTTGCAGCTTCATAGCCAATACCGGTGTTTGCTCCCGTGACTACAATATTCTTCCCGGCCAAATCGACATTATCCAGCACTTCATCCGCAGTAGTTCTCGACCCAAAAGGCTTTTTCTTTATCGATGCCGTTGCCATTTAATTTCCTTCTCTGGATTTCTTTAATTGGATTACTTCACTTAGATTTCTTTAACTAGACAATAAGCACGCTATCTTGCCTCAGTTTTATCAAACACGGAAGCCCTATATGAATAAGAAATAATGCAACTAAACAGACTCCGAAAGGCAAGGTTTGAAGTGCTGACAAAAAACGCGCAGCAATGGGTTAGTTTTCGTGTCAGACTTCCCAATTATTTAGCTCGTTAGTAGAAAATCGATTTCACAAACACCTGAGGAAAGGGGTAATTTATTCTCAAGGTGCTAGTTCGAAGGGCTTGTTCGAGGGTTCTAGCTCGAAGGTACTGGCGGAGTGTTACTAACCGGGAAGACAGCATTAGAACGTCTATATGGCAGCGACTGGTATGGGGTAGCTATGGAATAAACCGCAACTCGCGCTCTAACTGGTAGGATTTTAGCGAACCGTCAACAGGACAGTTGAAACTTAAATAGTAAGCACATAATTGCAAATTTTTAGTAAAACGGGTTTCCGTGCCGTATAACCGATCACCGACAATGGGATGTCCCTGTTCTGATAAGTGTTTACGGATTTGGTGTTTTCGTCCCGTTTCGATAATCACTTCCACCTCCGATTCGTCGAACTCTTCATCGTATCGTACCAGGGAGACATGGCTCAAAGCTGAGCGGGAATCGATGTCGGTGTTAATGCTAAGGTTTTCCCCAGATACCGGAAAATGACCATGAATAATCGCACGATACTTTTTTGTCAATTGTCTGTTCTGGAAGTACTGCGAAAAAGCGGCGGCGGCCGACTTTGTATGGGCAATAATAATCAATCCGGTAGCGGCTCGATCAAGCCGATGAACAATAAAAGTCGGGCGATCTTCCCTCTGCTCCACCATGCGGTTAATCGTACAATGATCCCCCCATTTCGACCCTTGACTATAAACACCATACGGCTTTATCCATATGCTGTAATCACCTTCATCGGCAATTTTAGTCGGTCGTTGAGCTTCTTCGGCGAGTATTTGTTCATTAAAATATAAGTGGACGATGTCGCCTTTCGCTAAAGTCTTTTTATGGCGTCGCAATCGTTGAACGCGGTTACCGGTTGACAGCCAAACAGCACCTTTCTTCATTGCCATTTTTATTTGTTGTTTCGAAAGACCGGTACTATCGGCAAGACAATCCACTGCATTGCCTTGATGTTGATCACTCATCGTCAAATGTTTTTCAATGATTATTGGCTGGTGGTTCATAGAGAGACTTTTTAGATATTATCCACGGTTAAACATGTTGTAAGCGACCGGCCAGTCAGTACGCGCCTAGTACAGGCCTAGTACCGGCCTAGCACAGTAAAACTCGTTACTGGTAATTGGTTGCAAGACCGCTCACGAGTATACACTATTGATACAGGGCTGCGATCAATGTGACAGCATCCCGCCCGATGATGTACTTTGAAAGCAAGGCAAATTTAATTGGCGCATACCCGACCTTAAACACCCACGCTGCCGAGCGGTACATTTAACACCTTTCTCAATTTTTCCCCTTTAGAATACATTCACGACTACGGTCTACACCGCTATGTGGACACAGAAAATTTACTGGAGTAGGCTCCATTCAAGAATGTCTTGTGCAAGGAATCCGCTATGCGTCATATTGTCATCCCCCTCGGCTTTAAAGAGACTCTTCATGCTGCACTAACCACTGTGATTATCGTACTAAACTCCTTAGTATCTTGCTTCAGATTATGTTGGCTTATCGCAGTATTATGGCCTCTTTCGACATCATCCTTTGCGCAGACCGAAGCTTCCTCCAACTTGGCCCAGCAAATGTATGTCGCTTATTACGGACGACCTGGCGATTCCGGAGGTTTAAGCTTTTGGGCAGCGCAATTCGATCAATCTAATAACCTTGACGCTGTGCTGTCTGCCTTCGGTGACTCCGCTGAATACCAGACTAGTTTCGGCTCGTTGTCCAATGAGCAGCTGGTTAATGGCTTGTTTACCCAAATGTTCAATCGCGATGCTGACCCCGAGGGCTTGATATTTTACGAGGGACGGCTGGAAACCGGCGCAGCGACCCTGGCATCGATAGCGAAACAAATTGCCGATGGTGCGATCAACGATGATGGGGACATCATTAATAATAAAATCGCTGCGGCGAACAGCTTTAGTCAACAAGTAAGTGACTTCGGCATCGATTACACAGAAGACGACATAGATTCTGCGAGGGGCATTTTACAGCAGATCGATGCCGGTAGTACCTCCCTCGACGAAGGACTAACTAGCGTCGATAACTGGATAAGCAGTGAGCGTATTATCAGCGGTGAAATGATCTATCGGCTGCGGCAACAAAGTGGCAACCAGTTTGCGTGTGTTCATTGTCACGCGTTGAATGAACCGGCAGACAACGGTTTTCGCCGTGCCGGTCACGCCATCGGCGACGCGCTGCGCAGACCCAGCTACAAAAATGGACTACTGGTTTCAATGCTCGATGCGGTGAACTCCTGTCTCAACGAGTGGATGGTTGCCGATAGCTGGACAGAGACCAGTGTCGAATGGCTCGCACTACAACAATTCCTCGAAGAACAGGCGGGAGATGAACAGGTCGACCCAATTTCCTTCAGCATTATCGAGCCTCCCCCGGACCTCACTGGCGGAGTTGCAGCAGACGGCAAGAATTTGTTCAACGAATCCTGCGCAATCTGCCACGCTAACGATGGCGAGGGCTCTAACGTGGCCCCGAAAGTTAATGGACTTAACCTTGAGCCGGACTATATTGCTCGTCGAGTCAGAACCAGTGGGCACGCCAACAGCACGGTCTATAATAATCTCACCGGCGGTGTAATGCCTTTCTGGTCCGCTGATAGACTCGATGACAGTGAGCTTCGACATTTGATTGCCTATTTAGTCAGCGGTGACTCAAGCGACGTCACCGATGATACCGGGACCGACGATCCTGGCAGTAGTGAATGCGCCGCAGACCATGAAAAAGTCGGACAGACCGCCATCCTCACCGAGTATTTTCACGACGTTGGCGGCGTCGCGCGGATTGAAGATAATTGCACCATCGTCGTATCCGGTTTCACCTATGACGGCAACGGTATTGTGGTTGAATTTTACGCCGGCCAGAACCGCGATTTTGACCCGCCCGCTGGATTCTCCATCAGCGAAGATATAAAAGGCACTCGTTTTACTGGCGGCACTTATACGATCACCTTGAATGACGGAGTAACCCTGGACGATTTTGACAGTATAAGTGTGTGGTGTGTTGATGCCGGAGTAAATTTTGGCGACGGAGTGTTTCAGTAGTCAGAGCTGACTCCGTCGGCATGTTTCGTCATTTTTCCTATGGCGATCGAGAACAGCTGAAAAAGACTCACTGCGCGCATAATTCAATAGCAGAGTTCATTACTACCGCCAGTTTTTCTGAATCAGCGGCTTTTTTCGAAACATAAAGAGAAATGGGAACCACCCCTACATCGATGCTCTTTAGCCCTGCCAGTAAATCGGGATTAATACCTTGAACAACGATTCCAGGAACGATGACGCCATCAAACCTACCAATTCGGACCAACTCTAAGGCTTGAGACCTACTATTAACTTCTTCAAACTGTACCTTTCGCTGCGCAAACAGACCGCCACCTCTAGACGAGCCTCGCACCGCTACAAACCGATATGCAGACAAATCGGCCGACAAATCAATATCTTTTGTCGTGTACAGTACATAGGTAATATATGCAAAAGGTTCAACAAAGGTCGCATAATTATCCCGTACCGGGAGACGAGAAAGTGGCAAGCCAATGTTTAACTCTCCAGAGGCCAGGAGATTCAGAACTCTTGGTTCTGGTAACAATTGAAGTTCGAAATCTACTCCTGATTTATCGAAAATACACTGTAGTAACTTAGCCTTGGAACCAATAAACTTCCCGTTTACAACGTTGAGTACCGTCAAGTTCTGTTCCACAACACCAACACGTATTGTGCGCGCGGCAACTTGGAAATGTAGTCCTAAGAAAACGACTAAAAGAATGACTTTAAGCATTTAACCTATACCTAATTTCAGTGGGCATAAAGACTTATGAGTCTCTAAACGGGCACCAACTCCAGTTGGGTACTTAGCCGAATATACAGTAAGTTGTGTAATGAATTAATAGATATAACTCAATTTATAGTACCAAAAAGATTGCACCAGACAAATCTTCCCGTAATTTTCGCCAATGTGATTGTTCAAAATGAAATCGCCGAGGTCTCCCGCATTGAGATCAGTCAATATAAACAATTCGATTAGTGATCGTAACAAAGGTACTCGCTCTTAAACATCTCAAAAAATGCCAGAGCGGGGTCGATTATCCGTTAGGAATGTTGCTCGTTCTATTTCGAAAAAAATGTAAACCGTCGGCCCCTCGGCTTGGGTATTTTGTTTTCCTGAGGCAAGGAGCAAAGGCGATTCATTCGCGTAAGACTGCCATCCGCATACTCCCAAATCAGTTGTTCGCCGTCTAAGTAGCGTTTCACTACAACAGGCCCCCAGCCAAATACATGAAAGTCCAATACCCCTTTGTTCCATATCATACCGGCAGACGTACGGCCGCAGTACTCTCTTTCACCCACTGTGAACAGCACTGCACCTTCGGTATCGTTAGATGTTTCACCTAGGGTACTGTTTGGACCGGCGTCATGAATAATTCCCGAGCTAGTTATCACAGTACGACGGCCGCATTGTTCAACGCGTTCCACGTGTCCCGTATGGCCACCTTCTCGGCCTATCCACAACCCTCGAATATCCGCGGCCCCCTCAACCAGAGGTTCAGTGCACTCAGCCAGTATCGGCAATGGAAAATGTCTGTAACTACATCCTGGCGTATTTCCTTTTGGGATATCTGCAGCCATCTTCCCACTTCCATCCAATACGGGTAGTTCGCAATAGTTGATTATGCTTCCATCACCGGCGAGAGTCTCCGGGTCAGTCGTTAACGGTGGGCGAGATGAAAAAAACATCAGCCAGAATCCCGCTATCGACAGCACGGAGAATATAACTAGAATACGAACCAGTAATTTTTTCACGTCAATTACCCCGAATGAATAGAGTGGCTAGGTCGTAAAATCCCGCTTCAGACAGCGTGCAAAGCCGCCTCGGTACTTTTGTCAAAAAAGTATTATTACATATATGACATCATATATGCCAATATATAACCCGCCAATAACCCTGTAATAAACGCGCTTTCGGCAGTGATTTTTTAAGGATGAAATACCACGACTTACATCAGGACTCTCTTCTGATTCTGATGCGCGAAATATCCACGGACAGATGAAGCCCACGATGTAGGAGTAGTGCTTAATCAATTTTAACGAATCAAAAACTGCCGTAAAGAATAAAAACAACCGTGCCGAGACCGACGGTCCAATAGATGTTACTCGTTTTCCAGGCAGCCACTATCGCGACAATCGCGGCACCCAAATAAGGATTATTTAAGGCCAAATTCAACTCGCTGTCCTTCACCAATATAATGGGCATACAGATAGCAGTTAATACCGCCGGCCCGCTAAACCTTAGGAAATCTCGTGCATTGGCACCGAGGCGAACGGGTAAACGCCCCTCAAGAAAAAGATAACGACTGGTAAAAATGATAAGGGCCAATAAAAAAATAATGAAAAAGTTCATCGACTACGCTCCCATAGATTTACCGAATAACCCGCCAGCATCGCCAGCAGGCCGGAAAAAATTAGACCGAGCTCCAATTGCCATATCGAAAAAGTAACTGAAGCGACTCCCGCCACAATCACGGTGACTAGGACAGACAATGATTTGATACTGGGCACGACAAGCGCAATGAAGGTTGCAGCGATCGCAAAATCCAGTCCCAGCTCAGTCAAGTCGGGCAGTGAAGCACCCGCCACTATTCCGATAAAAGTCCAGATGTTCCATGCTAGGTAAAAGCTACCTCCGGCACCCAGTGCATAATACAGTCGTAATCGGCTTTTGTAGGCACGTCGGTGACCCGATAGAGCAAAGAGCTCGTCGGTCAAAAGAAACCCAAGGGATAAGCGCCAGCGCAAAGAATGGCCTTTTATCCGTTCACGCAAAGTCAGGCCATAAAGAAAATGACGAGAGGTAATGACCAAAGCACTGAACAAAATAGTGAATAAGCTCGCGTTGTCGGCGATAAGTTCAATAGCGACAATTTGTACGGCACCGCCAAAAACGATGGCTGAAAATGCTTGGGATTCCAACCAGGTAAAACCCCGTTGCACAGCGAGAGAACCAAAGAGCACACCCCAAGGCAGTACAGCCAGGCTGAGTGGAAGCATGTCGAACGCACCCTTGAAAGCAGCAAAGCGATAAACTCGGCGATTTTTCTGCAAACCCGCTTACTCCTTCTGGTTATGCGCGCTGATTGGGTAATTGGCGTGTACTCGCATAGGAACGCGAGTATAGCAGGCTAACAATGACAGTATAGATATCGTTTTTAAACATGAGGACGCTGTTAGTAGCCACTATATTGCATATATGTTGCAAAGACTGAGAAGCCGCCTAAGCGTGCGTCCGTCATTTTTTACAAGCAACTTTAAACAGAAACGCTATCTAGAAGCAGAAAAGAACATAAATTAAAAGACAATATTCCTTCTCTGCACGTTTGGATAGTTGAAGATCCTGTGTTTCCCTAAACTAATCACGTTTTTAACGACGAAGACTGGCTGAAAGCTCGCCCCTCCCCTTCCGCTTGGAGTATTTATCCGGTTATTTGGTTGCCAAATTTATTCGGACTGATACTTCATCCTTACATACATTTTGTTTACACTTGCGATACTCTTGGAGAAAAAATTATGCTTACAGCGTCATTTCGCTACTTTACGGGCACGGTATCCGTGCTAGTTTACCTTTTCAACACCCTCTTTTGGGTAGTCCCTATCGTATTGTTGTCATTTCTCAAATTAGTGCCAGTCAAACCGTGGCAAACCTTTATTTCCCATCTTCTAGATGGTTGTGCCACGTTTTGGATCAGCGTTAACAGTGCTAACCAGAATGTGTTTAGCCGTACCCAAATCGACGTTACTGGCGATCACCAACTGTCTCAAAAAGACTGGTATCTGGTGATTTCGAACCATCAGACGTGGGTAGATATATTAGTGTTGCAACGTACATTTAATCGAAAAATTCCTTTTCTAAAGTTCTTTCTAAAAAAGGAGCTAATTTGGGTACCTTTTTTAGGAATAGCCTGGTGGGCGCTCGATTTTCCTTTTATGCAGCGTTACACCAAAGCGTTTCTTGAGAAAAACCCGCATCTTAAAGGTAAGGACTTAGAATCTACCCGCAAGGCCTGTGAAAAATTTCGGGTTAAACCCGTTAGCATTATGAATTTTCTGGAGGGAACGCGCTGGACCGAGAAAAAGCACCAAAAACAAAACAACCAGTACACTCATTTACTCAATCCTAGAGCGGGCGGCATGGCCTTTGTGTTAAGTGCCATGGGTGATCAATTGCATAAACTGCTGGATGTTACTATCTACTACCCGGATGGTGTCCCCACTTTCTGGGATTTCGTTTGTGGTAAGGTGCAAAATGTTCAGGTGCAGATAAAAATACAGTCAATTGAAGAGCTAATAAATAGTGACACTTTTTCCATGGACTATTTTGATAATCCAGCGCAACGCACCCGTTTTCAACAATGGATTAACGAAATATGGTTGAATAAAGACCAGGATATTAAAAATCTAGCTTCCGAACAAACATTGAACTAGGGCCAGAGTTAGAGTTTCTACGTGTGCTCCCTTTAGTCAACTATGCAGTCTCGCGTCCATCCTAACCAGACAATTATTGCGTAGCTTTTCTCAATCGCACACTCAAAACTGATCCGCAGCTATTATACACACACTGGAATTATCAGTTCTTGTGTTTACTGTTTCCTAAAAGCATACGCTGTTTCGATAGATATCGAATGTCTTAACGGTTCTCTACATTTATGTTAGAAAAATTAATGTGGGCACTGAGTGTCTGTGCTTGCAGGCTATTAGAGAAATTTCATGCAATGCGTTAAATGCCAATAGTGAAATAACAATATCTCAATCACATAGATATATAACACAGATAAATAACAAAACCGGTTTCCATTCAGTATCGATTCAGCTCCTCTAGAGCAAACTGATCTCAACTTAATTAGCTTGGGTTACAGAGGAAACCAGAACGATGTCTAATAATTTCCCACATCAAAATACCATTCAGGAATTTTATATCGCCTACTACGGTAGGCCCGCAGATCCAACTGGCGCATCCTTTTGGTCCCATACCCTGGAGAATTCATCGGGCAATCTCAACGCAATAATCGGCATGTTCGGAAACTCTGATGAGTTTTTGGGACGGTTCGGCGATTACAGCAACAGTGCCTTAATAGATTCTGTTTACTATCAGTTATTTGGTCGGTTTCCGGATGTATCTGGAAAACAGTTTTATCTACAAAATCTAAATAGTGGCAATATGTCGATGCAATCCATCGTGATAAACATTCTTGATGGTGCTATCGGTAATGATCGAACGGTCATTGACAGTAAGGTGTACGTCGCTAACTATTTTATGGCGAACCTCGAATTCAGTGACTTTGACTATCGTGGCAACCATGCAGCCGATAGTGCAAAAGCCCTAATGGACCAGACAACACTGGATACAACTTATGCACTAACGCGAGTCGATCTATTACTCGGGCTCGACGCAGATGTCGTCGATGAAAGCTCACTTGAGTTGATCGATGACTACTGGATTATCGAAGCGGGAGACTCCTTCTCATCCGCGGCCGATATTGACGACGTTGTAACCATAGAAGGAACTGCAGGGTTTGATTTTGACAGCGGTGACTACTTCCACTTTACCGCATCAGATGACGGAATTTACCACGTCGAATTGTTCACGCCCAACGGCGAACTCTATATCGAATTACGAAGCAGCGACGGGAATCTATTGGCCACTACAGTCTATCAGAGCGATAGCGCGGAAGACTTTCTTGTGGATGACTTGTTAGCGGGTGAAGACTTCTATTTGATCGTTCAACCCTACGCCGGAGAAGCCAGCGATTACTTTATGACGACGTGGCTAGAGGCCTACCTAGCTCCTGAAGAATATTTGGAGGATACTTTCTACCTTGGAGATGCTGGCGACAATCTAGATAATGCCACTTATATTGATGAATTAAATACCTGGGTAACCGGTTCAGTTGGGTTTGATTGGGATGACGGGGATTACTTCTACTTCTACCCGGAACAAACTGGCTACTTAGAAATCGAACTATCAGAGATGAATGAGGATTTGGACCTAACCCTGTACAATGCCTTTGGCGACGTCATACAGTTTTCCGACAACAGTGCCGACTATGACGAACAGATAGTCGAATGGTTATACGAAGACGACCTCTATTTTATCGAAGTTTCCGGTTACAACAATAATGCGTCCGATTATATCCTTGATGTGTGGTATGCCTGACCCATCGCACACAATCTTATTCCGGAAAGTGACAGCTTCCGATTTAAGTTAATCAGATCATTTATATGTGACACAATTTGTTAATCAACTGGCTACAGATAATTCCCCCAGTACAGGTAAAACCGGAAGAAATGAGACCTTTATAGTTAATAGGAGTTCGGTTTTTTGGCCAATTTTCGTTTTTACACTTACAATTACGTTAGCTCTAGATCTCAATTTGTTCACCACATTACTATTCCATAAGAGAACATATGTGAAATTGAATTACCTGCGTCTCCGCATCATTATTGTAATTAGCTGCATAATAACGCATGGATCACTGTCCGGCGCACCTCCCCTCAATGAAGAGTCGTTTACACTACTGTGTTCTGAGTGGCCACCCTTTGAATATACTGATAAAGATGGCGAACCAACAGGGTACTCCGTGGAGGTATTGCAAGCGGTGCTGAAAGAACTCGATATTCCTGACAACATCCAAATATATCCGTGGTATCGGGCCTACAAAATTTCCCAGAGCAAAAAGAACACGCTCATCTTCACCCTGGCAAGAACGAAAAGCAGAGAGAATCTATTCAAATGGGTCGGGCCAATAGCTCCTCGAGATATGTATCTGTGGAAACTCAAAAACAGAAAGGATGTAACGGTAGAAAACTGGGATGATCTAAAAGAATATATGATTGGAACAGTAAAAGGAGAAGCCGCGGAAAAACAACTTTTGGCGAAGGGTTTTAGGATTCACAAAAATATTTCACCCGTCACGAAACAAATACAAAATTATCATATGTTATATGCAAAGCGAATAGACTTCGTCTACGGTTTGGAACTCTCAACCATTTTTGGACTAGAACAAGCGGGTTTAAATCCTGACAAAATAGAAAGATCATTGCTGCTCGACACTGGTCTTGAATACTATTATGGTTTTAGCAATGAGACTTCAGATGGTGTCGTTGACCAATTCAGAGCCGCACTGAAGAGAGTAAAAGAAAATGGTATCTATGACATGATCACAAGTAAATACAGCAATAAAAACTAAAGTAACCAGTATTCGTACCGTCGCTAACAGCACAGGATTCATCGTGACGCCTAGCAACTGTGAACCACACAAATGGGTCGTGTATCGGTCAGAATATTAATCTGGCATTGAGCAACTTTTTCTCCATTGGCCAAACTACAGAATCCAACGCGTATTGACCAACGCGTATTGACCAACGCGTATTGACCAACGGGTAATAATGGTAGTTGGAATTACCGTTTGAAACCAGGAGTCAAGTCCCTGACTGGTTTATTCTCTGAAGCGAAAACACTGTTAGTCACTCTATCCATATTGTCACGCAGCAACTCCTGGTTTGCAGTACACCTAACGCCAATTCATAACGTAAGCTTATGCCTAACCATAACAATGCCATAAAACACCGGGCTCATAGAAACCCGCTTCCTTGAATTCCAACGAATTCGGACTGGACCTGCAAAGAAAGGTAGGGGACAATTCGGGTTTTCTTGTTTGAATCAGACTTAGGCCATCAAGTCCATTTCTATATTAACGGAGTATCGATCGATATGAGTAGCCAACCACTAGCCAGTATGCTGGACTTTGACCCTGCAACCATGCCACTGAAAAATATCGATATCAGCCATATCGACTTGTGGACAAAAGATAAGAAGTGGGATTATTTCAGGCGGTTGCGGGATGAAGCTCCGATACATTATTGTGCTAGCAGCGAGTACGGCCCTTATTGGTCGATTACCCGTTTCGAAGACATCATGAAAGTGGAGAAAAATTGGCAAGTGTTTTCCTCATTCCCATCTATCACAATCGCGGACCCTGACACCGAAAGCGACTTCTCAGCCCCCACGTTTATCGCTATGGATCCACCGAATCATGACGATCAACGAAAAACAGTACAAGGTGTCGTTGCACCCCCGAATTTAAAAGAGATGGAAGCCACCATTCGATCGCGCGCAGCGACGATACTTGATTCTCTGCCGATTGGTGAAACCTTCAATTGGGTCGAAAGAGTTTCAGTAGAATTAACGACCCAAATGTTAGCAACCTTATTTGATTTTCCTTTCGAAGACCGCGCAAAACTAACACATTGGTCCGACGTCACTTTTACCCGTCTAGGAGAAGGTATTGTTGACACTGAAGAAGAGCGTCGAGCCGAGCTAATGGAATGCCTGGACTATTTTTTACGCTTATGGAAAAAACGCGAAGACGACCCTTCAGGTAACGATTTGATTTCCATGATGATTAGAGGTGATGCAACCAGGCATCTATCGCCACCCGAGTACCTGGGGAATATATTATTACTCATCGTGGGCGGCAACGATACGACTCGAAACTCTATCACCGGCGGTTTATTGGCTCTAAATCAAAACCCAGCAGAGTACGACAAGCTGCGCAACAACCCTGAAGTCATTCCGAATATGGTTTCAGAAATTATAAGGTGGGTGACACCGCTGGCTCACATGCGCCGGACTGCAACATGTGATTATGACTTTGACGGCCAACAAATAAAAAAAGGCGACAAGGTCATCATGTGGTATGCCTCGGCTAACCGTGATGAGAGAAACATCGATAAACCTGACGAATTTATTATTGATCGCGAACGAGCGCGCAACCACATCTCATTTGGCTTTGGTCTACACCGGTGTATGGGTAACCGCCTGGCGGAAATGCAATTACGCGTTTTGTGGGAAGAAATCCAAAAAAGGTTTAGCTACATCGAGGTCGTTGATAAGCCACAAAGAGTTCCTTCGTGCTTTGTCCACGGTTACTCGGACCTGCAAGTTCGTCTACACCCTCTCACATAAATGCCAAAGGGTTAATGTTAATAATTGACATTAACCCCAATATTTTGAATTTGTTAACACCCATATTTACCGGAACTGCAACGGAATTTAGTTGCAAGCAAATGGGCTTTGGCTACGGGCAATCCGTCAACTTACATCTGAATGCATACTACTCACGCGAACCTCCGTAAGGTTTTAGCTTATCGAATAATTAACGAGTGTTATCGAGACCGCTTGCTATTGGCAGCAGCAAAAGCAAAAACAGCGTCAACCTCTTGTAAAGTAAGGCCAACTTCTTTCGGGCAATGATTCGTATTCATCGATCGTTTATGTTTATCTGCTTGTAATTTCTCTTTGTGGACACATCGAAAAAGCTTAGAGGAGTGACGCCTCAATGTCTCTTCGCCTCGCGGATAGTCCGCCTCGAGATTAGTAAAATTCCGGAAGGTATTAGTTTCCGTTGCGTCTTCAAGTCGCTTTTTTTTCTCAAAATTAACGACATCCTCTTCAGTACGCAATAAAGACATTTGAACATTGGAAGGCAGATCATTGATTAATGCCTCAGCCTTCGACTTACACTCTGTCTTAGCGTTAGCTTCTTGGCCCCTATCTCTAAATCTATCGATTGTGGATTCGATACATGCCCGATAGATCGCCATTTGTGCATGATGGCCACGACGGTCAGTCATGTTGTTTGTACTTTCCATTTTATCATCTGCACTTGCTGGTCCCGGAAAAATAAACAATGAGACCGAAGTTAACAGCAATAAGCGTTGTGATTTTGTTAGATTTGTCATGATTAATATCCTTTTAATCAGGGTTGGTGGTTATTGTAGACTTCTAAGGAAACCAATTTCACCGTGGTAAATACGCTACTTTCAAATTGAAAACAGATAACTCACGCTAGGTTTTACCTCCTTCTTTCATGTTAGTTATGGCGTCTTCGTTAGAGTCGTACCCTATGTATAGACGTTATTCCGCATCCTAATATGGATCCCTAAATCTATGAATTAGGGCAATGAAAGACGATGTGACAGATAATGTTTTACCTATCAACCTTGCTCGACCTAAACTTCAAAACTATTGCTACTATCATCCATTATTCGCAGGAAAACTGAACGTGAGTCGTCGCACTCTCGTCTACGTACAACGTTTCTTCAAGAACTCTTGCTCCACCAGTACATCTTAGGGAAAGATCTTGATTAGATTCAATCAATTTTCCAATTAGAATTTTTACGTGCTCAATACATTTTTTCTCTTTTTTTGAGCACAGGAAATTATGATATTTTTCCATCGACGAAAAACCACCAAAAAAACGATACAACCCATCCTCCCCGTCAATTTCCTTAAATCCAATGTCAGAAGATGCGCACCCTATGAATGAAATGAGACAACATACTATAATGAATTTTCTGTTAAGCATCATATCTAATCACTGTAATATTTCGACAATTTGTAAAGAGAATCTATTGGAAGGGAAGCAGACATCGCGCTACCTGAATAAACACTAGCGGGTAACATTCCCGCAAAACTGAATAATTGAAAAGATGTATTGTATGCTTCGCTCGCACCCACCCAAAGACCGGAGTCATAGCTATATCCATAAAACCCAAAATTCCTGGAAAAATCGGAGTTTAACCAATCATGGGTTTTAGAAACTTGGTTCACAAACCTTCCTAAATAGGAATCAACTAAATATTTATGATTTCCTCGGCCCTCAGCTCCCATGCCCGATGACGTAATCCAGTTATTATTCCTTTCACTATATCCCGACTTATAGTCGGCCCCCCTAGTTCCATCTGTCAGTAACTCTCC
>ENA-OSET01000083-OSET01000083.1-sediment-metagenome-genome-assembly--contig:-NODE-83-length-108200-cov-14.015159_pt1 | contig 108200 bp, 94 predicted proteins | sample MGYA00237882_ERZ534229 | MGnify/ENA primary metagenome ERZ534229 (study PRJEB26408, sample SAMN06266212) | sediment metagenome | isolation source: Hudson Canyon methane seep mesocosm | place... | reverse complement strand
CCAGCCCTCTCCAGCAGGAGAGGGAGCTACCTGACTAGCAGCTTGAGAATATAAACTAGGGGGCTCTGAATACTTACGGTTTTTGAATAGACTAATCATCGTCATCGTCATCGTCATCGTCTTCAGCTGGGATTTGCCCACGAAATTCTTCCGATAACAACATTTGAGCACCGTTGATAACTAATAAGTCATTTTGTTGTAATACGTGCTGGATAAAGTAATGGTCAGCATTGATTAATTTTTTATGGTCAATTTTGATACGTTTAAATTGCTCATCTTCCACCTGTATATAAACGAAAGCTTGTCCTAAGTGCCAGATAAGTGCTGAACTAGGAATGATAACTCCAGTGATTTGATTTTCTTGGGTAGGTAAGCGTGCAATGACTCTAGGGTAATGGCCCTTAAAACTAGATTCACTTAAGTAAAAGTAAGGCGTTCCGGCTTGTTGAGCTGCTGTAAAAATAGGGGCACTTGATATTAACTGCGCTGTTTGAGTAAGTTCAGACGCAGAAAAATCTTGTAGAGAAATGCTGTTTAATGCGTTCTTTATTGTTAAGGGTAAGTGAACTAAATAGAGCTGTTGACTAGATTGACTGAGAGCAAGAAAAGAAGGGTTGTTTTCGCTCAAAAACCAGTGACTAATTTTTTTTCCCCATTGTGCTTCAGTTTGTAAGTGCAAAGTGGTGCTATTTAATCGAGAGGCTTGGAAGTGTGCTTTAGTAAGCTCAAGTTGATTTTTGTGTTGTACTAATTTTCGCTTTGAAACAGCCTGTTCTTGGTGTAATTTTTGTACACGTTGCATGTCACGTTGTGCTTGATCTAACTGTAACTGTGCCTGTTTTTGTTGTGCGAGTGCATTAAAATAAGTGGCTCTAGCTTGGAGTAAGGGCACTAAGTTGACTAGCGTTGCAAATGATTCAATTTCTGGCGTTAATTGGGACTGTTTTAATTTGATGGTTTTAATATCAGTGATTTGTTGTACCGATGTTTCAACGGTAACCGTAAAAGGCGTTTGTTGCTCTGTAGATACGGTGTCATCAGCTAGGCAAAAAATACTAAATATAATGAAGTAGACAGTAACAATGGGGCGCAGGATTGATATCATGAATTCAGTTTAGTGATAAGGCTAGATGTGTGTCAGCTAATTTGAGAGTTATATGCATACTAAGTACACAACCATAATTATTCTAACATTTTATATTACAATTTTACGTAGGATGGGTAGAGCGTTTTTTTTGCGAAACCCATCATTATTCGTGGTATTGATGGGTTTCATTACGCGCCTAAAAAGCAGGCCCTTCATTCTACCCATCCTACAAAAATGTTAAATTAAATACACATAAGTACTTATGCAAGTTTAATTCAGGTACAAAGTTTTAATTTTTTAAGTATTATAAAAGATTCGCTGTAAAGCAATGGGGAAAAATAGGCTTTATAGTGAAATAAATATGATGACATAATAAGATATAGCCACTTATCTAAGACAGATATCCTTTTCAATACCATAATGCAGTGAGAAAAAAATGAGTGAATTTCCTGGACAATTAAAATATGCAGCAACTCATGAATGGGTTCAACTAGAAGATGACCTTGTGATTAAAGTCGGAATTACTGACTTTGCTCAAGAAGAGTTAGGTGATTTAGTTTATATAGAGCTACCTGACGTCGGGAGAGAATTAGCAGCGCAAGAGCAGTGTGCAGTTGTTGAGTCTGTTAAAACAGCTTCAGACTTATATAGTCCGGTACCAGGTGAAGTGGTTGCTATAAATGATGCATTAGCAGATTCACCTGAATTAGTTAATGAAGATGCTTTTGGAACATGGTTATTTAGTTTAAAAATAAACAAGGCTACTGATTTGGATGTACTTTTAGATGCTGATGCCTATGCTAAATCGATTGAGTAGTTTGGCGATGCAATACAAATTAAGAATAGCATAAAAAGTTACCCACAAAATCTGTGGATAACTTTGTGTGTAATTTGCAAAGTGTTAAGCTAAAGGGCTGTAATTACAGCATTTTTATTAAATCGTTTAAAAACTATACACTATTATAAATCAATGACTTATACTATTTTCAAAGCATTTCCAGACAGTCGGTATTGTTTTTTTAGAAGTATGAAATATTGTGTATAAAGGATTTAGAAAAGTGCAGAACTTGCGCTTAATTTTTTGCACAGAGATAATTTTAAAATAGAGCTATTTTAGTAAAAAATTTAGTGGAATTACGTTAGCTATTTGTTTTTCAAGCACTTAACACTCAAGAAAAGTTACGCACATAATCTGTGGATAACTCTGTGTATACTTTGCAATAAGGTCGTCTAAATAATTGTAATTTCAGTAGTTTTATTAGTTTGGTTGAAAATCATACATCAATATAAATCAATGGCTTAGACGTTATTTTTGGTTTTTGTTGAAATGGATTAAAAAAATATTTTACTTGACAAGGTTGTGTGGAAAATGGCGAATCAAAATGCAAAAGGTGTAAAGCGTATTGTTAATGCATGCTTATTTTCAATGGCTGGCTTTAAAGCCGTTTGGAAGCATGAAGAAGCTTTTCGCCAAGAGGTTTGTTTACTAATAGTTGCTATACCTGTTGCTCTTTGGTTAACAGGAAACAATATTGAACGGGTTTTATTAATAGGTAGCGTTGTCGTTGTATTATTAGTTGAGTTATTTAATTCAGCCATTGAAGCAACTATTGATCGAATAGGGCTAGAGCATCACGAACTGTCAGGTAGAGCAAAAGATATAGGATCTTCCGCAGTTATGTTATCGTTAGCATTAGCTGCGTTTACTTGGGCGTTGATTTTAATTTAAGAGGAAAAAATATAAATGAGTGCATTGATTTGTGGGTCTATGGCATACGACACTATTATGGTGTTTCATGATCAGTTTAAAAATCATATTTTGCCGGAAAAAGTACATATGCTGAATGTGTCTTTTTTAGTACCAGTGATTCGCCGTGAATTTGGTGGCTGTGCGGGAAATATTGCCTATAACTTAAAGTTATTGGGAGAAAACCCTAAAATTATGGCCACTGTTGGGCATGATTTTGAACCTTATGCACAATGGTTAAGTCAGTGCAAAATTTCAGGCGAATATATCACTAAGACAAATGATCATTACACGGGCCAGGCTTATATTACGACGGATCAAGATGATAACCAGATTACAGCATTTCACCCTGGTGCCATGAATGAGTCACATATTAACTCTGTCTCCAAAGCGTCTGATATTGAAATCGGTATTGTGTCTCCTGACGGTAAATTAGGAATGCAACAACATGCACAAGAGTTTGTTGATGCGGAGATTCCTTTTATTTTTGATCCGGGCCAAGGGATGCCCATGTTTAGCGGTGAAGAGTTATTGGAATTATTAGAATTGGCTACTTGGGCGACTTTTAATGATTACGAATCTGAGCTAATGCAAGATCGTACCGGCTTAACTTTGGAGCAAATTGCTGAAAAAGTAGATGCTTTAGTTGTGACTTTAGGCGGTAAAGGCTCAAAAATTTATACGAAAGGGGAATGTATTGAGATTCCAGCGGCTGAGGTGTCAGAGCTTAAGGACCCTACAGGATGTGGAGATGCATTTCGTGCCGGTTTACTTTATGGCATCATGAATGAGTATGATTGGGCAACGACAGGTCGTATTGCTTCATTATTAGGTGCCGTTAAGATTGAGCATCATGGTACACAAAACCATAGCTTTACTATGGCGCAATTTAAAAAGCGTTATCAGAGTAGTTTTGGTGAGTCTTTTTAGTTTATAAAGATTAAAAAAACTTAGGTTGTTCTGGTTCCTACTTTCTGTAGGAACCTAATTAAGTCCTTTTCTAAAAAATATTCTAGGAAATATCACGCGTTGTAAACATGCACCTCATCAAACAATTTAGTTTAAATTTTTTACTCATTACTTTAATAGTTTTGTTATGGCAATCTACTGCTGCTGCTCATGGAGTAGATGCTAATACGCGACAGTTTTTACTGGCTAATCAAGGAGTGGCAATAGGACCATTCTTGTATATAGGCGCTAAACACATGGTCACGGGGTATGATCATTTACTGTTTCTCTTAGGTGTTATTTTCTTCTTGTTTAATACACGAGATATTATTCGTTATGTCAGCCTGTTTACCTTAGGGCATAGTTTGACCTTATTTTTTGGTGTGCTGACAAACGTCTCGGTTAATGCTTATCTCATTGATGCAATTATTGGCTTATCTATTGTTTATAAAGGTTTTGATAACCTAGGTGGTTTTCAGAGAGTCTTTTCACACCAGCCGAATACTCAGGCGGCTGTTTTAATTTTTGGTTTATTTCATGGTCTAGGTTTAGCAACTAAATTACAAGAATTTGGGCTTCCTCAAGAAGATCTATGGAAGAATTTATTAGCTTTTAATATCGGTGTTGAATTAGGGCAATTTTTCGCTTTATTATTTATTTTATTAGCTTTGAATATTTGGCGAAAATTTAATAGCTTTTATAGTTTTTCCGTCTTAACGAATACTTTGTTAATGAGTGCGGGTTTAATTTTATTTGGCTACCAAATGGCTGGCTTTATCTTGATGGTGTAATGCAGATGAAAAAAACGAATCCCCCTGTCCAATCTTTAAAAGTACTTATTATTAGTAGTATCAGTGCAGTGTTACTCGCTTTTTTTGTTTTAATTGCGATTGTAGGGCCGGCGGAATATGCAATTGATCCTACTGGAATTGGTAAAGCACTTGGCTTAACGGTATTAGCTAAACCCGTTGAGAATATATCAAAAGCAGTCGTGACATGCCCAGCGGGTGATTTGACAAGCCATTGGCAAGATGTCGTGATGATTACCCTACCTGCCAACTCTGAATTAGAGTATAAATTTTATATTCAGGAGCAAGAAGAAATGACCTATGCTTGGTCTAGTGAGGGTGCTGCATTATATTTTGATTTTCATGGTGAACCAGCAGGAAATACCACGGGCTATTTTAAAAGTTACCAAGAGGCCACAGACTCTCAAGCAAAAGGCACATTGCTAGCCCCTTTTTCTGGGGTACATGGATGGTACTGGAAAAATGAAAATTTAAAGCCTGTGACGGTCACCTTAAAAACGAAAGGAAAATACCGGATAAAAGGCTTGATATAGTGGTTTAGGGGCTTAGTTAGTTTTAATGCAATTACGGCCACTATTTTTTGCTTGATACATTGCGGCATCAGAAGCTTCAATCATTTCTTGATAAGTATTAAAATTAGACTGATATAAGCTAATACCAATGCTAACGGTTAAAGCGAGTCCTTGAAAACGTTGACTGAGAATAATACCTTTGCGCTCAATTTCTTGGCGAATACGTTCTGCGTAGCTATACGCGCCTTGACGGTCAGTATTGAGTAATACGAAAACAAACTCTTCCCCTCCATAACGTCCTATAAAGTCATTGGGACGGGTGAGCGTGCGCATAATTTGAGCGACTATTTTCAGTGCATCATCCCCTGCTTGGTGGCCACAGGTATCATTAAATTGTTTAAAAAAATCAATATCAATAAACCCTACAGCGACTTGATTTAGCTGTTCAGGCGCTAATTGAAAAGTGTGATTTAAGAAATTCCCCATCATTCGTTTATTTAACAGCCCCGTTAAGGCATCTAACTCGGCTCTTTTTTTCTCCATCTCAAAGCGCTTGGCATTTGCTAGGGCAATACCGAGTTCATGAATAATAGGTGAAATTTGGCTGATACATTGAGGTGATATAGGCGCGTGAGTTTGGTAATTATCTATATATAGAAGCGCAATCAGCCGGTTGTTACTGAGTACGGGGAGCATCATAAATTCAGCGACACCAAACTGAGAGAGGGTTTGAGTCTCTATATTATTCTTAATAAGAATGGCATTACGCTCACGTAAACTTATTAAAATATTTCGGGGTAATTGTTCTATTTTGATATTGAATGTTTGTAAGCTATTTTTAGTCAGTGTTTCTGGCCATGAATAGGTACAATTTAAGCTACGTTTCTTAGGGTTAATGTTGAGCATAAGAATGCGCTCAAAGGCAAAGTCTTTCTGGATTGCAGATAAAGTCCACGGCACAATTTCTCTGGAAATTAAGCTTCTGTGAGGAATGGTTAAACTCGCCATGGAAATGTTGCTAGGCGTTTTGTCAGGTATTTCACTCTGTTGTTTATTGTGATTGCTTAATAGTAGAGTAGTTTCTACTAAAGTTGCACGTAAACGATTGATGTTTGGAAATTTTATACCGTAAAATTCTCGAGTATTTTGCATTTCTTGGTCAACATGGTTAAGCAGTTGTTCAAGGTCAAGTTTTTCAAAATTAAGGTTTATAGCTACTTCTGCATGCAGTTCGGGAGGGCTATTGACTGAAATAGAACCAATACCTTGCATCCAAGCAATATAGTTAGCGAAATTTACAATGGCAATATCTTGTTTGTAAGTGGCAAAAGGGCTGTCATTATCAGGTAGGTCGTGATGACAATACACAATTGCGCTAATAGGTTCAGGAATCCCCCATTGCTGACAAAAACAAAAACCCATTTCAGCATGATTTAAACCAAAGAAATCATGCTCATTCAGCAGTGTTGGTTGTTCGTCATTTTTACAGGAAAGCATGAAATCGCTGTAACTCACTTTTCCATGAGTTTCAAAAACAACCTTACCAATATCATGCATTAGGCCTGCAGTATAAATGAGATCAGGGTCGGGGTGTTTGAGTGCAACTGCAATAGCACGGCTAAGCGATGCAATAAATAAACAATGTTGCCAGAAAAACAGTTGATCGAAGTGATGTTTAGACTTGCTATCAATCAGCTTGTTATAAAATAATTGATTTAAGGCAAGCTGACGGACTGCAGAAAATCCTAATATATTGATGGCACGTTTAATAGAAGTAATTTTATGAGGGAGGGCAAAAGCAGCTGAATTAACATTGCGCAGAACTTTGGCTGTTAGCGTAGGTTCGGTTTCTATGAGCAGAGATAAGTCATCGATATTCGTGTTTTCATCATGTGTTACGCGTAATAATTTAATAGCCACCGCAGGAATCACTTGCAGGCTATCAACTTTATGTTTCAGTATTGCATCTGCCGACTTATTGATAGCAGATACATCAAAAGAGGTATCAGACATGATTAGGGGACTAGTAGCAGGCTAAAAGTAGTTTAATTCTAGCAGAAATTGTCCTAGTTATATGTGCGCTTGATTTTATTAAATGGATTTATCTAATGAAAACTGTAATATGGAATTTAATATTTTGATGTGAGAGTGGCTGGCTCGCTGGGGCTTTACTTTTAAGCCGGCACAATAATGAAGCCGTCAGGCGTAGGTTCGTTGTATTCGTACCGTAAACACCTTGCTGCTTAAGAGGTACGAATACAACGAACCTACAGAGCTTCTGATATTGTTCCGCCTTAAGTGGGTAGACCTCATTGGCTTTCTCGCTTGGGTAGATTTGATAATTAAGAGTATTTAGGAGGTTTTATGCGAGCAATTATAGGTTTAGTGTTTGCTCTATTTTTTAGTCTTGGCTTATCTGCTAAAGAAGTACATTTTAAAACAGTTGATAAGGCAACTATTTATGCGGAATACCAGAAGCGGGGTACTCATGCTATTGTTTTAGCTCATGGCGCTATTTTTAATAAAAATAGCTGGGGAAAATTTGAGCAGCGCTTATTGCAAGAAAATTATAGTGTTTTAGCGATAGATTTTAGAGGTTATGGAAAGTCTACGCAGGGAGCTGAGTCTAGTGCTTTATATGCGGATATTTTAGCAGGGGTTAAATTCTTAAAATCACAGGAAGGTATTGGTGAAATAACGGTATTAGGAGCAAGCATGGGAGGGGCGGCAGCCGCTAAGGCAAATGTACTCGCTGATGAACAAGTAATGCAGCAGCTTATTTTATTGTCTCCCGCAAATATTTATCAGCCTGAGAAATTAAAAGGGAAATTATTATTTATTGCTAGTGAAGATGAGTATTTAGCTCAAACCTTACAGGATGGGTTTAAGAAGGCGCCAGAGCCTAAACGAATGGAGTTAATTGCTGGTAAGGCACATGCGCAACATATTTTTAAAACGCGGCAGGCTGAAATATTGACTCATATTATTTTAGATTTTTTAAAGAAAAATTAACTAAGTAGGTTGAGTGATGTTTAAGTGGGGAATTTTAGCGGTTCTTTTTTTACTACAGGCGTGTGCGATTTCATTAAATGAAGGTGCAGAAATTGTACATCTTATTTATCAGAAACCTCAGGAAGAAGTTTGCCAGTTTATAGGGCAAACGTCAGCCTCTGATGGAGGCATGGTGTCTGGTGACTTTATGACGGATGCGCGGATACATGAAGGGGTTGCCAATAATATGAAAAATAAAGCTTTTCAGATGGGAGGCAATATTGTTTATATTAAGCAACAGTTCAATAAAAATCAGAGCTTAACTGTCAACAAAACCAACCAAACAATGATTGGTTTTGTTTATAAATGTCAGGGACTTAAACAAGCTCAGCCAAAAGATGATCAGGAGTAATTTCAGAGATCTTAGCCGTGAGTTGTTGGTTTTCTAGTGTTTGCTTGTTATCAGTAATTGTAGCCACACGTAAATAATTAGGTGTGTAGCCAAAAACTTTATGTGTGTGTGTATCGACTTCTTCGGTATGAGCTTCCCACAAGACATCAAAACTTTGCTCTAAGTTTTGCTTGAAGAAATTATGCTTCATTTGTTCGGCTAACTTGTGTAGTTGTTGACTGCGTTGCTTTTTAAGTGCGTTGGGCACTTGCTCAGCTAATGTCGCTGCTTTGGTGTCGGCACGAGGGGAGTAGGTAAAAATATGAATATGGCCAAAACCAGTCGCTTTAATATAATCAAAGCTATTTTGCCATTCCTGCTCAGTTTCACCAGGGAAGCCAACAATAATATCTGTTGTGATATTAATATGCGGAACTTGTTCTCGTGCTAATTTTACTATTTCAGTAAATTCTTCAGTTTTACAGCGTCGCGCCATGCGCTTTAAAACGCTGTCTGAACCGCTTTGTAGCGGTAAATGTAAGTGTGGCATTAATCGTGGGTTAGCAAATAAAGCAAAGAAGTTATCAGGTAAATCCCAAGGCTCTAAAGAGCCTAAGCGTAAACGTGGCACACGTGTTTGTTCTAAAATCGCGGTGATTAAGTCCGCTAGATTTTGCCCAATATCGGAGCCGTAGCCTCCTAAATGTACGCCTGTTAAGATGACCTCTTTAACGCCTTGATCTACGAAACGGTTAATGTCTTGAACCAACTGATCAATGGGAGTGCTTTTTTCTTCACCTCGCGCAACAGTGACAATGCAAAAAGTACAGCGATAGCGACAGCCATCTTGTACTTTTAGAAATGCACGCTGCCTACCACGACTAAACAATGAGATTGCACCGGGTTCGGTTGACATGGCTGGCATAGAGGGGATTTCTAACTCTTTAATAGCGAGTTCGACTAGGCGGTCTTTATCTTGGTTGCTAACAATTAAGTCGACCCCTAATAACTCTGCTGCTTCATCAGCATTCAGAGTCACGTAACAGCCACTGGCAATAATTTTGGCGCTAGGATTATCGCGGTGAATACGGCGAATAAGTTGGCGTGATTTACGTACGGCATCTTGCGTGACTGCACAAGAATTAACAATAATTAATTGAGCTTTATTTTGCTCGCGAGTGATTTTATGACCTGCGTTTTGAAAAGCTTGTGCCCAACTTTCCAATTCTGCTTCATTAAGGCGACAACCAAGGGTTCTTAGGTGAACTAACATTATGCGAAAAACCAATATGCAATAAAAATTGCGGCAATTATGCCCGCAAAATCGGCTATTATCCCACAAGCAAGTGCATGACGAATATTTTTAATGCCAACTGCGCCAAAGTAAACGCTTAAAACGTAGAAAGTAGTTTCGGTACTCCCTTGAACGATTGAAGATAAGCGGCCTGCAAAGGAGTCCGGCCCAAAAGTTTGCATGGTATCGACCATCATTGCACGCGCACCACTACCACTAAAGGGTTTCATTAAGGCTGTAGGCATGGCATCAATAAAGCGCGGGTCTAAGTTGACTTGTAAAATCACCATGCGCAGTGCATTCATAAGTAGATCTAATGCACCACTCGCACGAAAAACACCAATGGCAACTAACATGGCAACTAGGTAAGGAATGATTATGATAGCGGTCTTAAATCCCTCTTGCGCACCTTCAATAAAAGCTTGGTAGGCATCTACTTTTTTATAGGCTGCTCGTGTGATAAATAAAATAATTAAGGAGAATAAAATGAGGTTACTAATGAGTGCAGATTGCAAAAGCATTTCAGCTTGATTGAGCTGGGAAAAATAATAAATCACTCCCGCAACTAATAAACTAAACCCTCCTAAATAAGACAGTATAGTTTTGTCCCATAAATTAAGTTTTTGTGCCCAAGCAACAGCAAGTAGCCCACATAAGGTAGACATATAGGTGGCTAATAAAATAGGGATAAATACATCAGTAGGATGAGCAGCACCTAATTGGGCGCGATAAGTAAAAATGGTAATGGGGAATAAAGTAACTGCAGAAGTATTAATGACTAGAAATAAAATTTGAGCATTACTCGCGGTATCTTTATCAGGGTTTAAACTTTGTAGCTCTTGCATCGCTTTTATGCCCAAAGGCGTGGCAGCATTATCTAAGCCCAGTGCATTGGCCGAAATATTCATAACCATTGCACCCAGAGCAGGGTGATTTGCAGGAATTTCTGGCATGAGTTTGTTGAATAAGGGGGTAAGCCCGCGTGTTAATAGATCAATAAAACCACTGCGTTCGCCAATGCGCATAATACCTAGCCATAATGCAAGCACTCCAGTTAAGCCTATCGATATTTCAAATGCCGTTTTAGACATAGCAAATAGGGCGGCCATTAACTGGCTGAAGATTTCAAGCTCTCCAAAATACAATAATTTGAATAATGCCGTAATAAAGGCGCTGATAAAGAAGAATATCCAGATAGTATTGAGCATTATTAGAGGGTTATAGTCTAGCTAAGAGTGTGATCGATTTTATTGGAATTATAAAAAACTGTGAACAAGTTGGTAATTGGGAGGATTTATTGTTTCTTTTTTAGAAACAAACTAATGATATTTGTGGGTATTGTTAGTTTTTAGTGGTGCTGTATAGTACAGCTCAGTTACTTAAATTAATTACTTTTTACCGTTAAGGGAAGCACAATGACTGAATTACAAAAAGATATCCTAGTTGGCCTATTATTCGTTTCTGGAATTTTTGGTTTTATCTCGGGTGCTTTTATTGTTTCCGCTGTTGTATTTGCAGCCGCAGCTATTGTTAGCAATGTTCACTTAACAGGTCGTTTGCAGAGTTAATTTATTTTGAGCACTTTTATGTAGTTTATTCTCCTTGTTGTACCCATAGACAATGATTCCTCCTCGTTATCATGTTTATACTTTATAACGCCTAATGCAGAAATGCCTTAGGCGTTTTTTTTTGCGTGTTAGTTTCTGGGAAAAATAGGCTTGTAAAAAGAGTTTACCAAGCCCCTAAATTTACCAAGACCCTGAGTTTTGCATAGAAGCCCAAGGTTCAGTGATGGCAAGTTTTGCATCTTTCTGCAGTAATTCAATGGAAATTCCATCGGGTGAGCGAATAAAGGCCATGTAACCATCACGAGGCGGGCGGTTAATAGTAATACCTTTATCAAGTAAGTCTTGGCAGAAGCTGTAAATATCATCGACCTCAAAAGCCAAATGGCCAAAGTTTCGCCCACTTGTGTAATCTTCAGTATCCCAGTTATAGGTAAGCTCCAATAAGGGCGCTTGTATAGTCGTTGCTTGTTCGCTGTCTGCAGGTGCATTCAAATACACCAGTGTATAGCGACCGGCTTCATCTTCTATGCGGTGAGCTTCTTGTAAGCCAAGTTGTGTGCAATAAAAATTAAGTGAGGCGGTTAAGTCTTTTACTCTAACCATTGTGTGTAAATAGCGCATGTTGTTTCTCTTTAATGGTTTAATATTTCGGGTAAAAAGAATTCACTGACAAGCAGTGGGTGGTGATGAATAGCATAAACTGTTCTGCGCCCCCATAAATCTTGTTGAATGTGAGTCGCTTTTTGTATTTCAGCTTTCCAAGCTTGCTTTGAGGTATGGCTAATTTCTAGTGCTAGGCGTTCTAGTTTTGGGTAAGAAAAAATAACTTCACCTAAAGGGCGAGAGCCTAAATGAGATAAGTTGTGTTGTGCGCTTTTAATCGTACGTTCAGGGATAATAGTACGGGCCAGTACTAAAGGGGTGTTATCTACTGATAATAATACTTCACGAATCAGTGAGTATTTTGCGTGAGGTGATTTTAAAAGATGGCTTTCGGAGATAAAGGGGCGGTGCCAGTCATTTTTTAGGACTTGAACGCGTACGCCAGGTCCATAGTAGTTTCTTAGGCGTTGAGTAATTGAGCCGGCTTCAAAAATCCATGAAGCTGCATTATCAGGGATATTTAAACGACTTCTTAAGCGGTTACAGAACCAAGTGGGCTCTTTACTGTATAAACTACTTTTATTGCGCAATAGAGTTAAACCTCAGCATATTTAGTGGTAGTGCCCAGCCAGCGATCTATGAGGGGCTGAATATTTTCTGGGCAAGTTTTTTGAATTATTTCGATAGCAGGGGGGACTTGCTCTAAAAGCGCTAAATCACGTTCTAAATCAGCAATTTTAAAACTGAGTTGACCCGTTTGTCGAGTCCCCATCATTTCCCCAGGCCCACGTAATTCTAAGTCTTTTTCTGCAATAATAAAACCATCACTGGTTTCTCTTAGTATATTCAAGCGTTCCCCAGCAGTTTTAGAGAGAGGGGAGTGATACATGAGTATGCAAAAACTATCTTCGGAGCCGCGACCTACGCGGCCACGTAATTGATGTAATTGTGATAAGCCTAAACGCTCAGGATTTTCAATAATCATCAGTCCGGCATTCGGGACATCAACTCCTACTTCGATCACGGTTGTGGCAACGAGTAAATCAAGTTCATGCGCTTTAAATGCTTGCATAACTTGGTCTTTTTCTCTGGATTTCATGCGTCCATGAACTAAGCCTATGCGTACATCAGGAAGTGCCTCTGCAAGCATACTTGCAGTATCTTCAGCGGCTTCGCACTGTAATACTTCAGATTCTTCGATTAAAGTACAAACCCAGTAGGCTTGTTTGCCTTGCTTAACCCAGTTGGTAATTTTAGCAATAATTTCTGGTCGGCGATCAGAGGGGATGGCGCGAGTCACCACAGGGATTCTTCCAGGTGGCAGTTCGTCAATAATAGAAATATCTAAGTCTGCATAATTAAGCATAGCCAGCGTTCTAGGAATAGGGGTTGCTGTCATGATAAGTTGATGCGGTTTGCTATTTTCACTATGGCCTTTATCTCTTAATGCCATACGTTGATTAACGCCAAAACGGTGCTGTTCATCAATAATAACTAGCCCTAAGTGAGAAAAGTTCACAGCATCTTGAAATAAAGCATGGGTACCAATAATAATTCCAGCAGTACCATTACTAATATCGGTTAAAGTTTGCTCGCGTTTTTTACCTTTGAGTTGTCCTGTTAAATAAGCAATTTGAGTATCAAAGTTTTCGAACCAAAGACTGAAGTTACGGAGATGTTGCTCCGCGAGTAATTCAGTCGGCGCCATAATCGCGACTTGATAATTGCTATTTAGCGCTAATAGAGCGGCATAAGCAGAAACAACTGTTTTGCCTGATCCTACATCTCCTTGGATTAAACGTAACATCGGGCTGTTTTTACAGCAGTCAGCTTTAATTTCTTTAATAACTCGTTGTTGGGCTTTAGTCAGCTTAAACGGCAGGGCATCAATAAATTGTTTGCTGATTTTTTGGCTGGATTTTAATAGAGGGGCTTGCCAGTGTTGTTCGCTCTTTTTCTTATGGAGCTGGCTGAGTTGATGAGCAATAAACTCTTCAAAAGCGAGCCGTGTTAAAGCAGGGTTTTTATGGGTTTGCAATGCATAGGCAGGGACGCCGGCAGCAGGGCTATGTAACTGGTTTAATGCTTGTTCTAAGCTTGGGTAGTGATATTTCTCGAGTAAACTGTTGGGTAGTAAATCGGGTAAAGCGGCAGGGTTGCTATTGTATAGGTTTAGGGACTGCTGTACTGCTTTACGGATACTGGATTGGCGTAAGCCTTCGGTGAGTGGGTAAATGGCACTCAAGGTATCGTTAGTCACGCAGTCATCAGGGCTTTGAATGATTTTGTATTCGGGGTGAATTATTTCGTACCCCGCATAATTATCCTTTATTTCACCAAAACAGCTTATCAGTGTTCCTGGGCTTAGGTTATTGTGTTGGCTGGCGCTAAAATGAAAAAAACGTAAACTTAAGTAGCCACTATCATCACTTACTTGGCAGTTTAAAGTGCGTCGTCCACGGTTAAGAACGGTACTAGAAACAACACGAACACAAATTAAGGCACAAGAGCCAGGACTTAATGAGCTAATACTTTGGATGTGGGTACGGTCTTCATAACGTAAAGGCAGGTGAAAAATTAAATCGCAAATCTGGCGAATATCTAATTTTTCTAAACGAACTAAGGTCTGACCACCAATGCCTTTTAATGAAGCAACTGACTGATTAAGAATACCTTGTGAGTCCATATCGGTGGTGGATTGTTATGTTGTACTTGTCTTTGAGATAGTGTTTGATTTGCTAGATTTCTCTATGCAACAAAAAAGCAGTTGCGCCACTCTACCCAGCCTACAAAGCTTTTATACAAAAGTCACAAAACAGTATTTTTGTGACTTTTGTATTTTTCGTGAATTTTTTGAAAAGTGTTAAGTACCTATGAAAGGTAGGTTGTTACTTTTTATGGGTTGCTTAATGATACTCGGGTGCTCTTAAAACCATAATAGCATCCATTTCAACACCCACACCTTTAGGTAATGCCGCAACACCCACAGCAGCACGTGCAGGGTAGGGCTGAGTGAAGTATTGCCCCATAACTTCGTTAACAATAGGGAAGTGAGATAAGTCTGTTAAAAAAACATTCAGTTTAACAATATCGCGTAACTCTCCACCTGAGGCGTGTGCAACTGCTTTTAAATTCTCGAATACACGGTGAATATGGGCGCTGATATCACCCTCAACAATCTCCATGGTTGCTGGGTCTAATGGGATTTGACCTGATAAATAAACAGTGTCATTCACTTTAATTGCTTGTGAATAGGTGCCGATTGCTTGTGGCGCTGAATCAGTTTGAATGATTATTTTTTCCATGACAGTTTCCTTATGCTTTTGTTCGAGTTATTTTTAATACAATAGCTAGTTTTTTTAGTTGGCGCATAATAGTGGCAAGGTGTACTCTATTTTTTACAGTGAGAGTGACAATGTCAACAGAAACACGCGCATCCTGATCTGCAATATAGACGTTTTCAATGTTAGAGTCCATTTTTGAGATAGTCGATGCGATAGTTGCTAAAGTACCACGCTGGTTTTCCAGTTCAATCCGTATTTCGGTCGAGTAGACGCTATTGGTTTCAGGGCTCCATTCTACCTCTAGCCAATCGGTTGCTTTTTTACGATCATCTGAGTTATTTCGACACTCATGAAGGTGAACCACAATACCTTTTCCGGGGTTGAAATAGCCGACAATTGGGTCGCCAGGAATAGGGTGGCAACATTTTGCGAGGGTAACAACCATGCCTTCAGTACCCTTAATCATTAGCGGACTTTCTACGCGTGACTCATTGTCGTTTAGTTTGACTTGTGCGTGAATATCTTCTTGATTAAGTTGCTTGGCAATTAAGAAAGGCATTTTATTGCCTAGACCTATATCCTCTAATAACTGCTCAAAAGTATTGTAATTAAGAGCGAGTAATAATTTTTCAATCATGCCCTCAGTAATTTCATCTAGATGCATATCTAAATCTGAGAGCTCTTTTTCTAGTAGGCGCTGACCTAGGGTAATCGCTTCTTGCTGTTTGAAATGTTTTAAATACGTGCGTATGCCATTACGTGCTTTTGTCGTGATGACGTAATTTAACCATAGAGGGTTGGGTCTTGCCCATGAGGCGGTAATCACTTCAACAGTAACGCCATTTTCTAAGCGTGACTGCAAGGGTACCAGGCGTTTGTCGATACGTGCAGAAACACATGAGTTACCAATATCGGTATGGACAGCATAAGCAAAATCTACCACACTTGCATTGCGCGGTAATTTAATAATATTACCTTGGGGGGTAAATACGAAAATTTCTTGAGGAAATAAATCAATTTTTAGATTATCAATAAACTCAAGAGAGTTTCCAGCTGTTTTTTGAATCTCTAATAAATCCCTCACCCATTCGGCGACACGGGTTTTTGAGTTAGAGTTTTCATTATTTTCAGACTTATATAACCAGTGTGCAGCAATCCCTGATTCAGACATGCGGTGCATCTGGTGAGTACGAATTTGTATTTCTATTGGCACACCATAAGGCCCAATTAATACAGTGTGTAATGATTGGTAGCCGTTTGCTTTAGGAAGGGCAATATAGTCTTTAAATTTTCCAGGGACGGGTTTGAAAAGATTGTGCATAATGCCTAAAACACGGTAGCAGGTATCTACATCGGCACAATAAATACGAAAAGCATAAACATCAAAAATATCTGAAAAGGATAGTTTTTTCAGATGCATCTTTTTATAGATGCTATATAAATGTTTTTCTCGTCCTTCAACCTTGCAATCAACTTTGGCTTGAGACAGTCGAGTTTGTATTGAAGTGCTGATTGTTTTAACCAGCTCATTGCGATGGCCTCGAGCACTTTGAATAGATTGTTTAATGATTCGATGACGCATGGGGTACATCGCTTCAAAACATAAGGATTCAAGCTCATGGCGTATATTGTTCATGCCTAAGCGGTTTGCAATGGGCGTATAAATATCGAGTGTTTCTTTAGCTATGCGATATTTTTTATCAGGGCGCATCACGCCGAGAGTTCTCATGTTATGCAGACGGTCAGCCAATTTAACCATGATTACACGCAAATCTTTAGCCATCGCCAGGCACATTTTGCGTATATTTTCTGCTTGCGCTTCAGCTTTGGTGATGTTGTTAAGCTGGGTTAGCTTGGTAACACCATCAACTAATTCAGCAACATCATCACCAAATAAGTCAATAATATCTTGTTTATTAGCATCGGTATCTTCAATAACATCATGAAGAATAGCCGCCATAATGCCATGCATATCCATGTGCATTTCTGCGAGTGAAATGGCGACGGAGAGTGGGTGGCAAATGTATGCTTCACCACTTTTTCTGAATTGACCTAAATGATATTTTTCACCGAATAGGTAAGCTTGATGTACTTGAGCTATAAGAGGGGGATCTAAATACTTACTGAGTAACTCGGTAAGTTGATCAAGCAGAATGCGCTCAGGGCTTTCTGGAGTAGAGAGTGGGACCTGAGCGATCATTATTATTTAGTTGCCTGGGAAGTAATTATCAGAAGGCTCACCAACTTGATGAAGTGCATCAATATTTTCATTGGTCACATGCCCTTCAGCAATTTCACGTAGAGCAATAACGGTCACTTTATCTTTGCCACGAGGAACAAATTCTTCAGCGCCCTTTTCTAATTGGCGCGCTCTTTTTGACGCTAGTAAAACTAACTCAAAACGATTTTCAACATTATCTAAACAATCTTCGACGGTAACTCGTGCCATTTTTAAACCTTTACTTGGATTTAACGGATTTAACAAAATTCAACTGGCCATTATAGGTTATTTTTTTGTTTTATGGGAGAGATTTTAAGTGGATGCGATAAAGCCTGATAACTTAAATGAAGCTGCTTCGTGGGAAATACGGTGTACGCAGCACAGAAAGGAGAGCTCTCCCTAGCAACTAGGGAGAGTTTGTCAGGGATTAACCTTTAGCTTCTAGTGCTGTGATAGCAGGGAGTTCTTTGCCTTCTAGGAACTCTAAGAAAGCACCGCCACCCGTAGATGTGTAGGATACTTTGTCATTAATACCATATTTATCAATGGCTGCAAGGGTATCACCGCCCCCAGCTATTGAAAAAGCGCTGCTATCTGCAATCGCTTGAGCAAGGTCTTTAGTACCGTTGGCAAATTGATCAATTTCAAATACACCGACAGGGCCATTCCAAACAATTGTTTTTGCCGTGGCTAATTTTGCTGCATATTGTTTTGCAGTTTCAGGGCCTATATCTAGGACCATATCATCCGCTTCTATATCGGCTACATTTTTAATGGTTGCTTCTGCAGAATCAGAAAACTCTTTGGCACAGACGACATCAACAGGAACGGGGATTTCTGAATTATTAGCTTTAGCCGCGGCAATAAGTGCTTTTGCATCGTCAATTAAATCTTCTTCAAAAAGTGATTTTCCAACTGAATAACCGGCGGCTGCAATAAATGTATTGGCAATACCGCCACCAACAATCAGTTGATCAACTTTATTAGATAATGTTTTCAGAACAGTTAGTTTAGTGGAAACCTTGGAGCCACCAACAATTGCGACCACTGGGCTTTCAGGGTTGTTTAATGACTTCCCTAAAGCTTCTAGTTCAGCTGACAGTAATGGGCCAGAGCAAGCAATTTTTGCGTGCTCTATAACACTGTGTGTAGAGGCTTGGGCTCTATGAGCTGTACCAAAGGCATCCATCACAAAAATATCGCATAAAGCCGCCATTTTTTTACCAAGTTCCGTGCTGTCTTTGCTTTCGCCTATATTAAAGCGTACGTTTTCACATAAAACGACTTCACCGGGCTGGATAGTGATACCATCAAGCCAATCTTTCTCTAGGCGTACAGGTTTATTTAATAGCTCAGAGAGGCGTACGGCAACGGGCTTTAATGATGCGCTTTCATCAAATTTACCTTCTGTAGGGCGACCTAAGTGAGACATAAGCATAACAGCCGCATTTGCTTTGAGCGCAAGTTCGATAGCAGGAATACTGGCACGAATACGGATGTCGCTAGTTACTTGTCCATCTTTAACGGGCACGTTAAGGTCTTGACGAATTAAAATGCGTTTACCATTTAAGTCTAAATCGGCCATTTTCGTTATGGACATAATCATCAGCTCCGGGTTGTTAGTTATGAATTAAGGCGAGCAAGAGGCATGTTTTTTGCTCAAGATAGAAAATTATTATACCTTAACTCTGTCTTGTGATTAAATTATGCTTTAAGAATGTAGCGCAGTCAGATTGGTGTTAGGCGCTTAATGATGTAAATATCTTTTAAAGAGGTGAAATATGGCGGTTAATAATCAAGATTTTAAAAATGCACTTAAACTTTGGGCAAGTGGTGTCTCCGTTGTGACGACTGATTCACCTGAGGGTGAGCAGGGAATGACAGCAACATCTTTCGCTAGCGTATCAATGGACCCTCCACAAATTTTAGTGTGTATTAACGAAACAGCAGAAACAGGCCTTGCAATTTTAGAGAGCAAAAAATTTGCAGTTAATATTTTAACGGCGGCTCAAGAGCAAGTTTCAAATCAATTTGCTGGCGGCAGTAGCATGCAAGAGCGTTTTGCAAACACAGCTTGGAAAAAAGGTGAATTTGGTCAGCCAATATTTGATGATAGTTTGGCAAATATTGAGTGCACCGTAGTGCAACAAGTAAAAGCAGGGTCTCATTGGGTTGTTATTGGCGAGATTCAAAGTGTACAGTGTAATGAAGGTGACCCTCTTTTATATTTTAATTCAGGGTATGCGAGTGTCGCTAAATAGTTAAGCGAAGTAGATTAGCCATAAATTTGTAGGGCTAACAAGCATTAAATGATTGCCGGTACTAGATATTACGCAGTAATTAAATCTAGTACCGGCAATTTTTTTGCTTATACACTTAAATGGGAATATTGCTTGATGCAGTTACCAGAAAAATACTAATTAAACTTAAAGGTGCACAGAAAAGAAAATGGAAGAGTTAATTCAAATTATTCAGGCTAATATCCAATATGCTCACTTTATAATATTTGGAGCGTTACTTTTGGCGGGGTTTAATATTCCTGTATCAGAAGACGCAATGCTGTTCATTTCTGCAATTTTGGCAAAAAGTCATCCCGAATATTTAATGCATTTATTTATTGCGGTGTACATGGGGGCTTATTTATCTGACTTGATTTGTTATGGCTTAGGGCGTGTTGTCGGGCCTAAGCTGTTTAATATACGTTTTTTTGCCAAAATGGTATCCACTGATAGGGTGGATAAAATATCAGTTTATTATGAGAAGTATGGCGTATTGACTTTGATCTCAGGTCGATTTATTCCCTTTGGTGTTAGGAATGCATTATTTTTAACGGCAGGATTAGGGAAAATGAATTTTTGGAAGTTTGCATCAGCCGATTTATTGGCCTGCACAATTTCTAGTGTGAGTTTCTTTAGCTTATATTATTGGTATGGCGAGACAGTTATCGACTATATCAAGCAGGGAAATATGGTGATTTTTGGCCTAGCTTTTATTTTATTACTTATATTTTGGATTCAAAAAAAGCGAAAGGGTAAAGGCGAGAGGAAAATCACTCCCCAAAATTAGCATTTCTAATGCAGAGCAAGATCATCATTGCGCAAGGGTAAGTATTCAGAGACCCACACTTTATCTCTCGGCGAAAGCCTTCTCCAGCGGGAGAAGGTTGGATGAGGGGAAATAAGAAAAGTCTTAATTTTATTCTCCTCACCCCAGCCCTCTCCAGCAGGAGAGGGAGCTACCTGACTAGCAGCTTGAGAATATAAACTAGGGGGCTCTGAATATTTACGCGCAAGGTATGCCCTGGGCCAATGAAAGTCGTTAAATTTTTCCACATAAATAGCACCACTTTTTATTCCGGTTAACTTCGTTAAATTAAGATTTTTTGTAGGATGGGCACGTCGTTCCTCCTTTGCCCATCCTACGGAGTACTGTATTATTAACTTAATGACTAGGAATAAAAACACAGATTTTTAAATATTGAAAAATAGGATAAAAGGCTAGATTTTCATCACCCCAGGTATGCACTGCATACCTTGCGGTACTTAAAGGTTTCTGTTTTTCTTATCTTCAAACATAGACATATCAGCAATATAACTGAGTGTTTCAAAGTCATCCCCGTGTTCAGGGAAGTTAGCTGTACCAATACTAGCTGATATTTTGAGGCATACATTGTCTGAAATAATTAATTTTTGAGCGATAACTTCCTTAAGTTTATTGCTCAGTATTTTAGAGGCATTATCATCTTCTAAGTTAGTCATTAACACAATAAATTCATCCCCACCAATTCGCGCTACCGTATCGGTTTCTCTTATGCAGGACTGTATTCTTGATGCTACTTCTTGTAGTAATTGATCGCCATTAGCATGACCAAACTGATCATTGATGGGTTTGAATTTATTCAAGTCAATAAACAGAATGCTGAGTTTAGTGTTTAAGCGTTTTGCGCTTGCTAAGGCTTCTTCAAACTTTTGGTGAAGTAAATGTCTATTAGGTAGGTTGGTTAATAGGTCGTGCTCACAAAGATGCTTGAGGTGTAGTGCATATTCTCTTTCTTGGGTAATATCGCTAAAAATAGAAATGTAATTTTCAACTTCACCCTTAGCGCTGTAACGCACACTAATATAGGCCTTTTGTAGATAGAGTTGCCCATTTTTACGGCGGTTGTAGATTTCTCCTGACCAGGACCCTTTGGTATTTATGCAGTGCCACATCTCTTGGTAGAATGCTTCATTGTGACGCCCTGAGCTTAAAAGGTGTGGATTTTTTCCTGAAACTGACTCGAATGAATAGCCAGTAATTTCACTGAAAGCAGGGTTGGTTTTAATGATATTTGTATTTTTACAAGTCACCATAACTGCAAGTGGTGATAGCTCACAAAGGTGGTCACTTAAAGATAAAGAGGCGTTGTTTTTAATAGCGCCCTCAAGCAGTGCCGTATATTCATTCTGCTTAGTTTCAATTATTTCGACAGGAATCATGAGGTGATAGCCTTCATTACGAACTGATCTAATAGGATTGAAGTTAATAGAGCTATTGCTTTTTATTTTACTTCTTAACCTTGATAGTACTAATTCAAGTCTATTTTTTTCAAATGTTAGCCAGTCATTCCCCCATGATTCAACAATTTCTTGTGCGGAAATGGGCGTGCTGTAATTTTCTGCTAATTTTTCCAGCGCAACAAATTCACGGTAGGATAAAGTTAATGCCTTATTTTGTGGGGTATAAAGCTCTAAGGTTTTTTTATACAGTTGCCAAGTGGTTTTTGAGGTAAGTGATTCGTTATATTTAGGGAGTCTGCGTACTGTACTATTAATGATTGCCCCTAATTCAAGGAAATCAATGGGTTTAATTAAAAATGAATCAGCAAACTCTAAACCTGCAACGCGATCATCTAAACTATCTCTAACGGTTAGGAAAATAATACCGATATGTTTTGTTTTAGTATTGTTGTGCAGTCTATGAGCGATTGATAGACCATCTTCAGTCGGTAAGTTCCAGTCTAAAATGGCTATATCAGGCAATTGTTTAGATATTAATTGCTCAAATGATTCAGAATCCTTAGCGCCAGAGCAATCAAATCCTTGAGCATTAAGGCTGTATATCATATCTTCCAGTAGGAAGGGATTGTCTTCAACTATATAAACTTTAATCATCATCGGTAGGCCTATTAGTATCGGGTAGCCACAGGCGCATATTAATCAGCCAATGGTCTTGTTGTGGCGTTATTATGGGATTGATACCTCCAGCGAGTGCTTGAACAATTTTTTTAACCATATAAAGCCCTAGACCAAGCCCCTCTTGGTATGCGTTATTTTTTGATTGGTAATATTTATTAAACCACTGTTCAGGGTTAGGTTTATTTTTAGCAATATAGGTATTCGTAATATTGATAAGAATGCCATCGTCAGTGTTTTCGTGTATTGCCGTTAACGCGATAATAGATTCTGTAGGGCTAAATTTTATGGCGTTATCTATTAGGTTGCTTAGTGCAAGCTTAAGTAAAACAGGGTCAGCTAAACAATATAGGTTTTTAGAGATTTCGGTTTTAAAGCGATGACAAGCAAACTTTGTCTTTATTACTTTTGTAATAACGGGTTCTAATTCAATGTATTCAACCCTAGGTTCTAATGGCTTTGTGCTAAAACGTTCGTTTAGAAAGGTATTATCTAATAAGAGGTTTAAGTTAGAAACTGAGTTACGAATTCTATGATGTCGTTCACGAATCATATCGTTATCTAAGTTATGCTGCGCCTCTAATACTTGAACTGAACTTTCTATGACGGCTAATGGAGTTTTAATTTCGTGAGCAATAAGGTTTAGAAACGTTGAGTTACTTTCTAGGTTTTCTTTTGTGAATAGGGGTACCTGTTTTTTTGATTGCTGTTGTAAAGCGATAAATATTAATAAAACAAGTAAGGTAACTTGAAATTGAAGGGAAGGAAAAGTAGCGGGTGAGATAACGCCTAATCCTGCTAGTAACATGAGAACGAAGATAGCAGTGTAGGCTAGAACACCATAAAAAATAAAAGGGCTATTATTTTGGGGTTGTGTGCTTGAGTGCCAACTAATATAAAGTTGTGTCGGTAAAGCTACGCAAAGGACACTCAATAATACTACGGGAGCAATGAGTGAATAGAGTTCTAAGGGTGAGCTAAATATAGCTAAGGTAATTAAAGCAAGTATTGCACATAATAGATTATGTAAATAGGGGAAGTGCTGGGCGGTGTTAAAGAATAAGATAAATAATAGGCTGCTTAAAAACAGTAGGGAGCAAACAATAAAGGGCGGTAAAGCATTTGCTAGTTCAGGCTGGTGAGCTAGTAGGTATTGTTGAGCTACGCCATCAAGAAAAACCAAGCCAAGGATACTGACTGTGATATAGCCAAGGAATACGACGAAACTTATATGCCTAGAACGGAGCCACATGTTTAGTGTGCTTATAAAAAGGAATAAAAATATACCTAAAATAAGGCCTAGCACTAGTTTATGTAAGGTGTTATCTTGAGCCGCTTCATTGGCCGGTAATACGGTTATTCTAAGTGTAGAGGTAGAGCTGGTTTGTAAGCGTAAATAATAAACATGGGATAGTGTATCTTCTAGATTTAGAGCAAAGGAAAAAGATCCATAGTGTTTATCAATAGGGCGTAAGGCTGCAGAAAAAAGGTCACCCGCTTGTTGCATTTGATAATGGTTTTCTTGCTCTTTTGAGAAAAAACGTAGATTATCAAGAAAGGCGGGGGAGGCTGATAAAACCCATTGATTTGGGGTATTAGCAGGGCGTTGCACAATAATGCGGAACCAATAGGCGGATTGCGTATAGCCATTATTGAGTGATTGTTTTATCACCTTAAATTCAGATTGCATGGCTATCACTTCAGTGAGTGTTTTCTTGCCTGACTTGTCCGTTAATACACTTATTTCTGTGATAGGCGCTTGTTTTTCATTGTTAGAGAAAAAGTGAGTACTAGACTGAGCGTATAAAAGCTGAGGAACCAGTAAAATGATAAGTAACAAGTAGGGCATAAAAATCATTATAATCGTTAACATCGCGATTGACATGGACTGACAGGAATTGACAGTTTTACAAAGGTACAATTTATGACAAACTCAGTAGTCTAGAGTGATGCGTTAAGTTAAAAATAGTAATTTATAATGAAATTATGTAAGGTTTTCCTTGACGTAAAATAATTTAAATAAATGAGTGTAAGTTAATGAAATTTATCCATACATCGGATTGGCATATAGGGCGGTTATTTCAAAATATATCGCTATTAGATGATCAACTGTATGCTTTACAACAGTTAAAATCCTATGCTCAAACGCATCAAATTGATGCGTTAATTATTGCTGGTGATGTGTTCGACCGGTCGGTACCACCGGCAGAGGCTGTCGATGCTTTAGGGCAGTTCTTAGATGAAATTATTGTTGAATTAAAGATTCCTGTGATTATGATTTCTGGAAATCATGATAGTGCTAAGCGACTGGGTTTTGGAGCAAAACAAATGCAGCAGTCTGGTTTACATATTTTAAGTCAAATTGATCAAGTGACTACCCCCGTTATTATTAAGTCTAAAACAGGGGTGCTACATTTTTATGGTATTCCTTATCATGACCCCGTAGAGGTTAGGGAGGCTTTTGATTGTGATGTTAAAACCTATGATGAGGCACATACTTATTTAGCTAATCTTGTGCAAAGCAGTAGGCCCGTAGATGCTCATGCCGTGTTATTAAGTCATTGTTTTATTGATGGTGCAGAGGAATCTGATTCTGAACGACCCTTATCTATCGGTGGTGCGGATCGTGTGTCTTATCAGCCTTTAGAAAGTTTTGATTATGTTGCTTTAGGGCATTTACATGGGCCACAATTTAAAGGCAAAGAACATATTCGGTATTCAGGCTCCTTATTAAAATATTCATTTTCAGAACATAAACAAAACAAAGGCGTGTCTTTAGTTGAGTTCGATGAACAAGGTTTAGTGTCGGTAGAGCAACTCTCATTAACGCCTAAAAAAGAATTAAGAGTCATTGAGGGCTTATTAGAAGACTTAATTTTACAAGGTAAAACAGATCCTCATAATGAAGATTATTTATTGGCTAAAATAACCGACAAACAAGATGTACTTGACCCTATTGGGCAATTACGAAAAGTTTACCCGAATATTTTACAGCTAGAGCGTACACAATTTATTGTCTCTAATGGAAGTCGCTTGGTTGCTGACGTCAGTTTAAAACGGACTGAACAACAAGTATTTACTGATTTTTTTGAACAAGTGATTGGTCATGATCTATCTGCTGATCAGAGCGATTTATTGGCGGAAATTATTGCAGAAGCGAAAGGTGATATTGAGGTAAATACGTGAAATTACATTCATTAGAAATTCAAGCGTTTGGGCCTTTTGCAAATAAAGAAATTATTAATTTTTCTGAGTTAGGTGAACATGCTCTTTTTTTAATTGACGGTCCGACGGGTGCAGGGAAATCCTCTATTTTACATGCGGTGTGTTATGCGCTTTATGGTGAAACGACTGATTCAGACCGCAAAGATTTAGGGCTAAGGTGTGATTATGCGGAGGCTGATTTACTCACGGAATTATCTTTAGAATTTACTGTAAAAGGCAGTCGCTACCGGATTACTCGTATCCCCACGCAAATGCGCCCTGCGAAAAAAGGCGGCGGGATTACGGAACAAAAATCTACAGCACATTTGAGACAGATATTAGCTGATAACAAGGAAGATACAATTGTTCCTAAAAAGACACGAGATGCGGGGACTAAAATTGAAGAAATAGTTGGCTTAAGTGCGCAACAGTTTTTACAGGTGATGGTGTTACCGCAAGGCAAGTTTCGAGAGTTATTATTAGCGAAATCGGATGATCGCCAAGTTATTTTATCGACTTTATTTCAGACGGAAATTTATAAGCGGATTGAACAGTTATTAAAAGATCGCTCAGCGACGATAGAAAAACAGTATCAGGCTTTTGAAGAGAGAAAAAAGGACGCGTATTCTGAAGTGAGCGTGGCAGATGAAGAGGGCCTGGAAAATAAACGAGTAGACGTAGATAGAGTGTTAGAATCTAAGTGCTTAGAAAAAGATAAGGCGGCTGAGAATAAGCAACAAGCAGTGAGTGATTTAAAAAGTGCGGAGGTTTTAGAGGGCACTTTTGTGAGTCGAGATAATAAGAAAAATCAGTTAGCGATTAATAGACTCAAGGCAGAGGAAATTACAGCGGATAAAAAACGCGTTAAACAGGCTGATCAAGCAAATTCTATTGCGCCTAAGTGGCATACACTGCAAACAACTCAGGCAGATATTACCCGTAAAAAATCCGATATTAATATAAAGCAGCTTGACCAAAAGAAATCTGATTTAGCGGTTGAAGCAGCTAAGCAGCAAGTAGTGTTGGTAACAGAAGAATATAAGCAGCGTGATGAGTTAAAGAAAGAGCAGATAAAATTAAGTGACTACCAAACTGAATTGGCGAAGTATCAAACCTTAAAAGATACGGTTGTTAAGACTGAGCGAGCTTACAAGCAGGCACTGGCTGAAAAAAATAAGTTAGTGACGTTGGATAAGTCTATCGAGTTTGAGTTAGAAAATCTAAATACAGATATTGAAAGGCTAGGGCTGGTAAGTGTTAATAAATCAGTTATTGTCGAGAAAAAATTACTGGCGACAACCGATTATCAGCAGGCCATTGAATTAGGGCAGGCGCGTAAAGGCTTGGATAAAGCGACGGCAGCTTATCAAACACAACAATCTAAGTATGACGCGGCTGTCGCTTTATTTGTAACCCTAGAAAAACAAGCCAACCAAGTTGAATTGCTGTGGTTTTCTAATCAGGCGGCGGTGTTAGCAAAAAAACTAGAAGTGGATCAGGCTTGCGCCGTATGCGGAAGCCTTGAACACCCGCAGCTAGCAAGTTTTCCTGAGAATTCAGCGCCCATAAGTCAGGAATCAGTTGACCAAGCGCGTCAAGCGCAAGCGAAGCAGTTGACGCGACAGGCTGAAATAAAAGATAAACTACAGGGCTGTGCGCATGAGGTTTCTGTTAAAGAGGCTGAGATTCAAAAGTTAGCACTGAGTTTGGGCGATAATGTACAGAAAAGTACGGCAGAGTTTAAGCGCATACTCAGTAATTTTCAGAGCCAATTAGTAGACATTGAAAACCAAGAAAAGCAACTGAGTGTTGCGAAACAAGAAAAGAGTGATAAAGAGAATATTCGCGCTCCCATTGCCAATAAAATACAGGCTATTGATCAGACTTTACCTGAGCTAATTGCTGAGAAGGCAAGTGCTGAAACGCAATTTCAGTCGGCTAATAACTTATTGCCAGAGCAATATAGACGTACAGATTCAATACAAGCGGCGATAAATATAACTCAGCAAAAGATTAAAATTCTTGAGGATAAATTTCAGAAAGTTAATCAAGATTTAGCTAGTGCTTTAGATAAGCAATCATCTTTGAAGGCAAGCTTAGAAGAGCTAAATAAAGGACTAAATGAATTAGAGTTAAGCTGTTTGGATCAGGGGGAGCAATGGCAGTTAGCCTTAGATGAAAGTGAGTTTGCAAGTCAGGCAGAATTTTCTGGCGCTGTGATTGAGAGTGAGGTTTTGGAGGCGCTTAAGAAAGTGATTCAAGACTATGATGATACATTACACCGTTTGCAGGCTGAGTTAGGGCTATTAGAACAGCAATTAAAAGATAAGCAACGTCCAGATTTTGAGGTTTTACAGGAAGCTTTAAAAGTAGTGACTGAGGTTTTTACTGTACAAGAAAAAGAGTGGGCCGATGCCAGTCAGCAATATAAAAGAATAATAGATACTCAGAAAAAGGTGCAGAAAATTGCACAACAACAAGCTGAGATTAAACAGCAATATGAAGTGGTGGGAACTTTAGCTAAAGCAGCCTCAGGTCGAGGTAATGTACGAGTCAGTCTAGAGCGCTTTGTTTTGGGTAATATTTTAGATCAGGTGCTTAGTATCGCCAGCCAGCGTCTACATATTATGAGTAAAGGGCAGTATAGGTTAATACGCCAAAATGAAGAAAACCAGAAAAAGAATACATCAGCGGGCTTAGATTTAGCGATTGATGATGCCTATACGGGAAAAGCACGGCCAGTAGCCACGTTGTCCGGCGGTGAATCATTTTTAGCTTCGCTGGCTTTAGCGTTAGGATTGTCGGATGTGGTGCAGGAACGTTCAGGCGGTATTCAGTTAGATACCTTATTTATTGATGAAGGTTTTGGTAGTCTGGATCAAGAGGCATTACAGTTAGCAATTGGGACTTTGGTTGACCTTCAATCAACAGGCCGCACCATTGGCATTATTTCTCATGTATCCGAATTAAAAGAACAAATGGCACAGCGGATAAAAGTGATAGGTTCAAGAGCAGGCAGTAGCATAAAAGTTATTGCGTAATGTATTACGGTGGTGAATGTTATTTCATGAGTTAAAGAACAAGAATGTGAATAAAAACCATGATCGAATGCGTAGGCCGGAATAAGCGTCAGCGTTTTCCGGCTGGGTGTTGCATAGTGTTTGCGCGCTGGTGGAGGCGCTGGCGCTTATTCCACCCTACTGGTGGATATTGTTTTGTGAGAGTTAATGAGCAAGAGTGAGTGATGTCTAATTATGTACGTTACCGCCTTTCCGGTGGGTGTTATTTTTTTACCGTAAATTTATTGCAACGTAATAATACCTTGCTTGTAGATCATATTGATTTATTGCGTGATTCGGTTCGCTACTGTATGAATAGGCGTAAATTTCATATTGATGCTTGGGTGGTGTTGCCGGAGCATATGCATTGTATTTGGACTTTGCCTGAGGGTGATGACGATTTTTCTAATCGCTGGAAGATTATCAAAACGCATTTTTCAAGGGGGTTGCCTAAGGTGGAGCGGCGCTCTGTTATAGAGGTAAAGCGAGGTGAACGAGGAATTTGGCAGCGCCGGTTTTGGGAGCATGCTATTCGAGATGAAAAGGATTATCAAAATCATATGGATTATTTACACCATAATCCGGTGAAGCATGGCTGGGTAGGTAAGGTGGCAGATTGGCCATATTCAAGTTTTCAGCATTGTGTTAAAAACGGGATTTATCCTATTGATTGGGCGGGTACCGAGGAGCTTGATTTAGGCGTCGGTGAGGCAAAATGATGTTGTAGGCTGGAATGTAGCGCCAGTGTTTTTCGGTAAAGTTTCGGTCAATGTTTTGCCGTGGTGGAAACGCTGGCGCTTATTCCACCCTACGAGGTGAGTGTTGATAAAGAGCCATGACTGCATCCGTAGGCCGGAATAAGCGTCAGCGTTTTCCGGCAGGGTGTTGCTGAGTGGTTACAAGAGTATCGGTTTCTATTTATAGCGCTGGCAATTAACCTGCGTTTCTATGGGAGTTTGGTGGAGTAGGTGCTGTACAAAATGTTGGCTGTAATAAGGGACTTGTAAACTTCCTTTGGAGCCAAAGCCGTTAAATATTGCTAGATTAGGGTGTTGTGGGTGAAGACCGATAAAAGGCGCTTTATCTAATGTGGTCGGGCGTATATTGGCTTGTTGTTTATTTAAAGTTGCATTCTCAAGGCTGGGGTAGGTTTGCTTAAGAGTGTTTAATAACGCCTGTTTTGCTTCTGGGGTTGCTTGAGTGTCTAGGTTTAGGTTATCAAAGTTAGCGCCTGTACGGAATTGATGGCTATTAAGAGGAATAAACCATTTTCCAAAATTAAGCATTTCAGGAATTAATTCTTGTTGGCTGGTGAGTGTAAGGATTTCGCCTTTGGCTAGTTGAAATGGTAAATACTGGAACCAAGGGTTATGAATGGCTTGGTAGCCTTCACAAAAGATAATTTTTTTTGCGTGTATGTTTTGCCAGCTGATACCGTCATTGAACTGAAGGTCTTGGTAATCAAATTGACTGGCTTGATAGCACTGCTGTTGTTGAAAATAGATTTTTAAACAGCTTAATAGTTTTTGAGTGAGTAAATAACCCGTTTGTTTTTGTTGGATAAGTCCAAGTGGTGCGTGGATAGAAGGGGGAGGTATTTTTAGCGTAGGCTTTAGGTAATCGAGATAAGTGATATCTTGAATGCGCTTTTCAAAATTAAGTTTTTCTTTGTCATTACGAATGATTCGTAACATCTCTTTTTCTACGTAAAATTCTTCGTTAAAGAAATTACTTAATTGTTGGTAACTTTGTTTTGCGCAGGGAAGCAGTGTTTCAATATCATTATTTTTAACTAAACGCATGCCGGTTACTGGGTTGATTAATCCAGCCGCAATTTGCGAGGCATTTTCTTGTTGATTATCGACAAGGTGAAGACTACTCCCTTGTTGTATGAGTTCCCAGCTAAGTAGACTACCCGCAAGACCTTGGCCAATGATGAGGAAGTCTACTTGTTTGTTCATGATTTTTTAGCTTATTTGGTAGGGTTTATTATTTTGGAACTAGTGTATTTGTCGCGTTAAATTTAATACCACCCCATGAAGATTGCATGAAATTTCTAATATTTTGATGGCTAGTGCCTGAAGGGTCTTGCAAAACATCTTGATGATAAAAATCACCAAATAAACTTAAGGTTTGGTCTTGATCAAGCTGGTTAAGTTGGGCAAAAGCAAAAATTTTGCATGAACCCTCGTTAGTGCCTGCTTTATTAATAACCCCGCTTTCACCTAAACCATTAGTAAAGCTTGTCGGTGTATATTGATAATGCGCGTTTATAATTGCCATCGTGTCATCAAAATTGATGGCTTGTTTAGATTTTACGTTTTCTAGGAATGTATTTAGGTCCATGTGTTCTTATGTTTTAGGGTTAAGGTGCCACTGTGAATCAGTTAGCCAGGTGTTAAAGTCAGCTACTGATTGTGGTCTATTAAGGTAATAACCTTGTGCAATATCGCAGTCGTATTCTTTTAGTTTAGCCATGATTTCTGCATCTTCTACGCCTTCTGCAACGACTTGTAAGCCTAAGTTATGTGCGAGGTTGATCGTTGCGTTAACGATGACGGCATCATTTTCACTGTGTAAAATATCTTGTACAAAAGAGCGGTCAATTTTTAATTCTGTTAAAGGCATTTTCTTTAAATAAGCTAAAGAGGAATAGCCAGTACCAAAATCATCAATTGACAGTTTATAGCCCATTTCATGCAAGCGCTGAATGATTTCTAAGGCTTGCTCTGGGTCAGTCATAATCGACCCTTCAGTAATTTCAAGAACCACCCATTCAGGATTAATATGAGTAGCCACTTGAATTCCTGCAATTAAGTCAGGTAATTCTGGGTCCTGTAAATCCTTTGCAGAAAGGTTAATTGAAATGGTTAGATCTAGTCCTTCTTGATGCCATTTAGCGCAGTCTGTAAAGGCTTGTCGTAGTACCCAAGCACTTAATTGTTGAATAGTCCGAGTGCGCTCAGCCATGGGAATAAATTCATCAGGGGATATAAAACCGTGCTTTGGATGGTTCCAGCGCACGAGCGCTTCTGCACCATAAATTTCATCAGTTTGTATGGAAACTTTGGCTTGGTAGTATAAGGTCAATTCATCGCGCGTAAAGGCGTGACGTAGTTCACTCATGAGCGTTAAACGATGTGGACTATGCTGGTCAAAGCTAGGGTCGTAGGTGGCATAACCTTCCTTGTTATTATGTGCCATATACAGAGCAACTCCGGCTCGTTGCACTAAGGTGTCAACATCTTCTCCGTGATCAGGAAAGTTAACGATACCTGTCGCTGTGTGAATTGGAACTTGAAGCCGTTCAACAACGAATGCGGTTTGCATACTTTGTTGTATGTTTTTTGCAACTTCTAGAGTATCAGTTTGTGGGTCTGTAATTAATAGACTGAATATATTACCTTCAATACGGGCTATATTTTCTTGGTATTTGAAGACACCTTGTAAGCGGGATGCAATTTGCTTAAGTGTTAAATCACTACTGTTACGCCCGAGCGTGTCATAAATATCATTGTAATTTTCAATTTCTAGTAACAGAATTGAAAGTGAATTATTTTGATTGTTGGCGGCTAAAATAGCTTGTTCGACACGGTCATAAAACAGGGAGCGGTTAGGTAGGTCGGTTAGAGAGTCGTGGGTAGACGAGTAGGTAGCTTGTTTTTCTAAGCTGGCTGTTTGTGAGCGCAATTCGGCAGTTTGGTCTAAGATCATTGCGCCCGCTTGGTAGGCAATAATTGAGCTAGAATACTGCCCCCAGAAACCAAATACAAAGGGTAGGCTGTCTAAAATCCATAAGCCAACATTATTTTGTTGGGCCTGCATGATGCCGTTAGCATCTACACCACCAGTGGTGTAGATGCTAACAGCCATGGTTGCAATAAAAATGCTGGTGATGGCAATAGCGACACCTTGGTAGGCGGTTCTAGATGCGCGACCTTTTAAAGCATTAACATTCAGTAGTAATTGCGTACTTTCTAATTGTTGAACCATGGCGACTCCTTAATTATGTTTTAACGTAATAGTCCTGCTATTGTTGGGAAATGCTCGTGTTGTGAATTTTTAAGCCATTCAAATAAGACGGATTCAAAATTACTAATCGTTACACCTTGGGCTTGCATACGCTGTAAAGCATAAAATTTATTCTCTGCCTTACGAGAGCATACTGCATCTTCAACAACATGTACTTGATAACCTTGTTGTACTAATTCTAGCGCTGTTTGCAATACACATACATGCGCTTCTTGACCAATAATAATGATTTGTTTTTTTGTGCTACTTTCTAATTTATTTTGAAAGCCAACAGCTGAAAAGCAAGAAAACCCAGTTTTTTCTAAGCGGCTAGTATCGCTGTTAAGTTTTGCACTAATAGCATCTACAGTGTTACCGAGTCCTTGAGGGTATTGCTCGGTAACTAAAGTAGGCACATTAAGTAAATTGGCTGCTTCAATTAAGCGTGCACCATTTTCCAGCATATCTTCAGCGTTGCTCTCAGGCATGACGCTAACAAGTTTAGTTTGAATATCAACAACTAAAAGTAAACTATTTTCAATGTCTAGTAAATCAGGGTGGGTTGTCATAAGTTTTTAGGTTAATTAAGTTTTAAATTACGAGCTTTTTCACGTTGCCAGTCACGGTCTTTTTCTGTCGCACGTTTATCATGCAGCTTTTTACCTTTAGCCAAACCGATTTCTAATTTAGCTCGGTTATTCTTCCAGTACATAAAGGTCGGTACGAGTGTGTAGCCTTTTCGTTCTACATTACCAATGAGTTTATTAATTTCTTGGCGATTTAAGAGCAGTTTACGTATGCGAGTTGCGTAAGGGGTGACGTGTGTAGATGCGGTATTTAATGCTGAGATATGCATGCCAGAAATCCATATTTCACCATTTTTAACAAATACATAGCTTTCTTTTAATTGAACTTTCCCTTCGCGCAGGCTTTTTACTTCCCAGCCCTCTAAAACGAGTCCAGCTTCAAAACGTTCTTCTATAAAATACTCATGCGAAACATAGCGATTTTTAGCAATGATGTTATCGCCTTGCTTGTCTTTCTTGGATTTTTTTCCAGCCATTAGGTGTCCAAATCTGTTTTTAAACGATGGTAAAGGGTATACTCTACACGGATAATTCAGGCGTTATAGTATGTTGTTTGTTATCTTTAAAGGCAGATAGGTAACGATATTTAGTGTAGTTGCCGGTTAAAAATAAACATGTCAGTATTTTACTTTATTTACTGATAAAAAAATAAATTTTTCAATTGTGTAGGTAGTTCAATGACAGATACAAAAAAATCTATTCATGGAGAGTGGTCTTCACGCTTCGTATTTATTCTTGCTGCAACAGGTTCCGCTGTTGGCTTGGGTAATATATGGAAATTTCCATATATTACAGGAGAAAATGGAGGCGGAGCCTTTGTTATAGTTTATCTATTATGTGTTGCGGTCATCGGTATTCCTATTATGATTGCTGAAACCATGATGGGACGTCGCGGTCGTCAATCTCCCATTAATACGTTAGAAGTGCTAACTGAAGAAGCGGGTGCTGATAAACGGTGGCACTATTTAGGGTGGCTGGGTGTTATTGCTGGTTTTTTAATTTTATCTTATTACAGTGTCATTGCCGGTTGGGCGATGGCTTATGTCGTTAAAGCGTTTACAGGCAGTTTTTCGGGTGAAAGTGCTGAGCAGATTAGTGCTTTATTCAGTGATTTACAAGCTAGCCCAGTCCAGCAAGTTTTTTGGCATACCGTATTTATGGTGGCAACTATGTCCGTTGTAGCGCGTGGAGTGCAGGGTGGACTAGAAAAAGCGGTACGCTTTTTAATGCCGGGTTTATTTGTATTGCTGATGTTGTTAGTGGCTTATGCAATGACGACAGGTGCGTATATGCAGGGGTTGGAGTTTTTATTTAAACCTGATTTTAGTGAATTAACAGGCAGTAGTGTTTTAACTGCTATGGGTCATGCTTTCTTCACTTTGAGTTTGGGCATGGGTGCAATTATGGTCTATGGCTCATATTTACCTAAAGGTATTTCTGTCGCTAAAACGTCTATGTTAATTGCTGGTGCTGATACTGCGGTTGCTTTATTAGCTGGTATCGCGATTTTTCCTATTGTGTTTGCTAATGGTTTGGAAGCGAGTGCGGGGCCTGGTTTAATTTTTCAGACGCTGCCTATTGCCTTTGGTAATATGACGGGCGGTTGGTTGTTTGGTATTTTGTTTTTCGTCTTATTGGTTTTTGCTGCCATTTCTTCTGCTATCTCTTTAATTGAACCTGCCGTGGCTTGGTGTGTTGAAAACTATAATTTTGAACGCAAAAAAGCCAGTATCATAATGGGCCTAGCTACTTGGGTTCTTGGTTTAGGGACTGTATTTTCTTTTAATATTGGTGCGGATGTTAGTTTTTTTGGTACCACTTTCTTCGGCTTTTTAGATTATTTAACGGCGAACCTACTGTTGCCATTAGGCGGCTTTTGTATTGCCATTTTTGCTGGTCGAGTCATGAAGCAGCAGCATAGTAAACAAGAGTTGGATTTAGGTGATGATCAACTGTTTAATATCTGGCTGTTTTTGGTTAGCTATATTGCACCTGCGGCTGTTTTCTTGGTGTTTTTACATGTCCTTGGGGTATTTGGTTAATGGCAACTGTTGAGAAGAATGCGTTAGTTAAGTTTTCCGCACAACAGATGTTTGCATTGGTTGATGATATTGAATCTTATCCAGATTTTTTACCTTGGTGTACGGGGAGTCGAATTATCAGTCGTGAAGGTAATATTGTTGAAGCTGAGTTACAAATCGCTAAAGGTGGATTTAAGCATGCTTTTGCAACCCGTAATGTGAATGACGAGGGGGGACGTATCTATCTATCTTTATTGCATGGGCCTTTCTCTTCATTAGAAGGGATGTGGGATTTTATGCCCCTACGCGAAGATGCTAGTAAAATTTCATTAGATTTAGAGTTTGAAATGAATGGTGTATTGGCTAACTTTGCTTTTGGAGCAGTTTTTAACCAAATCTGTAATACGATGGTGAGCTCATTTACTCAGCGTGCAAAGCAAATTTACGCGGCTGAATAGAGTATGAATGTTGAGGTGGCCTATGCTTTGCCTGAGCGACAATTGATTTTGGAGTTTGAGGTTGATGAGGGCTGTACAGTTACTGAGGCAATTGCTCAGTCAGGTATTTTGGGGCTTTTTCCTGAAATTGATTTGGCTAAAAATAAAGTAGGCATTTTTAGCCAAATTTGTGCATTAAATAAGTGTCTTGAAACAAACGATCGAGTAGAGATTTATCGAGGTTTAGCGCTTGATCCAATGGAGGCACGTAGGCAACGAGCGCTACAGCAAGCGAGTTAGTCACCGAAAGTAAATAAGCTAACGATCATTTCATATAAGGTTTTACTTAAATCTCGTTTAGGTGCATCTATCGTTGTTTCTTTGGGCGGTGGTGGTGCTGGATTTTCTTCAGGTAATTTATCACCTTCCATACTAATTAAGGTATCCCCTTCAAAAAATAAAGAAATCCGCTCTTGTGTTCTATCTTCGCCACCTGGCTGTTTTGAATAGATATAGTCCCACCGGTTTGGTGTAAATGGGTCGATGACTAAGGGAGAGCCCATGACATAAATGACTTGTCGTTTAGTCATGTTGGTGCGCAACTGATTAATCATTAGTTGGTCAATCACGTTACCTTGGGCAATATCAATTTCGTAGACCAAGGGGACGTCTGCAGCAATGGTGGAGCAGGCTTCTAGCGTGGCAAATAAAATGGATAGAGCTATTAATCGTAAATTCAGGTGCATATAAGAAATAGTGAGCGTTTGGGGTAGGTAAAATATCTGGAAATAGCGATAAAATACTACGTTTTGAGGCTTTTTAAATTTATTGTGAAGCATCATACCTGAACTTTTTTAAAACTAAAAAGCTCATTTCCAACTATCTAGCTAGGTTTTTCCTTTTTTCTTCTTTGAAAAGAATTACAATGTAACGATTTATTGATATTTGCTAATCATTGGGGCTGTTATTGTGGGAGAAAAACGAATGGAAACTCAAGAGTTAAGGGATGTGGGCTTGAAAGTCACGTTGCCACGAGTAAAAATTCTAGAAATCATGGAGCGTGAAACTAACAACCGCCATTTGAATGCGGAGCAAGTTTATAAAATTTTAATCAGTGAGAATGAAGAGATTGGTTTAGCAACAATTTACCGAGTCTTAACGCAGTTTGAAGCGGCAGGCTTAGTAACTAGACATCATTTCGAGGGTGGTAATTCAGTTTTTGAATTAAATAAAGGTCAGCATCATGACCATATTGTTTGTGTTAAGTGCGGTAAAGTGGATGAATTTACTGATGAGTTGATTGAAGAGCGCCAAGATCAAATTGCCAAAAAACTAGGCTATGAGTTAACGGATCATAGTTTATATCTCTACGGGTTATGCTCTAAGTGTAGATAAACTTACCTCTCCCTTTCTTTATTAGTTATATTATTTTTTAATTATCTATGTTTAAACCGCTCATTTTATATATCGGTTTGCGCTATACGCGCGCGAAACGCCGAACTCAATTTATTTCTTTTATCACCTTAACTTCAGTTCTAGGAATTGCCCTAGGTGTTACTGCATTGATTACTGTGTTATCAGTAATGAATGGTTTCGAAGCTGAATTACGGCAACGTATTTTAGGTATGACAGCGCACTCTACTGTAACAGGAAATGGAGGGAAGCTGTCTGATTGGCAGGAATTGCAAAAGAAGGTCCGTGATTACCCTCATGTGCAAGGTACTGCTCCTTTTGTACGTGGACAAGTTATGATTAATGCTGGGCGTAGAGTGAGTGGTACTCTATTGCGCGGTATTTTGCCTAAGCAAGAACCGGCTGTATCAGAAGTCGGTGAAAAAATGCAGGTGGGTGCATTAACTGATTTACAAGCGGGTAAGTATCAGATTGTTTTAGGGTCTGAATTGGCAACTTACTTAGGGGTAAGGGTGGGTGATAAAGTCACGGTAATTAGCCCTCAAGTAAATTCAACGCCAGCGGGTATTATTCCACGCTTACGACGTTTTACTGTTTCAGGTGTGTTTGAGGTGGGCATGTATGAATATGACCGTAATATGGCAATTATTCATATTCAGGACGCTTCTAAATTATTACGTATGAAGGGTAGTGTTTCTGGCTTACGTTTGAAATTGGATGATTTATTTAATGCACCTCAAATTAGTCGTGACTTAGCGAACAAGCTATATGGACAGTATTATGTTAGTGACTGGACTAAAGCGCATAATAATTTTTTCCGTGCTATTCAAACTGAAAAGCGGGTAATGTTTATTATTTTATTACTTATTGTGGCTGTCGCCGCATTTAATATTGTTTCTACTTTAGTGATGGTGGTGACGGATAAGCGTGGTGATATTGCTATCTTAAAAACACAGGGCTTAACGCCCATGTCAGTCATGGGAATCTTTATTACTTTGGGGGCAATTATTGGGTTGATTGGAACTGCGATTGGCGTGCTTGGTGGAGTATTACTTGCCTTGAATGTAGAAACAATTGTGCCGGCGATTGAGGAGTTTTTTGGGGTTAATTTTATGGCGGCTGATGTTTATTATATTAGCAGCTTACCTTCAAAATTAGTTTGGGCTGATGTGTATGTTATTGCTACCGTCGCCTTTTTCTTATCTTTACTTGCTACTATTTATCCTGCTTGGCAGGCATCAAGAGTTAACCCTGCTGAGGTATTGCGTTATGAGTAATACGCCTATTTTACAATGTCGTCAATTAACTAAGCGATTTAAGCAAGGTGCGCTTAATGTTGAGGTTTTGAAGGGGATCGATTTTTCGATTTCAGAAGGAGAGCGGGTTGCCATTATGGGAACTTCTGGCTCGGGTAAAAGCTCGCTATTGCATCTGTTAGGGGGGTTAGATAAGCCTACTAGTGGTGAGGTTATTTTAGAGGGCGTTAATTTAAATTCTGTACGCCAAGCGAAGCTATCTAAATTAAGAAACCGTACTCTGGGTTTTATTTATCAGTTTCATCATCTTTTAGGTGAGTTTACTGTTTTAGAGAATGTTGCAATGCCTGCTCTAATAGGTGGGAGTTCAATTGCTGACTCTAAGAAGAAGGCTGAAGAAATTTTATTACGAGTTGGGTTAGAGCATAGAATAAAGCATAAGCCAGGGGAACTGTCAGGCGGAGAGAGGCAGCGTGTTGCCATTGCACGTGCTTTAATTAATAAGCCTAAGTGTGTTTTGGCCGATGAGCCGACAGGGAATTTAGATAGTAAAACGGCAGAAACTATTTATCAGTTAATGTTGGAACTAAATCAGGAGCTCAAAGTGAGCTTTTTGATTGTGACTCATGATCCTGACCTTGCGGGTCGTATGGATAGAGTGTTGCACATGGCCGATGGTTTAATTGTAGATTAAGTGCCTTGTCATTTTAGCTTGGGTTATTTTCTGAAAAAAATAACCCAAGCTGTTTTGAAAAACTTTACCTTGTAGAGCGTAATCGCCAATGTTTGACGACATTCCAGCGCCAAAATAGGCGAATTCCAAAATATCCTACGATAGCTGAGACAATGCCGAGAATTAAGCAGCCAGTCAAGAAAGGGCCGCCAATTTCCCCCAGGTTGGCCATAATGCTGTCAACAGAAAATTCAAAGCTAGAGTCTGGTGACGGCTGTCCTAATGACCAAAGCCCTACTAGGTAAGCAAAATAAAACATGGGTGCCATTGTCAATGGGTTGGTAATCCAAACTAAGGCAACGGAAATGGGCAGGTTAGCTCTAAAATAAAGTGCGGCAATAGCGGCAATAGCCATTTGGCCGGGAGTTGGAATCCAAGCTGCGAATAGGCCTATAGCAAAAGCAGCTGAAACTGAGCGACGGTTTAAGTGCCAAAGGTTGGGGTCGTGTAGTTTATCGCCTAAAAATTTGAGATTTTTATTTTCTTTAATGGACTCGGGCGATGGCATGTGTTTTTTTAGTAATTTTTTTGGCATCAGAGATTATTCCATTTGGCTAAATTGAGCGTTCAGTGTAGCAGATTTTAGTGATGCTTTTATCTGTTTTATCATTTTTTTTAGGTATATTAAGCTTGCAGCAATGCGCGAGTTTACCTAGTGCTTGGTCTTTATTTCTTGCTTTAATTTTAGCTATTATTACGCTGTTTTTTAAATGGAAAAAAGTAGCTTATTATCTGTTGGGTTTTATCTGGGCGGGTGTTTTTTCAAGCTATTTTTTAAGTCAAGCATTAGCGCCTGAATTACAAGGTAAAGAATTATTAGTTGAGGGGGATATTGTGGGTTTGCCGGATTATAGTGATCGGCGTACCCGCTTTGATTTTAAAGTCACAAGTACTACGGTTCCACTACCTAAAAAAATCAGGTTGAGTTGGTATTATCCTCAGCAACGCATTATGGCAGGGCAGTCTTGGCAGTTCTTCGTTAAATTAAAAGCACCTAATGGAACTTTGAATCCTGGTGGATTTGATTATGAAAAGTGGCTGTTTTCTCGAAAAATTGGTGCGACAGGCTATATTCGTAAAGCTAATCAGGCACAATTATTAGGAGCGCAAACCCCTTGGGGAAGTGTTTCTGTTTTGCGTCAGCGCTTATTAGATTTAATCGCTTTACACGGTGTTAGTGATAGAAGTCTTGCTTTGATAAAGGCTGTCACTTTAGGTGATAGGTCAGGGCTAACAATGTTGCAATGGCAAGTGTTAGCGCAAAGTGGAACGGCTCATTTAATGGCTATTTCAGGCCTACATATTGGTTTGGTTGCTGGGATGATCTATTGGGTCGTTTTTCAGTGTTGGTTGCATTTTTCATATAGAAGGTATTCTGCACCTCAGGTAGCCGCAGTTAGTTCTTTTTTAGCGGCATACTTTTATGCGGCTTTGGCGGGGTTTGCAGTGCCAACACAGCGTGCTTTGATTATGGTGGGTGTGTTGATGCTAACCATTTTATTGCGCCGACATGTGAAAACCTTGGATGTGTTGGCGATTGCATTGTTAATTGTGTTGGTTGTTGATCCCTTGACAGTGTTGTCAGTGGGTTTGTATTTGTCATTTTTGGCTGTTTTCCTTATTTTATATGTGCTATCTGCTCGGTTAGGGAAAGAGCAGAAATTGTTGAGTAGTTTAAAGTTACATATTGTAATTGGCTTGGGTTTGTTACCCGTTTTAGTGCTATTTTTTCAGCAAGGCTCGTTGATTTCACCTGTCGCTAATTTTATTGCAATACCTGTTGTTAGTTTTTTGGTAGTACCAAGTGCATTAATTGCGGTGGTTTTTTTACCTATATTTCCTAGTATTTCCTCTATTTTACTTAGCTTTGTAGATATTGTTTTACAGTATTTATGGCAGTTATTAGAGTTTTTTGTGGCGTTACCTGCGGCAACAATCATACTAGCGCAGCCTGACATTTGGCAGCTTATACTTGCAATGGTTGGTGTGTTTTTAGTTATTGCCCCTCGGGGTATACCGGTTCGTTATCTGGGGGCTATTTTTATTTTGCCTTTGTTTTTAGTGAGTGAGGAAAAGCTTGAGCAGGGTGATGTTAATTTTACTTTGTTAGATGTTGGTCAAGGATTGTCGGTCGTTGTGCAGACAGCTGAGCATAGTTTGGTCTTTGATGTGGGCGCGCGTTTTTCAGATAGTTTTGATATGGGACGAAATGTAGTTTTGCCTTTTTTACATACGCAGCAAATCACCGAACTTGATACTTTGATTGTGAGTCATGCGGATAATGATCATATTGGTGGGGCTGAATCATTATTACAGGCCATGCCAGTGAAGCGGGTTTTAAGTAGTGTTCCTGAGGAGTTGAGCGCTCATCATGCAGTTGCTTGTTATTCAGGGCAGTATTGGCAATGGGATGGTGTGGATTTTCGTATAGTGTCTCCACTTAAACAGGGTCTCAAGGGTGAAAATGATAATTCATGTGTATTACGAGTTGATAGTCAGCAGGGAAGCTTTTTACTGACGGGCGATATTGAGATTTCTGCAGAATCAGCTTTAGTAAATAGTGGGAAAGATATACAGGTAGATGTATTAGTGGCACCTCATCACGGTAGTAAAACATCATCAAGTTCTGAATTTTTAGAGCAGGTGAATCCACGTGTTATTTTAATTCCCGCTGGCTCACCTAATCGTTTTGGTTTTCCTCATAATAAAGTCATTGATAGGTATAATTCCTTTAATTTTGATTATTTTGTAACGGGAGATTCAGGCGCTTTAAGTGTTGAATTTAATGACGACCAGGTTGAAGTCACGCGCTACAGGGATGTTTACCAAAGGTATTGGCATAAAAAATAATAACCAAGCTATTTACTATGTTATTAAATAGTACTAAAATAGTCCTATATTACAGAAGGAGCTCATCATGCGTTTGGGAAAGCTGACTGATTATGCGACAGTCATTTTAAGTTTTATGGCTAAACAGCAGTCTCATATGTATGCCGCTATGGAAATTTCCACTGCGACAGGGATCGCGTTACCAACGGTTAGTAAAATCTTGAAGTCATTAGTTAGGGCGCATTTATTGAGCTCTGTTCGTGGTGCTAAAGGTGGTTATGCTTTGCTTAAAGGGCCTGAGAATATTACGGTTGCAAGTGTTATTACCGCTTTAGAAGGGCCTATCTCTTTGACTGAATGTAGTTCAACTGATCATAGTTGCGAGCAAGTTTCAGCCTGTCAAATAGGTAATAATTGGCGTGTCGTAAACCAAAAAATTCAACAAGCTTTAGAATCGGTGACCTTGGCAGATATGATGCTGCCAGTCAGTTCACCACAAGAAATTACTGTGCCTGTCGCCAGTTTATATCGTTAATTTAGAAGAGTATTTATGTCATCAAGCGAGCAAGAAATTGACAGTCTGATCGGTCAAAAATATAAAGAAGGTTTTGTTACAGAGATCGAGGTGGATACTTTTCCGCCTGGATTAGATGAAGAGGTCATTGCTAAACTTTCTGCTATTAAAGGTGAGCCAGAGTTTATGCTGGACTATCGTTTAAAAGCATTCCGTCATTGGCAAACAATGTCTGAGCCCAACTGGGCGCAATTAAATATTGAACCTATTGATTATCAGTCCATTAGTTATTATTCCGCACCTAAAAAAGATTCTGATAAACCTCAGAGTTTAGATGAAATTGATCCTGAGTTATTAGAGACTTATAAAAAGCTTGGTATTCCACTGGATGAGCAAGAGCGTTTAGCGGGTGTAGCAGTTGATGCGGTTTTTGATAGTGTGTCTGTTGCGACAACCTTTAAAGGTAAGTTGCATGATGCTGGCGTGATTTTTTGCCCCATTTCAGAAGCATTAAAAGAACATCCTGAATTAGTTAAGCAGTATCTAGGGACGGTAGTTCCAGAGACAGATAACTTCTTTGCTGCACTAAATGCAGCAGTGTTTACTGATGGCTCCTTTGTATATATTCCTAAAGGGGTGCGGTGCCCTATGGAATTATCAACGTATTTTCGTATTAATGCAGCTAATACAGGGCAGTTTGAACGTACCTTAATTATTGCTGACGAAGGGAGTCATGTTAGTTATTTGGAGGGGTGTACCGCTCCGATGCGTGATGAAAATCAATTGCATGCCGCTGTTGTTGAGCTAGTCGCAATGGATGATGCTGAAATTAAATACTCTACTGTTCAGAACTGGTACCCCGGTGATGAAAATGGTGTGGGGGGGATTTATAACTTTGTTACTAAGCGTGCTGAGTGTCGTGGAGCAAACTCTAAGGTTTCTTGGACGCAAGTAGAGACGGGGTCAGCAATTACATGGAAATACCCTAGCTGTATTTTATTGGGTGATAATTCAGTCGGTGAGTTTTACTCTGTCGCTTTAACGAATAATTATCAGCAGGCTGACACCGGCACAAAAATGATTCATATTGGTAAAAATACCCGCAGTACAATTATTTCTAAAGGTATTTCAGCGGGGAAATCACAAAATACTTATCGTGGCTTAGTGAGGGTAGGTAAGAATGCAGATAATGCTCGTAACTATACACAGTGTGATTCTTTACTCGTCGGTGATAAATGTGGCGCACATACATTTCCTTATGTTGAAGTAAAGCAGCCTTCTGCACAAGTTGAGCATGAAGCGACAACCTCTAAAATAAGCGAAGACCAATTGTTTTTCTGTCAGCAACGTGGGCTATCAGCCGAAGATGCTGTGTCAATGATTGTGAATGGTTTTTGTAAGCAAGTTTTTAAAGAACTTCCTATGGAGTTTGCTGTTGAAGCACAGGCTTTATTAGGTTTAAGTTTGGAAGGTTCAGTAGGTTAATTGAGGGCTTGGTTTTAGTAAGTTGGCTCAAGTAACAGAAAATAATTAAGAAAATAAATTAGGTAAGAATAAATGCTTAGCATAAAAAATCTTCATGTTAGCGTAGGTGATAAGCCTATCCTTAAAGGTGTTAATTTAGAAATTAAAGCAGGCGAAGTACATGCCATTATGGGACCTAATGGTGCGGGAAAAAGTACTTTATCGCATATTTTGTCAGGTAAATCTGGGTATACCATTACCGAAGGTAGTGTGACTTATCAGGGCAAAGATTTATTAGAGATGGACCCTGAGATAAGAGCGCGTGAAGGTATTTTCTTAGCGTTCCAGTACCCTGTAGAAATTCCAGGTGTCAGTAATATTTATTTATTAAAAGCGGCTTTAAATGCAATTCGTACTCATAACGGCCTAGCTGAAGTAGATGCTTTTGATTTTTTAAAGATTGTAAAAGGAAAGGTCAAGCTATTGGAAATGGATGAGCAGTTTTTATACCGCTCAGTCAATGAGGGTTTTTCAGGTGGCGAGAAAAAACGTAACGAGATTTTACAGGCAGCTATTTTAGAGCCAAGTATGTGTATCTTGGATGAAACCGATTCTGGTTTAGATATTGATGCGCTTAAGGTCGTGGCGGCAGGTGTGAATTCATTGCGTGCAGCCGACCGTTCATTTTTAATGATTACGCATTATCAGCGTTTATTAGATTATATAAAACCTGATATTGTCCATGTGTTAGCGGATGGAAGAATTGTTAAAACAGCAGGCCCTGAGTTAGCGCTTGAGTTAGAAGCGAAAGGCTATAGCTGGGTTGAAGAGCAGGTTGCATGATGGAGGCTGAGCGAGTAGTGAGTCAATATCCTGCACAATATGAAAAAACTGCGGCATCATTAGCAGGGCAGTCAGTAGCCTGGTTGCAATCTATTCGGCAGAAAGCACTGGCATCTTTTTCAGAAAGTGGGTTTCCATCCTTAAGAGATGAAGAGTGGCGGTATACAAATGTTTCGGCTATCGAAAAGAAGCTTTTTAGCCCTGCTGTTCAAGATGAAATTGGTGCAGTTGATGTCAGCTGGTTAAATACTTACCGGCTTGAAAATGCATGGACTATTGTTTTAGTCGATGGGTATTTTTCTGAGGCCTTGTCTAATTTGGCAGGCTTACCCGATGATGTTCAAGTCTTAAGCATGGCAAATGCTTTAGAGCAATGCCCGAATGATTTGAAAAATTATTTCGGGCAAGCGGTCAATGATGAACTGCATGGATTTATTGCATTTAATTCTGCTTGGTTTACGGATGGTTTGTTTGTTCATGTACCTACAGAGCACGTTTTAGCTAAACCTGTGCATATTATTCATGTTGCAACACAGGCTGGTTATATGGCTAATACGAGGAATATTGTTGCAGTAGACGGGATGGCTAAGGCGGAGCTTGTAGAAACATTCATTGGTTGTGATGAGGCGTATTTATCATCTGCAGTAACGGAAGTTTTTGTAGGTAAAAATGCTGATTTAAGCATTTCAAAATTACAAGTTGAAGGTGATAAGGCTTATCATTTTGGTGGGACTTATGTTGTTCAAGAGGACAATGCGCGATTTGAGCATCACAACTTTTGTTTTGGTGGATTGTTAGCGAGAAATGATATTCATACTGATTTGGGGTTGGCCTCTGAGTGTGACTTAAATGGTTTGTATCTGGGCGTTAAGCGTCAGCACATTGATAACCACACACGAATTAATCACCTTAAAGCGCACGCGCAAAGCAAGGAGCTTTATAAAGGTGTATTGAATCAACGTGCTCGTGGTGTTTTTCAGGGCCGAGTGCTTGTTGCAGAACAAGCACAAAAAACGAGCTCAGAAATGAATAACCGTAATCTATTGCTATCTAATGATGCTGAAGCCGATACAAAACCGCAGTTAGAAATTTATGCGGATGATGTGAAGTGTGCGCATGGTGTCACTGTAGGTCAATTGGATGAAAAATCAATCTTTTACCTACAATCTCGTTGCATTGATGAGGAAACAGCTAGAAATATGCTGACCTTTGCTTTTGCTAATGAAATGGTAGAGAAAGTAAAAAATAAAGATTTACATGACCAGGTTTTACAGCAACTATTAGAGCGTTTTCCGCAGTCAGGTATTGAGCAAGAATGGTTGTAAGAAAGTCCTTCCTATTGAATACTTGAGATCAAGTTAAAAAATTAAAGATGACTAATTTTCCCGTAGAAAAAATTCGTGCAGATTTTCCAATTTTAAAAGAGAAAATACGCAATAAGCCACTTGTATATTTAGATAATGCTGCTAGTTGCCAAAAGCCGCAGCAAGTTATTGATAGTATTGTGCATTTATATAGCCATGAATATGCGAATGTTCATAGAGGTGTGCATACTTTAAGTGTTAAGGCTACTGATCGCTATGAAGGTGCGCGTGAAAAAGTTAAAGATTTTATTAATGCACAAAGTACTAAAGAAATCATTTTTGTGCGTGGTGCGACTGAAGCTATTAATTTAGTCGCACAAACCTTTGGTAAAGAAAATATTAAGGCGGGTGATGAGGTTTTAATTACCGCGATGGAGCATCATTCTAATATTGTGCCTTGGCAAATGCTATGCGAGCAAACAGGTGCAGTTTTAAAAGTTGCCCCTATTGATTTACATGGCGCGTTAATTTTTGAAGAGTTTGAAAAATTAATCAGTGATAAAACTAAACTGGTTTCTGTCGTGCATATGTCGAATGCGCTCGGTACTGTGAACCCAGTGGAAAAGATTATCGCGGCGGCAAAAGCAAAAAATATTCCAGTATTATTAGATGGTGCGCAAGCGATCCCTCATATGTCGGTTGATGTGCAGGCTTTGGATTGTGATTTCTATGTTTTTTCTGGACACAAATTATATGCACCTTCTGGTATTGGCGTGCTATATGGTAAACACGCTTTATTAGAAGCAATGCCTCCTTATCAAGGTGGCGGAGATATGATTCGTAAAGTGACTTTTACAGAGACTGAATATAATTCACTGCCTTATAAGTTTGAAGCAGGTACACCTAATATTGCTGATGTAGTAGGCTTGGGTGCAGCCATCGATTATTTGAATGAAATCGGCATGGATAATATTGCTGCTTATGAAGCAGAGTTATTAGCTTATGCGACAGAAAAGGCAAATGCTATTGAGGGTTTGCGGATTATAGGTGATACGGTAGAGAAAGGGGCGATTCTATCTTTTGTTTTAGATAAAATTCATCCCCATGATATTGGCACTATGTTAGATAGTTTGGGTATCGCCATAAGAGCGGGTCATCATTGCGCTATGCCTGTTATGGATTTTTTTGAAGTGCCAGCAACGGCGCGCGCTTCATTTGCTATGTACAATACTAAAGAAGAAATTGATGTCTTGATGGCGGGTATTGAAGACTTAATTAAGATTTTTGGCTAATCGCTCTTTATAAACTATAGAGAATAATATGTTTGATGATTTACGCGACCTCTATCAAGAGGTTATTTTTGACCACAACAGAAACCCACGTAACTTTCATGTCATGGAAGGCGCAGATCGGACAGTTGAAGGGTTTAACCCTTTATGTGGCGATCGGTTGACTTTATTTTTGAAAATGGATGACGGTAAGATCATTGATGCCAGTTTTCAAGGCTCAGGTTGTGCTATTTCTACGGCATCTGTGTCATTAATGACGGAAATCGTAAAAGGGAAGACTGAAGAAGAGGCTGATATGTTATTTCGTCAATTTCATGAGATGACAACCGGAAAAGAAGCTGAGATTGATTTGGAGGCTATTGGGAAGTTAGCAGTTTTAGCAGGTGTGCGTGAATATCCTGCACGAGTAAAGTGTGCAACTTTGGCATGGCATACATTAGATGCGGCATTAAAAAATGAGCAAGCGTCAATTTCTACTGAAGAGTAATGTCAGAATATAGCGGTAAGCTTGCGGTTTTATGTGATGAGCAATGTGATCATGAGGATTCTCAAGCATTAGCTGATCGTTTGGCTGTGCCGCTTTACTTTTCTGCTGATAAAAAAACACCAGAAGATTTTTTTTTAACTTGGCGTGATGGTTGTTTAAAGCTTTTAGATAAAGAACTGCTTAAAAAAGGCGGCTTAAAGGTTGATATTGAGCCTAGAAATGGTGAGCAACGCTCATGGCCGGCAGCCAAGGATGGCGCTTTAGCGCAAGCTATTGGCCGGAAAACCAAAACCGTAGTCGATGCAACAACAGGCTGGGCACAAGATAGTTTGCATATTTTTCGTATGGGTTACAGTCTGCAATGTATCGAGCGTTCACCAATAATGTTGGAATTATTAAAGGACGCATATCAGCGGCTTGAACAATTAAGCTGGGTGAAGCAATTGGAGTTATCTGCTCCTCAGCTCATTGCGGGGAATGCTGTCGGTATTTTAGAGCAACTCCCAGAGCCTCCGGAATGTGTTTATATTGACCCAATGTTTCCCCCTAAGCGAAAAAAATCAGCACTGCCAAAAAAATCGATGTTAATTTTGCGTGATTTACTAGGTGATGACCAGGATAAGGAGCAGTTATTTTTGGCGGCAATGCAAGCAGCATCTCGGAAAGTAGTGGTTAAAAGTCCTGATTATGCGGCACCTTTGGGCGGCGTGCCTAGCGAAAGTTTTAAAGGGAAGTTACTTAGATATGATGTTTATTTAACAAAATAAAAAGGTAAGAAATGTCAGAATGGATAGATGTAGCAGCTGAAAATGATTTAGCTGTGGGTGAGCATGTTGTTGTAGATGTAGACGGCTTAGATTGTGTGATCTTTAAATTAGAAGATGGGCTGTATGCACTTGAAGATGTGTGTCCACATGATGGTGCAGAGATAGCGAGTGGTATTATTCAGGGAGAGGAGATTGTTTGCCCTCGACATGGAGCAAGATTTTGCATTAAAACCGGAGTGGTGCAGTGTGCGCCTGCTTATGAGGATATTACCAGTTTAGAATTGAGGGTAAATCTAGGAAGAGTAGAGGTAAAGGCATTAGATTGGGATTAAAAAACAGTAGAGTAGCTTAGCCACTCTACTGTCTTACAAAGCTAAGACTTATAGGTATCCGTGTAGGGCCTTAAATTGTGCTTCAGCTTCTTTTAAGTGCTCTTCAGCAACTTGGTTTTGTGATTTTCTCACTTCCTTTCTAGCTTTATTGAAGTAGCTAGCAGCTTTTTGACGCTTTCTATCAACGATGTCATTAGCATTGATTTCTTTATTTAGGCTTTTAGCTTCTTTGATAAGGATTAAAACGAGCTCGTTATCAGCACCGTTATCAATGGCATGTCTAGCTTCCATAATTTTTGCTACTACATTGTCTATTGCTACATCGGGCTCAAAACATGTTCTTCCATCTTCACACTCAGCTAATGCTGCAGTAGAGAAAGTACCCATAGAAGCGCCTAGACAAACAGATAGTAAAAATGGCTTTAAAATTTTCATGTAACCCTCATTGTTGTTTTTAGTATTTATAAAAAAACGTAGATATTACGTGCTTATCTCCGAATTCCTTGACATTCTAGCACAAGATTTAAAAACAACAATGCAATTATTTACCGGCTAAAGCCAGTAGTAAATAGTATATAATGCTCGGTTTTATGATTTTCTTAAATATTGGATAATATAAAGTAAATGCAAGAACTAAACCCTATAACTAATAAAATTTCAGATTTAGCTAATCGTACTGATTCGCTTAGGGGGTATCTTTGACTTTGATATTAAAAGTGAACGTTTAGTTGAGGTTCTGCGTGAATTAGAAAATCCAGAAATTTGGAATAATCCTGAGCAAGCACAGGCTTTAGGTAAAGAGCGTGGAGTGCTTGAAACCGTCGTTAATACCATTGATGAATTAAATGCAGGTTTGGATGATGCGGCGGAATTGTTAGAAATGGCTGTTGAAGAAAGTGATGAAGAAACGATTGATACTGTCATTGACGACTTGCAGCGTTTTGAAGAAAAAGTAGTGGGTCTCGAATTTAGGCGTATGTTTTCAGGGGAAATGGATGCTAATAATGCATTTTTAGATATCCAATCTGGTTCTGGAGGAACGGAAGCTCAAGATTGGGCTGAAATGATTGAGCGCATGTTTCTACGATGGGGTGAGCGTAAAGGTTTTAAAACTGAATTAATTGAAGAGTCCCAAGGTGATGTTGCTGGAATTAAAAGTGCGACGATAAAATTTGAAGGCGAGTATGCCTTTGGCTGGTTACGTACGGAAACGGGGGTGCATAGGTTGGTAAGGAAATCACCGTTTGATTCGGGGAGTCGTCGACACACCTCATTTGCCTCGGTTTTTGTATCGCCTGAAATTGATGATGATATAGAAATAGAAATTAACCCCGCTGATTTGCGGATTGATGTTTACCGTGCCAGTGGTGCGGGTGGTCAGCACGTTAATAAAACAGAATCAGCTGTACGGATTACACATACACCGACAAATACAGTGGTACAGTGCCAGAATGATCGTTCACAGCATAAAAATAAAGACTCTGCAATGAAGCAGTTGAAATCTAAATTGTATGAGCTGGAGTTACGAAAGCGCTCTGAATCTCAGCAAGTTGTCGAAGATAATAAATCTGATATTGGCTGGGGAAGTCAAATTCGTTCGTATGTGCTGGACCAATCTCGAATTAAAGATTTACGTACTAATGTAGAAACGGGAAATACTCAAGCCGTTTTAGATGGTGATTTGGATCAATTTATTGAAGCAAGCTTAAAAAGTGGCTTGTAAGCATATTTTAGTAAAACCTATAACAGAAAGTGAAAATGTCAGAACTAGAAAACGACGAACAAGAACAAATCAAACAACGCCGTGCAAAACTAGCCGGGTTACGTGAAAATGGCGCGATTGCCTTTCCTACTGACTTTCGTCGCAATGTTGTTGCGGGAGAGTTGCTTGCAGAGTATGGAGAGAAAACTAAGGAAGAGCTTGAAGAAGCGCCTATCCGAGTTAAATTAGCGGGGCGATTGATGACTCGTCGTATTATGGGTAAAGCTAGCTTTGCACATATTCAAGATATGTCAGGAAAGATTCAGCTCTATGTTACACGTGATACATTGGCTGAAGGTTTTTATAATACGCAGTTTAAGAAGTGGGATGTCGGCGATATTGTTGGCGCTGAAGGTGTTTTATTTAAAACTAAAGTAGGCGAGCTGAGTGTTAAAGTTGATGATATTCGATTATTGACTAAAGCTTTGCGTCCTTTGCCTGAAAAGTTTCATGGGATTGCTGATCAAGAAATTAAATATAGACAGCGATATCTAGATTTAATTATGAGTGATACGTCAAAGCAGACTTTTTTGATGCGCTCTAAGATTGTCGCCTATATAAGGCAGTTTTTAACGGAGAGAGATTTTCTTGAAGTGGAAACGCCCATGATGCAATCGATACCGGGTGGAGCAACTGCTAAGCCCTTTGAGACTCACCATAACGCATTAGATATGGGTTTATATTTACGTATTGCGCCTGAGTTATATCTTAAAAGGTTGGTGGTAGGTGGTTTTGAACGTGTGTTTGAAATTAACCGAAACTTTCGTAATGAAGGCTTATCGTCTAGGCATAACCCTGAGTTCACTATGATTGAGTTCTATCAGGCTTATGCTGAATACGGTGATTTAATGGACCTGACTGAAGCAATGTTAAAAGGGATTTCTGAAGAATTGCTAGGTAATAGTGTTGTGACTTATCAAGGTGAAGAATACGATTTTGGTAAGCCTTTTGAGCGAATGACTGTTTTTGATTCTATTTTACATTTTAACCCTGACTTAACTGCGAGTGATATTGATAGTCGTGAAGCGGCAGTCAAAGTAGCTGAGAACTTAGGTGTTCCAGTGAAAGAAGGTTATGGTTTGGGTAAGATTCAAATTGAGATTTTTGAAAAGACGGTAGAAGGCCGTTTAATGAACCCCACTTTTATTACAGCATACCCTGTTGAAGTTTCCCCATTAGCGAGAAGGAATGATGATGACCCGCATGTTACGGATCGATTTGAGTTTTTTGTCGGTGGACGTGAAATTGCGAATGGTTTTACTGAGTTAAATGATTCAGAGGACCAAGCCGAGCGCTTTTTAAAGCAAGTTCAAGAAAAAGAAGAAGGTGATGATGAGGCTATGCATTATGATGCGGATTATATTACTGCATTAGAGCATGGTATGCCACCAACAGCGGGAGAGGGGATTGGTATTGATCGATTAGTCATGTTATTTACTGATGCGCCGTCAATTCGTGATGTACTGCTTTTTCCTCAAATGCGACCTAAGACATAGTTTTAAATTTTAGATATAAAAAAGCCTCGATTATCGAGGCTTTTTTATAGGCTGAGTTTTATTTCTTTGCGTTTTCTGCGATTTTTTCAGTACGCTTTTCGCTAGCATGTTCCATTTTTGCGAATACTTTAAGTATGTCAGTGGACGATAGAATGCCCACTAATTTATTTTTATTATCTACGACAGGTAATGCGCCGATTTTATTTTCAGCCATCAAGTTTGCCGCTTTAGACGCATAAGTATCCAGTGAAACTGTAATGACACCACGGTGCATAATATGGGTTACTTTTTTAGGGAGTACATGTAATTCAGTAGTGCCTTCAGCGGAAATGTTGTTAGAGTTGCTTTTTGGCCCAAGTGCTTTGTAAAGGTCTCTATCAGATACAATACCAACTACTTTTCCTTTTTCTATAACAGGTAAATGACGAACTTTTTCGTAATGCAGTAGAAAGAAAACCCGATCAATCATATCTTGAGGTTCTACTGTAAAAACTTTTTTGGTCATTAAATCTTCAACTCTCATGTGTTTCTCTCACCTTAATGTTAATTTTAGTTGGCACAGAATAAGCAGATATTGATAATATTACAAGAGTTATGTCAGTGAATGTTATAAAATACTAGGTTGTACTCAAATTAGAGTGAATTAAAAATTAGTGCTTAGGGTGCTAATTTTGTATCAAAATTTATTTAGTATTAGTTATTGGAGTTAATGATGCGCGTAATACTTTTAGGAAGCCCAGGTTCAGGTAAGGGTACACAGGCACAATTTATTACAGAAAAATACGCTATCCCACAAATTTCAACAGGTGATATGCTTCGTGCAGCTGTTAGGGCGGGAACTGAGCTAGGTATTGAAGCAAAGAAAGTAATGGATGAAGGTGGACTTGTTTCAGATGAGCTTATTTTAGGTTTAATTAAAGATCGTATTGCTCAGGATGATTGCACGAAAGGTTTTTTACTAGATGGTTTTCCTCGTACTATCGTGCAAGCTGAAGGTTTAGCTACAATGGGTATTGAAATTGATTCTGTTTTGGAAATTGCTGTTGAAGATGCAGAAATTATTAAACGTATGAGTGGACGTCGTGTTCATATGGAGTCTGGGCGTACGTATCATGTTGAATTTAATCCACCTAAAGTATCGGGGCTGGATGATGCTAGCGGAGAAGCATTAATTCAAAGAGAAGATGATAAGGAAGAAACAGTTAGAAAGCGTCTAGATGTTTATCATGAACAGACTCAGCCTTTAGTTGATTTTTACGGTGCTGTAGCAAAACAAGGTAAAGTGAAGTTTGCTACGGTCGCTGGCGTTGGCTCGGTTAATGATATTACAGCTAAGGTTCTTACTGCATTAGTATAAAGCGATAGGAGTCAGTATGGATATTTTAAGCTCTGAGATTTACCAGGATTTTAAGGAAAAAGGTTTAATCGTTGCGCATTTAGGGGCAGATACTCGGGTATTTGATATTGTGCCTGCAGAAGCTAGTAGATTAGATGCATTAGTTTTTGTGGAGAATGAAAAATATTTACCCGCTTCAGAAGTGGCTGCAATTGTAACTACAGAAGCGATTGCAGAAACGCTTCAATTAGAAAATACAGCCATTTTAGTTGCACCTAATGTGCGTATGGCGATGGCATATATACGTCAGAAATATACTGATAGGAATGTATACGACTCTGAATGGGGGCGTATTCATGCGAGTGCAGTTATACATGAATCCGTAAAGGTTCCGGAAGATGCTGTGATTGGGCCTGGCGTTGTTATTGGCGCACGAGTTCAGTTAGGTGCTGGTGTGGTGATTATGGCAAATTCAGTGATTGAGTTTGATGCTGTCATTGGAGCTAGAACTGTTATTTATGCGAATACTGTCATTTCTTATGACTGTCATATCGGTGAAGATTGCTTGTTAAAAGCAGGTTGCGTGATTGGTAGTGATGGTCAGGGGTTTGCTCAAGATGATCATTTCCATCATCACCGTATTCCTCAGACAGGGCGAGTGGTTATTGGTAATAAAGTTGTGATTGGTTCAGTGACAACCATTGATCGAGCAACCTACACTGAAACGAAAGTTCATGATGGTACTATTATTGATGCGCAGTGTCATTTGGCACATAATGTTGTCATTGAAGAGGACTGCATTTTAGTTGCTCAAACAGGTATTGCAGGGTCTAGCCACTTTGGTAAGCGTGTTATTGCTTCTGGTCAAACAGGAGTTTTAGATCACGTAAATATCCCAGATGATACGATGCTATTGCATAGAGCGGGTGTTCACAGCAGTATTAAAGAGTCAGGAATTTATGCTTATGGGCCAGCACAGCCCTTTAAGAAATATACTAAGAATATCGCTGTTTTTCAGCGACTGAGTGAAGTCTGGTCACGTTTGAAAAAATTAGAAAAACAAGTTTCAGAACTTTCCAAATAATAAAACAAATAAGGTAAAGGTAGTAATGTCAGCACAAACTTTATATGACAAACTTTGGCATGATCATGTGGTCCATACTGAAGAAGATGGTTCGTCCTTAATTTACATTGATAGACAATTAATTCATGAGGTAACTTCTCCTCAGGCTTTTGAAAGTTTACGTTTGCAAGGAAGAGCGCCTTGGCGTACTGACCGTAATTTAGCCGTTGCTGACCATAATGTACCGACGACCGATAGAAGTGTGGGTATCGCAGATCCAATTTCTCGTTTACAAGTAGAAACCTTGGATAAAAACTGTACTGAATTTGGTATCACTGAATTTGATATGTCTGACTTAAGGCAAGGCATTGTTCATGTTGTTGGGCCAGAGCAGGGCGCAACTTTACCGGGTATGACAGTAGTTTGTGGCGATTCTCATACTTCAACGCATGGTGCTTCTGCTGCATTGGCATTTGGTATTGGCACTTCAGAAGTTGAGCATGCCTTAGCAACTCAGTGTTTAATCCAAAAGAAGTCAAAAAACTTTTTAATTAAAGTGGATGGTCAAGTAGGCGCGGGCGTCACAGCCAAAGATATTGTTTTAGCTATTATTGGTGCGATAGGTACTGCAGGGGGTAATGGTTATGCTATTGAATTTGCAGGATCTGCAATTACTAGCTTATCTATGGAAGGCCGTATGACTGTCTGCAATATGGCAATTGAAGCGGGAGCAAGAGCGGGTATGATTGCTGTCGATGATACGACAATTAATTATTATCGTGACCGTCCTTACTCGCCAAAAGGTGATGATTGGTATATGGCAGAAAGAGTGTGGCAAAAACTACATTCAGATGATGGTGCTGTTTTTGATAAAGTGGTTGAAGTTGATGCTACGACTATTAAGCCGCAAGTGACTTGGGGAACCTCACCTGAAATGGTCGTTTCTATTGATGCGGAAGTGCCTAACCCGGTCGATGAATATGATGTAGTGAAGCAAAAAAGCATGCAAAATGCTTTGCAGTATATGGGGCTAAAAGCTGGCCAAGCTATCACTGATATTCAAGTTGATAAGGTCTTTATTGGCTCTTGTACAAACTCAAGAATTGAAGATATACGTGCTGCTGCTACGATGGTAGAAGGTAAGAAAGTTGCTAAAAATATTAAACTAGCCTTGATTGTTCCTGGCTCTGGTTTAGTTAAGCAACAAGCTGAACAAGAAGGTCTGGATAAAATTTTTATTGCTGCAGGTTTTGAATGGCGTGAGCCAGGTTGTTCTATGTGTTTGGCGATGAATGCGGATAAATTAGAGGAAGGTGAGCGTTGCGCTTCCACTTCAAACCGTAACTTTGAAGGGCGTCAGGGCTATGGTGGGCGCACACATTTGGTCAGTCCGGAAATGGCAGCTGCTGCGGCAATAGAAGGTCATTTTGTCGATATTAGAAATTGGGTGTAAGGAGACTATTATGCAAGCTTTTACAAAAATTACTGCAACAGTTGCTCCTTTGGATAGAGCTAATGTAGATACTGATGCTATTATTCCTAAGCAATTCCTTAAGTCTATTCGCCGTGCAGGTTTTGGGCCTTATTTATTTGATGAGTGGCGCTACCAAGATATAGGTGAGCCAGAAATGGACTGTACAAATCGTCCATTAAAAGAAGACTTCGTGCTCAATAATTCAGATTATCAGAGTGCAAAAATTTTATTAACTCGTGAAAATTTTGGCTGTGGTTCATCACGTGAACACGCGCCGTGGGCGATAGAGGATTATGGTTTTCGAGCTATTATCGCACCAAGTTTTGCTGATATTTTTTATAATAATTGTTTTAAAAATGGTTTGTTGCCCATTGTTTTATCTGCTGAGCTTGTTGATGATTTATTCAGTGAAGTCGCGGCAGGATATGAATTACAAATTGATTTAGAGGCGCAAACTATTACCACCCCTGATGGGAAAGTAATAAAATTTGATGTAGATGAATCAAGAAAATATCGTTTATTTAATGGTTTAGATGATATTGCTTTAACTTTAAAGCAGTCAGATAAGATTAAAGCTTATGAAGCTGAACGTGCCAAACGTGCACCTTGGTTGTTTGTAGCACAGTAAAATAATTTATTAGATTTAGGGAAAAGGTTTAGACGTAAATGACACAGAAAATTGCAGTATTACCAGGTGATGGTATTGGTCCTGAAATTGTAGCTGAAGCAATTAAAGTATTAGATTACTTAAATGCGGATATGGACTTAGGTTTAGAATTTGATCATGGCTTAATTGGCGGTGCTGCCTACGATGATGCAGGAACACCTTTTCCTGACGCTACTTTATCGTTAGTAAAGCAATCTGATGCGGTTTTATTAGGTGCTGTAGGTGGTTACAAATGGGAGTCATTGGATATTGCGGTGCGCCCTGAGAAAGGTTTGTTGGGGCTACGCTCTGAATTAGAATTGTTTTCTAATTTACGCCCGGCTATTTTATATCCACAATTAGCGGATGCTTCGACTTTGAAAGCTGAAGTCGTTGCGGGTTTAGATTTAATGATTGTGCGCGAATTAACAGGCGGCATTTATTTTGGTCAACCTAGAGGCGTAAGAACTTTGGATAATGGTGAAAAACAAGGTTATAACACCTTAGTTTATTCGGAGTCTGAAATTAAGCGTATTGCTCATTCAGCTTTTAAAATTGCACAAAAGCGTGATAAGCGTTTATGTTCAGTTGATAAAGCAAATGTATTGGAGTGTACTGAATTATGGCGTGAAGTCATGGATGAGGTTTCTAAAGAATACCCAGATGTAGAGCTCAGCCATATGTATGTTGATAATGCATCGATGCAATTAGTCAGAGCGCCTAAACAGTTTGATGTCATGGTAACGACAAATATGTTTGGGGATATTTTATCGGATACAGCTTCAATGCTAACGGGGTCAATAGGAATGTTACCTTCAGCTTCATTAGATGTGAATGGTAAAGGGATGTATGAACCTATTCATGGGTCTGCGCCTGACATTGCTGGTAAAGGTATTGCGAACCCTTTGGCAACTATATTATCTGCCGCTATGATGCTACGTTATACTTTTAATCAAGCTGCTGCTGCTGACCGTATTGAATTGGCGGTGAATGATGCATTAGATTCAAATGCACGTACTGCTGATATTTATTCAGATGGAATGCAAAAAGTGAGTACTTCGGAAATGGGTGATGCTGTTGTTAATGCCTTAAAAGCGAGAGTAGCGTAATGACTGAGAAATATAATATAGCCATTGTTGGTGCCACAGGTGCAGTTGGTGAAGCTATGATTTCTATCTTGGAAGAAAGAAAGTTTCCAGTGGATAGAGTTTATGCTTTAGCGAGTGAGCGTTCAGTAGGCAAGCGAATTCCATTTAATGGGCGTAGTTTGAAGGTTGAAAATCTAGAAACATTTGATTTTTCTAAGGCTAATATTGGTTTGTTTTCTGCGGGAGCTTCACTGTCAGAAAAATATGCGCCGATTGCTGCAGCTGCGGGTTGCGTAGTTATTGATAACACGTCGCAGTTTCGTTATGACGATGATATCCCTTTAGTGGTTCCTGAAGTAAACCCTGAAAGTATTGCTCAGCATGTTGATCGTATGATTATTGCAAATCCAAACTGTTCAACAATTCAAATGTTAGTTGCTTTAAAACCTATACAGGATGCTGTAGGTATCTCACGTATTAATGTATGTACCTATCAGGCAGTATCGGGTTCAGGTAAAGTAGGGATTGAAGAGGTTGTCAGTCAAACCTCTCAATTATTAAATGGAAGGCCTATTGAGTCAAAAGTTTATCCTAAGCAAATTGCTTTTAATGTATTGCCACAAATTGATGTATTTATGGAAAATGGCTATACCAAAGAAGAAATGAAAATGGTTTGGGAAACTAAAAAAATTATGGGCGATGATAGTATAGAGGTTAACCCTACTGCTGTACGTGTCCCTGTTTTTTATGGCCACTCTGAAGCGATCCATATTGAAACAAAAGAAATAATTAGCGTGGAAAAAGTGCGAGAATTATTGGAGGCCGCACCCGGCATAACAGTTATGGATGAGCGTATTGATGGTGGATATCCGACCGCAGTAACAGAATCTTCAGGGAATGATGATGTCTTTGTTGGTCGCATTAGAAAAGATATTTCTCATGAGAAAGGTATCAACTTATGGGTTGTTGCAGATAATGTTCGTAAAGGGGCCGCATTAAACAGCGTGCAAATTGCAGAAGAGCTAGTAAAAAATTACATCTAGTCTAAGCTATATAGATATATTTGACCGTATTTAGGGGAAGCTGTTGTGAAATATTTGTGGGAAGGAGAATGTAGTGCATAATTTGACTAAAACTATAGCTGCGGTGTCTTTATTAGCACCTATGACCGCGCACTCATTAGGGGTGGGTGGTTTAAAGTTACATTCTGCATTAAATCAAAAGCTCGATGCAGAAATTTCCTTATCACTATCGGCTGGTGAAGAGCTGGCCGATGTGAAGATTTCCTTGGCTTCACCGGATAAATTTGACCAAGCAGGTATTGCTTGGAATTATTTTTTATCAAAAATTAAATTTGAACCTACTTTAAAGTCGAATGGTCAGGTCATTGTAAAAGTGACTTCTAATGAGATGGTTCAAGAGCCTTTTTTGGATTTTTTACTTGAGGTTAGTTGGCCGAAAGGCGAAGTTTTTAAAGAGTTTACCGTATTGGTTGACCCACCAGCTGTTTACCAACAAAATATTGTTGAGACCTCTGCAGTAAAAGATTCAACAACTAAAGTGAGTGCAGTAAGCACAAAAAAAAATGACTTTAATAGTTTAGCGGTTGAAGGTGAGTATGGGCCTACTAACCGAAATGATTCTTTATGGAAGGTTGCTGAAAAAGTAAATCCAGATAGTAATATATCCGTTGAGCAGATGATGATGGCCTTATATAAGGCTAACCCTCGCGCATTTTATAAAAAAAATGTGAATGCTTTGATGGCTGGAAAAACACTAAAGATCCCTGAAAAATCTGATATTTTGCAGTTATCTAAAAAACAGGCAAACACTCAATTTTATCATCAAATGGCTGTCTGGGAAGGCAAGGCTGCTCCTGAACCTGAGCAGCAGATGGTTAGTTCTGACCCTGAAACAAATAACCAGTTGACCTTAGTCCCTCCTTCTGAGGAAGTTATTAGTTCTGAAGCTTTAAGTGCGAATGTAACTAATGAGCTTGATACAAGTTCGTTAAGTTTAAATGATGAAAATCAGGCACTGCAGGAACGCTTAGCTAATTTAGAAAAGCAGTTTGTGATTATGAAAGACATGCTGGCAATTAAAGACCAGCAGTTGGCGGCCATTCAGAACTCACAAAGTGCTTCTATAGCTCCAAGTGAGGCTACTCCTAATATTAATGAAGATTCGGTAGTTGCTGAAAATTCTGTGCAAGCAATTAAAGAACCTCAAGAACCTCAAGAAGCTGAAGCAATAAGTCAACCAGTAACGACTCCTGTCGCCGTTGAAAAAGAAGTTGTAACGCAAGAAGTCGAAATTAGGTCGGCTCCTGTAGTGTCTGCACCGGTAGTTAAGGATCCAGTTGTTAATGTGGTGAAAGAACCTCAGGATTCAGGAATTAATTATTCTTACATTAGTGCCGGTTTTTTTGGTGGTTTAGCGCTATTAGGGGTTGCTTTCGTTTTATGGCGTAGACGTCAAGATGAGGATGAAATAGAAGAAAACAGTATGTTTGCCTCTTCGAGTGAAATTATTTTGCCTGAAGTGGAGGTTGAAGATGAGGATGAGCTAGCTGTTCCTGTTTTTGATGAGACTCCTTCTTATGATGTGGGGACTGTGGGTGAAAGCTCATTTTTAAGTGAATTTACACCAAGTGATTTTGATGTTTTTGAGTCTGACCAAGCGGAAATTGACCCTACTTCAGAAACTGATGTTTATTTAGCTTATGGGCGGTATCAGCAAGCTGAAGAATTAATGCGTCAAGCTATTCAAGATTATCCAGACCGAGATGATTATAAGCTTAAGCTCTTGGAAATCTTTTATGCCAGTGAAAACGGTGAAGCTTTTGAAGTTTATGCACAGGAACTTGCAGATAACGGTAAAAAGGATGAGTTGAATTTCTGGGCTAAAATTTCAGAAATGGGGGGAGAGTTAATCCCTAGCTCTGCTTTATTCTCTGCTGGGCAGGAAGCTAAATTTGATGTTGATGATGCGCCTAGTACTCGTGCTGAGCAAAAGCCAGTAAGTCCTGATACGGAAGAAAGTGAGCTGACTGTTGATTTTGATGAGCCAGCAATAGAATCTCCGGCTGACACTGAAAGTTCAGATAATTCGGGTATTGATTTTGATCTGAGTTCATTCTCTTTAACTGATGATGATGAGGTGGAAGTGGAAGCGTCACAGCAGGAGAGTAAAGAGTTAGGTGGTGGCATTGAAAGTGTTGATTTCGATTTAAGTTCTTTTGGTACGGTTGCTTCAGATTTAGAAGGAACGTCTGGATTAGGTATAAAAGAGGACTTAGAAAGTTTTGATTTTGATTTAACTGGAGCGTCAGAGTCTGATGAGCCATTAGTGCTTAATGAAGAAATTGACGATGTTAATTTAAGTGATTTTGATTTTTCTGCAGATAGCGCATCAAAAGATAGTGATGAGGTCAGTATTTCTGATCCAGAAGATACTTTAGAGAATGAAGCGGATAGTTCTGGTTTCGACTTTGATTTCGATGATGTTTCTATGCCAACTACAGAGAAGTCTGATGTAGCTGATGAGCCTGAGCTAATAGTTTCTGATTTGACTGATATGGATGAATTCGAAACTAAAATAGATTTAGTTAAAGCTTATATTGATATGGGTGATAGTGTTGCAGCTAAAGAAATTGCCCAAGAAGTATTAGATAAAGGTTCTGATGCTCAAAAGCAAGAAGTGCAGGCAATTATTGATAAGTTAGATTAATATTTGAAGGCTAAGTAAATAAGGGAGAAGTATTTCTTCTTTATTTACTTATGGTTATTCATAATAAATCGTAAAATAAAAAAGCCCCCATATTTTAAGTGAAATATGGGGGCTTTTTTATGGATTGATGATTTAGATTAAGCGGGAATGCTTACTGCGCCCTTTAATTTTTTCATCGCATTTTTTTCTAGTTGCCTAATGCGTTCAGCTGAGACGTTATAGCGTTCAGCAAGCTCATGCAGTGTAAGTTTTTTTTCTGTGAGCCATCGACTGGCCACAATATCTTGGCTACGTTCATCTAAGTCTTGCATTGCATTACTTAATAAGTTTTCTTTATGCCCTTGCCAATCAGAATTTTCAAGCAATAAAGCAGGGTCAGCATTTTGCTCTTCTAAATATGAAACTGGAGAGCTATATGACTCTTCGCTGGAATCTGATTCCGGAAGGTCAAAAGCCATATCTTTACCATCCAGGCGAGTTTCCATTTCATAAACAGTCTTAAGGTCAACATTAAGATTTTGAGCAATAGCTTCTGCCTCATCCTTAGATAACCAACCAAGCCCCTTCTTAGATTTACGTAAATTAAAAAATAATTTTCGCTGTGATTTAGTTGTTGCAACTTTTACAATACGCCAATTCTTAATGACATATTCATGAATTTCAGCACGAATCCAATGTACAGCAAAAGAGACTAAACGAATACCAAGGTCTGGGTTGAAGCGTTTGACTGCTTTCATGAGACCAATATTGCCTTCTTGAACAATATCATTCATTGTCAAGCCGTAGCCACTATATCCGCGAGCTACATGAGCGACAAAGCGTAAGTTTGCCATAACGAGCTGCTTAGCTGCTTCAAGATCTTCGTGATCTCTAAAGCGAATAGCTAATTCACGCTCTTCTTCTGCATTTAATTTATTAGTTTGACCAACAACATTTAGGTAAGAATCAAAGTTCTTAGAGGTTAATGTGATAGGTAAGGCTAATGAATTAGACATAGTAACTCCAAAAATTAAACATGAATGAATTTTAGCACTCAATCAATGCGAGTGCTAATAAAATTGCTATTTTGTATAGAGATTCATAAAAAAATTCAAATATAGAGTAAAATAGTCGTTTAATAAAAATCAATGAGAAAATTTAATGGATAGTAAATTGTTAGATATCTTGGCCTGCCCAATTTGTAAAAGTCCTTTAGTCTACGATAAAAATGCACAAGAATTAATTTGTAAAGTTGACCGGATGGCATTTCCGGTACGTGATGATATTCCCGTTATGCTGGAAGATGAGGCAAGGGCAGTAAGTGCTGAAGAAATCGAGAAATTAAAATAAGTTATTTTTAAAGCTGTCGTCACGAAACTCTAGCAGTGTTGTTTTGCTTTAGTTAGTGATGTTCGGTCGGGAGTGAATGCTTACATGAAGCTTTAGGCGTTCTAATTATAGGCATATAGGAATGTATGCCTATAAAGTTAATTTTTTACTGATAATAGATATCTTGCGAGAGCTGCAATTTCCTCGTCACTATCATTAATAAAGTGATCAAGATAATAACCACGTTTAACAATAATATAGCGGACAAAGTGGTTTTCATCGTCTATTAAGTTTTTTAATAGTTTCGGCTTGCAATGCTTTACGACTGTCGCTCTGACTTTCCAGTTTTTATCATTAGCTAATTGTTCGTGGCCATATTTGATTCGAGCGACGGTTGAACGAACTAATGGAGACTGGTCATTAACTAATATTTTTAATGCAAAGCCTTGTGTTGCTGCTTCTAAACGAATGTATTCATCAGCTTCTTTGTGAATCGTAGCGTATGTGTACGATTTACCATATAAAGTAATGCTTTCTTCGGTCATTAGATGTAATAATTTATGCGCTGATTGTTAGCAGGTCAGCTATTATACATTTTTTTAAAGGCTGCTTTGTGAGCTTTTTCTCAGCACTTAGTTTTCTCAATACTTGTGTAATTTTTCTAAATCTCGTTGGGTTAAATCACCGTTATGTAAAGCGCTCGCAATGAGTACCTGTTGAATACCGATAGCTTTTAATTGATTTAAATCATTGTTATGACGAATACCGCCGGCGGCAATGAAATTATAACTTGGGTAGTTTGTACAGTAGTTTTCTAATTTTACAAAGTCAGGCCCTTTATTTTTACCAACTAAATTTAAGGTCATGATGATTAGTTCTTTAGGCCAATGTACCGATGGTTTATATAAGTTGGCATGCCCCATAAGTTCTTGAGTGCTAGAAAAATCTAAGGATAAAATATAGTCTTGATTTAAATCAGATAAAAAATATGTATTAACTGATTCGGTACCAAAAATATTAATAAGTTGGTTGCTTCGTACTGGTGCATAACCTGAATGAAGTTTGCCGGAATCAATGATGAAATCTAGGTCAGGGTACAGTCTAAATAATGTGTTAATTAAAGTTTGGTTGTTTCCTGTTTGCATTAATGCATCAAGGTCAGCAATATATAGGCGAGTAAAAGAGTAGATATTTAAATAGGCATCAATTACTGCATTTACTCGGCTAGAATCGCACAAAGGTGTAGATAAAGGCTTGTATTTCTCTCGCTCACCATGTTTCGCAAGAACGGCATGGCCCGCTTTAATATCAATAACAGGAATAATTTTCATAATGCGTCTGTTGGTTTTTGAATTTATTACGGGTGGGGGCTTTATTAATGAGTCTTTACCTGAGGCATTATTGCAGGAAGGGCATTTAATGCGCAATGCATTACTTAACGATTTGTGTGAACTCAATAGAGTTGAGTTAATTGTTTTATGTGATCAGCGAGTTGAATTTCTTATTGGTGATAACAGGGGAAATATTACCGTTTTAACAATAAAGTTAGGTGAAAATGTACAGGAGATATTGCTGAAAAATTCCAGCTTATATGATGCTGTTTGGTTGATTGCTCCTGAAAGTGAAGGGATTTTAGCGTTATGGGCGCAGTTTTTTCATCAACAAAAAAAGCAAGTTTGCTTATCAGGGCAACAAGCAATAACCTTATGTCAGGATAAATTAGCAACATTTAACTGTTTGAATGACGCAGGGATTACTTGTGTAAATAGTCAGTTATTTAGCGCGGGTAATGAGCCACTTCATGGGGAGTGGGTATTAAAAGCGAATAATTCAGTTGGCTGCGATGAGGTTTATTTGTTGCAGGAGCAGCAAAATTGGCAAACGGTTTTGCCTGCTTTAAGCATTGATAAAAGTTATATTTTACAGCCCTATATTTTAGGGAAAGTATTGAGTTTGTCATGCCTTTTTTATCGTCAGAAAGCTTATTTAATTTGTTGTAATGAACAGCACATCACGATTAACCAGCTGCAGTTCTCTTTATCTGCTTGTACCGTTAATGTACAGGATGATAAATTTCACCCATACCAACAATTATGCCAGAAAATTGCAGATGCAATTCCGCAATTATTTGGTTATGTAGGGGTTGATTTTATAGAGACTGAAGGTGGTGAACCCTTAATTTTAGAAATAAACCCCCGATTAACAACTTCGTATGTCGGTATTAAAGAAGCGTTAGGGTTAAATATTGGCTCAATCGTACTGGCAATGCTAGATAATAAAAAACCTATTTTAAATAAAATAATCAATCAAGCTGTATTGGTTGAGATTAATAAAGAGAATATTGTGGACAGTAATTTTATAGGCTGGGATATAGGTGGGGCGCATTTAAAAGCAGCTTTTCTTAATCAGGATGCTCAAGTACAAGTTGTTTACCAAGAACCTTGTCCGTTATGGCAGGGCATAGAGGAATTAGAAAGGGCGGCATTAAAAATTTTAGCCAAGCTACCCAAGAGTCATTTAAAACACGCCATTACAATGACTGGCGAATTGGTTGATTTATTTGTGGACAGGTCTCAGGGTGTCTTTGAAATTATTGATTTAATGCAAGCTATTTTGCAACAGGAATCATTAGCTATTTATGCGGGGCGCCTTGGCTTTATTTTTTCTGATAGGGTAGAGAAGCAACATATTGACGATATTGCCTCTGCAAATTGGTTGGTCAGTGCTTCTTATGTTGCTCAGAAACTGGAACAAGGTTTATTTGTTGATATAGGTAGTACGACCAGTGATATTTTATTATTTAATAATAACCGAGTCGATGCGTTGGGTTACACAGATTTTCATCGTTTAGCCTCAAGTGAGTTGGTATACACAGGTATTATTAGAACAGCCGTCATGGCTGAAGTGCAAACAGTGCATTTTTCAGGGCATGATGTGGGCGTGATGAGCGAATATTTCGCAACAATGGCCGATGTATACCGTTTAACTGGTGAGTTAGATGAGCAACATGACCAAGCTAATACTGCTGATGGTGAAATTAAATCTGAGCAAGCAAGTGCACGGCGGATAGCACGTATGATTGGATGTGATTTTCAGGATTTTTCTTTACTAGAGTGGCAACAACTTGCGCATAATATTAGAGAACAACAGTTAGTTAGATTACAAGAATCTTGTGCAAAGCAGTTGGTGCGTTTGGAAGGTGTAGGTAAGATTACACTTGTTGGAGCTGGCGTGGGACGTTTTTTGGTGCGAGAAATAGCGCAACGTTTGAATTTAGATTACGTGGACTTTGCGGGTTTGTTTACTGGGCCCAGCAATGTAGATGGAATGAGTATTGCTGACTGCGCCCCCGCAGTTGCAGTCGCTGATTTAGCTATCAGTAGTAAATTTTGTTAAAATTTACCGCAAAGCGAGAATTAATGCTGAATAAATAATATATTAGTCCGGTTTTAAATTAAAATAGTCTTTGCCTATACTTTTCATACCTTATCTTTAAATTAATATTACATGTCCTCTCCCTCGAAGCTTTTTTTACTACCTTATTTATTTGATAGTGCTCGATTATTTTCAGCAATAGCTAGCCAACCGTGGTCTGTTTTTCTGGATAGCGGGTTAGCAGAAAAGCGTCAAGGCAGGTTTGATATTTTATCGTCTTCCCCGGTATGCACTTTATTAACACAAGGTTCAGAGACTACGGTTAGTAAAGGTGAGCATAGTTATACCTCAGAGCAAGATCCATTTAAGCTAATTGAGCAGCAATTAGTAGAAAAAGAGCCTGTTCCTGGCTTACCTTTTAATGGGGGGGCTATTGGCTATTTTGCTTATGATTTAGGTCGTCAATTAGAAAGATTACCGATATTAACGGTTGATGCAGAGCAGATACCTGATATGGCTGTCGGTATTTACCAGTGGGCTGTGGTGATTGATCATCAAGAGAAAAAGAGTTATTTAGTAGGGTGTGCTGATAGTGACGCGCAGTGGCAATCGTTAATTGATCAATTTAGCAGCTACCCTGAAATAGAAGACGATGGTTTTTGGGTGACGGGTGCAGTGCAAGCCAATATGACGGAAGCCAGTTATGCAGAAGCTTTTGCTCAGATCAAGAAATACTTGCAAGAAGGGGATTGCTATCAAGTTAATTTAGCTCAGCGTTTTGTAGCTAACTGCCAGGGAAATCCGTGGATTGCCTACCAGCAATTACGTAAGATAAATTCAGCGCCTTTTAGTGGCTATTTAAACGTTCCTGGCGTGCAAGTTTTAAGTTCATCCCCTGAACGGTTTTTAAAAGTGTCTCAAGGAATTGTTGAGACTAAACCAATAAAAGGGACGCGACCTAGAAAACAGGATGAGCAAGAGAATCAACGGCAAATTGATGCTTTACAAAACAGTCATAAAGACAGGGCGGAAAATGTCATGATTGTTGATTTATTACGTAATGATATTAGTAAAAACTGTATCCCTAGCTCAGTAAAAGTACCAAAATTATTTGATGTAGAAAGTTATGCAACAGTGCATCACTTAGTCAGTACCGTAACAGGAAAATTAGATGGAAAATACCATGCATTGGATTTGTTACGTAGCTGCTTTCCAGGAGGCTCAATAACCGGAGCACCTAAAATTAGAGCAATGGAAGTCATTGAAGAGTTAGAACCGCACCGTCGAGGCATTTATTGTGGCTCAATTGCTTATATAGGTTTTGATGGCAATATGGATAGTAATATTGCCATTCGTACCTTGGTGCATTCGGAAGAAACGATTCGTTTTTGGGCGGGTGGTGGAATTGTCAATGACTCTGTTCAAGCTGAGGAATATCAAGAATGTTTTGATAAAGCGGCCGCAATGTTGAGTTTATTAGAAAAGATGAAGAAAGCGTGATTGTACTCAAACTTGGAGGGAGCTTATTGTCGAGCAGTTCCCTTCGGAAGTGGCTGCAGTTAAGCGTTAAGCAAGGTAAAGGAAAACTCGTTATAGTGCCAGGGGGAGGCGTTTTTGCAGACCAAGTGCGTAGTACACAAAAGCAATGGCATTATGATGAGAAAACGGCGCATTACATGGCTATTTTAGCAATGCAACAAATGGCACTTTTATTAAATGGTCTGACTGAAGGTTTGAGTATTATTAATAAAGTGAATCAAATCCCCACTGCTTTAGCTAATCAGCAAGTCGTGCTTTGGTCGCCTTTAGCTTCAGAGCTAGATGCCGGAAAAATAAAACCTAGCTGGGATGTGACTTCAGATACGCTGAGCGCGTGGCTAGCAAAACAGCTATCAGCTAGGAACTTATTATTGGTTAAGTCAGTCCAAGTAATGTCAGGTATCAGTTTGGATGAATTATCAGAACAAGGTATTGTTGATAAGGCGTTTGCTAGCTTTATGCATGAAAACCCTTCGCTATCTTTCGACTGTATTCCATCTTCCTCTTCAGCCTATTTTTCTCAGTATTTAGAACAGCATGCCTAAACATCCGCAGTCACGATCTTTATTAACTATTAGGGGCTTAACTGAGCGCTCAGTTAAAGTGTTTTCTCGTTTTATTGCGTATAAATTTCAGCATGTTTATTACCGTACTAAAGAATCATTAGGTCAGCATAAACGTGATTTAGTGGTGGTACGTGTCGAAGAGGCGAGTGACAGCTTACAAGAGACTAAGGTGCAGTTTCTAGATGCATTAGAGCGCTTTAAATCAGTCGTGAATGTTGAGTCGGATAGTTTAGAAACTAAATATAGATTATTAAAACAACAGTATGATTTTTGTGAAATGCGCTCTGAATTAGTCGCTAATAAAATTCAAGCAATTGAAGAGGTGAGTGACGCTCTTTTTAAAGAATGGGAGGCCGAGCTTAAAGAGTACTCGAATAGATCTTTACGTGCGCAAAGCCGTCAGCAAATGAAATTATCAAAGCAGCACTATATGCGCTTAATTAAGGCAATGCATAAGGCAGAACAAAAAATTCAACCTGTACTCGGTGCTTTTAGAGATCAAGTGTTGTTTTTGAAGCATAACTTAAATGCAAATGCTATTGCTGCTCTACAGCATGAATTTGCAGAAATCGCTTTTGATATAACGCAATTAATTCAAGCAATGGAACAATCTATTGCAGAAGCCAATCATTTTGTTCATGTGTTAGTCGAACAAAAAAGTTTACCTAACTTGCCTACAGGAACGAAGCAATAATGCGTTTTGTTTTAGGGATAGAATATGATGGTAGTGCTTTTTTTGGCTGGCAATGGCAAGAAAAGGGCTTACGAACCGTTCAAGATGAGGTGCAAAAAGCACTTTCAAAAGTCGCTAATCATGCAGTAACGGTTATTTGTACCGGCCGAACAGACACAGGAGTGCATGCGTTAGAGCAGGTTATTCATTTTAATACGGATGCATTGCGCAGTGAGCGGTCGTGGTTGTTAGGCGCCAATGCAAATTTACCCAGTGATGTAAGAGTTATATGGGTACAAGAAGCCATAGGTGATTTTCATGCGCGCTATAGTGCTATTGCAAGGTTTTACCGCTATAAAATTTTAAATCGACCTACGAAGTCAGCTTTGCAACGAGACCAAGTAACTTGGTGCCATGAATCTTTAGATGCTGAACGTATGCATGAAGCAGCGCAAAGCTTAATAGGAACACATGACTTTACTTCATTTAGAGCATTAAAGTGTCAATCAGTTAGCCCGATGCGGTTAATGTACTTTATCGAGGTTTACCGACTGGGTGATCAAGTGATTATGGATATTTCTGCGAATGCGTTTTTACATCATATGGTACGTAATATTGCAGGGGTGTTAATGGCGATTGGTTCAGGAAATAAACCAGTCGAATGGGCAGAAGAATTATTACTTTGTAAAAATAGACAAATTGGTGGTGTAACAGCTCCTCCGCACGGTTTATATTTAGGGGGTGTTTTATACCCTGAACAATATAAGATGCCTAAACATACTATTTTTGAAAAATTACCTGCCAATGCGCAGAGGTTTCAACATAAAGGGTGAGATATATGAAAAAGATACTTTTATTATCTGCAAGTCTAGCGATTTCAGGGTGCGCAAGTTTTGGCGAAGGAATTGCTACGGCGATTATAGCAAAGCAACAAGAAGAAGATTTGCGTCACTGTAAAATTTATGGGAAAAGTTTTTCTGGGATGCAGCATAGCTTTAATCAGCATGCTAAACAAGTAAAAGTATTAATGGTGCATGGGGTTGGAACACACGTGCCTGGGTACAGTACTCAGTTCCAAGAAAAATTAGCTACTGAGCTAGACTTAAAATTAAAGAGTACTCGCTATAAGGAAATAAACTTAATTAATAAAGAATTTCCTGAACAAAATCTAGGCATGTTAAGAGTTAGACGCTTAACTAATAAAGAGCAAAACATGGAGATGATTTTTTATGAATTAACTTGGTCGGCAATTACTAATCCAGAGAAAGAAAAAATTAAATATGATACGTCTGGAGAGTACGCTTATAACCGAGCTGAAGTTAATCAAATGTTAAAACAATTTTCTAATGATACCAGTCCTGATCCAATGATTTATTTAGGGAAAAGCCACGGGGAAATATTGGCTTCATTTAGAACAGCATTTTGTTGGATGGTTGATAATGACTGGAATAAACTTCCAGATTCTACTCATGAATATTGTGCAATAGGCGAGCAAGCATTTTCGTATGTAGAGAAGGATGAATATGCCATTATTTCTCATAGTTTAGGAAGTCGTATTGTTATGGATGGCATGCAAGATATTGCAACTCGGATTACTGAGGCGGCAGGAAAAGAGCCTACAAAATATCAGACAAAATTTATTAATGCTTTTCAGCAAAAGCATATTCCTTTTTATTTGATGTCAAATCAAATTCCATTATTAGAAATGGGGGAAAATCCACCTGAGGTCACGAATCAACAGGATAAATACTGTTTACCAGAGAGTGAAAATTATAAAAAACGGCTCGTTGAAAAAACATCGATTATGGCATTTAGTGACCCTAATGATTTATTAAGTTATGCGATTCCTCAATCATTTGTACACACTCATTTAGACTCACGGCTCTGTGCAGAAGTCACAAATATTAACATTAATGTTGCTCATGTCATTGATATGTTTGGTATGGGAAAATTTGCCAACCCATTAACAGCGCATACTGGCTATGACAGTGATGATCGAGTCGTCGCCTTAATTGCTAAAGGGATAGGGACAAAACATACGGCTGAACTAATAAAAGAACGTTGTGAATGGACTGAATACATAGATTAGTTAAATGTTGTGTTGTCACTTTGAAATGGCTGCACACGTCTCTTTATTTAAGGTAGAGAATTATAAATGAAATTATTTAAAGTTAATGATGGTGTTGGAGAAAGTGTCACAAGGTGCTTAGCATTGGCACAGGTCTTTGATAAAGCAGGTATAGATTATTGTTATGCTGGAGAAAAGACAATAGAAGAAGCTTGTTCAGAAGCGGGTATTGATTCCCAAACTTTAATGGACGACCTTAATGAGGCTGCTCAAGAAAAAACTGGGGAGCCTATCTTAGATATAACAGCCATGACATTAACTGAACTGGCAGATCATATTGAAAGTACTCACCATGCTTATTTACGAACGGCTTTTTCTAAGTTACATGAATTGATAGAAAAAGTTGTATCTGCACATGGTGAGCAAGATTTACGGTTACATCAGCTTAAAAGTAAATTTGAGGCGTTAACCGCTGAGTTATCCAGCCATATGATGAAGGAAGAGCGGATCTTATTTCCTATGGTGCGTCAACTTGATAAAAGTGATGCTGCACCTGAATTTCACTGTGGTTCACTGAGTAACCCCATTCGTCAAATGGAGATGGAGCATACTCAAGCAGGAGGTGTACTAGAAGAATTACGTCAGTTAACAGATACTTATACACCGCCTGACTGGGCATGTGATACCTATCGTGCGATGTTAGGTTCTTTAGCGCACTTAGAGCAGGATTTACGTATGCATATTCATAAGGAGAGTGGTGTTTTATTTCCTCGTGCTATTGAAAGTGAGAGCATTAAAAGTGCTTAAGTAAATATTATTTTTTTGTGGCTTTTGTATTTTTAGTGGGCTCTTCTTTTATTAACTATATTGCCTGTGGATAGATGGCAGAAAGCTATATGATAACTAGAGTTGTACTTTAGATTTGAATGAGAACTTGATTATAAGTTGAGCTTGAATGTCTGCCCCCCTTATAAACATAGGTATCTACACAAGTCTTAAAGCCTTCTCCAGAGGGAGAAGGTTGGATGAGGGGAAATATAAGTGCCTGATTTTATTCTCCTCACCTCTACCCTCTCCAGCAGGAGAGGGAGTCATTGAGTGCTATAACTCATTGTATTTTAATTGTAAAAAGTTGTGTAGATAGCTATGCCTTATAAAAGGGGCGGACCTAAACCCCATTAAGTTGAGTATGTTTGCTCAAACCTTTCAATAAACTGTTTTAAGTTATTGCTCGGTAAATGATTGATTCCGGCAGCAGCTTTTCGTCCTCCACCCGTTGGAAAAGAAGCGCACAGCTCATCTGCATGAGTCTTGTTATTTAAAGGTGCTCTTACACTCACTTGAAAATCATTATCAGGAGTGACTGTCAGAACCGCATGGGCTCTATCAGGAAATTGATTTGCTAAATCATTTCCAAAGACTCCACTAACGCGTCTAGCCCAAGGTTGATCTTCTAAGAGATATACAGCAATTTTTTCATTTTCATATTCTGTGGGTGTCTTTTCAGCATTGAGCATATCCTCTAAATAACCATTTTCAAGCTGCGTATAGATCAGAGAGTTATTATTTATGAAATCTAAAGGCGAGCTATAGCTCGCCATTTCTTGATAAAGTTTATCAGGAGAAAAATGAAGGTCCTCAATGCAACTGCCGTAGCCATTGTAATTAATATAAGTGCCTAATTTTTTTAATTGCTTGAGGTCGTTTGCGCTTATATTTAATGTTTTAGCCAGCTCTTCTGCACTTTGGGATAAATTATCACCAAAAGCTGCCGTAACAGCCCACATCGGGTACTGCCCATTAAGGTGCTGGTTAACAATTAGGCTCGTGCAAGTATTTGGGCCGGTATCAATTAACGCGGTGAGCTTGGAGTGCTTGGGAATATCACCTGCTTGGTGGTGATCAGCATAAAAAATTTCTACACCTTGCTCTAAAAAGTAATTAACAGAGTCTACATTTTTTTGTAGAGAAATATCTAGAACAGTTAAGTGATCACCTTGCTTAGGCTTAATTTTTTTTAGTAACTGGATATCTCGCTTAATACCAGTCACTAAAGTAGAGGCAAGTGGGTTAGCTAAGCGTAATTGTATTAGCGCACAGATTCCATCCGCATCACCATTAAATATATCGTAATGCATATGTTTATTTTGTTTCCGGCAGTATGTGGCGCGCTTGTAATAAAGCAATCACTTGCTGTACGCTTTCCTCTAAGCTAAGAGAGTGCGTGTCGATTCTTAATTCTGGGTTTGATGGTGCTTCATAAGGAGATGAAATACCAGTAAAGTCTTTTATTTCTCCTTGACGAGCTTTTTTGTAAAGTCCTTTTACATCTCTTGTTTCACAAACTTCTAGTGGACAGTAGCAGTGGATTTCAAGAAAGTCACCATGCGGCATGAGTGATCTTGCCATTGCACGTTCGGCTTTAAAGGGGGAAATAAAAGCAGTTAAAGTAATAATGCCAGCTTCAAGCATTAGCTTAGCTGCTTCACTGATACGGCGAATATTTTCTTTACGGTCTAGATCACTAAAGCTCAAGTCTTTATTTAGCCCATGGCGTACATTGTCACCATCAAGAACAAAGGTATTTAAACCTAATTGATAAAGTTGCTCTTCGACAGCGTGGGCAAGGGTTGATTTTCCTGAGCCTGATAGACCAGTAAACCAGAGAACTGTCGATTTATGCTGGTTTTTTTCTTCTCTACGCTTCCTATTTACGGTTGCTTGATGCCAGACTACATTGCTAGATTTTTCAGGTGATTGAGCCATAAGTTTTTTGTAAAAGTAAGTTAGGTGGTTTATTGCATTTTTAGAGTACTGCTGAAGGCACTGTAAATAGAGTAGAAGTAATTTTGTTTAATTCTATACTATGAGTAAGCTGCTTCCAAGGCTATTTATTAGGATACCCATGTAGGTTTAGCCCTGAATTTCATAGAGCATAAAATTAACCGAGCATTCCATAAGTTTTTTCAGTGTATAGCTTTGTTCGTTGCTGGTAATAGCTGAACCCGTTGCATATTTATTGGGTAGTAAAAATAAGAGATTTGAGCCCTTATCTGAATGAGAAATAATTGCTTTATATTCTTGGTTCGCATAAGAAATTTTTGTTGAACTAAGTTCGGTGCTTATTTTTTCAATTAATAATTGGTAAGGACGTACTTCATTTTTTAAGTGAGAAATATGCCGAATAATGCCTAATTGTGGTTTCTTTTTACCATCATAGATAATAATAATATCTTCTGATAGACCAGCGAATGATTTTAGTTCTGCTAATGCAAAATTAGTGTGCTTACTTTCCTTAATGACAGCTTCATGGGTTGCATTTTTTGATGAGTCATTTTTCCAAATACTTTCTATTTCTGCTTTTTCCAGTGTTTTTTCATGTTCAAAAGGCTTTAGTTCTAGTTTATCTAAAATAGATAGATTCTTTTCAAAGCTTCCCTGAATCTTTTTGGCACGGTTGTATTGTTCAATAACTTGGCTGATGGTGTCAAAACCATAAGAAATGTTTTTTACTAAAGGGAGTGCTTGTGCAAGGTGAGAAATTTGTGCTTGAAAAGCTGTAAGGTAACCTTTTGTTTCTAAGAAATTATTTTCTTGTAAGGTTTTGAGTAGCAAATGATTATCGAGATATAGCGTGCTAAAGTTTGCATCAATACTTGGGGTGACTATTGTCACACCATAAGCTAGGCTATAGTTCCAGCAATGTGTGTAGTTGCTTGATAGGTTTTGATTATTGATGGTTAGTTTGTCGTGATGTGAATTTATAAGTGATTTAAGATCAGTTATGTCCTTTTGTTGTAAACGATAAGGCTTACACATAGAAAATAGCAGGATTATTTTTATATTTTCAATAATATTCTGCTGCTTGAAAAAAGTAATATCATCATTAGTCTTGGTTTCAAGAAGGCTTTTATCACATGCAAGTTGGTAAAGTTTGCCAATAATGGCCCATATTTCTTGCGAAGGGCGGTCATTTATGAGTGCGCTTTGCTTTAAGCATTCATCGCAAATTTTAATACATCGGTTTACATAAACTGCCAATATGTTTTCTTTATTTGTTGTACTCTCATGATGAGTGGCAGAGAAATTTATAATTAGATGATAATAAAGGAAAGCTAAATAGCGTAGTGTACGAATACTTAACCGTGCTATTTTTCTATGCTTTGTATTAATGGGAGTATTATTTTTTGGGCAAAAAAGTTGTTCAACATCTGAACAAGATTGCATTGTTGTAAACGTCAGAGTGTTTAGTAGTAGCTCTAGCTCAGTTTGGTCTGCTAGGGGTGTTTTGTTGATTATTTTTAGAGCACTATAAAGGCTATTAGTGACTTGAATGAGTGGGCTGGTGCTAAGGTTTTCCAGCCATTGAGTAATAGAGTTTTGGTCTAATTCAAATGGAAGTGTGTTGGGAGTTGTCATCTACATTTTCCAGCTTATATTAATATTCTTAATTAAGAAGTGTAGTTGCTAGTTTTGAAAAGTGTAAATCTATCTTAGAAATGAGAGTTATTTTGCAAATGCTAATAAATGTTTGGGTAGTTAGTTTAGTCTTAGGCTAACTACCCAAACTGAAGAGCATTAGTTAATACGTACGGCTATTTCACCACCCGCACTTACCTTTACAGCACAGAACTTAAATTCTGGAATTTTAGCCGATGGATCTAGCGCTTCATTAGTAATTAAGTTTGCACTGGCTTCGTTATAACAAAAAGCCATAAATAGACTACCTTTTTGAATGCCAATATCTGCACGGGCATAAGCAGATATTTTTCCACGTCTTGATTCAATAGTTACAATTTCACCTGCTTCGACACCCATTTTTTGCAAATCTTCAGGGTGTATAGTCACTACTGGATCTGGCTCAATAGCATCTAAAGTTGGTGAGTGACGAGTCATACTTCCTGTATGCCAATGTTCTAATTGACGGCCTGTGATGAAGATAGTCGGGTATTCATCGTCAGGCATTTCATCTGCATGGATGTATGAGGCAGGAACAAATTTTCCACGTCCTGAATCTGTTGGAAAACCATCAGTAAAGATAACTTGCTCACCTGGGTCCCCCTCATTTTCCAGTGGGTAAGTGAGTGAGTCTTCACTTTCTAGTCTATCCCAAGTCATACCTGCAAGACTCGGCATAGCTTGACGCATTTCATTGAATACATCTTCAGGGCCAGAATAACTCCAATCACAACCTAAGCGGTTTGCAATTTCTTGTAAAACCCATAGGTCTTGTTTTGCATCGCCTGGCGGGTTAACTGCTTTACGTCCCATTTGTACGCGTCGGTCAGTATTAGAGAAAGTCCCAGTTTTCTCATAAAATGCAGATGCAGGTAAGATAACGTCTGCAAACCCAGCAGTTTCAGTTAAGAAAATATCTTGAACAACAAAATGCTCTAATTTAGAGAAGGCTTCACGGACATGATTTTGGTTAGGATCAGACATCGCTGGATTTTCACCTTCAACGAACATCCCAAAAATTTCTTTGTCTAAGATTGCATGAATCATTTCAACAGTCGTTAAACCGCGCTTAGGGTCTAATGCTACTCCCCATAACTTCTCAAATTTAGCTTGATTTTCAAAATGCTCAACTGGCGCATAGTCAGGGTAAACCATAGGGATTAAGCCAACATCAGAAGCACCTTGAACATTGTTTTGACCCCGTAGTGGATGTAAACCTGTACCACGGCGACCAATTTGCCCTGTCATTAATGCCAATGCAATTAAGCAACGCGCATTATCCGTTCCGTGAATATGTTGTGAAACGCCCATGCCCCATAAAATCATTGAGCCTTTAGAGGTCGCATACAACCTAGCTACTTCACGCAAAGTATCTGCATCAATACCACAGATTGGTGCTACTTTTTCAGGACTGTAATCTTTTAAATGCTCTTTCATGAACTCGAAGTCTTCAGTGTACTGTGCGATGTAATCATCGTTTTGTAAACCTTCTTCAAGAATCGCGTGCATTATGCCATTTAACATAGCGACATCAGTATCAGGGCGGAAAGCTAAATGATGCGAGGCATATTTAGCGATTGCCGTGCGGTTAGGGTCAATTAATATGATCTTAGTGCCCGTCGTCGTTGCATTTTTCATAAAGGTCGCGCCCACCGGGTGATTTACCGTTGGGTTAGAACCAATAATAATAACGACTTCAGCTAATTTTACATCTTCAACTGGGTTGGAGACGGCGCCAGAACCTAAGCATTCTAGTAGTGCAACAACTGATGAGGCGTGGCATAAACGCGTGCAATGATCGACGTTATTTGAACCAAACCCCGTACGAACCAGTTTTTGGAATAAATAGGCTTCTTCATTACTTCCTTTAGCAGAACCTAAGCCTGCTAAAGCTTTTCTTCCTTTTTCATCGCGAATTTTTTTCAAACCACCGGCAGCGAAATCTAAGGCTTCATCCCAAGTCGCTTCACGGAAAACAGACTCTAAATCATTCGGGTCTAATAATTCAGTAGTTTTAGCCACGCCTTCACGTCTAATTAACGGTTTAGTTAAACGTAATGGGTTGTGAATATAGTTAAAACCATAACGCCCTTTAACACATAAACGGAATTTATTGGTATCACCATCACGGCCTTCGGTATAAAGGATTTTATCGTCTTTAACGTGATATTTGATTAAACAACCGACGCCACAATACGGACAGGTTGAATTAACGGTTTTATCTGCTGTTTCAAGACCGACATTATTCGCAGGCATTAATGCGCCAGTAGGGCAGGCTTGTACACATTCACCACAAGCTACACAACTACTTGCCGCCATTGGATCTGCAATATCAAAGACGATTTCTGCATGTGCACCACGGTTAGCAAAACCAATGACATCATTCATTTGCTCTTCACGGCAAGCGCGTAAACAACGCGTACATTGAATGCAAGCATCCATGTTCACGGCAATTGCTGGGTGTGATAAATCCGCTTCAGGCTGAACGCGTGAGGCAAAACGTGGTTCGCCAATCTCTAGTTTTTTAACCCACTGGTCTAGCTCGGAATCTAATTTATAAGGCGAGCCTACTTGTTCTGGTTGGTCTGACTTAAGTAACTCAAGGACCATTTTTTGTGATTTAACAGCGCGTTCACTATTTGCTTGTACATTCATGCCTTCAGTTGGCATACGACAACAGGAAGGAGCTAAAGTACGTTCGCCATCAATTTCCACGACGCAAGCACGGCAGTTACCATCGGCGCGTAGGCCTTCTGTGTAACATAGGTGGGGAATTTCTTTATCGTGACGTTTTGCTGTTTGTAGAATCGTTTCATCAGCAAATGCTGAAACATCTTCACCATCAAGAGTGAAGTTAATCATAGGGGTGTTTAAGGTATCTGGATTTGCAGCCATGTCTATATTCCTATTATTTAATCTCTTCTGGGAAGTATTTAATCGCACAACGTAATGGGTTGGGTGCCGCTTGGCCTAAACCACATATAGATGCATCGACCATGACTGAAGATAGCTCTTCCAGTAAATCAGTATCCCACTGATCTTCTTCCATTAAAGTTGCTGCTTTAGCCGTACCCACACGACAAGGTGTACATTGACCGCAAGACTCTTCTTCAAAAAACTTCATTGCGTTAATTGCAAGTTCTTTTACGCTGTCATTTTTTGAGAAAACAACAACCGCCGCAGAGCCGATAAAACAACCATGCTCATTTAAAGTGTCAAAATCCATTGGAATATCTGCCATGGATTCTGGCAAAATCCCACCTGATGCTCCACCTGGGAAATAGCCATAGAACTCATGACCCTCTTGCATGCCATCACAGAATTCTTCAATTAACTCACGCATCGTCGTACCAGCCGGCGCTAAATGCACACCTGGCTTATTAACTCGTCCTGAGATTGAGAAAGAGCGTAAACCTTTACGTTCATGACGACCAAATGAAGTAAACCATTCTGGACCTTTTTCTACGATATCACGTACCCAGTACACGGATTCCATATTGTGTTCAAGGGTAGGGCGACCAAATAAACCCACTTCAGCTAGGAACGGTGGACGTAAGCGAGGCATACCACGCTTACCTTCAATTGATTCAACCATGGCTGATTCCTCACCACAAATATAAGCGCCAGCACCACGACGTAAATGCATAGGGGGGAGTTTATATTTCTTCGCTAAAGCGCTATTTTCTAGGTTTGCAATTTCTGTGCTTAAAATTTCACGGCAACCTGCATATTCATCTCTTAGATAAATATAGATTTCATCACAACCTACACAGAGTGCTGCAATCATCATTCCTTCTAAAAAACGATGAGGGTCAGACTCTAAGTAATGACGATCTTTAAATGTACCGGGCTCACCTTCATCAATATTGACAGCCATCAAGCGTGGGCCATCAAAGCTACTAACAATGCGCCATTTTCTGCCTGCTGGAAAACCTGCTCCACCTAAACCACGTAGGCCAGAGTCTTCCATTTTTTTGATAATACTTTCTGTTTCAATAGTACCCGATAAAACACCTTCTAGTGTTTGGTAGCCACTATCATTAAGATAGTTATCGTGACTAATATAGTCAGTGACACTTGCAGTGATTTCTTTTCTCTCAACTGCTGTAATCACCGCTTTTGGTGTTGCTTCATCAATTGGGTTTTGACCAACAACAGCGACAGGCGCATGTTGACAACGACCTACACAGGGTACTTTTTGTACACGGACTTCGTCTTTATTGAGGCCGTTCTCTAAAGCAGTAATTAAGGCGTCTGAGCCATTCATTGCACAAGATAACGATTCACAAACACGAACAGTTAACGCTGGGGGAGCTGTTTGTCCTTCTTTAATGACATCGAAGTGGTGATAGAAAGAAGCAACTTCATAAACTTCAGCGGGAGAAAGCTTCATTTCATGGGCAAGTGCCACAAGATGTTTAGAAGAAATATGTTGGTATTGATCTTGGATTTTATGTAAATGCTCAATCAATAAGTCATTTTGGCGGGATTCATCCGCTAATAGTGTTTGAATTTCTTTTAGTGCGGTTAGATCAACTGCATGACCTTTTGGGCCTTTGCGTTTCTTTTTAGTGATTTGATCTGGGCTTATGGTAATAACTGCCACTCGTTTTCCTCCTGCGCTTTCAGTTTATTGATAGCTTGATTAATTAGGTGCTAAAACTGCTTTAATTATTATATTTAGCAAATTTCATCCACTTTACCAAAACTGTCTTATTGTATTCAAGTAATCTTTTATTTAGATGTGTATCATAAATAATGATATTATCGGCTTTAATATCATTTTAATGACTGTGAGGCTCTGAAAATGTCCTTAAACCCTCAACACCTTTTGACTTTTTCGGTGGTTGCACGCTTAAAAAGTATTACGTTAACCGCGCAGCAATTACATGTTGGGCAGCCCGCTGTCTCTGGGCAACTGAAATTATTACAGTCCTTTGTAGGCGAGCCTTTATATGAGCGTAAGGGTCATCAGATTGAGCTAACTGCTGCAGGTGAAGGCTTGTTAAAATATGCAGATACTATGGATCATAGCTACATGAAAGCTCATGAATACGTACGTAGTCTTCAGCAAATTAGTACAGGGGTTTTGCGTATTGGGGCGACTATGACGATTGCTAGTTATTATTTACCTCAATATGTTGTGCAATTACAGACCCAGTATGAAGGTGTACAAGTTTTTATGAAAACTTTGGACACGAGTGAAACTTTGGATAACTTATATAACCTTGACTTGGGCTTTATTGAAGGCTCTTTGCGCGGTGTCGAGTTACCCAGTAATTATCAGGTGATTACTTGGCAACAAGATGAAGTCGTTTTAGTGATTCCTGACAATCATCCACTGGCCATAGAGTATATCGACTTTGTGCCTCTGACTGTCTTTACAGAGCATCAGGTAATATGGAGAGAACCAGGGTCTGGGGCTAGACAAGTGGTTGAGAGTGCGCTTATTCAGGCTGATATTAATGCACCCGTTAATATTGAAGTAACCGGTGTTTCAGCAGTGAAAGAATCAGTTAGAGCAGGGTTAGGTATTGGTTTCTCCTCAGCAATGGCTTTAAAAAATGAAGCGGCAGGCTTAGTTTCTCGTAGGATAGGTAATGAACAAGGGCTTACTTGGCAACTAAATATTATTGCTCCTAAAACCTCGTTACAGTCACGTGCAACCCAAGCTTTTTTATCTTTTTGTATGCAAAACAGCTAGAATTTTCATAAGTTGTTAGTTGAATCATTATTTTAATGTAGGGTTTATTTTCGTTTAAAGCCTCTTCGTGTTTGTAAGGAGTTTGTGCCGGTGCGCAATTTATTATTGTTAATTCTTTTAGTGTCAGCTAGTAATGCCATGGCGGCCTTTAATATAAAGCAAGTAGCACAAGGTATTTATGTGCACCAAGGGCTCATAGAGTTACCTAACGCTCATAATCATGATGAAATTGCTAATATTGGTTTTATTGTCGGTAAGCGCTGTATTGCAGTAATTGATAGTGGCGGTAACCCAAGGCAGGGGCTTTTGTTAAAAAAAGCAATTCATAAAGTCAGTTCATTACCTATTTGTTATGTGATTAATACGCACGTGCATCCTGATCATATTTTTGGTAACAGCGCCTTTAAGGGAATCCCTAATATAAACTTTGTTGGTCATAAAAAACTAAGCAGAGCAATGGCAACTAGAGCGCCTTTTTATTTAGCTCGGTCGAAAGAACAGATTGGGATTAAACTAACTAAGCATGATGTGATTCCACCCAACATGACAGTTAAAGGTACTTTAGACATTGACTTAGGCGAGCGTATCTTAACTTTAAATGCCTACCCAACCGCTCATACAGATAATGATATTTCTGTATTTGATAAGCAGACCAATACCATGTGGTTATCAGATTTACTGTTCGTAGAGCATTTACCCGTCTTAGATGGCAGTCTTAATGGGTGGTTAAAGGTACTTGGGGAATTAGAAAAGCGTTCATTTGATGTCGTCATTCCAGGGCATGGCTCGGTAGATCGTGATTGGCCTGAAAGTTTGCAAGCTCAGAAAAAATATTTACAGACTATAGTGAATGGGGTACGTTCAGAAATTAAATTAGGGCACTTTTTAGAGGATGTTTTAACAACATTAGATTATAAAGATAAAGCGCAATGGCAGTTATTTAATGACTTTCATAAGAAAAATCTAAGCAGTGCATTTAGTGAACTGGAGTGGGAGGATTAATCTTTTTGTAAAGCTTCTCAATAAAGTTCAGAAATGAGTTTACGTTATCAAATAAACCTAAGGATTTTTTTATCTGCACTCTGTATTTTAATTCTTGGTGGTTCTATTGCAATTTGGCAAGCTCGTCATGCCGTTAGTGATGAAGTTGATTCTTCAATAAAATTAGCCCAGCAATTAATTAAAATTGGCTTTGTTGAGAACAATAAAAGTAGTCAAGAGAGTTTGCAATGGTTAAGCCGGTTAAATGGCTTGCAAGAAACTCGGCACTTAAATATTCAGCTGAAAGCAGTCACGGGTAAGATCCTTAGTTCTGTTCAGAAAAGAGGGGTAACGGCTCCAGAAGATAGGCCACCGGTGTGGTTTATAAAATTAGTTAATGACTCGCCAATAGAAATTGAATTTCCCTTAAGCACGGTTGATGGCAAACAGTTTTCAATTGTAATTCAAGCGAATCCTATTGATGAAATAACAGAAGTATGGGGTGAAAGTTTAGTCTTTTTTATTTCTTTGTCCTTGCTCACTTTTTTGACTTTTATTATGGTTAATTTAGTGTTCAGGCAAACCCTGCAGCCGATTGAACAAATTGTGGCGGGTTTAAGGCGAATTGAAATTGAAAATTATGAGCAAAAACTACCTGACTTTGCCGTACAAGAGTTTGATGAAATTGGGTGTGCAATTAACCAGATGGCCAGTAACCTAAAATGCTCGCAATATGATAATCGGGCATTAACAAAGCATACGCTGGAAATTCAAGAAGAAGAGCGGCAACGATTAGCGCAAGAACTCCATGATGAGCTAGGCCAATCATTAACCGCTATTAAAGTAATGGCAGTCACCGCGGCTCACCCAAAGTCAGATATAAATTTTATTTCAGAATCAATTACAGAAATATGTGACCACTTGATTGGTGTAGTACGTACCATGATGCATCATTTACACCCGTTAGTTTTAGTTGAGTTAGGTTTAACGGCTGCACTTGAAGAGCAAGTACAGCTTTGGCAGAAAAGATCACCTGAACTACAGATAGTAATGCAATGTGAAAAAGAGGTTGATAAGTTAGATAAGAAAATAACTATTCAAGTTTTTAGGGTGATACAGGAATGTTTAACTAATATTGTTCGGCATGCGCAAGCACAGAATGTCACTATTAAGTTATTGTTAAATCACCAAGAAGAACAAAAGCAATTACACTTGTTTGTTTCTGATAATGGAAGAGGTTGTGATATGAATCAGCTGAAAACAGGGTTTGGGTTAAGAAGTATTCAGGAAAGAATTAAAAGTTTAGAGGGTGTTGTAGAAATTAAGTCAACATCAGGTGAAGGTATGCATTTAACGGCGAATATCCCATTAAAATGAGTATTAAAGTAATTTTAGTTGATGATCATGCGGTCGTTCGTGCCGGTTTTAAAATGCTATTATCGACAGATGAGCGAATTGAAGTGATAGCCGAAGCTGAAAGGGGAGAGCAAGCGATTCAGCTGTATTGCGAGCAACAACCAGATGTTATGGTGATGGATATTTCTATGCCAGGAATAGGGGGGTTAGAAGCGATTCGACGTATATGTGAGCGTAATAAGGCAGCAAAAATATTAGTTTTTAGCGTACACGAGCAACAAGCATTTGTTGAGCGAGCTTTAAATGCAGGGGCCAAAGGCTTTATTAGTAAGAACAGTGCAGCCAATATTCTTATAGAAGCCATTCAGTGCATTATGCAGGGAGAAAATTATATTGAAGCTCGCTTGAAAACTGTATCAGTGACTGGAATGGAAAAGGTTGAGTTACAAAAAGTAATTGATACATTTGCACCTAGAGAGTTTGATGTATTTATTTTATTAGCGAAAGGAAATACAGGGCGAAAAATAGCCGAAGAACTTTGCCTGAGTTATAAGACGGTGGCGAATTACAGCACTCAAATCAAAAAGAAACTTAATGTCTCAACAACAGCAGAATTAGCACATATCTCTTTATTGTATGGCATAGTAAATCATTAAACGGTAATATAGGCTGATAATTGAGTTTTTTGAAAAATAATTAGTTAAAGTTTATTGTTCCAGAGCGTTAGTTTTGTAGCCCGTATGGAGGCACGTAATACGGGGAGCGGTGCGTTGAATTTCCTGTATTGCGCAAAGCTCCATACAGGCTACTTTTTTAAGTCAATAGCATTGGGTCTGGGTAGGAAGAAGTTAAATAAGTTTATTACATTTTTATAAAAGAGTTTTGTTATGAATATACAAAAAATATTATTGTTAAGTTTGGCATTATTACTATCTCCTTTAGTCAATGCAGCAGAAGATGAAGGGACTTGGAATAAGGTTTTGAAACCTCAGTATTTCTCAGGAAAGAAGATACTTAATGGAGACAGTGTTATTGGTTTAAGTGCACCCGTACGTGCAGAAGATCCAGCTTTAGTCCCCGTTAAAGTTACAGCCAACTTTAATCAAACTAAAGAAAAATATATTAAGCGTATTTTATTACTGATAGATAAAAACCCATTCCCTTTTGTAGGTGAGTTTGAGTTTACACCGGCAAGTGGAAAAGCCGATATTGCAATGCGTGTTCGAGTTAATTCATACAGCTATATCAGAGCGATTGCTGAATTAAATAACGGCCAGCTTTATATGGTCAAGAAATTTGTTAAGGCAAGCGGCGGATGTTCGGCTCCAGTGGGTGCAGATTATGATGCAGCCATGCAGCGATTAGGAAAAATGAAATTTAGACTAGATGATAAAGTGCAAGAAGGTAAGCCGACCATGGCGCAGCTGTTAATTAGTCACCCTAATCTTACAGGCATGCAAATGGATCAAGTGACGCGATTTAAACGACGAGCGCACTTTATCAAACAAATTAAAGTGACGTTTAATGATAAGCCCATTTTATTAGCTAAAACAGATATCGCGATCAGCTCTGACCCCAACTTCCGTTTTTATTTTGTACCGACTGAAAAAGGTGAGTTAAAAGCAGAATTTACAGATACATCCTGTGATAGTCCAGTAAGCCGGAAAGTATGTGAGCCTGGCAAGTCATATACAAAATCCTACTTAGTCACACCGTAAGTGTAGAAAATAAATTAGCTCTTAAAGCCCTCCCCAGCAAGGGAGGGCTTTTTTATACCCAAGTTGTGTAGATACCTATGCCTCTGGAGAAGGCTTTCGCCGAAAGATAAAGTGAGGGTCTCTGAATACTTACAAAATATCTGCTTTATAGCGCCTTGGGAGCTAGCCCATAAACTAAAATTAGTTATTAGCGGGTCGAGGCCCGATATGTAATTAGGAAATATTGGCCCCGTTTTATTTTTAGAAAAAATCTGTATCGGTGTATTCAGTCTTACTTTCACTATTCTCAATTAAGTTACTCTCAATTAATAAGTCATAGAAATGAGATTGGTTTCGTCCATTATCTTTAGCATAATATAAGGCTTTATCAGCTTCTTCAAGAACCTCGGTAGGACCGCTTTGATTGTTGATTTGAGAGATACCAATACTCACTGATAAACCTTCTACATTTGCATAGGCATGCTTATTTATTTTTATTCTAATGCGTTCGTATGCTTCTTTTGCAGATTGGAAATCAGCTGATAATAGGATAATAACAAATTCTTCACCTCCAAACCGATAGGCAAAATCATGATCTCGTATGTTTTCACTCAATAACCTAGCGACTAAAATTAATATTTCATCTCCATATAAATGACCATAGGTATCATTTATATTTTTAAAAAAATCAATATCTAAAAGCCCTAGCCAATAAGTGCTGTTTTTAGCGATACGTTTGGAATTCTCACTCATGTCTTCTGGGATTTGTAAGATATTGTTTTCTGGTGAGTTATTGCGAATTAATATACGGGTTATTTCAGATTCTAATGTTTCTCTATTTAATAGCTGCGTTAATTTATCTCTTCTTGATTTTTCAATCAAAGTTAAATAATTTGCATACACTTTCAGTAACCCATGAACTAAATTATGATGTTCAAAATCTATATCATCACAAGATTGAATTAGAACCGCAAAACTATCATTATTCTTATCAATAGCTGGGTAAATGATATGAATTTGGTCATTATTTTCCGACTTGTTTACTATTTGCAATGAGTGACTTCCTAGTGCAGTATTAATAGCACTTAGAAACTCCTCTTGAAAATCTTTAGTTTTAATTTCGTTACCTAAAGTATCTATAATATTATTTTTTGCATAAGCCATTAAAGCTAAAACAATTTTTTCATTGGTATTAGGTAATACCCGATAAATCCGATATTCTGATGTTGGCGTCAAGTCAATTAAGGTTTGTAAAAGGCTACGCTCAATAACTTCCTTATCAGAGTGGCTAGTAACTTCTGCAAGACTATCGACAAATTTAACACTATTAAAATTATGCATTAACCAGCTCCTAGATGTAGTTCATATCTTTATACTTTGATAATATTTTGAGCTGTTATATAGAGGTACAGCTTATGAAACCTACCCATAAAATATTAATTATTCTAAATTTTTAATAAATTACAGGTAGTTTACCTCTTATACTATAACACGCTCTATACCACCTTTTCTTGCTTGCTTGATATAGTTTTTCATCCAGTCTTTACCGAGTACTTTTTGTGCAATTTCTACCACAATATAGTCCACTTCTAAATCAGTGACGTCATCTTTATACCGTTCTAAACCCTGCATACAAGACGGGCATGTGGTCAGCATTTTTACAGGGCCTTTTTTATCTTGAGCCTTTAGTTTATTAACATTAAGCTGTAACTCTTCTGCTTTACGGTGACGGATTTGAGTAGAAATATCAGGTCGGCCTACAGCTAAAGTCCCCGACTCACCACAGCAACGGTCAGACTCAATAACATTTGTTCCCATCAGAGCATTAACTGTCTTCATAGGATCCTGTTGTTTTAAGGGGGTATGACAAGGGTCATGATATAAGTATTGACTCCCCTCAAGACCTTCTAGTTTTACGCCTTTTTCTAATAAATATTCATGAATATCAATCATGCGGCAGCCAGGAAAAATCTTTTCGAATTCATAGTCCATTAACTGATCTAAACAGGTACCACAGCTCACGACTACCGTTTTAATATCTAAATAATTAAGCGTGTTTGCTACTCGATGAAATAGAACACGGTTATCTGTTGTAATTTGTTGTGCTTTTTCAAACTGTCCGGCGGCACGTTGTGGAAAACCGCAACATAAATAGCCAGGTGGTAAGACTGTTTGCACGCCAATTTCATACAGCATCGCTTGTGTTGCTAAGCCAACTTGTGAAAACAAACGCTCAGAGCCACAGCCTGGAAAATAAAAAACAGCTTCTGAATCAGTACGTGTTTTTTGTGGGTCACGAATAATAGGAACGATTTCATTACTTTCAATACCTAAGAGCGCTCTTGCCGTCTTGTTGGGTAACTTCCCAGGCATTTTTCTGTTGGTAAAATGCACCGCATATTCTTTCATCGGCGGTTTACCAATTGAAGACGGTGGATGTTTTAGCTGTTTTTTACCCCAAGGCCTAAGAAAGAAATGACCAATACGTTGTGCTTTATAAGACCATTCTATAAGCAACTTGCGCATGATTTTAACGCTAGTGGGATGGTCCGTTGATAAAAAGGCGATCGCTAACGATTTAATAGGATTGAAACTTTGTTTACCCATTTTACGTAATAAGTTACGCATATTCATAGATACATCACCAAAATCAATATCTACAGGGCAGGGTGATTCACATTTATGGCAGATGGTGCAATGATCTGAAACATCTTCAAATTCATTCCAATGAGTAATGGAAATACCACGGCGTGTTTGCTCTTCATATAAAAAAGCTTCAATTAAAAGCGAAGTGGCTAAAATTTTATTGCGTGGTGAATACAGTAAGTTAGCTCGTGGTACATGCGTGGAACAAACAGGTTTACATTTTCCGCAACGTAGGCAATCTTTAATTGAGTCAGAAATCGCACCAATTTCACTTTGTTGCATAATCAATGATTCATAGCCCATCAAGCTAAATGAGGTGGTGTAAGCTGCTCGTAAGTCAGCACCCGGCATCAATTTACCTTTATTAAACCGGCCTTCAGGATCTACTTTTTGCTTGTATTCATGAAATTTTTCTAATTCTTGAGTGCTTAGGAATTCGTATTTAGTAATACCAATACCATGTTCGCCTGAAATTACGCCATCTAAAGAACGCGCTAAATCCATAATACGTACAACAGCGGCATTAGCCTCTTGTAACATCTCGTAATGGTCTGAATTAACAGGTAAATTCGTATGCACATTACCATCACCGGCATGCATGTGTAAGGCAACAAATACGCGACCACGTAAAACATCTTTGTGGATCATTTCGAGGCGATCAATAATGAGTTTAAAATTATCACCTTCGAAAGTCTCACTTAAACTAGCTAAGATTTCTTGCTTCCAAGAAACACGAATTGAATGATCCTGGAGTCTATGAAATAAAGTCAGTGTTTCTGCGCGGTTTGTTAGTTCACCTGCGGTAATTGAATATTGATCAAAAGTTGCTTCAGCTTGTTCTAATGCTAAATCAAGGTTGTCATATAGCCATTGCCAGCGTTTACGTACGGTCTCAACTTGCTCTAGCGCTACTTCACGACGGGCACCAATAAGCTCAACTTTATTCGTATTATCTTCATAAGCACGTAATGGTAATTCTTCCGTACTTAAAAATTGAGTAATAGCTTCACATAAGCGTAATTTATTGCGCAATGATAATTCAATATTTATACGCTCAATACCATCACAATAATCCCCCATGCGAGCCAGAGGAATCACTACATCTTCATTGATTTTAAAAGCATTGGTATGTTTTGCAATGGCAGCCGTACGTGAGCGGTCTAACCAGAAAGTTTTACGAGATTCTGGGCTTGCAGCAACAAACCCTTCGGCCCCGCGCGCATTACAAAGTCTTACAATTTCTGAAACAGCATGTGCAACTTTGTTTTCATCATCGCCAACAATATCACCGATTAGCACCATTTTAGGGCGACCCAGGTGTTTGGCTTTACTCGCGTAACCAACGGCTTTTAGGTATCTTTCATCTAAATGCTCAAGTCCTGCAAGCATGACCCGCTGAGCGCCCTTTTGAGGTAAAGTAGCTAGGTAATCTCTGATTTCAATGATAGCGGGTACCGCTTCACGAACTTGCCCATAAAATTCTAAGCAAAAGGTTCGTGCTTGAGGGGGCATTTTATGTAAGATCCAAGTTGCTGAGGTAATAATACCGTCACAACCTTCTTTTTGTATTCCGGGTAACCCACCTAAAAACTTATCCGTAACATCTTTACCTAAATCACCTTTACGAAATAAATTTCCTGGAATGGTTAGTGGCTCTTCAGAAAGTAAATTTTTACCGCTAGTATCAAAGCGTTTTAGTGAAAAATCAACCTGATCTTGATCATGTATTTTTCCTAGATTATGGTTTTGTCTTTCGACTTCTAACCAGTTGCCGTCAGGCGTTACCATGCGCCACGAAAGCAAATTATCTAATGCCGTACCCCAAAGTACCGCTTTTTTACCACCAGCGTTCATAGCAACATTACCGCCGATACAAGATGCGTCAGCAGAAGTGGGGTCGCAAGCAAAGACTAAGCCTTCACTATCGGCAAGATCCATCGCACGACGGGTAACAACACCTGCGCCAGTATGTAATGTTGCATACGTCTGCTTAACGCCAGGTAATTGGGCGTCATGAGTGACAGGCCCCATTTGTAGCAATTTTTCTGTATTAATAACTGCAGAATAGGGCGTAAGCGGAATTGCACCACCGGTATAACCTGTACCACCACCACGAGGAATAATTGTGAGCCCTAACTTAATACAATCAGTAACCAGTAAGCCAATTTCTTTTTCAGTACGTGGGTATAAAACCACAAAGGGGTATTCAACACGCCAATCAGTTGCATCAGTAACGTGTGATGCGCGCGCAAAGCCATCAAAGCAAATATTATCTTTACGGGTATGCTTGGAAAGTAAGGCTTCCGTTTTACGGCGCATTTTTCGGCTAGATTCAAAGTGCGCTTCAAAACTATCAACGGCCTGATAAGCAGCTGTGACTAACTGTTCAACACGTTGACCTCGTTTTGGATGTTCGTCAGCATATTCAGCATGACGCTTTTCCATTTGTAATAAACGATGGCGCAATGCCTCAAGCAAAGATTTTCGGCGTTTCTTATTGTCCAGTAGATCGTCTTCAAGGTAAGGGTTACGTTGTACCGCCCAGATGTCACCGAGTACTTCAAATAGCATTTGAGCAGAACGGCCGGTAACACGTTCGTCACGTAGTTCGTTTAAAGTTCGCCAATTAGGCTCGCCGAGCAAACGAATGACAATTTCACGATCAGAAAAAGACGTATAGTTATAAGGGATTTCACGTAACCGCGAAGGAGATGTTTCAGGAGATAATGAAGAAAGTTGTGAGTTCACAGACATGCTACTTATAGAAGGGTGTACTGAATAAAACTCATTTTAACATTCACGGTTTTTAACGTAAATATCTGTAGACGATTAAGGCTAGTTAATGAGTGATGTTTTTACGAAAGCTTAAGAGCTAAGGTTAGATATTTCCCGTGTAAGGATTAAATTTAAACAGGAAATAATATAACGGTCGTTTAAAAACTAATTGGAAAAATAATTAGCTGCTCCTACCAAGGGTGTATTGGGGTTAAGCGATACTTTTACTGATATATGATCGAGTAATTTTTTAAAACGTCCTTTAGCTGTAAAGGCTTGTATAAAGTGTTCACTTTGTAAAGCAGGAAGGATTTTAGGGCCGATTCCACCCCCTATAAATACGCCACCAGTCGCGAGACATTTCAAAGCTAAATTCCCAGACTCTGCGGCGTAAAGCTCAACAAATAAGCGCACTACTTCAATACAGATAGGGTCTTCTTGGTTAATTCCTAAGCGTGAAATAATGGCATTTCTATCGCCGGCATAAGCGCTTACATCATTTTCTGAGGGGACAGCAGGGCAAGCAGGAGCATATCCTGTATCCACTAAAAAATCATACAGATACCCAAAGCCATCACCAGAGAGAACACGCTCCCAGCTGACATGATCATTGAAGCGTTTACGTAAATAATTAAGCAATTGGTCCTGCTGTTTACTTTGGGCTGCAAAATCACTGTGACCACCTTCCGTTGCAATAGGTCGGTGATGTTCGCCATCCCAATAAAGAATCGCTTGACCTAAGCCTGTACCGGCAGCAATGACTGCGATATTGCCTTTTTTGTTCTGTGCATTTGGATTAAGCTCTACTAAGTCTGCATCAGGGCTATTTAGTATGCCAATTGCCATGGCTTCTAAGTCATTTAGCAGTTTAACTTGGTCGGTAGAAAATCTTTGTGCAAGTTCTTGTCCGTCAATAACCCATGGTAGATTAGTCGTTTGACAGCGTTGATCAACAATGGGTCCTGCAATTCCAAAGCAAGCAGATTCAATGGTTATATCTGGTTTAATAAAAATAGAGAGTAGATCATTAAACTGTGGGTACTCAGAGCTGGCGAAGGTTTGTTCTAGTTCACACTGCAATTGACCTTGTTCATTTTTAGAATATAAGGCTAAAACCGTTTTCGTGCCTCCAATATCACCTGCTAATATCATGCTTGAGCCTCTTGAGTTTCGTTGTTTGCGTTTAGTAAATAATTGAGGGCATCAATAATGCCGTTTGCTACTTCACTAGGAGGTAACTGATAAAATCCTTGCCAAGATAAAGCATGATCCTGTTCATATTCTTCTGCGCGTTCAGGGTGCTTTTCTAACCAACTAAGGCGTACTGCATTGTTAATCACGTTATCCGTTAAGATCGTATCATCTACTTGCAAGCTAGGGTTTTCTTGAAAAATTGCAGCTAATGCTTGTAAAGTTTCCATTGTAAGTTGTCTGAAATCAGGAGACTGAATTTTATCGAGTCTATGATTAATTAATAACACAAAACTTTGTTCTTGTGCTGTCATTTGAGCCAATATTTCTTCGCTATCTAAACGGCGATGACTGCTTAATTTTTCACTTATAATTAAGCCTTTACAATGGTGTAGCACCTTCCAAACATCGGCAAAGAATGCTTCTGTTTGCCGACCAACACTACCTCGCTGTTCACGCCATTCATGCCAATCAAGTGCCCTACCTCTATCGGAAGGGTTCAGTTGTGTAGAGAATCGTGCACAGGAAAATTGATTGTTTTGTTGACCATAATGCAACAATTCACTGAAATTTAATTGAGATTCTGAGTTTTGGTAATCAGCTAACGTTTCTTTAACTTGATTACTGATCTCATGAGGTGCTAAAGCAAGTAGCGCATCAAACGCCTCACCTAATGTACATTGATTTTTTCGCTGTAATCGAATAATGATTAACTGCATAATATGCCCAACCCGCACAGTATGCATATCAGCAAATAAATCTGGATTAGATTTAATTAACAAACCCAAATAAATAATTAATTCTTGAGTGATAATATGTACATAAACATTGGGACTGTTATAGGTACGAATTCTATCGAGAATTTCAGCCGCTCTCGCAGGGCGCTGAATAGTTGCTTGGTTACTGTATTCTCGACCAACACTCAGCCTTTTTTGACGCACCAAAATATCAGTCACTGCTTGCTCAAGATCAGCATCATACTTGCCTAAGATTCCTGCCGTACGACGTACTAAACTCCATTTATTTTGATTACCTGCGCGCTTATAAACTTCTTCAATCCAGTTATGTAAGCAACAGTTATGGCCTTGCTCATCAATATTGAGTAAATTAAAATCAAGCCCATGCTTTAAATAAAGCAAGTTTAGCAATTCAAACTGAGCATATAAGTTAGACTCTAAGCGCAGAAGTTTAACTAATGAAGCATCATCTAACTGCTCCCATTCATTAATGAGTTGCGCATTTACAGGTGCCGTTACCGATAAGTCTATCGGCAATAAAACACTACAGCACAGATCTTGCTCTTCGAGCTTATGTGCGTCTGGTAAATGAAAGTCATGTAGGTAGTTAATCTTTTCGTGGGCCGTAGTACTTATAAATTCACTTAAGTGCCCTAACTGTACAGGGACCCCACGAACTTCACCAAGTTGTAACTCTGCCATAAATTCTAACAATAACTGATAGCCATCGTTATCCAGCATATTATGTCGAATAACGATAGTCACCAAAGGCTTACCTGGACGGTCCCAGTGGTGAAAAATATAACTTAGCTCTAAACGTAAGCGCTCAACAAGTAAGCGCATATCTAAAGCTAAATAAAATCCACGCTGATTCATAAATTGCGGTAGAAAAATAATTTGCTGATCACCGAAACTATATAGAAGAGATGTGCCTAATGCTCGAATTTGTTTGCTTGGTCGGCCACTTAAGTGCAGTCGCTCATTACGACCAACATGCGTAAATGCATCGGTTAAATGCCTAGGCTCTCTAACTTGAATCGGTGCAATCTGATCAAAGGTTTGAGTGCTAACACCGAGTTGCTCTAATTGATCTTGTATAGACGCGTCTTCAGCTAATAAGGTGAGCTGGACGTTTAATTCGGAATCTAAATTACGATCTTTGACTTTGCTGCGTGCAAGCGGATCAATATCAGAGGTTTGAAGTAAACCGTCTTGAATCATTTCACCTAAAATAAAAAGGCTTTGTGCCCAAACTAGGGGAACATTTTCATTGGGTTTTCGAGTTTGGCTATGCGGATTTTCACGTTCAGCATCAATTTTATCTTCTGGCACAAAGTAAAGCTCCGGAAGTAATCTTTGGCCGTTTTGTTCAATTAATAAGCCTTCTAGCTTGTTACGGTATTCCTGGGCTTTATCAGTGTTGCCGGTAAATAAATGGTTGAGTAATAAGTAACTAAAAAATAAGGGCCATTCACACTCAATATCCATAAATTGTTTCAATTCATGGCTTTCATAATACATGCGGTGGCTGTCTTCAATCACAACTTGATGACCATCTAGTAAAAAACGTTTACAACCGTAATTACCTTCTAATTTTTCACAAATAAGTTGTTCAGTTTTCTGTAATAAATCAGCGTCATCAACTGCAAATGCAGGGAACCCAGTCACACTGAGCACTGCTGAATCAACTTCTTTAGAGATTGATTCACGAGGCAATAAAGACTCTAAAGCAATACGAGACCTTGCAATTTCATCACTTAAAACATGAATAATGGATGATTTTCCACCGTCTTTACCGAATAGGTTAAAGCCGGACATTGCCTCAAGTGCCGCTTTTGCCATACCAACGGAACTAGCATTTAATTCTGCAACGCCATGGTTACTTTTATTACCCCGTTCCCAAATACCATAATCAGGTGTTCGGTAAGCACGGCCAATATAATGAACGAGATTTTGTATAAAATTTACTTCATCGATAGTAAAAATGATGCGTAAACCAGAGGCGGTCATCTGTGCAAGCATCAGTAAAAACAATGAAGTTGCATCTAATTGTAGGTGCCCCCATTCATGATCACCCACAACGACATCACCTGTTTGTGTGTCATATTTAGCATGTAGTGCATCAAGAGGGTCTTGCGTATGCTTAAAGCGTTCTACTTTGTGAGCTTGGCGCATCATCGAGACAAGCAGGCCGCGCATAAGTTTAACAACACTTTGTTCTAATTCATAAGTGCGCCCTTTATTTTCGCCGCTACGTTGATAAGCAAGTGCTAACCCCCATGCAGCTAAAATACTGTAAACATTATCACGCACCCAGGCATCGGTATAATCTCCATGTGCAGTAACGGCGGTACTAGCAGGAAGCAATCCACTAATGGGGTCTTGGCGTTTGAGAATAATATCCTGAACCAGCTGAAAGTAGTGTTCGAGCTGAGCGTTAGGAGTTGAATCTGTCATTATTGGGAATTATTTGAAAGGTAAATTAATGCAATGTATTAATTGTTTAAAAAACATCACCTTATTTGTTTCTTTCAATGAGAGAAGCTAAATGAGAATGACACTGCTTTTGTGACGATCAATATATTAAAAAATAGCGTGCCATTTTACATTAAAGGGTGCGGGCTGTATTTAAAATAATAAACTTACCTAAATATAACAATAAATTGAGGGCTGAATATGACCGAATTAGGTACGTATTTTTATGCTGAAAAAACTAATCCTGCATAAATACCTTTACAATTTCATCTAGCTCTTCAAGAGACTGCTCCATAATATCATTCATGTTAAGTTCAGAAATCCCTAGGAAACGAGTGTCAATATTTTCATACTCCTGCCGACTGTAATGATCTGCAGCTTTAATGATTTCAGAGAGCTCATAAAAGTCTTGTGACTCTTGTGAGCTAGAGTGTAGCTCAATACTTTGAGTAATTATTTCTGGTAGTTTCCAAAGCCTTGATAATGCGGCGCCTACCTGATAATGGTCAAAGCCGATAATATTTTGTTCTGTTTGTATTTCATTATTATCCAAACGGTGTTCTTGAGCCGCTAATGATAAATTTACTTCTCGGCTTAATTCAGGAAGGCGCCGAAAAAGAACGAGTTGGCCAACATTGTGAAGAATACCACAGGTAAAAATAGAATCGCTAAAGCGTTTATTTAGATACCGGTCAATTCCTTGTGCTATTAATGCACAGCGCAGGCTTCGTTCCCAAAATTCTTGCATAGTCATAAGAGCATCAGGAAAGTCAGAAAATTTTTCAATCACTATTGTACTGAGTACGATGCTTTGTAATTCTTTTGTACCTATAAGGCCGATAGCTTGAGTAATTGAAGTAATTTTAGAAGGAAACCCATAAAAGGCACTATTCACTATTTTTAATAACTTTAAAGTCAACGATGCATCTTTTTCAATGATTAATGCTGCATCTTGTAATGGTTTATCAGGGTCATCAATAGACTTTTTTAACTTAAAATAAAGCAGTGGGGGTGATGCTAATTGATAATCATTACTAAATAGATCATTAATAGTGAGCTTTTTTTTCTGCATTAATATTCATCATATTAAACACTTACGTGTTTTAGTTAACGTTAAAATAGAACTGGCTACTATAAGCATTTTTAGGCATAATGCAAATCACGAGATTTTGAGTGTTTTTGTTTATCTTATTTTTGAAACAAAAAAGCATTGAGGGGATAAGGGTTGGCTGCATATAAGAACCTAAAAGAAAAGATCATCATTATTGCTGAACAAGATGATGTGTTAGCTAATGAAGTGAATGCTTTTCTTATAGAGCATGGCTTTACTAATATAAAACTAGCATCAGATGGAAGTAAAATTTATGAAATTTTACGACCGTACTATAATGACATTGAGCAAATCGGTGTTGTCATTGTTAATGAAGACCTTCCGCAATGCCAAGTAATGGAAATGGGAGTCACCTTTAACAGTGACATACTTGTTACTCCCTTTATCACTCTTTACTCTGAAGAAAAGAGTGATAATACGCAGGAAAGGAGAGATTTACAGGGCAGAGGGTTATTACACTCTATGTCCTTGCCCTTAAATTACTCTGAATTTTTATCTATTATTCAGTACCAATTAATTATCAAGCATGAGTATTTTCTTCGTCATAGACAAGAGGAAAAACTTATTAATGAACTTGCTGAACGCAAAATAATTGATGAGAAAATGAAGTTTCTTGTTGTTCATGATGAACTCACTAGCTTGTTAAATCGTCAAAATTTTGAAAGAGAATTAAGGTTTATCCTTAACCGAAGTCATTTACAACTTCAAAAAGGGGCCTTATTATTTATTGATATTGACCATTTTTGTTTAATTAATGAACTAGAAGGTTTCGAGACAGGTGATAAATTATTAATTGAAATCGTTGCCGTTATTAGAAAGCTTAAAAATAAGAGTGATTTATTTGCTCGTATAGGAGCAGATGAATTTTGCTTATTTATAAAAAATAAAACTGATTTTGAAGTAAATAAATTTGCTGAAAAAGTCAGAAAATCGATTAATGAGTACCGGTTTTATACAGGAGATACGCACTATAGTATTTCAGTATCTATTGGTATTTCTGGGCTGAATGCCCCTGTTGCAGCCTACCATCCCAATGACTTAATCTTTCGTGCTCGTCAAGCCTGCAATATGGCTAAAGGAAATGGTCGTAATTTAGTATGGGAATATAATGAGCAGGATGCATTAATTCAGGAGAGGCAAAGAGATATTTTTTGGGTCCCTTTAATAAAGCAGGCACTTTATGAAAATAATTTTTTCCTAGTTTTTCAGCCCATTGTTAATTTATCTGATGGTGAAATTTCTCATTATGAAGCACTCATAAGAATGCGTGGTGACGGTAATGAGATTATTCAGCCCTTTGAGTTTATACCTGTTGCTGAACGCATGGGCTTAATTCATAGTATTGACTTATGGGTTATAGATACAGCTATTGATTTCCTTGCAAAGCTTCCAGCTAGTAAATCAAACTTATCTTTATCCATTAATCTTTCCAGTGTTGCTTTTCAGGATAGTTCCTTATTGCCCGCCATTAAAGATAAATTGGAGTTAAGCTGGGTTGATGCAAAACGAATAACCTTTGAAATTACAGAAACTGCCGCGATTGAAAATTTTGAAAAAACGCGTGAACTCATTTCAAAAATACGTGCGCTAGGTTGTAAATTTGCATTAGATGATTTTGGTGCAGGTTTTTGCTCGTTTAATTACCTTAAAACATTTCCTTCAGATTACGTAAAGATTGATGCTCAATTTATTCGTGAAGTTGTTCATGATGAAACAGATCAGGTACTAGTAAAATCAATGGCTTCAATTTCTAGAAAACTTGGGAAACTGACCATTGCAGAGTTTGTTGATACGCCTGAGGCGATAGAGAAATTACAAGAGCTCGGTGTAAATTATGGACAAGGGTATATTTTTGGTAAACCTCAAGTAGAATTATTACCGAGTAATTATATTAAGCTAGATAGCTTGAAGAAACCTAAACCAATAACAGTGACTACTCTTTAGCTTTGTCAGAAAGTAAGCCTTGTATTTTATTGAGTAATAAATTTCCTTCAGTAAAATATTGCTCGTTAAAACGCTGCTGATAAATATCAGAAAAGCTGTCCATGAGTTGATTAAATCCGGATTTTGAAAGGCTCTCACTTTTCAGCGCATCTTTTATCGCATCTTCAGGTGTATTAACCTTTTTATTAAACTGTCTTTCATAGCTTTTTCCAATAGCTGAGTGTAGGTTTTTAATTTGACTCTCGTTGCCTTCAGCTAAAATTAATGCCACTGTGCTATTAATATCTTTAAGAGGTTTCTTATGTTTTTTTTCATAAACGGACTCTAGTGTAACAACTAATTCTTTTAGTTGTGCCTCAGGTAATTCGCATTCATTTAATAAGGAATAAAAGCCCAATAAATCATCTGTACTGGGTTTCTGATTTATAGACGAGGAAATCTCAGTTTTTGAAGCAGGTGAGGGTGGTTGTGACTTTATCTGCTTTAGTTCTTTAATAGGCCTCGTATTTGAACGCCAATAATGGCTTAAATAGGGAAGGTTGCTTTTATTTCTAAATTGCCTTTTAAAAATATCTGCTAATGATGCAAAGCCACAACTAATAGGTGAGTTAGGATAAGAAAGAACCACAGGAACTTGTTGTGATACTGCTTTATTAATATGATCATCAACAGCTAAATAACCTAAAAATGAAATATCAATTTTAAGGTAGGTTTTGACTGCTTGTTGAAAGCGGTTGAAAATCTTTTGGCTCGTTTTATAGTTCTGTACGCGATTTACTAAAATAAAAATAGACTTTTTCTTACCCCTAATCGCTAACATTTTTAATAAAGCAAAAGAGTCAGTCAAAGAGGTCGGGTCAGGAGTAATAACTAATACTCTATATTGTGCGGACGCTACAAAATCAAGGACGTTGGTATCAATTCCTGCTGCTGTATCAATTAATAAATAGTTAAATTTTTTCTCTAGGTACTCAAGGGCAGAGACTAAATAAGATAGCTGAGTTTTATCAAGATTTGTGCATTGTTTAATCCCAGAAGCAGCAGGAACCAAGAAAATACCAGAAGGGAGCTCAATGATAATTTCATCAATTGTTTTAGAGCCATTGAGAACATGCTCAATGGTGTAGCGTGGGGAAACCCCCATAAGAATATTTACATTTGCTAGGCCAGTATCAGCATCAAAGATACAAACTCTTTCATCTCTAGCAACTAAAGATAGGCCAATATTAGTTGCGATATTAGTTTTACCTACGCCACCTTTACCGCTGGTAAATGCAATAACAGCAGCCATTAAAATAGCTCTGAAATGAAGGTAAAAGGAATATAGGTCATTATATGGAGTTCTTGAATAAACAGAGATGACACGTTTAAAGTGTATTAAAATTTTTCGGTATTATTACATAAGCGCATGGTTTCAGTTAGAGTAAATTACAAGCAAAGTCTAATTAATATGATATCTGAGAAGCAACAATCAAAAGTAAATTAAAAAATATGAACAAATGCCTTATAGTGTCAGAAAGAGTCACTGATTATTATTAAAGGTTACAAATGAGAGCAATTATATGGAAAAATGCATGGATGGGCGGGCTTGTTTATGCGGGTGGCGATACGCTTGCCACACTAATAACAGATGATTTTCTTTATTATCGTGCCATTGGAGTCTTTATATTAGGCGCAACGTTATATGCATGGGAAATTCCATCATATTTTCATTTCTTAAACCATCGCTACCGTGATCGTAACTTTACTAACGCATGTAAGCGTATGTTGTACTCATCACTCTTTTTTAACCCCTTATGGATTGCACGACATTTAATATTTATTGCATTATTTTCGGGGCAGTGGCACACAGTTGATATAAATATTTTATCTATATCAACGTATTCATTTTTATATGCTTTACCGCTATGCTTAATTGTTAACTATATGATTCAAAATAAAATTAATTTAGAATGGCGCTATGTTGCTAGTTCATGTTTCTCAGCATTTATGGCTGTATATTTTGCATTGAGTGACCTATTATTTGGAATTTAATCCTACTAAATAACAGGCATTTTGTGTTTTTTCAATACTAGTTAAGCCCAATAATTTCAATGGCATTAGCATCAGGGTCGCGTATAAATAAAGCTTTCCGACCAGATTTACTCATAGAATAGACAACACCATTTTTATCTAAAGTATTACGTACCGTATCAAAATCATTAACGGTTAAAGCAACGTGTCGATCACGGCCACCATGCTCAGGACGACCAGAAGTAGGATCCATATTCGGTAACTTAATAATATGCAGTTGTTGGTTTTCACCCAGTTGAAACCAAGCACCAGGAAAACCTAAGTCAGGACGTTCCATCTGTTGTAAGCCAATCATCTGAGTATAAAAGTTAATAGAAACTTCAAGGTCAGAAATCATCAAGCTAGAGTGGTGTAATAAGAAATTAAGTTGAGTCATGTAGAAAAAAATAAAGTGAATTAAAGTTGCTCGATAGCTTATCAACTAATATAAAGAAGGTAAATGCTTAAAGGAAACTGCCGGTAATCTGCTTGCATACTCAATTTAACATAATATACATTATGCGAAGTTTGATAATAGGTGTTTAAAGCAAGCGTTTGGATTTCTCAGTAATGGCTAATCAGTGCTTGTGTGTATTGATGTCAATCCTGGCGCGCCATCCTAGTTCATGACACGTTGGGACTCCTATCGCCAACGTGCATTTACTACGGAGCGAAATCGCTCCGTTTCCATTGATTTTAAGCGCAGGAAAAACTAACTTGAGTTAGTTTCTTCTTTTAGTCGGCTTTAGCCGAAACAACGACTTTTAGTCGTAAGTCAAACTATGGACTAAAGTCCATAGTTTGTTGATTATTTTTTTGCCGTTTACCAATAAATCAATCAACTCTAAGTGTAAATGGACCTTCTCCCGGACCATTATTAAACACCTCAACACCATAACTCCCCGAACTAAGAAATTCAGCAGCCTGCTCATCAAAACCAGCAATTTTATCATCAACAACAGACAGAAGGTTTCCATCCTCCAAATAGATATAAAGCTCCATATCAGTCACACCATTAGACTGCCTAATCGAATGAACACCAGTATCCACGGTAGTTTTATATATAGGACCAGGGTCAGCTCCAGCACTTGCACAACCACCATACGAAACGCCAGGAACAATTATATATGGGTCAGAAGCAGTCCCCATTCCACTTATTGGTGGATCTCCAGGCCCTAATTTATTACAACTTGAACTACTAACACCACTTTTTCCATCACAACCTACTCCCATTAAAATCAAAACTACTAAAATAACTTTTATGCAATGTGTATTAAATTTATTCATGACTACACCTCAATTTATGTTGTAATTATTAACATTAATCAGTAATGCATTACACAAAAAAATGGGGGAAATTACTTTTAAAACTTGATAAATATCACAGTAATCCTTATCACTTAAGTTATAATTATTCATTTAAACTCAAACTTTCTTAATAATGCATTACAGGTAATTGTATACGCTTTTTTTCACTATCGTTCAACCTAGTAAAACACTCAACAATCAATATCGGGGCTGCAACTGTAAACTGGCGATCCAGCTTGTTGGGCGATATTGCGTCATTATGATCACTGTTAGTTGTCACTTTAAATTTCTTTGGGTAACGCATGCTGAATCAAGCTCAAACATTAATCGTGTTACTTTAGCGGCCACTGCGCGGCTCACTAAAGATTTTTGGACTCCTGTCGCAAAAATCGATTCGCCCCACGGAGAATCAACAGTGCCCTAGCACACACCCTGCATTCTACACACAAAGCCGCTTCGTTAAACCTACCTCAAATGGCTTTACGGCTCTACGGGATAAACAATAGCTTCCCGAGCGATATTCCATATCACTTCGGATTGGCAACAACCCTTTCTACTACAGACTAAAAATCATCCCTGATTTTAAGCGTATGTATCTTATTCGCCTTCTTTCGCAAAGAAGACTGCTACCTTTTTTAATATTTTACGCTTCATACATAGTTGCTCATTTTCTTTACGTAATTGAAGCAGTTCATCTTGTGCACTTAGTTTTAAAGAGAAGAAAGCTTTACTTTACCTTATTTTACTACAGTATAAAAAATAGTTGACATGCGATCAAAAATAGATTAATAGTAATCTTTAGGATTGGGTTTTAGTATTCACTCTATATTTTATGATAATTTGGATTTACCAGTAATGCACTACTCTTTTGTCATATCTACAGGGAGGCGAGTATCAAGTGTCATGAACGGTACCTTTTATATTCATGTTACTGGATCATCCCTGCCGGAATGAAGAGCACTGCATTTTAAGAGTAGATTCATTTTTTTAGTTATTTTAAGTATATTAGGAGCATTAATATGGTTTTTACGCAAAGTTTAAGAGTAAAGCTTTATCTTCTTTTTATCGGAATGGTTTTTTTAACCCCTAATTCTGTCATGGCTAAAGATAAAATTGATTATTCTATTTCCCCAAGATTTTACCTTTCAGCACTAAGTATTGGAGGAGTGAAAGGTGGAGTTGATCTTTCAGTTATGCCTATGGCAGGACTTTCATTCACTGTATACCCTTTAGAACATTATGATTTTACATTTAATTTCTTATACGGTGGCGCATCAAATGATACACCTTCTGAAATGGAAAGAGTGGATATTGAACTATTGATTAGAAGAACTTTTACAGATAGCCCTTTTTATTTTTCATTTGGGTACAGGTATGTAAATTTCAAATATGAATCTGGCATCTATAAAGAAGATAACAACGCACATCTGATAGAATTCGGTCCTGGTTTTTCAACAAGTATATCGGATAATAATAAACATTCATTGTTTGCAAATTTAGTCCTAGGAATAGGAGCCTTTGATATTGTTGCTGAGAATCCTACTTTTAACGATGATGGTTTTTCATATGGTATAGATGGAAATATTGGCTATCAGTACTTAATAAGCCGAGCTATGAGTATTAGCACCCGTTACCGTATAATCGCTTTGCATTCATTTGGGTCAGAGTTACAGAGCAATGTCCTTGCTCATGGACCAGATATAGCATTTACGTATAGATTTTAAATTTGACCTGAGAATTGTAATTCCCTGAAAAAATCTTTTGAATCCAGAATATTTAAATTATCAATTGATAAGAGGAAAAATGAAGAGCTGCCCTTTTAATTTAGAATATTCCATGAATTATCTTACCTGAATTCAAATCATAAGTGCATAACCCAATAAATTTTGAACATCAATGCCAGTCAGCTCTTCAAAAGCCTCATAAGGCGTTTTGAAACCCAGGCATTTTTTAGGTCTGCTATTGAGTTTAGCTACAGCCCTAAAAACTTGCTTTATAGTGACATCAACTAACTCCATTTCCTTCGGAAAATACTCTGGCGCGCCATCCTAGTTCATGACACATTGAGGCTTCTGTCGCCAAAGTGCATTCACTACGGAGCGAACTGGATAAGCCCTAGTATTGCTAACCGTTACTTCCAGAGGTTATGCACTTATTATACGAATTCAGGTTAATCTAAAAGGGGGTCTAATTATGTATAATAAAAAATATAAGCTCATATTTTTTATTATTTTCCTTAATTTAGCAATATCATTTCTTGAAGCATCTGAAAAAAATCAGCGTATAGCGCTTGTAATGGGTAATGGTGCTTATCAATATATTGGTACCTTAGATAATCCCACAAATGATGCTAATGATGTTGCCATAGCACTTGAAAGTTTAGGTTTTAATGTTATAAAAAGTATTGATGCAACTAAAATAGAGATGGATATTAAATTTGATCTTTATCGGCAGGCTCTTAACAATGCTGATGTCGGACTTTTTTTTTATGCAGGACATGGCTTACAAATTAATAACGAAAATTATTTAGTACCTATCGATGCTAAGTTCAATCAGGAATTTAATGTTTCAAGACAACTAGTCGGCATAAGTCCCTTATTAACATCAAAAAAAAGACGCTCGAAAGTAAATTTAGTATTCCTTGATGCATGCCGGAATAACCCTCTAGTTGATATTCTAAAAAAAGGCTTATCTAGTGGTCGAGCCGTTACACTTGATGGCGAACGCAAAGTAGGAAGCATCGGAAAGGGACTTGCAATACTAAGAGGCGATGTGATTAATACTCTTATCGCCTTTGCAACAGCGCCTGGAAGCGTTGCACTGGATGGTAAGGGGAAAAATAGCCCTTTTACAATAGAGTTTCTAAAATATATTCAAGAGCCAGGATTAGAAGTGCGACAGTTTTTAACAAAAGTTAGGCTGGGAGTACTTAATAAGACTCATTACCGTCAAGTTCCTTGGGATAACTCTTCCCTCACAGAAGATTTTTATTTTAAAGGTGCTGAAAAAGCATGGAAAATACCTCTTGCCCCTCCTTAATTATCCTGCTGCCCCCTTTTCTTTTTACATCTTAAGTTCTGCTAAATAATAATCACCTGCAATAACTCACACAATATTAATTATGTTTTATAAATCAATGCCTTCGCCAAAAATCACTCAGCACTAGCATGAATTTTGCCGATTTCTGCGGCTTGAAAAACTTTATCTGTTATTAAAAACTCCTCTGCATTTAAGCTGAGTGAGTTAATAATCCGACGCGTGAACTTACGTGCCCTAAACGCATCTCCTTACACACAAGTATTATAATAACCTAAAATCAATGGCTTACGTAATTGTATGTTTTTTGTACAATTGGCTGTATCCCCTTATTTTACTGACTTCTCTACTTTTTGGTGACATTGATATTTAATTAGTAAAAAGATGTGTGTAAGGAGATGGGTTTGAAATGATAGATTTTTGCTGAATTAAAATACAAAAAGCCCTACATGGATATTATCCATGTAGGGCTTTTTTATGGAAGTTAGATTGGTTAAATAGCTTTATTTATTAGTCATCGATTTCATAATTGAAGTATTTGATATTTTATTGCTGATAGCAAGTTGTTTTGCATCATTCCATTGGTCTTCATTAGTCTTAAACAAGTCAGGGATAGATGAAAACCACCTGTCAATCTGTCCAAGCATACCTAAGTCGCTTGAATAGTTTACTCCTGGGCCTGAATAGCTTGGGTTAGAGGCTAACAGTTGATTAAGAATCATTGATTCAACCTCATTGGGGGTTATCTTGTTTTCTTGAGCATAAGCAATCAAATCATCCCATGTAAGTGCTACGACCACTATTGCATTTGTATTTTCTGATGCTAAAAGGGTATCTATAGAAATGGAATCAGTTGAGCTAAATGTATTATTTCCAGTTTGTTGAGAGAATAAACTTTGTTGATTGTAAAGACGATAGTCTGCATTACCCTCGGTTGCTTGAAAATAATTTCCCCAATCAATATTAGTCTCACTCTCGTTGCCATAAGCACGACTTTCTCCACCGATTTGTAGGCTCGGTGTTGCCATATCGGGTGTAATAAAATTATTATTAGAGAGTACCAGTTCTTTTTTTAAGAAGTTTTCCGCCTGTTCCAATGACAGACTGGGTAAGCTATTTCCAAGTAGATCCTTACCTTGTTTTAGCGGAGTGAACATGAACATTCTTTTCTGGCTATGTATGCTATAAAATGAGTTATTTGTAATATTTATTTTCTGATGATTGAATTGGTCAGAACATTTTATGTCGTAGTAATTTGCCAAGCTAATAAAACTACTAGTAAATGGGCCTTCAGTCATAGCACTATCAATAAATTTATTATGGTTTATATTGATGTTTTTTAGAGGGCGTCGAGCCATAATTGGATTCAATTGGATACGATTAACAGAGGATGTATCAGCAGTTTGGAATGTGTTGTGGTGAATATATATATTTTCACCTACGCTTATGTTCATGAAGTTTTCGGCATCAGTAACATTATTTCGAGTAAAGACAACATCGTGAATAGCTTTATCTTCAGGGACATTTGGAGAAATATTAATAAGACTATAATTGTAGCGTTTGCCATCACCAAGGGCGCGACCAAATTCATCGGATGTTCGTGGATCTATCCAGCCAGATATTTTGTTATCTGAAATCCAGACATAGTTATTTGGGATTGTGAATTTCTCTCCGGCAAGGCGAAATGCAGTTCTACCAAAGGCTGGGCGGCTTAACGTGTTGTTATAAACTAACCCATGAGAAATGCTACTATAAATCAAATGGTTGTATGAGTAATCATAAGTGTTGTTGATAATGGCAACATTGCCAAAGCTATTGCTTGTATAGAGTTGTGTAACCTTTGAATCATAAAACGTGGAGTTAAAAATAAATAGGCCATGTGCAATAGGGTCAACTGATGCAACGATTCCTTGATACATTTCCTTTATATTTAATTTATTGAAAACCGTGTTAGCGGGGTTGCCATTCATAAGCACAAAGGTTGCGCGAGACTCAAATGGACTAGGTATATTTGAAGTTAAATTGAAGTCTAAATTACTCATCGCAAATCCGATCATTCCAAGACCTTGAAAATGAAGTGCGATGTTTGATGCTTTACCAGTATTGTTTATAGTCGGTTGGGTTCCTGAGCCATATGCACCAAAGTGAATACCCTGTGCTTTACTCCAGTGGCCGACAGTGATAATGGATGCAGTGTCTAGTTTTTCATAATTGTAGGTAACGCCGTTATTAACTGCCGTGTATTTACTAAGTTTATTAACTCCGGTTTCTAGTTTAAATTGTTGACTGCGATTAAATAAAACTTGATCTCCCGGTCTTAGTACTGTATTCCGCTTAGCAACTGTACTACTACAGAGTTGTGTAGGTACAGTAGGTAAGTAAGTGCCATCGTTATCTTTTAGGGCTTCGGTTTCTAGAAAGGTACTACTTCTAAAGATTTTGAAATTTCCTTGCTTATAGCGAGTGATATTGGCGGTTTCAGTGTCTGTACAAATATTTTCGGCTGTGTATTCACCGTTAGGATAATTTGTAACTTTATATGGCGCCACTTCCCCCAACGCTCTAGTTGCTGTTTTCCAAGGTCCAGTACATGAGTGTAATGCGGATGTATTGACATCACATGTATTATCAGGAGTTTGTGCTAAGCCATTGTATCGATCATCACCAATTAGGCTATCAACATAATAGTTTTTTCCATCAGGCGCCCATACGGTGACATTTTTTGTGTCGGTACTTGTGGTACCATTTTTATCGGTAATAGTTAGCGTTGCACTATATTCACCAGGTTGCTCAAATACATATGAAGCATTGAATGCGTTGTAAGTGGTTAAGACTTCATTGGTGGCAATGTTTGTGATTTCCCAGTCGTAAGACGCTATATTGTCTTTGCCTGTAGAATCGGTGCCGCGAAAGAATACACCAAAAGGCGCGTAGCCTTTATCTAAAGAAAGTTGGTCTTTATTCGCTTCACATTCTGCTTTTGTGAAGTCGACATGTTTTTCATAGTAGGAAAAATAGCGTTGACATTTATTAGTTGTAAAATACTCGTTTTCCGCAACTGTGATTTTGGCAATTAAATCTGTACTGGTTTCTACGGGTACTTGCCCGAAGCACATGCGCTCTGCAGCAGCTAGGTTGCCGGTAATGCTTAGTCCTAAGACTAAACTAATTGCTTTAATGTTCATTAGGTTTCCCCTAGGGTAGTGGTATAAGTGACTAGAATTATACATATAGATATATGGTAATGTTATTGTACCTTGGTACAGATTGATTTTTATCTGTATATAAGGTGCTTTAAAGGTTAGCATCTCAGTTAGTTTGTTTATGATTACTATACCAATCGCAATAAGTTTTTATTTTAATCTCCTCATCCTAGCCTTCTCCAGCAGGAGAAGGAATAACAAGCGAATTTATTGGAATTGGTATT